>Ga0111539_10000393_pt1 | contig 54202 bp, 41 predicted proteins | sample RhiMethybrSRZTD1_FD_79667 | JGI IMG/M metagenome (GOLD analysis project Ga0111539, IMG submission 79667) | Populus rhizosphere microbial communities from Tennessee, USA - Rhizosphere MetaG P. TD hybrid SRZTD1 (version 2) (version 2) | ecosystem: Host-associated > Plants > Roots > Rhizosphere >... | reverse complement strand
TCCGGCTGGGCATCACCATCTTCGACCACGAGTCGGTCTCCGGCGACGAGCACGGGCAGTACGCCGACGCCTCGATCGGCGGCACGCTGTCCGAGGTGAGCCCGCGCGGCCTTCGCTACGACGGAACCTCCGACAGCATCGTCGTCATTTGCCAGAAGAGCGCCGTCGTGCACCAGTGCCGCGGCGGATCGACCAAGGTGTGCGAGCTCTGCAATCCGATCGCCGCCGTCCGCGGTTCCGGTATCGGTGGATCGCGCGCCGTGGCGACGAATTCCGCCTGCGAGCCGTGTCCACCCGATCCGGTCGCGCCCCACATCGAGGCGATCAACCGCGTCCTTCACGAGCATCCCGCCATGCGCATCGACAAGGACAGCGGCGCCGCGTTCTACACCCACCGCGCCGACTGCAAGGCGGCGCGGGACGCTCGGCCTCGGCGGCAGACTCCCTCCGAATAACCTGACGATTGGCCACATCTGACGAACCGCCAAAGCCGCCATATCCGCCAAAGCGCCTGCGCTGGCGAGCGACGCCGCCGGTTCCAACCGCGAAGGCGGGAGCTCGCAAGAGCTTCGCTCTTTCTCGCCGCCGAGAAAGAACGAATTATCGCCGGGAGCCGGCGCGACGACACGGATCGCCGGCACCACCCCGGACGGAGGTCGCCTGGTTCATGCCGCGGGCGCTTCCGGACCCGACGTAGCAGCCATCCTCGTGGCGCGGCCTCGGCCCGTGCTGGTCTCCCGGCGCAAGGGCGACGGGAAACCGGAGGTTTCCCGGAGCGCATTCTTCTTCGCGACCTTTGCGTCTTCGCGGTTCGAGAAGAGGGCTTCGCTCACACGCGCGGCAGCCTTTGGCGGCCTTGGCGGATTTGGCGGTTCAAATCTCCGAAGCGAGATGTGGCCAATCGTCAGCCGAATAACCCCCTGTTGCAGATCGGAATGCGGGGTCGCGCGTTTGGGTGTCGGATGCGCGCGATCTACCTGTCCCTTCTCGTCGTTTCGTGCGGGGGCCGCGGCGTGGTTACGGCGCCGACTCCCGTCAACCTGGTCGCCGTCGAGGTGACGCCGGCCCGCTCGCTGGTCCGCGCCGGCCACGGCGGGGTGGTGGCTGCCCGGGTGCGGATACGGGCGCGGGAAATCCCGAGCGCTGCCAGTCCGCCGGTCAATCTGGGGCTGGTCATCGACACCTCGTCGTCGATGGAGGGGAAGGCGATCGCCGACGCCCGGGCGGCGGCCCGGGCGGTGCTCGACAGCATGAGGGACGGGGATCGCCTGTCCCTGGTCGTCTTTCACTCGACCGCCGAGGTGCTGGTGCCGGCGACCGTCCTCGACAAGCGGAGCCGGGCCGCGATCGCGGGGCGGATCCGGGAGATGAAGGCGCACGGCACGACCGACCTCCAGGCCGGCCTGGCGCACGGCATCCAGGAGGTCGCCCGATCGCTCAAGCCGGAGGGCATCAACCGGATCGTCCTGCTCAGCGACGGGGTCCCCAACGATGCCTCGGCGGTGATCGGGTCGGCGCAGGGAGCAGCCCAGAGCGGCATCTCCATCACCGCGCTGGGGCTGGGGCTCGAGTACGACGAGACCCTGTTGACCGCCGTCGCGCAGAATGGTGGCGGTCGATTCCATTTCATCCGCGAGTCGGCGCAGGTCGCGTCGGTCATGCGCGACGAGGTGCTCCAGCTGCGCCGGGTGGTGGCGCGCAACGCGCAGCTGGTGCTCACCCCCGGCCCGAACGTGACCCTGTCGGCGGTGCTCGGGCAGGCGCCGCTCCAGTCGGGGCGGGTCACCCAGGTGGCGATCGGCGAGCTGGCGCAGGGAGAGACGCGCGAATTCTTCGTCGAGCTGCAGGTCGGCTCGCATGTGGACGGGTCGTCGGTCGAGCTCGCCGATGCGTTGCTGGTCTTCGACGATGCCGTGGCCGCCGCCGGGCGGCAGGAGCGCCGCGCGTTCGCCGGGGTGAAGGCCACGCGCGACCTGTCCGCCGTGCAAGCCAGCGCCGATCCGGACGTCGTGCGCGGGCTCGAGCGGGCGCGCGCGTCGGCTGCGACCATCTGGGTCATCGCGGAGGCGCGGGCCGGGAGGCTGGCGGCCGCCCGACAGCGGCTCGATCAGGCGGCCCGCGAGGCGCGCGCCCAGGCCAAGAAGCTCGACGACCAGGAGCTCGGTCGCCTGGCCGACTCGCTGGACGAGCTCCGTCCCGCGCTTCCCTCCCTGGTGGCGCCACCGGCCCCGACCTCCCCGGCGGCGCCGGCTGCGCGCGCACCGGTGTCTTACGAGGACGCCGAGGTGGTCAAGGAGACCCACTCGGCCGCGGTCGAGTCCCTGCAGTCGACCGACTGAGAGGGCTCAGCCCGCCCGGATCCCGGTCGACCCGCGAGCCGTGCGGCGCGGCGCTCCGGGATGCAGGCGCGGCTGCGCCCACCCGAAGGTCACGATCGGCGCGCTCTTGCCCGGCGCCGGCAGCGGCCGCATGGCGAGCCACGAGGAGGCGTCGTCGAGCCGGGCGTGGGTGGCCGCGGTGATGAGCAGTGGAACGTCGAGCTGCTTGGTGAGCGACTCGACGCGTGCCGCCACATTGACGGCGTCGCCGATGACGGTGTACTCGCGGCGGGACGCCGGCCCGATGTCCCCGACGACGACCTCGCCGGTGTGGATGCCGATGCCGACCCGCAACGCTTCGCCACCACGCGCGGCGGCGCGCCGGTTGAGCTGGTCGAGCGCGCCGAGCATCTCGAGGCCGCAGGCGGCGGCCCGCCCGGCGTGGTCGCTCATCGGCCTGGGCGCCCCGAAGTAGGCGAGGATGCCGTCCCCGATGAACTTGTCGACGGTGCCGCCGTGGCGCTCGATGACATCGACCATGGCGGCGAGGTAGTCGTTGAGCAGGACGACGACCTCGGGGGCAGGCCGATCCGCGGACAGGGCGGTGAACCCGCGCAGGTCGCACATCAGCACCGAGACCTCGCGGTGGCAACCGACGGCGCTGGATGCGCTCGCCTTCGTGATCTCGTCGGCGACCGCCGGAGAGAAGTGGGCGCCGAGGCGGTCGCGCGCGTCGCGCTCGGCGGCGAACCGGTGGATGAGCCGAAGAATGCGAGTGGTGATGTAGGAGCCGATGACCCCGAGGCACGCCAGGACCGCCAGCTCGCCGAGGGAGCTCGGAACGTCGAAGCCGAGCCGCGCGATGAGGGCGGAGTGAAGCGCGCCACCCGCCAGAAAGGTGGTGACCACGATGCGCCGGTCGAGCGTCAAGGTCGATACGAACGCCAGCACGGTGACGATGACGAGCGAGCCGGTGTGCGCCTCGCCGCGAAACGGCGTATCGACCAGGCAGAGCCCGGCGCTCCAGACGCTCATCGGCACATCGACGAGCGGGATGGCCCACAGCGAGCGGCGCCGGGCGCGGATCCCTCGCCGGGCGGCGAACCAGATCGCGATGGCCAGGACCAGATACGCGATGAGCGGCAGCACCTGTGGAGCGCGCGAAACGCTGCACAGCACCAGCCAGGTGCCGGCGCCGGCGAGACGCAACCCGTTCATCAGGCGAGCCACCTCGGTGCGCTCTGATTCGAAGCACTCGCGAACGGTACTCTCGACCGCCGTCTCGGTGGCCGGTCGCTTCACCACCGAATCGGACCGCTGGCCGAGGACGACTTGCCGCCGCCTGCGACCGCCGCCAGGTCGTCGGACGACAGCACCCGGGTCGGCGTCGGCCGGCGCCGGCCGGCCGGTTGCTGCGAGCCAATCCGCGTCTTCGCCGGGCCCGCTGCGTCTGTCTTCTTCATCGATACCTCCCTCCCCACCATGACCCGATCACCCTGGGACGACAAAGATGAATGACCTGTGGCACCGCTGACGAAATTTACGGACCGACGGCGGCCGGGTGACCGAAGGAGTCAGCGGGGAGAGACGATCCAGGGCTCGGCGTCGAAGTTCTTGGACAGGTCCGGCTTCGAGCAGTCGCGGTAGACGCGCAGCGACGAGCTCGACATGGGGCTTTCATCGGTGAGCCCGCCCGTCCCGCGCGCTCAGTTGACGTCTTCGACGCGCACGGTGCCGGCCTTGGCGTAGGTGACGACCACGGCGTTGTCGCCCCAGACGCTGCCCAGCATGAACTGGGCGACCTCGGTCGCGGGGGCGAAGCCGACCGGCGAGTCGGCCGGATCGGTGATGCGGTCGAGATCGTCGGGCGTCGTCCAGGCGGTGCGCAGGAGGACCTCGAGAAGTGCCATGTCGCCGGCATCGGCGACCAGGGTCTCGGCGCGGTGGCGGGCGGCGCTGAGGGCGAGCGCGGCGAGCTCGGCGGTCGGCACCGGGCTCGTGTCGCTCTGCAGCGTGAGCCGCGTGACGGTCGAGGCGACGAAGTCGACCCGGGCGAGCCGCACGGGCGTGGTCGCCGAGGTCCCGGCGCGGTACAGCGCGAGGTAGGTGCTGCCGTCGGTCGTGACGGCGCCGACCACGTCGACCGCCGGGCCGCCGAGCTCCGACTGGATGGTGTCGGCGAGGTTGTGCCGCAGCTCGGGATCGAGACCGGGCGAGAAGGCGCGGAACGCGACCGCCGCCTGCCCGGAGGTGGGCAGCCAGAGCACGATGGCCAGCACGCCGCCGTCGGGGCGGGCGTACTCGAGATCGAGGTAGGCGCCGCCGTCGCGCGGGCGGAGCTGGACGAGCCGCGCGTCCCGGGTCACGCCGGTCGCGCCGGCGATGGCCGCCTCGGCCCGCGCGTCCCAGCCGGCCGCGGTCTCGCCGCTCGGGATGAGGCGGACGGCCCAGACCCGCCCGGTCGCCGGACTGGCGACGAACCACAGGCTGCCGGGCTGGATGACCGGAAAGAAGTCGCTGCCGCTGGTGAACGCCGAGCCGACGAAGATGCGGGCGCCGCTGGCGTCGGCGCCGATCGCGTGGAGCAGCGCGGTGGCCTGGGTGTCGGTGCAGCCGACCCGGATCGCGGCTCGCCGGAGCGCCGTCGCGCTCGCCGGCGCCTCGCCGGTCGGCATGACGCCGAGCCGCGCCGAGACCCGGATCAGCTCAGACTGCCCGGTCAGCGCCACGTCGCCGGTGACCGGGGCACGGGCAGCCTTCACCCGGGTCGACATCGACGAGGGCAGCCCGAGCGTGCTCATCTGCGCCGCGGTCACCGTCCCGAGCGGCTGGAAGTGGCTCTGGTAGAAGCGCGTCTGACTGTCGAGCGCGCTGCGGGCCGTGCTCGTGAGGTTGATCGCCCGGTCGGCGAGCGCGCGCCACATGGTGGCCTGCTCCCAGCCATCGAGCGGGTCGGTCGACGCGGGGCCGGCGAGGAGGATCTCGGCCAGGGCGCGCGCCTCCGAGGTCGACGTGGTCGCGCCGGACGGCGAATCGGCGGCCTGGCTGTCGGCCACCTGCGACCAGAACCGCGTCACGTCTCCCGAGAAGTCGAGCGGGGCGATGCGGTCGCGCTCGGCGCCCGGCGTGTCGTCCCATGTGATGATCGGGTGGAAGCCGGACTCGCTGTCCGCATCCGGCTCGAAGCCGCCCACGCCGCTGGCCAGCAAGCCGCCGTAGCCATCGAACAGCTCGATGAAGCTGTCGTCGCCGTCGGTCGAGGTGCGGATCGCCCAGACCCGGTAGCGCTCCACCGTCCACTTGTAGAGCCGCGCCGAGCCGAGGTCGCGCTCCTCCCACGAATGGTGGAGCTGGAACGCGCGCTGCACCCAGGTCGGTCCGGTCGTCGCCGCCTCCTCGCGCGGGATCTCCGTCGACGACTCCCCCTCGAAGTCGAAGTCCTCGGCATAGGCGCGCGCGAGCCCCGCCAGCTCGGGGTTGACCGAATCCCCCTTGCCGCCGGGATCGAGCAGCTCCTCGTCGCCCCCGCCACCGGCGCAGCCGGCCGTGAGTGCCAGGAAGATCGCGAGCGCCGGGGAGGACCGCATGGGCCGCGCATCCTGTGCGCGTCGAGCCGCCAGATCAATAGACATTTTCATCGCGCCCTCCGCCGGTGCAACGGCCACGCCACGCGCAAGCGCGCGGATTCCCGTTGCCGCTATCCGCCTGCCCGGACACGTCCGGCCGGACGCGTGCGGTCCACCGGCCACCCGACACGCCACCTCGGCGGTGGATTCTGGAAGTGGTGGTGCTCCCGGACCCTGAGGACCATGGTGACGGCGACCGCAGGACGCACAACGAGACAGGTCACCCCGAGGAGGATCGGATGAGCATCGAGAAGACCAACATGGAGCTGATGCAGACCCTGGATGACGCCTGGAACAACCAGGATTGGGACACCTTCGAGAAGCGCCACACTTCTTCGCGAACGGCGACTGGACGTGCTCGGTCGCCCGGTTCCACGGCACCATGAAGGGGCCGATGGTCCTCGGCGGCAAGACCATTCCGCCGAACGGCAAGCGGTTCGAGGTCGACTTCTGCACCGTGGCTCGCTGGCACGAGGGGCAGATCGTCGAGGAGAACCTCTTCTACGACGTCGTCGGCATGATGAGCCAGCTCGGTCTCTCGTCGTGAGGTCTCGGCGCCGCGACCGCACCGTCTTGCGTCCGGCAGGGACTCGACGGTTGCGCTTCATGTCGCGTCCAACCGCTGGCACTCTCCTCCGCGAACATGGATCTCGACCACCCGGAGCAGGACTGGCCGCGCCGGCGTAGGCGGAGCCGGCCGGGGGTCTCTGTCCTCCTCGCGGCAGTCGCCGGAGCATCGAGCTGCGGCGGTCGCGTCAGAGCGCCGCGTCGTGACGCCATGACCGAGCCCGGGCTCATCCCGCTGCCGGTCGCGCCGCCGGCCTGGGACGTCTTCCGCAACCCGGAGCGCGGCTTCTACAGCAGCGCCGATCTTCTGAAGGAGCCCAGCCTGGCGTTCGTGAGCGACAGCGGCAACACGCTGGTCCACGCGCCGATCCGCCTCGACGACTACCGGGACACGCCGCTGCCGCCGGAGTTCCTCGACGAGCTCGAGCGCGCGTTCGAGCGCGTGCGCGGTGCCGGCCTCAAGGTCATCCCCCGGTTCATGTACAACTTCGGGCCCTACCCCCGCTCCGAGCCGGACGCCTCCGAGGCGCAGATCGTCGCCCACCTCGAGCAGCTCGCGCCCGTGCTCGCCGCCAACGCCGACGTCCTCCTCCTCCTCCAGGGCGGTTTCATCGGCGCCTGGGGCGAGTGGCACAGCTCGACCCACCGGCTCGACCGCGACCATCGCGCCAAGCGGCGCATCCTCGACGCGCTGCTCACCGCGGTGCCGCGCGACCGGATGGTGGCGCTCCGTTTCCCGACCGACATCGACGACCTGGTCGGCAAGCTGCCAGCCGGTCGAGCGTTCACCGGTGAGCCGGTCGCGCGCGTCGGGAGCCACCAGGACTGCTTTCTCGGCAGCGACACCGACGTCGGCACCTGGGGCCGGACCGGGAACAACGTCGAGACCGACAAGGATCGCATGGCCGAGCGCGCCCGCTTCGTCGCCGTCGGCGGCGAGACCTGCGCTCCGGGGCCGCGTGCCAACTGCTGGTTCGCCTCCGAGGAGATGCGGCGGATGCACTGGAGCTACCTCAACCAGGACTTCCACCCGGACGTCATCGCGCGCTTCCGCGCCGAGGGCTGCTTCCTCGACTTCCAGATCCGCCTGGGCTACCGCTTCGTGCTCAAGCGTGCGGCCTACCGCGTGCACGGCGACCACCTTCGCCTGGTCGCCCGCTTCCGCAACGAAGGGTACGCGGAGCTGTTCAACCCGCGCCCGATCGTCGTGGTGCTCGAAGGCGGCGGCCGCCGCGTCGAGCTGCCGATGCACTCGGACCCGCGCCGGTGGCCGTCGCTCCAGACCAGCCTCGTCGTCGAGGATCTGAGACTGCCCGACGACCTGGCGGACGGCGTCTACCGCCTCTCGCTGTGGCTGCCCGATCCCGCCCCCCGCCTGCGCAACCGGCCGGAGTACGCGATCCGGCTGGCCAACCAGGGGGTGTGGGACGCCAAGAGCGGCCTGAACCGCATCGCCGAGGACCTGGTGATCGCGCGCGGCGCCGCGGCCGCGCCGCCAGCGCTGGTGGTCACCGAGCTCGGCGGCGCCTGGCCGGGGCCCAACGATCTCGGCGGCTGGATGGGGGCCAACGGCTTCGTCAACGGCAGGAACGGACAGGGCGAGGCGAGCGGCGGCCGGCTGACCCTCGAATACAGCGGCGGCGGCTGGTTCGGCACCAGCGTTCCGCGCGACGTCTCGTCCTACCGCTGGCTGGTCCTCCGCCTGCGCGGCGCCGCCGGCGGCGAGCAGCGAGACATGCGGGTCAAGCTGGGCGCGATCGACCGGCCGCTGGCGTCGCTCACGACCGACGCGGTGACGACGGCGTGGAGCGAGGTGCGGATCGATCTGCGCGCTGCCGGCGGGGTCGGGCCGGCCCACCGGAAGCTCGAGCTCAGCTTCTGGGGCGCCAAGCGGGGCCGCCTCGAGATCGGCCGGATCGCCTTCCAGCGGTGACGGGTTCCGACGCCGCGGGACCAGAGCTGCTCACGGGCGCCCCGAATCGACGGGCGAATCCGGGCAATGGGTGTGCCGAACCTCTGGTACGACCCGGCCATGGTTCGCGAACAGCCCCTGCCCCGCTTCTTCCTCGCCCTGATCCTCGCCGCCGCGCTCCTCCTGGGGCTCGTCATGCTCCCGGTCATCAAGGAGCTCTGCCTCGCCGCCGTTGTCGCCGGCGCCCTGTGGCCGGTCCAGGAGTGGCTCACCAGGCGTATCCGGGGACGGCGAGGTCTCGCCGCCGGGGCCCTCACGGTCTCCGTGCTGGTCCTGCTGGTCGGACCGGTCGCCATGATGGTGACCTTCATCGTCCGCGACGGAGCCGACGGGGTGCGGTTCGTGTCGGACGCGCTTCACAGCCAGGACGTGGCCGAGCTCGTCGACTATCTCCCGGCCGCGTCGCGCGAGTTCGCCCGCGATGCAATCGACCGCATGCCGCGCGACCTCGGCGAGATCATGGGACAGGTGGACGTGCACGGGGGCCAGGCGGCGGCCGCGGTCGGACGGGCGCTGGCGGCCACCGGTTCGATCGCCTTCCACTCCATCCTCATGCTGATCGCGCTCTTCTTCCTGCTGGTGCGCGGTGGCGAGCTGGTGAGGTGGCTCGACAGCGTCTCCCCGCTGGGGCCGGGACAGACGCAGGAGCTGTTCGCGACCTTCAAGCGGGTGTCCTTCGCCGTCATCGCGTCGGCCGGGATCACGGCGGCGGCTCAGGCCGCCGCGGCGCTGGTCGGCTTTCTCATCGCCCAGGTTCCCAATCCGGTCTTCTTCGCCCTGGTCACCTTCTTCCTCGCATTCGTTCCCGCCATCGGAGCGGCGATCGTTTCGCTCCTGGCCGCCCTGCTCCTGCTCGTGACCGGCCACCCGTACATGGCGCTGTTCCTCGCGCTCTGGGGCGTACTGGTGGTCGGCCTGGTCGACAACCTCATCAAGCCGCTGCTCATCCGGCGCGGCCTCGAGATCCACGGCGCCATCGTCTTCTTCGCGCTCATCGGCGGGATCGCGGCCTTCGGCGCCATCGGCCTCCTGGTCGGCCCGCTGGTGGTGGCGCTGTTCCTGGCGGTCGTTCGCATCTACCACCGGGATTACACGCCCGGCGACCCGCGCCTCCCGGGGGTCCCGGGTCTGCCCGCCGGCGCCTCGGCGGCGCTCTCCGCGGAGACGTCGCCCCAGACCTGAATGGCCTGCTTCGTGCATCGATTCCCTGCATGGAGCCGGTTCCGCTCTGGATCTGGTTCGTGTTCGGCGCCGTCCTGGTTGCCTTCCTGGCGGTCGACCTCGTTCTCCATCGCGGCTCGCGCCTGCGCTCGCGCGCCGCGGCCATCACCTGGAGCGCGATCTGGGTCGGCGTCGGGCTCCTGTTCGCCATCGTCATCTGGGCGGTCCTCGGCGGACGGCGCGCCGGCGAGTACATCGCCGCCTATCTGGTCGAGAAGAGCCTGTCCATCGACAACCTGTTCGTCTTCCTGGTCGTCTTCCGTACTCTTGGCATCCCCCGCGACAGCCAGCGCGCGGTGCTCTCGTGGGGAATCTTCGGCGCGCTGGTCTTCCGCCTCGGCTTCATCTTCGTCGGGGTGGCAGCGATCGAGCGCTACCACTTCGTGGTCTACGTCTTCGCGGCCATCCTGCTCTGGGCCGCCTGGCGCATGTTGCGCGAAGATGTGACGAAGAAGACCGAGAGCAAGGCGGCGCGGTGGCTGGCCGCTCACCTGCCGATGACGCGCGAGCTCCACGGCGCCTCTTTCTTCACGGTGGAGCGCGGGCGCCGGGTCGCCACGCCCCTCTTCGCCGCGCTGTGCGCGGTCGAGCTCATCGACATCGTCTTCGCGGTCGATTCGGTCCCGGCCGCGCTCGCGATCAGCCAGAGCCGCTTCATCGTGTACAGCTCGAACGCGCTCGCCGTCCTCGGCCTCCGGTCGCTCTACATCCTGCTCGATCACCTCATCGGCGAGCTTCGCTACCTCCACTACGGGCTGGCCGCCGTGCTGGCCTTCGCCGGGCTCAAGCTCATGACCAGCCGCTGGTTCGAGATCCCCGCCCCCCTCTCGATCGGCATCATCGTCGTGTGCATCGCCGCGGCCATCTGGCCGAGCGTTCGCGCGCTCAGGCGGGAAGCTCGCCAGCTCCGTCCGGCGAGCACGACGTGACCTTCACCGGCGACTGTCGCAGCTGATGATGGGACCTCCCGTCGACTGCGCGGATTCACCCGCGGAGCGCCGCCAGGAGAAGACCGCCGCCGGGCCGGCGACGTCCGGCCTCGGCAGCGCACGCGCGACGAGCGAGACGGGGCATCGGGGCGAACGCGCCACCAGGGTCGCCTGACCCCGCACATCTCTCGACGCGAGTACGGGAAGTTCAGGCGGCCGGCGCCCTTTCATGAACGCCCGTGCGAGCGCCTCCGCCGCGCGATTGCATACGAGCGCGACATGAACGGCACCGCTCGAGACGGCGACCTCGACCGTCATCGCCGTGGGTGCGTTCTCGGGGCCGATGATCATGACCCCGCGCGGCTCGAGCTCGACCTGGATCTGCTTCGACTCGCCGACACCGGGCGGCCGCATGGTTCCCTTGACGGTCCGCCCGAAACCGGATCGAACGAGACCGGTGCACAGCTCGACCGTGATCGAGATGCCTTGGGCAAACTTTCTTCTCATCTCCCGGATACCTTGCGAGGTCGCCTGCTTCTCGGCTTGCGCCTGCGGGGAGGATGCGGCCAGAGACGACACGGCGCCGACCACCGACGACCAGACGCCTTTGGGATCGACCTTCACTCCACCGATGGTCGCGAACGTCACACGAGGCTCGGCGACAGGTGAGAACCACAGCGATGCGACGTGCGTCGAGCGATCGTATGCGACGTCGATCTCGCCCGAGGCACTGGCAGTCACACGGAAGCGCACATACTGCTCGACCCCGAACGATCCCCCGCCGCTGCCCTTCTTTTCCTTGACCCACTGCCAGCCCTCGCCGGCCATCCGAAAACTCAACCTGGTTCCGTCGCTGCTGCTCTTGCATTCGCGTATCCACAGCACGCCCGACACGGCTTCGGGGCGATCCGATGAGTGAAGCCCGTGGAAGTGGCCTCGGATCATGTCGCACACACGGGCCGAAACCAGCTCCGCCGCCATGATCCTGAGGTCGGTGTCTCCGGCCGCTCCTCGCAGGGGTTGCCTCGTCGGGGGGGGCGTCGTCTCGGCGACGCGCCAGCCGGCTGCCAGGACTACCGTCGCGAGCAGCCCCGAGAGCGGGACGGTCGCGCGCACGACCGTGCTGACCGATCGCCGGAGCGACGAGCCCATGACCACCCGACGATGCAAGTCGAGGACCAGGCAGCCTGCGATCGACGGGAAGCAGCTTCCTGACCCGGCGTCGTCATCAAGTCGCTCTGACGGCGCCGCGGGGCAGGCGAGCGCGGAAGCAGGTGCCGTCACTCGCGGACGAGGCGACGGTGATCGCGCCGCCGTGCGAACGGGCGATCTCCTGGGCGATGAAGAGTCCGAGGCCGAGCCCACCTGCGCGCGACGGATGGGCCGTCCGCACCTGGCGGAACGCATCGAAGATGAACGGCAGCATCGCCGGTGGAATGGGCTCGCCGCGATTGGCGACCTCGATGACGACCTCGGTCGCCGCGCCGTGGACCCGAAGGTCGATCGGTGATCGCGGCTCGCCGTGCTGGACCGCGTTGCCGACCAGGTTCTCGAGCAACTGGTACAACCGATCGCGGTCCCACACGCCGCCGAGGTCACCCTGCAGGTCCACCCGCAGCGGCCTGCCCGGGTGCGTCAGCTCGGTCTCGTTGATCACCTGCTGGCACACATCGCGAAGGTCGAAGGGCGTGAGATCGATCGGAATGCCGCCGCCCAGCCGACTCCTGGTCAGATCGAGCACTTGATCGATCAGGCGCGCGGCCAGCGAAGCGCTGCGCAAGATCTTCCGGGCCAGCTCGGTCTCCTGGGAGGCAAGATTTTCCCGCCGGAGCAGGAGCTCCGCCGCCGACAGGACCGTGTTCAGCGGGTTGCGAAGGTCGTGGCCGACGATCCCCATGAGCTGCTCGCGGAACTCGCCGATCTCGTCGCGATGTTTCTGCTCCAGCGCGAGGGCCGCCTGATCGGCGAGCGCCGACAGGACCCATTCGTCCTGCTCCTCGCCGGTCGACGGCGCCGGCCGGCTGACCACCAGGATTCCCTTGATCGCCCCGGCCACCACCAGCGGGACCCCGAGAAGGGTCTCCAACCGAGCGTCGAGGAACTCCGCGAGACGCGGGGCCAGCGCCTCGTCGAGCGGCGCGTCGAAGCTCCGGGCCAGCGCAGCGTCGACGCCGTATGACGAGCGCAGAGTCAGCGCGCCATCGTCGCCGGCGACCATGAGGAGAGACTTGTCCGCCGCGAGCAGGTCGGCGGCGCGTTCGACCGTCAACTGGAGCAGTTCGTCGAGCGACGCCGTATAGGTGAGCGCGCGACTCACCTCGGTCAGCTTGCGGATCTGCCGGAGCCTGTCGTCCTCGACTCGAATGGATGCCTTCATCGGCTCTCCTTGATCACGCGCAGCCCGCGAACCGCGATCTCGAGCTCGCGCGCCTGCAGATCGTGTGCGACGCCCCGCGCCTTCGCGACGCGAAGGGTCCGTCCGACCCTCCCCGCCTGCGACCGGATGTCGAGAAAGACGATGTTGTCGGTCATGTGGCTCAGCCGACCTTGCGTCTCGTCGCAGGTCATGACGGGTGGGTCGGTCTCGAGCGTGAGCACGCTGCTCACGCCCATCACCGCGAAGTGCTGCACCAGCGCATAGAGATAGCCGTGCATGCGCGTGGCATCGCTGGCGGCGATCGCGAGATCTCCCAGCGCGTCGATGACCACGCGGCGGATCCCGCCCCGGCGAAGCGCCTGGAAGATGCTGACGACGATCCGATCGATCGACAGTTCGACCGCCGAGTAGTAGAGAAGCTCCAGTCGACCGCGCGCCTCGCCGTCGAGATCCGCGCCGATCGCCTCGATCTGGTGGGCGAGCTGCGTGGGATTCTCCTGGAAATTGACCAGCAGGCACCGCTCACCGAGGCGGAGGCCCTCCACCACGAACTGAATGCCCATCGTGGTCTTTCCGGATCCGGTGGGCCCGGCGAGGAGCGTGGCGCTCCCGGTCCAGAATCCGCCGCCGAGCATGTCATCCAGCCCGGGCACGCCCGACGAAGCGCGGCTGTCCAGCCGCTTGTAGGAGGCCGCCTCGGGTGGGCTGACCAGGCGCGGACACACCTCCACGCCGTCCCCCGTGATGTCGAAGGCGTGAAACCCTCGCCGGTAGGAGCTGCCGCGGAGCTTGAACACGCGCAGGTACCGCTCGTCACGGGTCCCGATGGCGTTCCTCGCCAGCTCGATGATCCCGTCAGCGACGGCGAACTCGGGAAACGTCGCGATGTCCTCGTGCCGGTACTCTCCGACCAGGAGGGCGGTCGTGCTGTACGCCGTGAGGATCCCGGCGACCTCGTGCAGCATCAGGCGAAACTCGTGGGGCGAGGCCGCCAGGTCGTGGATCGCCTTGAAGGAGTCGATCACGATGAGCTTGGGCGACAGCGTCCTGATCGCCTGCCTGAGCCTGGGGAGCAGCCCGCCGATTCCCTTCGCCGCCAGATCGGCGCCGAGCGCCTCGTACAGGACGGTACGGCCGATCTTGTCCGGGTCGAAGAACCGGAACTGCTGGAGGTACTTGATCACCTTGTCGTGTGGCTCGGACAGGGTCGTGAAGTAGAGGACCGGCCGCCCCTCCGAGCCCGCGTTGGCGAACATGAGCGCCTCGGCGAGGGCCGTCTTCCCCGATCCCGGCTCTCCCATGATGATGTTGATCGAGTTCTCGGGGATGCCGCCGTCGAGGATCTCGTCGAGCTCGCGGGTGCCGGTCGTGAGGCGCTTGATGGGAGATTCACTGCTCATTGTCCCGCTCTCCTGATTCGTTCGCTGCGCGCCTCGAGGAGCGCCTGGACAGTCCCGACCAGAGTGTGCTCGGCGAGCGGTTTCCGGAGGAAGGCATCGGCCCCCGCCTCGCGTGCCCGGTCGCTCGCTGACAGGATGCTGAAGACCAGCACGGCGACATCGCGGGTCCGGGGATCGGCCTTGAGCTTGCGACAGAGCGCCAGCCCGTCGAGCCCGGGCACCAGGATCTCCGTGACCAGGATGTCGGGCACGCTCTCGCGAACCTTCTCCAGGGCGACAACTCCATCGTCTGCGAACTCGACGGCGTAACCCGCTTCCTCCAGGAAGTGCAGCTCGAGCTCACGAACGTGCGGATCGCGTTCGACGACCAGAATGATGGCCTTGCCGTTTCCCGGCGCAGTCGAGGAAGGCATGGTCAGGACCCGCTCCGCTCGATCTCGAGCTCGAGGATGCGCGCGACGGACCGCGAGACGCGGTTGCTCGCGTTATCGACGGCGGCGAACAGGTCGGCGTCCGTGTCGCCCGCGCGAACGTTTTGCGGGCGCAGGCTCACGTCGATCTGGCACCGGGTGGCTTGCTCGCCCGTTCTGCCATTGGCGCCCGAGAGCCGTACCGTCACCCGTCCGATCCGGTCTCCGAACCGACCCAGCGCGAGGCCGAGCCGGCGCTCGACATGGGCCCGCAGGACCTCGGTGACCTCGACGTCGCGCTCTCGAATCTCGACCCTCACGATCCGCCGTCTTCCCTGGGCCGCTCGGCGACGAGCGCCTCCGTGGTCAGCATGAGAGAAGCCACCGAAGCGGCATTCTGCAGCGCCGCGCGGACGACCTTGGTCGGATCGATGATCCCCGCCTCGATCAGATCCTCGTACTCGCCCGAGGCGGCATTGAAGCCGTAGCCCCCCTTGCCCAGGCGCACCTTGTTCACCACCACGGCGCCCTCGTGCCCGCCGTTCTGCGCGATCTGGCGCAGCGGCTCCTCGAGCGCCCGGCGGATGATGTTGACGCCGTAGCGTTGATCGCCCGCGGGGAGCTCGAGCCGACCGAGCGCCGGCAGCGTGCGCAGGAGCGCCACGCCGCCACCCGGGACGATGCCCTCCTCGACGGCGGCGCGGGTCGCGTTGAGCGCATCCTCGACCCGAGCCTTCTTCTCCTTCATCTCGATCTCGGTGGCCGCGCCCACCTTGATGACCGCGACGCCGCCGACCAGCTTCGCCAGCCGCTCTTGCAACTTCTCGCGGTCGTGGTCGGAGGTGGTGTCCTCGATCTGCGATCGGATCTGCATCACGCGGGCGTTGACGTCGGCCTTCTTGCCGGCGCCCTGGATGAGCGTGGTGGTGTCCTTTGCGATCGTGATGGACTTGGCCCGGCCGAGGTCCTTCAGAGTCAGGTTCTTGAGCGCGAGGCCGAGGTCCTCGGTGACCGCTTGCCCGCCGGTCGAGACCGCGATGTCCCGCAGCATCTCCGTGCGGCGATCGCCGAACCCCGGCGCCTTGACCGCGCAGACCTGGAGCGTGCCGCGGAGCTTGTTGACCACCAGGGTCGCCAGGGCCTCACCGTCGATGTCCTCGGCGAGGACGAGCAGCGGCTTGCCGGCCTTGGCCACTTGCTCGAGCAGCGGAAGCAGCTCCTGCATGCTCGAGATCTTCTTCTCGTGAATGAGGAGGTACGCGTCGCCGAGGACCGCCTCCATCCGCTCGGTGTCGGTGACGAAGTACGGCGAGAGGTAGCCGCGATCGAACTGCATGCCCTCGACCACCTCCAGGGTGGTGTCCATCGACCTGGCTTCCTCGACGGTGATGACCCCTTCCTTGCCGACCTTCTCCATCGCCTCTGCGATCAGGTTGCCGATCGTCTCGTCGCCGTTCGAGCTGATGATTCCGACCTGGGCGATGTCATGCTTGCCCTTGGTCGGCCTCGACTGCCGCGCCAGCTCGGCGACCACCGTCTCGACGGCGGCCTCGATGCCGCGCTTGATATCCATCGGGTTGACGCCGGCGGTGACCAGCTTGGCCCCCTCGGTGTAGATGGCCTGCGCGAGTACCGTGGCGGTGGTGGTCCCGTCGCCCGCCACCTCGGAGGTCCTGGAGGCGACCTCCTTCACCATCTGGGCGCCCATGTTCTCGAACCGGTTCTCGAGCTCGATCTCCCTGGCGACGGTGACGCCGTCCTTGGTGATGGTCGGGGCACCCCACGACTTCTCGATGATGACGTTGCGACCGCGCGGCCCGAGCGTCACCTTCACGGCATCGGCGAGCGTGTTGAGGCCGGTCGCCATGCGTCTTCGGGCGCTTCCTTCGAACAGGATCTCCTTGGCGGTCATCGGGTGTCTCCCTGGATCTTCGAGAGCTTGTTCCAGCAGTGGCCGCAGCGGGTGGCCGCGCGCATCCCGGTGTGGCCGCAGATCGGGCACTGGCGGGTCTCGGGCGCCGGCCCCAGCGCAAGGAGATCGACCAGCTCGGCCCACGACCTGCGCAGCGGCTGGCTCGACGCGACGCCGTCACCCTCCGATGTCGGCAACCGCGACAGCTCGCGCTCGATCGCCGTGATCACGGTGCGGAGGCGGACCGTGTCGGCGTCTCGCTGCGGAAAACGTGCGCCGTTCATCGGCCCACCTCCGTATCACCCGCCCGACGCATCGAGTCGGCCGGCCGCTGGAGCTCCCGGAGAGAGAGACGGGCGCGGAGGTCCGGGTCGGCATCCCGCAATACCGCACCGAACCGCTCGAGGATGGCGGTCGACGGATCGTCGAGGATCATGAAGCGGGCGAACAGTATCGCGATGACCGCGAGGCCCACCGCAGCCGCCGCGACCAGGAGCAGGTTCGACATGAGACCCTTGTAACGCCCGGATGCAATGTAGGCTATTAGGAAGTTTCATCTCCTATCGTCGTAAAAACCGATGTATGGTTGGGCGTGGAATGGCTCAATTACCACCACCTCCTCTACTTCTGGGTGGTCGCCAAGGAGGGGAGCATCGTGCGCGCGAGCGAGGAGCTGCACCTGGCGCACCCTACGATCAGCGGCCAGATCCATCGGCTCGAAGACGTGCTGGGCACCAAGCTATTTGCTCGCCAGGGACGACGCCTGGTGCTCACCGAGACTGGCCGGGTCGCGTTTCGCTACGCTGACGAGATCTTCTCGCTGGGGCGAGAGTTCGTCGACACCCTCAAGGGACGGGCGACCGGCCGGCCGCTCCGGCTGGTCGTCGGGGTGGCGGATGTGCTCGCCCCGTCGCTGGTGCGGCGGTTCCTGCAGCCTGCATTCCGGCTCGGCCAGGAGGTACAGGTCATCTGCCGGGCCGACAAGTCGGTCGACGAGTTCATCGCCGAGCTCGCGCTCCACCGGGTCGACGTCGTCATCGCCGACGGGCCGGCCGGACCGGGCATCCCGGTTCGCGCGTTCAACCACCTGCTCGGCGAGTGCGGCAGCACGTTCCTCGCCGCCGCCAAGCTCGCCGCCTCGACCAGGCGCCGATTCCCTCGCTCTCTCGATGGAGCGCCTTTTCTGCTTCCCGGGGCGCCTTCGGCGGTGCGCCGTACCCTGGAGCAGTGGTTCGATGCCCAGGACCTCCGACCGAAGATCGTCGCCGAATTCGACGACAGCGCGCTGGCAAAGGACTTCGGGCAGGAAGGGATCGGGGTGTTCGCGGTTCCCACGGTCATCGAGGCCGAGGTCCGCCGCCAGTATCGCGTGGGACTGGTCGGGAGAGCGCCGGCCGTCCGTCAGCAGTTCTACGCCATCTCGGTCGAGCGCAAGATCAAGCATCCGGCGGTGGTCGCGGTCTGTGAGACCGCCCGGAAGGACATCTTCGCCGACGGTGAGGCGGCCCGCCGGTCCTGAAGCGAGCGACGTCAGGGGAGGCGCGAGATGGACGGCGTGTGTGGCACCGGAAGCCCGCGCGCCCGGCGCACGGCGTCGCACAGGACCGCGACCTGCGCCGGCTTGGCGACGTGGAGCTGGAAGCCGGCGGCGATGGCCCGATGGCGGTCGCTTCGGGTGGCCATCGCGGTCACGGCAACCGCCGGGACACGCCCGCCGGCCTCGCTGGGGAGCGCCCTGATCCGGCGGATCAGGCTGTAGCCATCCTCGTCCGGCATGGCGATGTCGCACAGGAGCACGTCGGGTCGGAACTCGGCGAGGGCGCCGATCACCTCGGACGCGTGCGCGACGGCATGCACTTCGGCTCCGTGCATGCGCAGGATCTCCGACATCACTTCGAGTGACTCCGCGTCGTCGTCGATCAGCAAGAGCTTGACGCCCTCGAACTCGGATCGCTCCGCGCCTGCCGCGAGATCGGCGATGCCGAGCGCGCGGTGGCCTCGCGGATCAGTCTCCTCCTCCCGGTCGCCGTCTGGCCGGCTCGACGACCGCACCCCGATGAGCGGGAGCTCGACGATGAAGGTGGCGCCCCGCCCGAGCCCCTCGCTGTCGGCCTGCGCGGAGCCGCCGTGGAGCCGCACCAGGTCGCGCACGATGGCCAGCCCCAGGCCGAGGCCGCCATGCGACCTGGTGCTGGAGACGTCGCCCTGGGCGAAGCGGTCGAAGACATGTGGCAGGAAATCACCCGCGATCCCCTGGCCACTGTCGATCACGCGGATGCGCGCATGCCTGTCGCCCCCATCGAGCGTGACCGCGATCTCGCCTCCCTCCGGGGTGAACTTCACCGCGTTGCCGAGCAGGTTGCCGACGATCTGCGCGAGACGGATGTCGTCGCCGAGGACCGGCCCCACCGACGGATCGACCTCGAGCCGCAGCCGGATCCGTTTCCTGGCCGCCACCTCGGCGATCGAGTCCAGCGCGGCGGAGATCACCGCCTGGAGCTCGACCGGCCGGCGCTTGATCGCGACCTTTCCGGCCATGATCGCCGACACGTCGAGGAGATCGCCGATGATCCTATCTTGCGCCTCGGCGGCCCGGCCGATCGCCTCCGCGCCGCTCAGGCTGCGAGCCGGATCGGTCGAAGCGCCGGCCCGGAGCAGGTCAGCGTGAAGGGTGATGGTGTGGAGCGGGGCGCGGAGCTCGTGCGACAGCAGGGCCAGGAAGACATCCTTGCCCTTGCTGGCGCGCTCGGCCAGCGAGCGGGCCTCTTCCGCGTCGTGGAGGAGTCTTGCCCGCTCGCTGACATCGACCGGCGTGATCAGGAAGATCGGCGCGTCCTTGGCCCAGCGCAGCACGCTGCCGGCGATCGCGACCGTGCGCGCGGTACCGACCGGGTGCTCGACCTCGACTTCGAGCGCGATGTCCCGGCTCCCGGTCAAGAGGGCAGCCAGCGCGCTCCTGAGCGCCGGACTGTTCCAGGCCCCATGGCAGGTCTCGAACCAGACCTGCCCGACCGTGGTGTCCGGCTCGGCGGCGAACGTCTGGTAGTAGGCCGCGTTGGCGGATCGAATCGAGAAGTCCTGGTCCAGGACGATGAGCGGAACCCGGATCGAGCCCAGGATCGCAGTCACCTGATCGAAGGCTGCTGTCGCGTCGCCGACCGCCTGCTTGAGGCGGTCGATGTCGGTCAGCGAGATGACCGCGCCGTCGAGCTTGTCGTCGACCGTGCGGTAGGGCCGGATCTGCATGCGGTACCAGCGGCCGACTCGATCCACGACCTCGAGCTCCTTGATCTGCAGCGTGTCCAGGACCTCGGAGATCAGGCCATCCAGGTTCTCCACCTCGACATTGAGCCTGATGTCGTCGAGCGGGCGGCCGAGGTCGCTCGGGATGAGGTTCATCAACGCCCTCGCGCCCGGCGTGAAGCGGCGGATCCGCCGGTCGCCGCTGACGATGACGATCGGGATGTCGACGCTGGCGAGCAGGTTGACCAGGTCGCTGTTGACCTGGTTCAGCTCCTGGTTGCGAACCTGCATCTCGTCGTTGACGGTCGTGAGCTCCTCGTTGGCCGACTGCAGCTCTTCCTTGGCCGCCTCGAGCTCCTCGTTGCTGCTCTGGAGCTCTTCGTTGCTGGCGACCAGCTCCTCGTTGCTCGCAGTGACCTCGTCGTTCAGGTGCTGACGGTCGTCGAGCATCGACTGCAGGAAATCCCGGGTCGCCTCCGCCTCCTCGCGCAGGCGGCGGATCTCCCGCTGGTGGTCGTCCGGCTGGGCGGCTGCAGCCTGCCCGCGCGCCTTCGGCTTCCCCGCCGACTCCTCCTCGGCCTTGTCGAACAGGACCAGGAAGTACCGCTCGCGGGCCGGCACGCCGGTCACCGAGATGACCTCGAGGTCGACCTGCGTCACGCGGTCTCCGTTGCGGACTTCGATTCCCTCCTGGCGCACCGTGGCCATCTCCTTGCGCGCCCTGTCGAACGCCGAACGCAGGGCAGGCCTGAGGCCGTCGCGCGCCAGCTTCATGAGGTTCAGGTCCGGCTGGCCGGGACCGAGCTCGAGGAACGGCGCGGTGCGCCCGCGCAGATGGATGACGTCCATGTTCTCGTCGACCAGCGCACCCGGCGGGGCGTAGCGGCCGAGGACCAGGTTCTCGGCCTGGCGCTGCACGCCCGCGGCCGCTGCCGAGGTCGCTGGCCGGCCGTCACCAGCCTTCGCCTCGATCCCCGGGGCCCAGCTCGCCCCTGGCGCCCGAGCAGCCCCGATCTTGCTGAAGAGCTTGCTCGTCTTGTCGACGCTGGAGAACAGGCCGCGGAAACCGGCGATCGCCTCGGCGTGGCCGAGCAGCAGGAACCCGCCCGGATTCAGGCAGTAGTGAAAGAGCGGCAGCACCTTCCGCTGGAGGGCCGCGCTGAAGTAGATGAGGACGTTGCGGCAGCTGACCAGATCGAGCCGCGTGAACGGCGGGTCGCGGGTGAGGTCGTGACGGACGAACACACAGAGGTTGCGGATCGACTTGCTGATGCGATGACCGCCCTCGGTCCGGGTGAAGAATCGCTCGAGGCGCTCCGGGCCGAGGCTCTGGACCGCGGAGTCGGGATAGATCCCGGCACGCGCGCGCTCGATCATCTGGCCGCTGAGATCGGTGGCGAAGATCTGGATCGGGATCGGGGTCGCTTCCGCCCGTTCGCCCAGCGCTTCGAGCAAACAGATCGCGATGGAGTAGGGCTCCTCGCCGGTCGAGCAGCCCGGCACCCAGATGCGGATCGGGGTCCCGCTGGCGTGCCGCTCGAGGATCTGCGGCACGACCTCGCGCGCGAGGGCGTCGAAGGCCGCCGGGTCGCGAAAAAACTCGGTCACGTGGATGAGGATGTCGCGGCCGAGCGCCTCGACCTCGGCCGGCTCCGCGTGCAGGAGCTCGAGGTAGCCGGTGAGCGTCTCGGTCCGGCGCAGGAGCATCCGGCGCGCCAGCCGACGGCGGAAGGTGGTCGACTTGTACTCGGAGAAGTCCACGCCGCAGATGGTGCGCACCAGGTCGAAGACCTGGGCCAGGAGCTCCTGCTGGCCGTCCTCGAGCGGCCCGGCGTCGCCTGACGACTCGAGATACGCGGCGCCACTGAGATCCGCGAGCTGACGGGCGAGGTCCTCGATGGAGAGCACTCGATCAGCCGCGCCGGCAGCGATCGCGTGCTCCGGCATGGCCGCGAACTTGGCAGACGCCGGATCCTCGACCAGCGCGATGCCGCCCTCGGCACGGATGGCCCTCAGCCCCTCGGTCCCATCCCAGCCGGTGCCAGACAGGACCACGCCGATCGCGCGATTCATCTCTTCCGCGGCGAGCGAGCAGAGGAAGAGGTCGATCGACCGGGGTGTCTTGCGGTCCTTCGCGGTGGCGGCGACCACGAGGAGGCCATCGCGCAGCGCCATCTCCACGCCGGGCGGGATGACGTAGACATGGTCGGCCTCGGGCCGCATCCCGTTCTCCGCGTCGACCACCGGCATGGCGGTCGAGCGGGCCAGGACGGCGCTGAGCTGGCTCGCGCGCTCGGGCGCGAGGTGCTGGATGATGACGAACGACAGCCCGGTGTCGACCGGCAGCTGGCGGAGGAGCCGGGAGACAGCCTCGATCCCCCCTGCCGAGGCGCCCACGCCGACGATGTGAGGGCGGCGCGAACCGCCGGTCGACCTCCCTGGTGGATTCCTCGTCGCCATGCCCGTCCTCCTGACCCGCCACCGCCATCGTCCCCGGCCCCGCGGCTCAGCCAGCCGTGCACGGGGGCGACCAGATCCGCCTCCGGGCTCGCAAGCTTCATACCACGCGGCTCGTCACGGACGCGTCATATCGGTCCGACCCGCCAAAGTGGCAGCAAGGGATCGGTATGTGTATGCACGCTTGGCCTGCTGGACGGCCAAGACGATAGCGCGAGCGTTTGAGCGACCTGGCGGCGCGCCGCAAGGTATGGTTCACACATGGGGGCGGCGATGCAGGTGGACGGAGCGCGGGAAGTCCAGCGCAGCCGCATCCTCGTCGTCGACGACGACTCCGACGCGCGCATGGGGCTCGCCGAGCTCCTCCGCCTGCAGGGCTTCCAGGTCGAGACCGCGCGCGACGGCTTCAAGGCCCTGCCGAAGCTCGCCGACTTCGCCCCAGATCTCCTCCTCACCGACCTCATGATGCCCGGCATGGATGGGCTGTCGCTGATCCGTCGGGCCCGCGAGCTGGACCCGGACAGCATCGCGGTGGTGATGACCGCCTACGGCGCGATCGAGACCGCCCTCACCGCGATCCGCGAGGGCGCCGCCGACTATGTGGTCAAGCCCTTTCACCTCGAGGAGTTCATGCGCATCGTCGAGCCGGCGCTGGCTCGCCGGCGTCTTCGACGCGAGGTCGCGCGCCTGCGCGCCGGATCGGGCGAAGAGGCGCGGCTGCGCGACATCGTCGGCGCAAGCCCGGTCATGCGCGCCATGTTCGACACGCTGGTCCAGGTCGCCCCGTCGCGCGCGTCGGTCCTGATCACCGGCGAAAGCGGGACCGGCAAGGAGCTCGTCGCCCACGCCATCCACCAGCTCTCGTCGCGCGCATCAGGTCCCTTCGTGAGGCTGCACTGCGGCGCCCTGGCCGAGACCATCCTCGAGAGCGAGCTCTTCGGCCACGAGCGCGGCTCGTTCACCGGCGCTGCGGCGCGCCGCGAGGGCCGCTTCCACCAGGCGGACGGCGGGACTCTGTTCTTCGACGAGATCGGAGCCATCTCGCCCTCCACGCAGATCAAGCTCTTGCGCTTCTTGCAGGAGCGCGAGTTCGAGCGGGTCGGCGGCAACGAGACCGTCAAGGTCGATGTCCGAGTGGTCGCCGCGACCAACTCGGACCTCAAGGAACAGGTCCGGGCAGGAACATTCCGCGAGGACCTCTTCTACCGTCTCAACGTCATCTCGATCGGTGTACCCCCTCTTCGGGTCCGGGTCGGCGACGTCTCGCTGCTCGCCGCGCACTTCCTGATCAAGTTCGCCGCCGAGAACGATCGCATCATCCGCGGGTTCACCGGGGACGCTCTCGACCGGATGCTCGCCTATGCGTGGCCGGGCAACGTGCGCGAGCTCGAGAACGCGCTCGAGCGAGCGGTCGTGACGTGTCGCGCAGCCGACATCGGGGTCGAGGACCTACCGCCCGATATCGCAGGCGCGGAGCGCAGCGCGGGCAGCATCCCGACCGTTCCGGGTGCGACGCTCGCCGAGGTCGAACGGCACGCCATCGTCTCCACCCTCGAGCACACCGGAGGCTGCACCTCGCGAGCCGCGGAGATCCTCGGAGTATCGGTTCGCACGGTGCAAAACCGCCTGCGGCGCTACCGCAACCAGACCGCCGGTCAGTCCACGGACGGACCCGCCAGCGCGACGCCATTCGACGCGCTCGACTGACTCGACGCGGACAAACGCGACATCCGCATCCGTTCGACTGGCACGCCGCGCAGACTCTGCGCGAATTGCTGGCGCGCCCGCTCAGGGCAGGTGGAACGAGACTTGCTGCTCCGTATGGACACCATGAAGAGCGTCCATGACGTCATCGCGGCCCACAAGGACGAGATCCTGCGCCTGTGGCTGCACGGGATCGGGGACTCCCCGTTCGCCGAGGGGCTGTCGCGCTCGGAGCTGGCAGGCGTCATGCCCGAGTACCTGGCCTCGCTCGGCAACGGTGAGGCGGGTGATCCCGCACGACTTGCCGAGGTCCAGACCGAGCTCATCGAGCGTCACCTCTCGAGCCGACTCCGCCAGGGCGCCAACCTCAACGAGATCCTGTCCGAGTTCTCCACCCTGAGTCGCTGCGTGGCCTCCACCCTCGACCGCGAGCCGGAGGGCTCGCACCCGACCACCCGCGATGCGGCGCGCATGCTCACGGAGCTCCACTGGGCATGCATCACCTCGGCGCGCATCTTCAACGAACACCTGCTCGAGGACGAGCAGACGATGAAGAGGTACCTGCGTCTCCTCCAGCGAATCGTCGATGACGGCGGCGAGGCCGCCCACGTCCGGCGCCCGCCCCGCGCGCTCCTCGTCGAGGCGCTGAAACTCATCAGCAAGGCGATGGGGGCCAGCGCAGCCGCGCTCCAGCTCTTCGACGCCGGGACTGGCCAGCTGGTGGTCTCGGCCTCGGCCGGCGACGCCGGCGACGCGGTGGAAGAATACGTGAGCTCGCTGGATCTCGCCTCCGGCGCAAGAGCGGTGCCGATCGAGGAGATCGCCGACGTCGAGTTCGCCGAGCTGGAGGTGAGCGAGGCGCTCGGCGAGCGCGGAATCCACTCGCTCCTGGTGGTCCGCCTGGCCACCCGCCACGTGCTGCGCGGGGTCCTCCACATCGGCCACCGGCAGAGGAAGGCCTTCCTGCCGAACGAGATCCGTCTCGTCGAGAGCCTCGGAGAGGCGCTGATCGTCCACCTCGACCACGCCCAGCTCTGCTCGGCTCTGCGCGCCCGCGCCGCGGACGCGACTGCCGAGAGTCTCCTGCGCGACAGCTTCGTCTCGATCCTCATGCACGATCTCGGCGGGCCACTGGCGGCGGCCAGGGCCGGCGCCCAGGCGCTGCTCTCCGTCCCCTCGGCCGAGCACGGCGCCGCCGCGATCGTCCGCGACCTCGATCACGTCGGCCAGATGGTGGCGACCCTGGTCGACGCGCACCGCATCCGGGCCGGGCACCGGCTGCCGATCCACATCGAGCCGTGCGACCTCACGATTCTGGCCCAGGAGGTGATCGAGGAGCTCCGCGCAGCGCACGGCGACCGCTTCGTCCTGCGCGCCGACACCAGTGTGCGCGGCATGTGGAGCGCCGATCACCTCCGGCGCGCCATCTGGAACCTGGCCTCGAACGCGATCAAGTTCGGCTCCGACGGCTGCGCGGCGGTCATCTCGGTGAAGCGCGGTGATGGGGTCGCCGAGCTCTCCGTCAACAACCAGGGCCAGGCGATCTCCACGGCGGAGCAGGCAGCGCTGTTCACGCCGTTCCTGGCCGCGCGATCCGGTCGAGGACACCCGCCCGGATGGGGCCTCGGGCTGACGCTCGTCTGGGGCTGTGTCGAGGCGCACGGCGGCCGTGTCGAGGTCGAGAGCGTCGCTGATCGCGGAACCACGTTCCGGGTCTTCCTGCCCTACGACGCGCGCCCGTACGAGGACTGAGCATCACGGTCGCAGGAGGTCGTCGATCTCGCGCAGGACCGACGCGATGCCGATCGGCTTGCGCAGGAACGCCTGCCCGGGGACGAGCGGCGGCGGCTCGTCTCCCGACAGGAACAGGCTGCGCATCGCGGGATGAATCCGTTGCAGCGCCGCAGCGACCTCGCCTCCGCTGCCGTCCGGGAGATTGATGTCGGTCAAGAGGAGATGGATCGTCCCATGCTCCTGCCCGGCGGCCAGCGCCTCGGCCGCGGTCGCCGCGCCGACCACCCGCAGTCCATTCATCTCGAGGAGCGTCACGAGGATCTCGCGCGTATCGAGCGAATCCTCCACCAGGAGCACGGTGATGCCTGGCCTTCGGTCAGCGACCATACCCATGTCCCCCTCCCCTCGTGGCGCGCGAAGCTGCAAGTCACGGGCCCGACCGGCTCACACCAGGTGGCCCGCCCCATGCACCTCAGAGAAGGATGCTGCAAAGCGTGTTCACCATCGCCGTCGTCGGGTTCTTGCTGACGATGGCAGTCGCTTTCGCCCTCTCGTTGCGCCGGCAACGTCCGGACGATAGCGACGCCGTCCCGGTGATGATCGTCGATGATGACAGGTGGGTGAGCGCATCGCACCTCGAGCGCCGGTCCGCCGACGGCGATCCGCTCGGTACCGCCGGGTCGCACCCGTAGTCCATCGACGAATTGCGCAGGGGCGGGTCGCTGCCGCCGGTGCAGGCGCAGGACCTTCGCGTTTTGCAGGGTATCGCCCGCGCTTCCGGGCGGCACGATTGTGGCAGGAACGCTCGGTCCGAGGGGGACATGAAGAATTCGACGCTGGCGGTCATTTCGGGGGACGCCCTGGCGCCGGTCCCGAGCGCACTTCCGCACCAGGCGATGCTCGGAGACAGTCCGGCCGTCACCCGCATGCGCGACGTCATCGAACGGGTCGCGGCGAGCGAGGCGACCGCGCTGGTCACCGGCGATAGCGGTTCTGGCAAGGAGCTCGTCGCCCGCGAGATTCACGCGCGCAGCCGGCGTACCGGCGGGCGCTTCGTGGCGATCAACTGCGCGGCCGTGACCGCAACCCTCCTCGAGAGCGAGCTCTTCGGCCACGTGCGGGGCGCCTTCACCGACGCACGCAGCCATCGCGACGGGCTCTTCGTCCAGGCTGGAGGCGGGACCCTCTTCCTCGACGAGGTGGGGGAGATGCCGCTCGAGATGCAGGCCAAGCTCCTCCGCGCCGTCGAGGAGCGGGCGGTCCGCGCGGTCGGCTCGGACACGGCCGTCGCGGTCCACGTACGCCTCATCACCGCGACCAACCGGAATCTCGAGGATGAAGTGGCCGCGCATCGCTTTCGCAGCGACCTCTATTATCGCCTGAACGTCGTCGAGATCCGGGTCCCGCCACTACGTGAACGGGGCGACGACATCCTCCTCCTCGCTCGATCGTTCCTCCGGCAGCACGCCGACGAGACCGGCCGCCCGGTTGCCGAGCTCAGCGGCGAGGCGGCGCGCTGCCTGCTCGACTACCCCTGGCCCGGCAACGTGCGCGAGCTCCACAACTGCATGCTCCGCGCAGTGACGCTCTCCCGCGCCCAGGAGATCAAGGTCGACGACCTGCCTGCGCGGGTGCGAGAGGACCAGAGTGGTCGCACCGACTTCCTCCCGGAAAACCCCGAGGACCTCATGTCGATGGAGGAGCTGCAGCGACGCCACCTGGTCCGGGTGCTGGCGGCCGTCGACGGCAACAAGACTCGAGCCGCGCGCATCCTCGCGATCGATCGGCGGACCCTCTACCGCCTGGCCTCGCGCCTGCAGGTGAGCTAGCTGCTAGCCGAAGGGCCCGGCACCGGGTAGCCGTCGTGCTGGGCCAGCCAGCGCACGACGTCGAGCGAGGAGACCAGCCCGACCACCTTGCCGTCGCTCGCCACCACCGGGATCCGGTGAACGCCTTCGTAGGCCATGACTGCGGCCGCGCGCGAGAGGGTCGCGGTCTCTGGGAGCGAGAAGGCGAAACACGTCATGACGTCGGCGACGAGCTCGGCCTCGACGTCGGCGTGAAACCCCGGACCGAGGTAGTCGCCGTGCCCCCCGTAGGGGCCGGCCAGTCGCAGCGGCGGCTCCTGCTCGCCGTCGCGCCAGTGGCGCAGGAGGTCGCTGCGCGAGACGACCCCGACCGGGCGTCCCCCGTCGTCGACCACCGGCACCGTGCGGAGGTCGAGCGCGAAGAGCATGGCGATCAATGTGTCCGTGCCGAGATCGGCCCGGACGCACACCACCCGCGGGTTCATGACCCGCCACAGTGGCGTCTGGTCAGCCAGAGACGGCAGGCGCGAGATCCGCAGGAGGTGGTGTCCGTTCCCGCCCGCCGCTGATCGGCCCTCGTCGTCCGTCGAGCTCGGCTCCGGGCGGTAGAAGCTCTCCTCGTTGATGCAGGTGCCCTCGCCGACGTACGTGACGCGTGTCCGCATGAGCTCGGTCGGCGCGCGCGGCACGTCGAGGAACTCTCCCGGAGAGGTGCCGGTGGCGAAGTCACCGTGGCCGAGCTCCTGCCACGGGTCCGAAGCCAGTCGCTCGCCCGCGGGGTCGGCGGCGTGCGTGACCCATCGATCGACACCGAGTTGGGATTCCTGCTTGCTCATCTGGCCTCCTGGTCGGAGCCCTCGATGCCTGAGGGCGCCCAGGCCACGCAAGTCCAGCAAGGCATGTGCCGGCAGAGCTCTCGAGCGGCGGCGGCGATCGCGCAGGGCGTTCCTCCGCGGCGCGATGAGCGACGACTTCCTGCGCGAACCCACGTCACGGGATGCGTGGAACTGTCGGCGGCCACGCGGCACGACAGTTGCTCGCCACTACCTGCTCACTGACGAGGAGGACATCATGTCGCTGCACGACACGCAGACCAGGCACGGAATCTCGAGGCCACGCGCGCGGGCGCCCACCGCACTCGCCGCCGGAATCGCCGCGCTCGTGGCGTTCGGGCCTGCGGCCGGCGCGGCTTCCCCCGACGCCGACTGCGACGGCGTGCTCGATGCGGTGGACGACTGCCCTGCCGCGCCCGAGGACGGAGATGGCTATGACGACGGAGATGGCTGCCCCGAGGTCGACAACGACGGCGACCGGATCGCCGACACGGTCGATCAGTGCCCCAATGAGATGGAGACCATCAACGACTTCGACGACGACGATGGATGCCCGGATCGAGCGATCGAGATCCAGACGGATCGGATCGACCTGAAGCAGAGAATTCACTTCGCCTTCGACAAGGCCGACATCTTGCGCCGTAGCCGCCCGATCCTCGACGAGATCGCGCAGGCAGTGCGCCAGCACCCGGAGATCCGACTGATCCGGATCGAGGGCCACGCCGACGATCAGGGGACCGTGCGTCACAACCAGGAGCTCTCCGAAAAGCGCGCGATGGCCGTGCGCGATCACCTTGTCGGCCTGGGAATCATGCCGACGAGGCTGGTCAACCTCGGCTACGGAGAGACCCGGCGCGCCGCGGCCGGCACCAGCGAGAACGCACGAGCTCGCAACCGCCGGGTCGAGTTCCTGGTCGAGTTCACCCTGGTGGATCCACCCAAGGACACCTCCGTCAGCGACGCGGCACGAGCCCGAGCCGTCTTCCGCTCCGGCCTCCGCCTCTTCGCCACCGCTGCCATTCCCGGATGCGTGCCCACGTCGCTCGCGGCCCGCGAGAACGAGTCCATGGTCGCCGGCCACACCCGCGGCCACCCGGCGCCGGTCGACGCGTCGAGCTGGGGCGATCCGGCGCGCGAGACGACGCTGATGATGCTCCCCTGGGGTACGAGCCTCAGCGCGGGCGGCGGCGTCACCGTGTTCGCCGACGACGAGATGCGAGGCTTCGCCGATGTCGGCGGCAGCTGGGAGGCTCGCCTCACCCTCGGCACACGCGAGAGGATCGCCGTCGAGGCCTCGTACCTGGGCTCGGCTCAGGCGGTCGACTCGCTCGGTCTCGATTCCGACGCGGTACTTGTCAGCAACGGGTTCGGCGGCGCGCTGCGCCTGAACGCGCTCACCGGCCGCTACCAGCCCTACGTCCTGGCGGGCGCCGCCTGGCGTCGCTACGACGTCACGAGCGCCAGCTTCAACACGTCGAGCTTCAACGATCAGGACGACGTGCTGGAGACGCCGCTCGGGGTCGGCTTCGGCTACCGGCTCGCACCCTTCATCCTCGACGGTCGAGGCGTCTACCGGCGGGTCTTCTACGACGACCTGATCCAGACCACGAATGGCCAGGACAAGCCCGAGCTCGATACCTGGACCGCAACCTTCATGGGCGGCTTCGAATTCTGAGAGCAAGGAGAACGACGATGACCACTCTATGGACAGTTCTGATCGGCCTGGTGGTCGGCGCGGTCGCCAGGCTATTCATGCCGGGTAAGGACCCCGGCGGTTTGATCGTGACCATGCTGATCGGCGTGGCCGGCGCGCTCCTGGCTCTCTACCTGGGCCGCGCCCTGGGCTTCTACGCGGGTCGTGGCCAGGGCCCGGGTCTGATCGCGAGCGTACTCGGCGCGGTGGCGCTCCTCGGCGTGCATCGCCTGGTGAGGGGGAATTGACGCACGACATGCCAGACGCAGCACCGCAAAGGCCCGCCGATTGAGCTCTCCGCACGCGACCACTCTGTTCGGGATCCCGCGGCCGATCGCGGGGCGGGTGGCGGTGGTCACCGCCACCCTCTTCGGCGTCATGACCGCGCACGCGATGCTCGAGACGGCGCGCGACGCGCTGTTCCTCTCCTCGCTGCCCGCCTCGCGGCTCCCGCTGGTCTACCTCGTCATCGCCGGCCTCGCTGTGGTGGTGGCCGCGCTCAATCGCCGCCTGACCAGCCGGTTCGCGGGCAGCGCCGTCCTGGCGCTCACGCTCTTCGGGTCGGCGGTGTGCACTGCGGGGTTCTGGGTCTGGGCGGGACACGGCGAGACGTCGCTCTACGGCCTCTACATCTGGACCGGGCTCATCGCGACGATCGTCGTCGTGCAGCTCTGGCTCCTGGTCGGCAACGCGTTCGACCCGGGCCAGGCGAAGCGCGCCTTCGCCGTGATCGGGGCCGGGGGCCTCATCGGCGCCACCTTCGGTTCGGCGCTGGCCGGAGCGTTCCTCGGCGTCATCGGCCCTCGGGAACTCGTCCTTGTCGCCAGTGCCGTCATGGCGCTCTCGGGTGTCGTCCCCGCGGTCGCCTGGCCCGCCCGGGCGGCGCCGAAGGCGCGGCAGTCTCGCCGCCCGCGGGCGAACCCGGAGCCGGAGGGGCTCTTCGCCCATCCCTACCTGCGCCGGCTGCTCCTCCTGGTCGCCCTGAGCCAGATCGTGGTGACCTCGTCGGACCTCCTGTTCAAGACGGCGGTCGCGTCGATGGTCGCCCCCGAGGATCTCGGCTCGTTCTTCGCGCTGGTCTATACCGGGCTCAACGGGCTCTCGCTGGTCGTCCAGCTGCTGCTCGCGTCCTGGGTGCTGCGCCGATTCGGCGTCACCCGCGCGCTCTGGGCCCTTCCGCTCCTGCTCGGGGTCGGCGCGGTCGGTTTCGTGGTGACCGCCGCGCTGGTGCCGATCCTTTTTCTCAAGATGGTCGACGGCTCCCTGCGCCACTCCCTGCATCGCACCGGCATCGAGCTCCTCTACCTGCCGTTGCCCGCGCGCCTCCGCGAGCGCCACCGGGTGACAATCGAGGCGGTCGGCGGCCGCGGCGGCCAGGCAGCGGCCGCGCTCGCCATGCTGGCCGCTCTGGCGCTCGGGCTCGACCTGCCCCAGGTGACGATGATGCTGGTCGTGTTCATCATCCTCCTCCTGGTCGGCGTGGCGCTCATCAAGGCCGGCTACGTCGACATGTTCCGCGACCGGCTCCGCGACGGAACCATCGAGACCCGCGCGGCGATGCCGCCCCTCGACCTCCATTCTCTCGAGACACTCATCGCCAGCCTGGCGAGCGAGGAGGACGCGGTGGTCCTGTCTGCCATCGAGCTCCTCGAGGCCAGCGGGCGCGGCAACCTGGTCCCACCGCTCATCCTCCATCACCCGTCGAGCGCGGTCCTGGTCCGCGCGCTCCACGTCATGAGCACCGGCAACCGACGCGACTTCGTGCCGCTGGCCCGGCGCGCGCTCGACTCGCCCGACGAGGAGGTGCGGACCGCGGCACTTCGCGCCCTGACCGCGGCGGGCGGAACTGACGAGCAGGCCATCCTCCGCCGCGCGCTGTCCGACCCTTCGCCGACGGTGCGTGCCACCGCGCTGGTCGGCCTCATCCTCTCCAGCGGCGACGCCGGGCCCTTCGCCGGCGAGGTAAGCGCCCTGCTCGAGTCGACCGAGCGACAGGGCCGCCTGGCCCTCGCGCGCGCCATCCGACACAGCCCGGCGCCGGCGTTCCACCAGATCCTGAAGCAGCTCGCCGCGACACCCGAGCCGGATGTGCAGGCGGAGGCCGCCAGCATCATCGCGGCGGCGCCCCACCCGTCGTTCCTGGAGAGCCTCCTGCCGATGCTGGCCGATCGGGTCGCACGTCCCGAGGCGCGGTCGGCGCTGCTCGCAATCGGCGGCCCCGCCCTCGCCATGCTCGACCACGCCCTGGGCGACCCGGCGGTGCCGCGCCGGCTGCGCATGCATCTGCCGCGCACGGTGAGCCGGTTCGGCGGCCAGGCGGCGGCAAACGTTCTGGCGCGCCACCTCGAGGGGGAGCGCGACGAGATCGTCGGACATCAGGTATTGCGCGGGCTCGGCCGCCTGGTCGCCCAGAACAATCACATCCGGATCGACCCGGAGCTGGTCGAGCGCAACCTCACCGCCGTCCTCACCCGTGCCATCACGCTGCTCGGCTGGCGGGTCACCATCGCCGAGCACATGGCTGCCACCTGCCCCTCCCCGGCTGGCCTGCTCCTGCTCGAGCTCCTGCGCGAGAAGGTGGGGACGTCGACCGAGCGCGCCTTCCGGCTGCTCGGGCTGCGCCACCCGATGGAGGACATGCACGCCGTCCACGTCGGGCTGAAGTCAGGAGACCCGCACGGCATCGCGTCCGGGCGCGAGCTCGTCGAGCATCTGGTCACCGGACGCATGCGAGAGGCGCTCCTGGCGCTGGTGGCGCAGGACGAGGCCGACGATCGCGCGCGGCTGGCGCAGGCCGCGCCGTTCGCGCCGCCGCCCCCGGCCGAGCTGGCCGACACCCTGCGCGCGATGGCGACCGATTCCAGCGACGCCGTGGTCGGTCTCGCCGCGCAGCACATCGCCGAGCTGGACCTCACCGAGCTCATGCGCGAGGCAGGGTCGGAGCTCCTGTCCTCGCTCGAGCAGCGGACCGGCAGCTGGATCGAGGCGGCCAACCAGGCGCTCCGCGCGATGCGGGCCAGGCAGGAGTCGCTTGCGAGCTGACTCCAGACTGTCGGTCGGTAAACAGGGCGGCTTCGAGCGCGTCATGAACCTGCACGCGTTCGATGCGTTCGCCAGCCTGGCGCCTGCGCAGCTCGCCGTCCTCGCCGAGCTCGCCGACGAGCGCTTCTTCCCGGCGGGCGCGCGGATCCAGCAGGAGGACACGCCCGCGCGCGAGATCCACTATCTCATCGAGGGCGAGGTCGAGTGCCGGCAGGGCGGCCGCCCGGTCCGGCGGCTCGGCCCGCGCTCGGTGGTGAACGGGTTGGCGGCGCTCGCCACCGTGATGCGGTCGTACGAGGTGGTCGCGCTCGCGAATACCACCACGCTCTCGTTCACCCACGAGGACCAGATCGACGTGTTCGAGGACAACTTCGAGATCCTCGCCGGCGTGTTGCGCAGTGTGGCCGGCGCGTTCATCGACGCGCGCGCGGCCGCCGGGCCGAGCGGCGAGCCCCAGACGCCGCCGCCGGCGCTGCCGATCCTGGACCACCGCCTCGGCCTGGTCGAGAAGATCACCGCGCTGCGCAGGGCGGCGCCCTATGACGAGACACGGCTCGAGGCGCTGGCGGAGCTGGCGCGCGGGTCGCCCGAGCTGCGCCATACCGCCGGGAAGTCGCTGTGGAGAGCAGGAGACGACTCCGGGTGGAGCCTGGCCATCGTCTCGGGTTGCGTGCTGGAGTCGTCCGACAGCGGGGGCCATGCGCACCGCCTCGGTGTCGGCAGCATCGCCGGCGCCCTGGACAGCATGGCCGGTCGCGCGCGCGGTTTCGACGCGACAGCCCAAACCGACCTCATCGGCCTGCGGATCGAGATCGGCACGCTGCTCGACGTCCTCGAGGAGAACACCGACATGGCGCTCGATCTCTTGCACAGCATGGCTCGCGACGTGCTCGCTCTCCGAGAGCGCGTCGCCGCCCGGTCCGACCGAGGCACAGCCCGCTCATGCGAGGGGATGGTCCGCTCATTGCATGGCTGATGACTCATGGCGGGCGCTCTCATCCTGACGATCCTTCCGGTCATGCTCATCGTGACCGTGCTGACCATGGTGAGCGGAAGTCTCGGTCCGCTCGCTGCTGGCGGCCTGGCGGCGTTCCTCGGCCTGGTCGGGGTCGTGTTCTTCGGATTGCTCAGGGCGGCCGGGCGACAGCAGCCGTCACGGGCCCAGGGCGAACCGAACCACTTCGAGGAGCCGTCCGAGGAGGAGGAAGAAGAGTGCGAGAGCTCCGAGAGTGCCGCTCGACCGGGTGAGGACGTCCGCGCCAACGAGGCAGCCCGCGACGTGCGGCGCGCGGAGGACGCGATCGAGCGGTGGGATGACGAGGGCGGCTCGGCGCGACCCTGATCAACAGGATGCGACGACACCGGGAATCTCGCTCGTCCCGAAGTCGCCGAAGATGGCGCCGCCCTGTCCGAACTGGCCGCTGACGCCGAACGCCTTGAGGAGGCTGACGTGCAGGTTGGCGAGAGGGGTTCCGGGAACCGCGATCTGGTTGTTCGTTGCGTTGACGGTCCCGGCCGCCCCGAAGATGAGCGGGCAGTTGTTGGCGTGGTCGTGGCTGCCTCCTTCCCCCATGCTGGAGATGGCCAGGACCAGCGTCTCGTCGAGCAGCGACGCTCCTCCTTCGGTGCCCGGGCTGTCGGCGAGCAGCTGCAACATGCCGGCGAGCTGCAGCGAGTGCCAGCTCTCGACTCTCGACAACCTGACGTAATCGTCGGAGTTGGTGTAGTGCGAAAGGCCGTGGTGGGTGCCCGGCGCGTCGATGAAATCGTGAGAGCGGCCGCTCAGGCCGAACTCGATCATGAAGGAGATGATGCGCGTCTGGTCGCACTGGAACGCCAGCTTGATGAGCTGGTGGAATGCGTTGACCCGGTCCGGATAGGGCAGCCCCGAGCTGGGGCCATCGGCGGGCCGCTCGCAGGTCGCGTCACCACTCAGCTTGTGCTCGAGCTCGCGAAGCGCCGTGAAGTACTCTTCCAGCCGAGCTCGGTCATCGCTGCCGAGGACACCCGAGAGCTCGCGCGCGTCCTCCTGCACCGAATCCAGGACCGACCCGACCGATCTCCTGCGCACCTCGCCGGCGGCTCCGGTCAGCCCGTCGGCGCCGCTGTTGAACAGGCGCTCGAAGGCGATCGCGGGATCGATGGTGGGGATGAGCGGCGAGCCGTATCCGGCCCAGGAGATACTCTGGGTGTAGGCACAGGGTGCGCCGCCCACGTCGCAGGTTCCCGGCTCGCCCGCGCTCCATTGCAAGGACCTGAATCGGGTGGTCAGCGGGAGGTTCTGCGCCACGATCTGGTCGAGCGAGATGCCGTTCTTCACCCCGTTGAAGTCCGGGATCGTCGTCCCGGTCATGATGGTTCCAGTGCCCATGGCGTGGGCTGCGCCGGGGCTGTTGCGCGCCGCGATGTTGTCGAGGCCGACCAGCGAGAGGGCGCGGGCGGCGAATGGCTGCAGCGCCGCCGACTGGCCGCTGAAGACGAGACCGTATCCGGTCGCCGCCGGCACCCACCACTCGGGGCGGCGCCCGTTGGGAAAGTAGTACACCAGCAGCCGAGGCCGCGGGCAGGCCTCCGCCGCCGCGCGCGAGGGGCGCAAGTAGTGCAAGGCCGGCAGGGCGAGGAGGGCTGATCCGGCTCCGCGCAAGAAGCGCCTGCGCGTCACACCCCGTCGTTGCCTCATCTCGCCTCCTCCTGCATGCGTCCCGGGCTGCGGAAAGCCGGTGCGGTCACGACGGCGACGATGACGTCGCGCAGGGTCAGGTTCTCGACGACCGCGCGCTCGGCGATGGCGTCGAGGTCGGCGACGTCCTCGTCCCCGAGGCGGCGTCCCAGGGCGTACACCAGCAGCTTCGAGCTCACGCAGCGGGCAAACGCCTGCTTGTCGACCAGCGCTGCCATCTCGTTCGCTCCCTCGAACGTCTGGCCGTCCGGCAGCTCGCCGAGCGTGTCGAGACCCTCGTCGGCGCGCAGATGCCCGATGCCGTCGAACGCCTCGAACCCCATGCCGAGGACATCGAGGTGGGAATGGCAGCTCGCGCAGAACGGGTCGCTCCGGTGCTGCTCGAGCTGCTCGCGAACCGTGCTGCCCTCGGCGTCCGACAGGGGCGGGATCATCAGGCCGGCGGGCGGAGGCGAGACCGGCTCGCAGAGGATCTTGTCCGACAGCCAGCGACCCCGGCGGATCGGCGAGGACCGGTTCGGGTCGGACACCGCGGTCAGCCAGGCCCCCAGCGAGAGGATCCCGGATCGCGCGAGGGCCGGCGACGAGACTCTCACCAGCTCGTCGGTCCCGACCGGCTCCATCCCGTAGTGCTCGGCGAGGCGGTCATTCAGGTAGGTGAACCCCGGCCGCAGCATCGCGATGACCGGGCTCCGCTCGCGAAGGAAATCGGCGAAGAACGCCTTCGACTCGAGGACCATCGACTGTCGAAGCTCTTCGTCGAAGCTGGGATAGACGTCCGGGTTCGGGCTGGCGAGCGCGAGCATCCGGGTCGACAGCCACTGCTCGGCGAAGCCATCGATCAGGCCCTGGGCCCGCTCGTCGTCGAGCATCCAGCCCACGGCGTCCGCCATCCCCTCCTCGCTGGCCAGGCTGCCGGCCGCGGCGGCGGCCAGCAAGCGCTCATCCGGCGTGCTGCTCCAGAGAAAGTACGAAAGGCGGCTGGCGAGCACGTAATTGTCGAGCCAACCTCGGTCGTCGGCATCGCGCACCGTGCGCGCGCGGTAGATGAAGTTCGCCGAGCTGAGGATCTCGCGCATGACCAGGCGCATCGCCTGATCGTCCGATTCGCCTCCGTCGCGAATGTTGCTCCACAGCCGGGTGAGCCGCGAGCGCTCCGTCTCGCTCAGCGGGCGGCGCCAGGCGCGGCGCGCGAACGTCTCGAGGATCTCGGCGTAGCAACCATCCGCCTCGGCGCTCGGGTCGCAGACGAAGACCCGCTCACGCCCCGGACCGTCCACCCTCGCCTCGCTCTCGATCGCCAGCGACCGCAGGAGGACGTCGTTGCCGTTGTTGCCCACCGGATCGCTCACGAAGTTGGTCGGCACGTAGCGCAAGGTGTGGCTGCCGGCGGTCAACGTCAGCTGATGGACGTGCGGTGCGATCATCGCACCCGTCCCCTGCACGACGAAGGTCTGCACCTCGACGCCGTCGAGCTCGAAGCGCAGCGCCGGCGCCGGGGCCGCACCCACCTGGGTGGCGCCGGCCATGAGCGTGACCGTCACGTTGCCCTCGGGCGCGTCGATCGGCAGGGTGAGGACTCCGCCCGACAGCGCCCAGAGGTCGCCGACCGCGTATCCGCCCTCGGTATCGAGCACCGCGGTGGCGCGGTCCCCGTATCGGCGGAACACGGCAAAGGCCGGGTGCGGGTCGAGCGCGTCATCGACGACGATCCGGGCCGCCGAGTAATACCCATCGAGCAGGGCCGGCGTGAGCGCGAGCGCCTCGGCCATGTTGTCGAAGCCGTCCAGCTCCGGGTCGGGTGGAAAGGCATCCGCGGGACGCAGCTCGGTTCCCAGCAGATCGCGCACCGTGTTGTTGTACTCGAGGCGATTCAGGCGGTGGAGCGGCTGCGCAGGCACGAGCTCGCTGGGGCCACTCACGTGACCCTTGCATCCCGCGAGAGACCAGCCGACCGCAATCGCGGCTGCACCCACCCAGGTCGAGAGTCGGCCGCGCCTCATGGCGCGCGCGTCTTTCAACTTCCGTGCCGTGCGCGGCGAATCGTGCAGCTGTCGGTGCCCACGCCCGGCGACCGCCGGCGCGGAGGTCGAAGGTGCAAACAGCCGATCGCGGTGCAGCTCTCCGTGGGCACTGCGCGGCGCGACCTCCGGCGGAGCCGGATGAGCACCAGCCCGACCAGGACGAGACCGAGCGGGGCGGCCGGCCCGCCGCCGGCCGCGCTGCAGCCGCCGCCCAACATCGAGGACGAGCGCATGCCGTCCGGAGGTGGTGTGGTGACGGGCGGGGGGGCGCTGCTCGAGACCGCGATCTCGAGGTCGACCGGAGGGCCGAACCAGGAGACACCGTCCTCGACCAGCTTGAAGGTCTCGGTCAGCTCTTGCTCGGTGCTCGGTGCCAGGATGGTGAAGGCGAACTCGCCGACCTCCCCGGTCGGGGTCTCCGCCGCGACCGTCGCCACCCGGTTGGGCGCGATCCAGTTCTCCGGATCGTAGAGCGCGCTGTCGCGGTCCATCGGCGCGGCGGTGCCGAGGAACGTGGCGCCGGGCCGCCAGGTCTCGCCGCCCGTGTTCTTGATCCGCACCAGCACATTCGCGCGAGCGCCCGGCGCCAGCTCGCCTGGCAGCTCGGCGGCGACCAGCTCGGCGTCCCACGGCTCGCGCCCGCCGCAGGCGCCGATGGCAAAGCCGCCCGCCGGCGATCGAGTCAGGCGGTCCTCGGTCTGCGGGCCGTAGAGGCCGTCCTCGTCGATCTGATCGTCGGCGCGGTTGCGGTTCCACAGGCGCTGAAAGGCGAGGACGTCGTACCCGCGCAGGTCGGGCGATGAGGTGTGATCGAAGTGGACCTCGTCGCCGGGGACGGTGTGACCCCAGCCGTGATTGCCGAGCGCGCCGACCCATTCGCCCCAGTTGCCGACATCCAGCGCGCGGCCGCTCTCGTGGTTCGAGCTGCCGACCGGCGCGGCGGCGGTGATGCTGCAGCGGCCCTGGTCGTGCCACCGGACGAGCAAATACTGCTGGGCGAGCGTGCGGAACGCGCTGTTGATCGAGAGCTGGCCGCCGTGCGCCGCCACTGCGTCCTCGAGATCGCGCTTGCCCGCCGGGGTCAGGTAGGGAAGGACGGCGCTGCCGGCGAAGACGATGCCGTTCCCCTCCTCGAACCTGGTGAAGCCGTCCGGCTGGAGGCACATCACCTCGTTCGAGATCTGCCGCGAGAGGCCGATCACCACCGAGGTGGAGCAGTCGGAGCCGACCTGGTCGCCGACGGTCGCGGCGAGCGCGCTCGAACCGATGTCCTCTCCAGCCCCTTCGTCCTGTATCGCACAGCCACCCACCATCAGCGCGATGAAGAGGAGCGCACTCCCTCGAGCGCGCACGGAAGAGTGCAATCGCTTGTCGGCACCGCGGCGCGCAGGCGCGCGATCAGACTGGCTGCGTCTGGCCATCCCCACCTCCGCGTCGGGCTGTGAGCAAGCGGCAGGCCGAGACGAGCGACCAGCTGCGCCGGGCGATCAGCTGTTCGACGTGGTCGTCGAACCCGCAGGCGCGGGCGATGCCGGTGCAGTCGGCGGCGATCGCCGCGCGGGTGCCGGTCTCGATCGCGCGCTGGTGCTCGAAGGTCGCCGCTTGCCGGCCCGGACCGCGATACTCGAACGCCAGCGCGTTACACTGAGGCGGGGACGGGCATGGACTCGCTGGAATCGCCGCAGGCGGCGGGGCTGATCGGACGCACGTTCGGCGAGTTCGTGGTGCGCGAGCCGATGAACTCCGGCGGCTTCGGGATGGTGTTCCGCGCCGAGCAGCCGGCCCTGGCGCGCGAGGCAGTCATCAAGGTGCTGCATTCCCGCTTGCTCGAGAGCCAGACCAGCGTGCATCGCTTCCTGCGCGAGGCACGACTGGCCTCACGTCTGGATCACCCCTACGCCGCGCACACCTATGCCTTCGGCGCCGAGCCGGACGGCGTCCTCTGGATCGCGATGGAGCTGGTGCGCGGCACGCCCCTCGACCAGCTGCTCGCCGCACGCGGACCGATCCCGCTGGCGCGGTTCGTGCCCCTGCTCGATCGGATCTGCGAGGTCGTGCACACCGCCCACGAGCAGGGCATCGTCCACCGAGACCTCAAGCCCGCCAACGTCATGGTCCTGGCCCGAGCCGGGCGGCTCCTGCCCAAGCTGCTCGACTTCGGCATCGCCAAGCTCGCCGTTCCGGCGGCCGAGGATCCCGCACCTGTCGGGCCCTCCCCTGCGGAGCCGGACCCCGACCAGGAGCTCGCCCTCACCGTGGTCGGCGACGTCGCCACCCTGCGAGACGGGCCGCCACCGGGTCGCGGGGGCTCGGCCGACTTCGCCCGGTTGACGATGGCCGGCGTGGTCATGGGCTCGCCGCACTACATGGCCCCGGAGCAGTGGATGGACTCGCGGACGGTCGACGCGCGGACCGATCTCTACGCGCTCGGCGTCCTCTCCTACGAGGCGCTGGTCGGACACACGCCCTTCACCGCGCAGAACCGCATCGAGCTGGCGCAGGCCCACGTGCACGAGCCGGTGCCGCCGCTCGGCCCGGCGTTTCCTCGCGCGCTCGACGCGGTCCTGGCGCGGGCGATGGCCAAGAAGGCGGACGACCGCTTCGCCAGCGCGCTCGAGCTGGCCGCCGCCTTCCGCGCCGCGAGCGGAATCGAGAGCGAGCCGGTTCCGCTGCCGCAGCTCGACGATCGCCTGCGCGCCCAGCTCCTGGCCGGAGCGCCGCAGCCACTCGCCGAGGCGGTCGCCCTGCTCGACGCCACCCGCCACCCGCACCAGGCGCGCGACGCCGTCTGGCGGGTCGTCAAGGTCGCGGTTCGCCTGATCGGCGCGACCGCGCTCGCCTGTCACTCGCACGTGGGCGCCGGCGCAGCCTCGACCGATCCGGTCCTCGGCGAGTCTCTACGCGCGCTGCGCCGGCCCAACCTGTCCGACGACCAGTGGCTGGCGCTCGCCGGCGAGCTGGTCCGGCCTTTCCGAGCGCTCCGGGACGCGCATCCGGTTCCCGAGCTGGTCAGCTTCCTGGTCGGCGACGCCTCGGCCCCGATCCGCGAGCTCATCGCGCTGCATGGCGGCCGCGAGCACGGCGGCGACAGCGAGGAACAGGTCCGCGATCTCCTCGAGGTCGCCCTGCCGCTGCTCGAGCGGGCGCTGCGCGGCCTCACCTTCCTGTCCGACTATCCGCTGGCGGTTCCCGCCGATGACGGGGCGGAGCTGTGGATGGGGGCCCAGCGGGCGGCGCGGCCGCGCATCGCGGTGAGCGGAGCCCGGCTGGGAGCCAGGCAACCGGCCCTGCTCGACGCCGCCGGCGCTCCGGTCGTCACCCTGTGGCCGTTCGTCCAGGTGCTGGAGCCGGCGCCCGGTGCCGGCCCGCACGCCTTCTTCTTCGATGGCAAGGGGCGGCGCGGCGCCCGGCTGGTCGCCCTGCCGCACTCGTTCGAGCACGAGGACGACGGGCTGTGGGACTGGTTCGGCGAGCTCCTCGGCGACTCGGCGGCCACCGCGGCGACCGAAGAGGTCTGCCCGTTCCCCGGGCTCGCCACCTTCACCCGCGACGACGCCGAGCGATTCACCGGCCGCGAACGGGAGACCGAGGTCGCGGTCAACTGGCTGCGCACCCAGCCGCTCCTGGCGGTGGTCGGGCCGTCCGGCGCCGGCAAGAGCTCGCTGGTTCAGGCCGGCCTGGTGCCGGCGCTGCCGGATGGCTGGCGTGCGGTGATCGCCCGGCCCGGTCCGACGCCGCTGGTGAGCCTGGCGGCCCGGCTGGAGACCGCCGGCATCGCCGTCGGCGAGCTGCGGGCGGACCTCGCCGACGATCCCGGCGCGCTCGGAGCCCTGCTCAGGAGCCACGCGCTGGCAGAACGCGGCACGCTGGTCATGGTCATCGACCAGCTCGAGGAGGTGTTCACGCTCTGCGCCGACGCCGGCGAGCGCGAGCTCTTCGCGCGCGCGCTGGCCCAGGCGGCCCGGGTGCCGGACGATCCGGTCCGGGTCGTCTTCACGCTGCGCGACGACTTCCTGATGCGCGCCGAGGCGCTGCCCGACTTCGGCGCGCGGCTCGGCCACGCCATCCAGCTGGTCGCCACGCCGGCGGCGCCGGATCTCCACCGCATCCTCCGCGAGCCGCTGGCCCGCGCCGGCTACGAGCTGGACGATCCCGCCCTCGCCGACGAGATGGTGCGCGAGGTCGCCGACCGGCCGGGCGCGCTCGCCCTCCTCTCCTTCACCGCCGCCAAGCTCTGGGACCTGCGCGACCAGCGCTTCCGCCAGATCACGCGCAAGGCGTACGCCTCGCTGGGAGGCATCGGCGGGGCGCTGGCGCGCCACGCCGAGGAGTCGTTCGCCGCGATGCGCCCCGAGGAGCAGCGCCTGGCGCGCGAGCTCTTCCGGCGCGCGGTCACCGCCGAGGGGACGCGCGCGGCTCTCTCCCGCCCCGAGATCGATCAGATCCTGGGCGCGGGCGGGGCCGCGGTCGTGGAGAAGCTGGTCCGCGCCCGCCTCCTAACGGCCTCGGAGGCGGAGGCCGGGGGCGAGCGGATCGAGATCGCGCACGAGGCGCTCATCGAGGCCTGGCCGCGCCTGTTCGAATGGCGGCGGCAGGACGCCGCGGGCACCCGCCTGCGCGATCAGCTCCGGGCCGCCGCCCGCCAGTGGGAGGAGCGCGGCCGGCCCGCCGGCCTGCTCTGGCGCGGCGAGGCGCTCGACGAGTATCGGCTGTGGCGGAGTCGGACCGAGGAGCGGCTGACCGACAGCGAGCAGGCGTTCGCCGCTGCCAGCCTGGCCGATGCGGCGCGCGCCCGCCGGCTCCGGCGCGCCCTGTTCGCCGGCATCCTCGCCGCGCTGGTGGCCGTGGTGATCGCGCTCCTCATCTTCAACGCGCGGCTGGCGCGCCAGCGCACGCGCGCCGAGGACGCCCAGTCGCAGTCGCAGAAGAGCCAGGCCGAGGTGGAGAAGAGCGCCGGCGAGCTGTCGCGCCTGGTCCGCCGGCAGTACGAGAGTCAGGGCCGCCAGCTGATCCTCGCCGACGATCCGCTGCACGGCCTCGCCTATCTGGCGCGGGCCCACCAGCTCGGCGTGCGCGGCCCGGCCCACGACTTCCTCATCGCGGAGGCGACCCGCGCCACCGAGGGCAAGCTGTTCCAGCTGCGGCACGACGGCGCGATCGCCCGCGCCCTGTTCTCGCCCGACGGCGCGCTGCTCGTCACCTGCGGCTACGACGGCGAGGCGCGCGTGTGGGACGCCGCGACCGGCCGGCTCGAGTTCCGCCTCCGACACAAGGGCCCGGTGCGCCGGGCCGACATCCACGGCGACGTCATCCTGACCGCCTCGAACGACGGAACCGCCGGCCTGTGGGACGCGACCAGCGGCGTGCTCCTCCACTCGCTCGGCGGCCACCGGGGCGCGGTCCAGGCGGCCCTGTTCTCGCCTGGCGGAGACCGGGTGGTTTCGGTCGGCGACGACGACTCGGTCAGGCTGTGGGACCCGGGCACCGGCCGCCTGGTTCGCGAGCTCCTCGCCGGTGGTGAGTCGACCGGCCGGCTGCGGGGCGTCCCGGTCGGTTTCTCGCCCGACGGTTCTCACCTCGCGGTCGGCGGCAATGGCGGCATGCTGCGGATCTGGCAGGTGGCGAGTGGACGGCAGCTGGTGGCGATCGCGGCCCACCGGTCACGCATCAACGACGTCAGGTTCGCGCCGGACGGGACCACTCTGGCCACCGCGAGCAGCGACGGAACCGGGGCGATCTGGCGGCTGGACGGCAGCCGGATCGCGATCCTCTCGCACCGCGGCATCGTCTCCTCGATCGCCTTCAGCGCCGATGGCAGCCGGCTGGTCACCGCCTCGGCCGACCGTACGGCCGGCGTCTGGGACGCGCGGAGCGGCAAGTCGCTCGCGACCCTGTCGGGCCACGCCGCCACCGTGAGCCACGCCCTCTTCTCGCCGGATGGCCGCCAGGTCGCGACCGTCTCCGACGACGGCACCGCCCAGCTCTGGGACGCGGCGACCGGCCGCCGGCTCGCACGCCGGCTGGGTCATCAGGCTCCCATCAACGCGGTCGCGTTCGATCCCGCCGGCGAGCGCATGGTCACCGCCGGCATCGAGGGGCTGGCGATCGTCTGGTCGACCCGACCGGAAGAGCGGCTCCGCGTGCTCGATTCGGGTGGCGGCCGGGTCACCTGGGCCGAGTTCTCTCCCGGCGGCAGCCGGGTCGCGACCGCGCGGGGCGACGGTCGGCTGGTGGTGTTCGACGCCGTCACCGGGCGAAAGCGCCTCACCATCGACGCCCACCAGGGCACCGCCTACGTGGCGCGCTTCAGCCCGGACGAGCGGTCGATCGCCAGCGCCGGCGGGGATCCGGTGGTGCGTGTGTGGAGCGCAGAGACCGGCGTTCTCAGCGCCGAGCTGGTCGGCCACAGTCGGGCGGTGAACTACGTCGCGTGGTCGCCGGACGGCACGCGCCTGGTCTCCGCCGGCGACGACGGATCCGTCCGGATCTGGTCGGCGAGCGGGGCGCCGCTCGCGAGGCTGGAGGCGTCCGGACAGCTGTTTGCCGCCGAGTTCGACCGCTCGGGGAAGCGAGTGGTCGCTGTCGGATCCGAGATACACCTCTGGGATGCAGCGACCGGCCGGCGGCTGGCGACCCACCCGGCTCCGGACACGCCGCTGACCATCGACGTGCGAGGTGATCGCGCCCTGAGCTGCACGTCGATGACGTCGGCGCGGGTCTGGCGGCTCGAGGATGATGCGCTGATCGCCGACCTGGTCGGCCATGCGGGGGACGTCCTGAGCTGCCGTTTCAGCCCGGACGGACATCTGGCCGCGACCGGCGGCAGTGACGGCACCACGCGCATCTGGGATCCGGACAGCGGCGACCTCCTGGCGGTGAGCAGCACCGGCGCCGAGGTGACGGCGGTCGGCTTCTCGCCAGACGGCGCGCAGCTGGTGGTGGGTGGCGACCGGGGCGCGGCGCTCTGGGAGCTGCCGCGCTTCACCGGCGACTTCGAGCGGCTCACCCGCTGCCGCGTGCCCTACGTCGTACAGGGCAATCGGGTCGTGCGCCGGACGCTCGATCCAGACGCCTGTGCGGCGAGGTAGGCGTGCACAGTTCGTGCCCCGCGACACGATCTGTGCACGGCGCTCGATGTGCAGCGCGACGCCTTTGCGCCAGTTGCAGAGGCGCTCTGTGAGCTCCCCGACCGGCGTTGCGACCGGACGCGTTGGCCCACATCCTGCTCTTGTTCCCCGCAGGGCATCGGCTACCGGGGGGACCATGAGCAGCAGACCGAAGAGCGGGCGGAAGCTGGCAGTGCGGCGCGAGACGATCCAGACACTCGCTCCCCTGAGCGACGTCGATCTGGCGCAGGTGGTGGGCGGCCGGCGGCAAAGGTCCAGCGACTGCCTCGACGACCCCCAGAGCGGCAACAGCCGGCTCTGCTGAAGCCGGCACCGCCGACCCCAGTGTTGCGGGCTGCGCAACGACATCGGCGTGCAACAGCGCGGATCGTCGTGGGCATCGCTTCTGCAGTGAAGCGCATGCATGAACCGAAAGCGATTTCGTGCCGCCGCTGATCGCGGCAGACTGCTTGCCCCCCTCGCCCTCGGCCTCTGCTTCGCGGGTGCGTGCAGCGACAGTGGAGATGCGGGTGTCGATGGGAGTGACGCCGGGAACGGGAACGAATCGGGCACCTGCTCCAACGCGCCCGATTGCGCGCTCGTGATGCCTGCCAGCGGCGGCGTGTCGGGTGACCTCACCGGCGTCTGCTACTGCGGCTGCCAGGGATGCCCGACAGAGTCGGGCAGTCTCAACCAGACCATGACCTTCGATCTGGCCGAGAAGCTCTTCGACAACAACGTGGGTCTCGACTTCGGAGCCAGCTTTCCGGTCGAGCAGACGGGATCCTTTCCGGTCATCGTCCGGATCGGTCATGGCTTCACCGAGAGCTGGGAGACGCCCGCCGGAGCGTGCACCGTCACCATCACGTCCAACGGGCTCGAGCCGCACCCGAGCGGCGGCGGCGTCTTCTATGACGTTGGCGGAAGCGGCACCTGTTCGGCGCCGGCATCGTCGACCACCGGGGATCCCGTCACGATCGGGGACTTCACATTCGCCGGGAAGTTCTCCGCCGACTGATCCTGTCGTCGGCGTGGGTCACTTCGGCATCAGGCCGGCGTGCTTGACGCCGTGGTGCTGACACCAGAGGCCGAGCTCGTACTTCAGCTCCTTGCCGAGGTCGCTGCGAAAGGCGTACGTGAGACCGTTGAACCAGAGCGCGTGGGTCCAGAAGGTGTCCTTGATCGCCTTGATCGCCCGCGGCTCCATCACGAGGGACCCCTCGTTCTCCTGAGCCGCCCGCTGGAGAGCCGGTTCGTCGTAGGCGGCACTGACCGCACCGAAGGCTTGCGCCCCGGTGCCTTCCACCACGGCGCCGACGGCTCCGCCCACCAGGCCGCCGACACCTGACGCGATGCCCTTGCCGAGCGCCACCGCCAGACCACCCTTGTTGCTGCTGCAGATGAAGTACAACCGGCTCGGCGCGACGACCATGTGGCCGGTGAGCCGAGTCAGCCGCTGGTGCATGACCAGCGGATAGGGGCGCATCGAGGGGCCGGCTACCTGCTGCGGCGGCGGCTGCCACTGCCCCTGCGGCGGCGCGGGCTGCTGCTGCCACTGCCCCTGCGGCGGCGGCTGCTGCTGCTGCCACTGTCCCTGCGGCGGCGGCGGCTGCTGCTGCATGCGAAATCCGCACGCCCCGCAAAAGTTCGTGTTGGGCGGCAGCGGAGCGCCGCACTGCGGACAGTTCATGGACTCCTCGTACCAGCCCGTGCACCACGAGTGCAAGCCTCCGGCATCGGTGACCGCCCGTCGGTTGCCCGACTCAGCCTCCCGGGGAGGCCGGGTGGGTGACCAGAGCGCCGAGCTCGCGCGCGGCGATGCGAATCGAGTCGAGTCCATTGGTGAGCCACGCGCCCTCGAGCGGAAGGCCGTCGGCCACCATGCCGGTGAAGAACTGGACATCGGTGAGACTGGGGGCGAGCGCGCCCGCCACGTCGTTCAACGTCTCCGCCGTGGTCCACATGCGATCGCCGATCCGGCGCCCGGTCAGGAACGGGTGGTTGTGCAGGTGGGCGACGAGGCGATAGCCGCTGGCGACGTCGGCGCGCACCCGGTCGGTCACCTCGGGCCGGATCTTCTGCCCTACCCGATCCATGCTCGAGACGTAGAGGCGAACGCGGTCGCCCCGGCGGAGCACGAAGGCGCCGAACTCGGTGGCATGCTCCACCATCGGGAAGCGCGCCGCCTGGCGCGCGAAGAGCAGGCGTTCGATGCAGCCCGGAGCCACGAAGGTACCGACCTTCCCCGCCAGCACCGCGTCGATGTTCGTCGCCTCGCGCGCCTGCGACCCGGCGGCGAAGACCTCGCGCTGCCGGGTCAGGAGACTGCGCGGCTCCAGGTCGTCGCCCAGCCTCCGGGCGATCTGCCGCCGGTACGCAACCGCGGCCGCATCCTCGGGCGCCCCCTGCCACAGCGCCGGACCGTCGGCGAGGTCGAACCGTTCGTGGCGCTCACCGGCGGCGGCGCCGTCCACCACGACCACCTCGGGCTCCGGCAGGCGCGGACAGACGGCCGCACGCGGCTGGTCGCGGCCCGCCGCGGGAGATCCCGCGCAGGCCGCCGCGCCGGACAGCACCAGCCAGACGACAGCCCGATCCCCGCGGAGCATCACCTGCCGGACATCGTACGAGGAGTGTGCGGTCGACCCACGGACTCCCGACTTGCCGGCAACCCGCCTGGCCGGAAGGCGGTGCCGGAGGCTTCAGCGCTTGCGGGGACTTGGGCGTGGCATGGCGATTGCGAACTATCGTTTGCATGCGCCGAGCCCCCCTCCTCCTCGTTCTCGCAGTGAGCGCGTGCGCCGTGGAGGGCCTCCCGGGAGAGGAGGACGACTTCGCCGACGTCTGCTTCGGCAAGTGTGACGGGCTGTCGCTCGATGTCCGCTCGGGGCCGGCGATGCTCGACTTCGCCGACCTGGTCGCGCTGTCCTCGCTCCGCGGCCACCGGGACGGCGCGCTCTACCTGCTCGACGGCGCCCCGGCCGATCTCCAGGGCCGACTCAACACCCTCCTCGATCAGGCATTCATCTCCAACGAGGCGTTCAAGAGCGGGGCGCGGCCGCACCGACCCGAGGACCCGCAGCTGGGGCCGACGATCCGCGCGCTGGCGTGGAACATCGAGCGTGGGTTCGAGCTCGACGCCATCATCGACGCGTTCGGCGCTGCCGACGACGGAAACGCCCGCGCGCACTTCTTCGCCAATCGGATCGCCGCCGGGGCCCCCCAGGCCGAGATCAGCGCCCAGCTCGACGCCATGAGCGGCGTCGACGTCGTGGTGCTGAACGAGGTCGACCGCATGATGAAGCGCAGCGGCTACCGCGACGTGGTCGAGGAGCTGGCAGGCGCGCTGGACATGAACTACGCCTACGCGGTCGAGTTCGTCGAGGTCGATCCGATCGCCGTCGGCACACAGACCTTCGCGCGCGAGGACTTTCTGACCGCCCAGGCCGACGGGACTCCGATCGACGACGGCAGCATCACGGAAACGTCGCTGGCCGAGAGCGTGCGCGAGGCCGGCGAGATGTCGGCGGTCGATCCAGCCCGGTCGCGCAACCTGCATGGCAACGCAGTGCTCAGCCGCTACCCGATCCTGCGGGCGCGCAGCTTCCCGCTGCACACGGTCTGCTGGGACTGGAACGCGGGCGAGTGGAAGCCTCGCTCGTGGATCCAGGACGGCAAGGAGCTCCTGGCAGAGAAGCTGTTCCTCGAGAAGGTGGCTCGCGAGGTGCGCCACGGCGGCCGGACGGCGCTGGTGGTGGATCTGCTGGTGCCGGGGCTCTCGGCCAAGGGGACCAGCCTCGAGCTGGTCCCGGGCGGCCGCGAGGGGGTCCTGACCGTCGTCTCTGCCCACCTGGAGGCCAAGAGCACGCCGGGCTGCCGCGCGGATCAGATGGCCGAGGTGCTCTCCCACCTGCGCGACGTCGCCAATCCTGTGGTCCTGGCAGGCGACCTCAACACATTCGGCAGCGACGGCCGTCCGACGACCGTGGAGCGCATGCTCATGGCCCGCTTCGGCAACCCGGCCTGGGTCGCGCGCAAGATCATCACCCACTACACGCCGTACGCTGGCTGGGTCTTCCAGGTCAGCGATGCGATCAACACGTTCCGCATCAAGGACGACCCGACCGGGGTCAACATCCCCCTGCTCATGCCCAACGCAGAGCGAGGGCTGTTCGACGCGGTGGAGGACTTCAGCTTCTCCGACATGGCACGCTTCGACTTCCGCGGCGACGAGGACCGCACGGTGAACGGAACCGCGCGCACCCTGGCAAACTCCAACCAGCGCGACGCCAAGGGCTTCAAGACCACCTCGGCCCTCAAGCGCACCGGGAGCATCGGAGGCGTCACGCTGTTCGGCCGCTGGAAGATCGACTGGATGTTCGTCCGCGGCTACCAGCGCTCGCCGCGCGACAAGAAGGCCACCTACCGCATGTCGCCGCACTTCCCGCGCGCCCTCGAGGAGCTGCGCGACTGGACCGTCGACCCCGCGACCGGTGAGAGTCGCCGGCTGTCCGACCACGCTGCCATCACCACGATCCTGCCGATGCGCGACACCTGCCGCGACGGCGCCTGCACCGGCGACACTGTGCCCGAAATGGAGTTCGGCGACATCGACTGGAACGACGCCTACACCGACGGCGGCGACCTCTGACGCTGGTCGGTCAGAACCGGCCGAGGAGCCCGATGTTCCGCGGGCCCACGGCCAGGGCCAGGTCGGGAGAACAAGTGCGCCGACGATGCAAGAGCGGCACGGCGACTCCGGCCAGGCTCCCCATGACTGCGCCGGCCACGACGTCGGTCGCGTAGTGGTCGTCGGCAGCGAGGCGCAGGTAGACGGTCATGGCTGCGACGCCGAGGCCCGCTCCCCACACCACCGGAGCCAGGCGATAGCCGCGGATCGACGCGACGGTTCCCGCGGAGGTGGCCAGGGCGAACGACACGCTGGCGTGTCCCGAGTAGAAGGAGAGGTAGTCCTCCGCCTCCCCATCACCTCGCTCGTCCGGGGGAATCGCATGGACCCGCGGGCGCTCCCGTCCGATGGTGAGCTTGAACGCCTGCTGTACGCAGCCGGCCACGATCGTGGACTCGGCGACGATGCCCAGATCGACCCACAGGGATCCCCGCACGTCTGCGTCGCGGCTCGCGAACGCGAGGGTGGTCGCGGCGGTCGCCGGCGCCAGGACGTAGGCTCCCAGGTCGCTCACCCGACTCGCCCAGGTCGGATCCTCCCACTTCACCGCGTCGCGGATCGCTTCGTCGAACTGGTTGGTCTCGCACCATGTGCACTCGTCGGGGGCGAATCGACCGACCAGGATCGCGCCGGACAGCAGCCAGAACCCGGCGCCGGCGCCCGTGATCACCCCATCGACCGAGGGTCGGTAGGTGAGGTCGTCCGCCTCCGCGCGTCCGGCCGCCGTGACGAGGAACGCTCCGAGCACCAGAGCAACCGTCCCGCTGCGAGCCACGCACCACTGTATCGCCAGTCCGACCGGAATTGGGGCTCATCTTAGCGGCTCACGCCGTTGCCGAGCGAGCCGAGCTCGCGCTTGCGGCGATGGCGGCTGTGATCGCGGGCGATGAGGATGTAGAGCGATGGCACCACGAACAGCGTGAACAGCGTGCCGATGGCCAGCCCGCCGACCAGGACGACGCCGATCGAGTTGCGGGCGATTGCCCCGGGACCGCTCACCAGGGTGAGCGGGAAGTGGCCGGCGACGGTGGCGACGGTGGTCATGAGGATGGGCCGCAGGCGTATCCTGGCGGCCTCGCGCACGGCATCCAGCTTGCTCATGCCGTGCTCTTGCTGCACGTTGGCGAACTCGACGATGAGGATTCCGTTCTTCGCCACGATTCCGACCAGCGTCACGAGCCCGACCTGGGAGTAGATGTTGAGCGTCGTGGTCCACCCCCGGGTGAGAGGAAAGGTCACCAGCGGCGGGCCGACGAACTTGAGAAACGTGAAGATGAGGGCGCCGAACAGCGCGAGCGGCACCGAACCGGCCAGGATCACGAACGGATCGCGGAACGAATTGAACTGCGCGGCCAGGACCAGGAAGATGAGGACGATCGCGAGGCCCATCGCCGGCAGGAACTTCCCGCTCTCCTCCCGGAGCTGGCGCGATTCCCCGGTGTAGTCGACCCGATAGCCGGCCGGCATGATGCGGGCGGCCTCGTCCTCGAGCACCTGCAGGGCGCCGTCGATCGAGCGCGTCGCGACGCCCGAGATCTTGACGGCGTTGAGCTGCTGGAAGCGGTTGAGCGTGCGCGGCTCCACGCTGGTGCGCAGCTCGGCGACCGCGCCGAGCGGGATCAGCTGGCCGTCGGGACCGGTGACGTAGATCCGGGTCAGTTGCTCCGGCGTCAGCCGGTCGACTCGCTCGATCTGGGCGATCACCTTGTAGCTGCGCCCCTCGATGCTGAACCAGTTGACGAAGTCACCACCCAGGATCGACGCCAGATCGCCTCCGAGCTGCCGCATCGTCTGCCCCATCGTCGCGACCTTGTCGCGATCGACCACGAGCTCGGCCTTCTGCTGGTCGAGGCGGACGTCGAGCTGGGGCGGGAACGCGAACTGACCGCTCCGGGCGGCCGCCTGGACCAGCCGATCGGCCAGCGCCACCAGCTCCTCGTGGCTCGCCGTCGAAGCCAGGACGAACTCGACCGGGAACAGGCCCGCGCTCGGCAGCGCCGAGGGCAGAAACACCGGGGCGCGGATACCGGTGATCCCGGCCAGCTTCTGATTCACCTCGGCCTGGATCGGGAAAATGCTGCGCTCGCGATCCTCCCACGGCTGGACCAGCATCCCGCCGAACCCGCCGGTCGGGAAGCTCATCTGAAAGCTGTGGTTGAACTCGGGCGTGCTCTCGAAGATGCGGTTGACCTCGGTCGTGTAGGTCGTCACCTGCTCCAGGCTGGCATTGGCGGGCACGTCGACCGCGCCGAAGATCACGCCCTGGTCCTCGTTCGGCGCCAGCTCCTTCGGCGACAGGAGGTAGAGCGGGACCACCAGCAGCGAGAGCGCGATCCACACCAGATAGACCGCGGGCCGCATGGCGAGCGTCCCCTCGAGCGCGCGCAGGTAGTGGCGACGGATCCCCTCGAAGCCGCGATCGACCACGCGCCCGAACCGGCTGCGGGTGCGCTCCGCCGGGATGAGCCGGGACGACATCATGGGGGACAGAGTGAGCGCGACCACGCCCGAGATGAAGACCGTGCCGGCCAGCGTGAAGGCGAACTCACGGAAGAGCGAACCCGTCAGACCACCCTGGAGACCGATCGGGATGTAGACGGCGGCCAGCGTGATGGTCATCGCCATGATCGGTCCGACCAGCTCGCGCGCGCCGACCAGCGCTGCCTGCAGCGGCCGCCGGCCCTCACCGATGTGGCGCTGCACGTTCTCGACCACCACGATCGCGTCGTCGACCACCAGACCGACCGACAGCACGATCGCGAGCAGGGTCAGGAGATTCAGCGTGAAGCCGAACAGCTGCATCAGGAAGACGCCGCCGATGAGCGACACCGGGATGGCGACGACCGGCACGAAGACGGTGCGGAACGAGCCGAGGAAGACGAAGATGACCAGGATGACGATCAGGACCGTGTGGGTGAGCGTCGTGACGACCTCGTCGATCGCGTCCTCGATGTAGCGGGTGGAATCGAACGCGATGCGCGCCTCCATCCCGGTCGGCAATCCGCGCCGGATCACATCCATCTCGCTGCGAACGCGCCGGATGACGTCGAGCGAGCTGGCGCCGGGGGCCACCCAGACGCCCATGAACACCGCCCGTTCGCCGGAGAAGCGCACGTCCTGGTCGTATTCCTCGGCGCCGAGGACCACATCCGCGATGTCCCGCAGGCGGACCAGGACACCGTCCTGCTCGCGGATCACCAGCTCTGCGAACTCGTCGGCGGACCTGAGATCGGTCGACGCCGACAGGTTGACCTGCACCAGCGCGCCCTTGGTCTGGCCTATCGCGGCGAGGTAGTTGTTGGCGGCCAGCGCCTGCCGCACCTGCGCCGGGCTGACATTCAGGGCTGCCATGCGGTCGGGCTTGAGCCAGGCGCGAAGCGCGAAGGTGCGCCCGCCCAGGATCTCGGCCCGCTGCACTCCATCGATGGCGGACAGCTGCGGCTGCACCACGCGAATCAGGTAGTCGGTGACTTGATTCTCCTCCAGGATGGTCGATCCGAAGCTGAGGTACATGGCCGCGATCCGGGCGTCGGAGGGCTCGATGGCGAGAGTGGGCACCTCGGCCTCGGGCGGCAGATCGGCGCGAACCTGGTTGACGCGGGCGCTCACGTCCGCCAGCGCGGCGAGCGGGGCGACGTTCACCTTCAGCCGGACATTGATGGTCGACAGCCCCTGCGCGCTCTGCGACTCGATGTAGTCGATGCCGGCGGCCGCCGCGATCGACCGCTCGAGTGGGACCGTGACGAAGCCGCGCACCAGATCGGCGCTGGCGCCGATGTAGACGGTGGTCACCTTGATCGATGCGCTCTCCAGCTTCGGATACTGGCGCACATGGATGGACCGGATCGCCTGCAGCCCGGCGATGATGATGACGAGGTTGACGACGACTGCCCGGACCGGCCGGCGGATGAAGGGGTCGGTTGCCTTCATCAGCGATTCTCGGGGTGAGGCGTCTCTTGCGGCTGCGGTTTGACCCGGTTGTCGACCACGATCGGCGCCCCGTTGCGCAGCTTGAACGCCCCGGCGTCCACCACCTCCTGCCCGGCCTTGACGCCCCTGGCGATCGCCACGAAGTCGCCGCGCGTCGGACCGAGCCGGACGAACTGCTGGCGGGCGATGCGCACCGGCTTGCCGTCCGGCGTCGTGCTCATCCCGGACGACCCGGGCGGCTTGGGCTCGACGATGAAGACCGAGTCACCGTAGGAGGCGTGCACCACGGCGGTCTGCGGCACCACCACCACGTCGGCGCGCGCCGGCAGCACGACCGACACGCGGACGAACATTCCCGGTCGCAGCACTCCGCCGAGATCGGGAATGGTGCCGCGCAGCCGGACGTTGCGGGTGGCATCGTCGAGCGTCGGGTCGATGGCGTCGAGTCGGCCGACCACGACCTGGCTGGATCCGGCAAGCTCGACGCGCACCGGCTGACCGACCGCGACGTCGGCGTGCACCTGCT
>Ga0111539_10000392_pt1 | contig 54288 bp, 55 predicted proteins | sample RhiMethybrSRZTD1_FD_79667 | JGI IMG/M metagenome (GOLD analysis project Ga0111539, IMG submission 79667) | Populus rhizosphere microbial communities from Tennessee, USA - Rhizosphere MetaG P. TD hybrid SRZTD1 (version 2) (version 2) | ecosystem: Host-associated > Plants > Roots > Rhizosphere >... | reverse complement strand
CTGCCGGGCGATCGTGAGCGCCTGCTGCGGCGGCATGATCCCCAACTGCTGCCCGGTGTCGTCGATGACCCGCACCTCGCGGACCCTGATCCGTTCATTCACCCGCGTGCGGTCTTCCCGACGGGGGCTTCGGTCGAAAGCGATAAATACCTCCGCTGAATTCGAACTACCGAACCGGCTCGGCGGCCGTCGGCGCCAACTGCCGGCTGCGTACCTCTTCGAGCGCAGCCTCGATGAACTGCGCGGTACGCTGTCCCCCCTGATCGCCACCTGCGCGGTGACGCACGCCGACGGTCCCTTCGGCGGCCTCACGGTCGCCGACCACCAGCATGTACGGGATTTTTTGCATCTGGGCTTCGCGAATCTTATAACCGATCTTTTCCTGGCGCTCGTCCACGTCGGCTCGAAGCCCGGCCGTGGCCAGCTGGTCCCGCACGCCCCGGGCATACTCCAGGTGCCGATCGGCGATCGGCAGCACCATCGCCTGCACGGGCGCCAGCCACGTCGGGAACGCTCCGGCATAGTGCTCGATCAGGAGCGCGATGAAGCGTTCGAAGCTGCCGAAGATCGCCCGGTGAATCACGACCGGGCGATGCTCGGCGTTGTCCGCGCCGCTGTACTTCAAGTCGAAGTTCTCGGGCTGCTGATAGTCGAGCTGAATCGTCGCGCACTGCCACTTGCGGCCGATGGCGTCGGTGATGTCGAAATCGATCTTGGGTCCGTAGAACGCGCCGTCGCCTGCGTTCAGCGCGTACGGCATCGCCGCGCGATCCAGCGCCGCCTTCAGCTGCGCCTCTGCCTGATCCCAGGTCGCGACCTCGCCGAGGAACTTCTCGGGCCGCGTCGACAGCTTCGCCGTGAACTCGAGACCGAAGTCGCCGTAGACCCGCTGCACGAGCCGGATCAGCCGCTCCACCTCGTCGCTGATCTGCTCCGGCGTCACGAAGCAGTGGGCATCATCCTGCGAGAACTGACGGACGCGCGTCAGCCCTGACAGGACGCCGGATGCCTCGTTTCGGTGCAGCGGCGTCTGCTCGTGATAGCGAATGGGCAGGTCGCGATAGCTCCGCACCTCTGACGCGTAGGTCAGGAAGTGCCCCGGGCAATTCATCGGCTTCACGCTCATCGTTTCGCCTTCGGATTCGATGAGGAACATGTTCTGCCGGTAATGCGACCAGTGCCCCGAGCGCTCCCACAGCGCCTTGTTGTAGACGAGCGGTGTCTTGACCTCGACGTAGCCCGCCGGGAAGAGCACCTCCCGCATGTAGTTCGCGAGCAGGTTGTAGAGCGTCGTGCCCTTGTCGAGCCAGAACGCCGCACCGGGTGCCCACTGGTGGAACGTGAACAGGCCGAGCTCTTTCCCGAGCTTGCGATGGTCACGCTTCTTCGCTTCTTCGATGCGCTGCAGGTGCGCCTTCAGCTCGCTGTCGCTGAAGAACGCCGTGCCGTAGATCCGCTGCATCGGCTGGTTGCGCGCGTCACCTTTCCAATATGCGTTCGACGTGCTCAGCAGCTTGAAGCCCTTCAGCTTTCCCGTCGAGGGCACGTGGGGGCCGACACAGAAATCGACGAACGTCTCGCGGTCCTTGATCGTGTAGCAGGAGACCTCGGACTGTCCCTCGGTCTTCTCCTCGATCAGCTGCACCTTCAGCGGTTCATGCCTCGCCGCGAAGAATGCCCGCGCCTCATCCCGCGGGACCATCTGGCGTTCGTAGGGCAGATCCTCGGACGCCAGTTCCTTCATCTTTTTTTCGATCTTCTCGAGGTCCTCCGGCACGAACGGACGCTCGACCACGAAGTCGTAGAAGAATCCCTCGTCGGTCGCCGGCCCGATGCCGCACTGCGTGCCCGGGAAGAGGTTCGTCACCGCGGCCGCCAGCAGGTGCGCCGTGCTATGCCGGTAGAGCGGGAGAGCCTCAGGACTGCTCGGCGTCACGATCCGGACGCGCGCGTCCGCCGTCAGCGGATACGAGAGGTCCACCATGCGGTCGTTCACGAACGCCGCCAGCGCCGCGCGCCCGAGCCCGGCCGAGATCGATCCCGCAATGTCCGCCGGCGTTGTGCCGGCGGGCATGACACGGCTCGAGCCGTCCGGAAGCGTGACCGTGATGTCGCTCATGGAAGATCGATCAAGACTTCGTGTATGCGGCTAGCCGCTGCGGTCCGCCTTCGCGCTACGCGCTTCGGCGAGACAGACTTCGCAAGCGGTATGCTCGCCCGCAGGCTGGCCGAAGGCCAGCCTAGACGAAGCTCGCCCGAGGGGCGAGCGAAGTCTGGTAGGCACGGGCAGACTCGAACTGCCGACCTCCTGCGTGTCAAGCAGGCGCTCTAACCAACTGAGCTACGCGCCTATATCCCCAAAAACTGGCCTTACCGAAAACGACAGTTTAACAGAGTCGGGGGGACACCGACAACAAGGGTTGGTGAGGAGAACGCCCGCTGGAAGAGATGAGGGGGATGACGGAAACCGAAAAGGGAGAATCGGGTCCTCCCTTTTCAGCGGCCCATGCGCTCGCTAGTTCAACGCCGTCTTGAGCGCCTTGCCGGCGCTGAAGCGGACGACGCGGCGCTTGGGAATCTTGATCGAGGCACCGGTCTGCGGGTTGCGTGCAGTCCTGGCCTTCCGCTGCGCGGTCTTGAACGTGCCGAACCCGACGAAGGTGATGGGCTGTCCCTTCTTCAGGGATTTGGTAATCCCTTCGATGAACGAGTCCACTGCCGCCGCGGCGTTCACCTTGCTCAGTCCGGTATCCTCGGCAATCTTGGAGATCAGTTCGGTCTTGTTCATGCGTCCCTCCCGGAGCAGGAAACAGAAGAAGTCCGCGCAAGCATTGGTGGCGTGCGCGCGCAGGGTGCAGGCGTGACTGTGTGTGCGCAGCGGTTATACGCTTGCGTTACCGGAGTGTCAATGCGAATGAAGAGGGATCGTTACTCTTACGCGACCTTTTTGCGCAGGTGCTCGATCGCGGTGTCGAGCATGACGTCCTTCTCAGGCTGTGCGCCGCCGAACTCGACGTCTGGTTCTTCGACTCGCACGTCGGGCTCGATGCCCTTTCCGTGAATCGGATCGCCTTTGGGTGTGAGGTATTTCGCGTAGGTGAGCCACAGCCCGCGATTCTCGGGCAGTTGCACCAATTTCTGGACGCCGGCGCGTCCGAGCGTGCGTTCACCGACGATGTCGCCACGATCGTTGCCATCGAGCGCGGCGATGAACAACTCGGCCGCGCCGGAGGTGCCGTTGGTAACGAGCATCGTGATCGGCAGCTCGGTGATGGTCTCGTCGGGACGCGCCGCGATCGCGACCCGATCGGTCTTCTCGCGCCCGGCCTTCACGGCAAGCGTGCCGCTCTTCACGAAGAGCCGCGCGGCGCCGACTCCGTTGTCGAGCGGACCCTCGGCCGTGCGCCGAAGATCGATCAAGAGCGACTTCGCGCCCGACTTCACGAGGTCGCCGGTTTGCTTCTTGATGTCTTCGACAGCGCCGTTCTTGAAGCTGGCCACCCGCAGGTAACCGACATCCGTTCCGATCAGCCGCGACACCACGACCGGGCCCGCCGGCTTCTCGCGCACGAGCACGACGTCGTGCGGTTCGGCAGCGCTGCCGCGAATCACCGTGAGCGTCACCTTGGATCCCGCGGCCCCTCGCAGCATCCTCGAACCTTCGAACACCGACATGTCGCGGGTCGGCTTCGAATCGATGGCGCGGACGAAGTCTCCGGTCTGGAGCCCGGCCTTTGCAGCCGGTGAGCCGTCGCGCGCGGCGATGACCCGGAGGTAATACTGCCGCGTCAACTCGATCCCCACTTCGGCATCCGGCAGCGTCTCGCCGCCCGCCACCGCCTTCGCTTCCTTGGCGTCGAGATACGCCGAGTCCGGGTCCAGTCCTTCGGCGAGGCCGCGCAGCGCGCCTTCCATCGCCTTGTCGACCTTTACGTCTTCCACGTAGTTCGAAATCACCAGCTGCACCACGTCGTCGAACACACGCAGGTGCCGGAAGACGCGGTCGCCGGATGCGCGTTCCTGCCCGATCAGGCCGCCGACAATGACGAACGCCAGTACAGGTGTGGAGACGAGCAGGATGGAAAGGCGAGTCTTGGAAGTCATGTATCTATGTCTCGATCTCGACTGCCGGGATCAGGGGCGCTTCTTCAGCCATTGTAAAGGATCAACCGCGGCTCCGTCGACGCGTAACTCGAAGTACAGCGCAGGGTTGCCGCCGGGGTTCCGGCCAACTGTCCCGACGACGGCCTGCGGGTCCACCCGCTGGCCGCGGGTCGCGCCCAGAGAGCCCAGGTAGCCATACAGCGAATAAGCCCTGCCGCCGTGATCGACGATGACGAGGTTGCCGTAGCCCTCGAACTGGTCGGCAAACGCGACCGTTCCCTCATGAATGTTGCGGACGGGCTGTCCCTCCTCGGCCTCGATCTCCATGCCATTTCTGACTATCGCCGTGCCGAAACGGCTGGTCGGCTGGCGGCCGAAAGGACGCAGGATCCGTCCCGCCGTTGGCCACGCCAGATCCCCCTGGAACGGTCGCAAGGGGAGCGGGGTCACGGTGCCGCCGCGGCCGGCATCCATCTGGCTGAGGGACGACTGCAGCTTCTCCTGCGCGGCCTGAAGCTCTCCGACGAGCTGTGCGTTCAGATCGCGGCGAGCGTCGATGGCGTTGACGAGCGCGGTTCGGGCGGCGACAGCCTTCTCGGCCGCTGCGCGTGCCCGGACGGCCTCGGCCTGCAGCCGGGTGATCTCTTCAGCCCGAGCCTGGAGGGCTTTACGCTCGAGCGCCAGCGCGTCGAGGGTGGCGTAGTACTCCTGCACGCGGGCGCGATCGACTTCGGTGAGCGTCGAGGCGGTGCGGTACGCGCGGCCGAGCGCCTGCAGATCGTCCACGTTCAACAGGAGCCGCCAGTATCCGGCTCTTCCCATCTTGTAGAGATGCTCGAGCCGGGCTTCGACATCGGGCAGCTGCGTAGCGGCCGCCTGCGCAAGCGCCGCGGCCCGGCTCTCCGCCGCATCCAGCTTCCGCTGTACATCGGCCTGTTCGCGCTCGACCCGATTCAGCTGCTCGATGCTGATCTGCCGTTCCACCTCGAGCTTCCGGAGGTCCACCAGCACTGTCCGCTCCTGCGCGGCGAGCGCGTCCGCCTCGCGCTGCAGCGCACGCAGCCGGTCTTCGGTCCGCTTGGCTGCCGCGGCCGCCCGATCGCGGTCAGGCGTCGGAGCCTGCGCCGTGATCAAGGGATAGAGCAGGAGGTTGGCGAAAAGGGAAAAGGCACAAGGGAGAAGGGACAACACGCAAATTGGCCGAATTGGGGAGTTCTCCCTTTTCCCTTTTGCCTTTTCCCTTGGCACTGAGGAGTTTCTCATCCCTGTCAGAAAACCGCTTTCCCGTCGACCTCAGCGGGGACCGGGACCCCGAAGTATTTCAGCACCGTCGGCGCGAGATCCATGATCGTCGGAGTAGAAGTGGTCAGCCGCCGGTTCGCAATGAGGACGCCCGCCGTCGTCGCGTAGTCGTACCCACCGTGATCGGCACTCCACTTTTTCATGTTCGGATACACCAGGCCTTCCGGTGAGCCCCCCAGCGTCGTCTGCCATGAGACGCGATAGCCCTCGTGCATGCCAACCTGCAGCTCGGACGCGTTGTTCAGGAACTCGCCCGAGTAGATGTCGTCTCGCTTGTAGACGGATCGGATGATCGGCGCTCCGTCGTCGGGGTCCTTCATGGTCAAGAGCTTGCCGGTCAGCTCGTCGGCCAGCTGGCGGGCTTCGGCACCAGGGCTGACGATGCCTTGCGATTCGCGGCCGCGGAGGTTGAAGTAGATCTGCCCGATTCCCATTGCGTACGCGCGCGTTCGCGTCCAGTCGACGTTTTCCCAGAACGTGCCGCCCCCGAACAGGTCATCGAGCTTCTTATCGGCCGGTCGCTGCCCCTGCAACGTCATGTACCCGTTCTGGACCAGCCAGGTATTGAGGTTGACGGCCTTCCGCCAGGAGTGGAAGCCGTGATCGGATACCACCAGAATCGGCGTGCCCGGGTCGACCCGATCCATGACCTCACCGACGAAGGCATCCGCGCGCCTGTAGACGCTCTCAATCGCGCCGCCGAACTTCGCCGCCAGGGCCGGGTCGTACATCGGATGTTTCGGATCGATCAGTCGCCACATCATGTGCTGCACGCGATCGGTGGATTCGATCACGCCGACCATCAGATCCCATTCCCTGGCCGTGAGCCTGGTCAGGATGACCTGCGCGCGGTCGTCGAATGCCTTGTAAAGGTCGTCCATGAACGTCTGCTCGTCCATGCGGCCTTCGTTCAGGGGCCACGTCGCTTCCGCCCAGCCCAGCGTCCGGTAGTAACCAATCTTGTCGAAGAGATCTGCTGAAAACCCCGCAGGGTAGGACATGGGGATCGGCGGCGCGTCCGGCTTCCAGTTGACCGGCGAGACGTAGAGTTGCAGTTCACGATCGGCGTTCATCAGGAGCAGCTGCGCCATCCCGCGAATCCTCACCAGGAAATTGATCCGGAATTCGAGGTCGACCCATTTGCTCCAGTGCCCGGGTTGCAACGTGATCGACTGGCCACCGAGGTCGACGGTCGCGGTCTTTCCGGCGCGATTCCAACGGACCGTCATTGGGAGCCGCACGTCCTCGCGCCCCTGGAGCTCCACGAGCTGCGCCCGATCCTGTTCCGAGAGCGGACCCTTCCGCCGGACCTGTTCAATCTGCTGCCTCACCAGCGGATTCGGCGGACCGATCAGCTCGGTGTGCGCCACGTCGTTCTCGATGAGCAGCCGCTTCAGGATGCCGCCCATCTCCGTGTTGCCCTCTTCGTACCGGCTCAGATCAGTAGCGAAGTAGTAAAACGTCCCCATCGTTCCGCGGATGTCGGGCAGGGGCAGGCCTGACAGGAGCTCGCCGTTCGGCACCTCCTCGGGCGGAAAGGTCACCGGCACGGTAAGGATGCTCGAGCGCACGCCGGCACGGCCGGCCGTTACCCAGAATGACGTCCCGCCACGAATCGAATGCACCTTCGGCCTGGCAATCGGAACGTACCCGAAAAGAAACCGCGCGGGCTCACGGCGGACCATCCCGAGGTCGGGCAGGTAGGTCGCGGTGTCGCGAACGAGAAAGTCGTAGATGTTGTGCTTACCCGGATTCATGCCGGTGGCAAACGATGCCCACGCCGTCGGCGACTCCGCGGAGTGCGTCGTGCCGAGCGGGTAGAGGCCACCCTGGTCGATTAGCCGCTTGATGTTGGGAAGCTTGCGGTCCGCGGCCAGTTGCTCCACGAGTCTCGGATCCATCCCGTCGAAGCCGAGGATCACCATCTTCTGCCAGTAGCGGCTCTTCGGCGCCGATCGAGACCAGAACGTCGACAGCGCCGTCGCGGCGACGATGACGAGCAGGATGGCCGTAACCGGCATCACGCGGAATTTCATCGGAGAGCTCGATTATTCCATGTGTTCCAGGACTGAGCCTGCCTCGCCGAAGCGCGAAGCGCGAAGGCGGGGCGTGGTAGCCTCGATGAGGATGCGGGCGCTCGGAGTCGACTACGGCCGCAAGCGGATCGGGTTGGCGCTGTCGGATCCGACCGGTCTGCTGGCACGCCCGTGGAAGACGATCGCATCCGCGGGGCTCGAGCGGCAGGTGACCGACCTCTCGCGCGAAATCGAAGCGCTGCGCTCCGACCCCGATGGGCTCTCGATTGTGGTCCTTGGTCTGCCTCGGCGCCTTTCCGGTGAACCCAACGAACAGACGGCGCTCGTGCAGACGGTCGCCGCCAGGCTTGCGGCCCTGACTCCGGTTCCGATCGTGTTACAGGACGAACGATTGTCGAGCCATCAGGCCGAGGAGCTCCTGGCCCGCACGGAAAAAGATTGGCGTAAACGCAAGCCCCTTCTCGACGCCGCCGCGGCGGCCGTCATCTTGCAAGATTATCTGGACTCCCGGGCCCGTCCCGACGCCGGACCTTGATCTTATGAAGCGTGCGTTGCTCATCCTCCTGTCGCTGGTAGTCCTTTTCACCGGCGCTTTTGCTGTGTGGCTGCTGGTCGGGGCCGAGAAGCCCTACAAGGGCTATAGCGGCGTGGAGCAGTTCGTGGAGATTCCACCCGGGGCGGGGCCGGCGTCGATCGGGCGGCGGCTCGCGCAGACCGGTGTGATTCGGGATCAACTGAGTTTCCGCATCGCGCTCGCGCGGAGCGGTCAGGCCCGCCGGCTCCAGGCCGGTGAGTACCGCTTCGACCGGCCCATGACCACGCGTGAAGTGATCGACAAGATTGCGCGAGGCGACGTCTTCCTCCGGCCCGTCACGTTTCGGGAGGGACTGACGGTCCGTCAGATGGCAGAGATCTACGAGCGCGACGGCGGCGGCTCGAAAGCGGAGTTCCTGCGTGCGGCGGAGAACGCTTCCCTCATCCACGACATCGATCCCTCCGCGCCGGACCTCGAGGGCTACCTGTTTCCGGATACGTACACGCTGCCGCGCCGGACTACCGCCGATCAGCTCGTTCAGCGGATGGTGACGGCGTTCCGCGACGTCATGACTCCGGACCTCGTGCAGCGTGCCGCCGCACGCGGCATGTCCGTTCGCGAGCTGATGACGCTGGCGTCGCTCGTCGAGAAGGAGACGGCGAAGCCGGGTGAGCGTCCGATCGTGGCTGCCGTCTACACCAACCGCCTGAAGATCGGAATGGGAATGCAGTGCGATCCCACCGTGATCTATGCACTGGAGCGCGCCGGTAAGTACGACGGTAATCTCACGCGAGAGAATCTGCAGTTCGATTCGCCTTACAACACCTATCGCTACGCCGGCCTGCCGCCGGGCCCGATTGCCGCTCCGGGCCGGGCGTCGATCGAGGCGGCCGCATCACCGGCCGACGTGCCCTACCTGTACTTCGTGAGCCGTAACGACGGCTCCCACGTGTTCTCGGCGACCCTCGACGAGCACAATCGCAACGTCTACGAGTTCCAGAAGAAGCCGAATCGGCACTGAAACTACCTTTGGTAGTACGTCTGACCGGTTGCTAGAGTCGGCCGATGTTCCCGGGAAGACTGTGTGTACTCGTGTGCCTGAAGGCGCTGCTGGCGACCGACGATGCTGCTGCCGAGACTGTGGCCGGGCGGGTCCGCGACGCGTCGGGTGCGGCCATCCCAAAAGCTGAAATCGTCCTCGCAACTCCGGAGTTGACGGTCGTCGCCGCGAGCGTTGCCGACGCGCAAGGGAACTTCTCGATGACCGTGCCCGCGCCCGGCCGCTACCTGCTCATCGCGCGAGCTCCCGCTTTCGGCGAGGCGCGGCAGGCGATCACCGTTCAGGCCGGTGCGACTGCCCCGATCGAAGTCGTGCTCCAGGTGGGCCCCCTGGAGGAGGACGTCACGGTGGCGGCCACGCGGGACAGCGTCGATGCCCTCCGAGTCTCCGCGCAACCGGTGAATGTCATCAGCGACGACGACGTCGCCGCGCGCGTCAAGACCGGGGTCGCCCAGGCGGTCGAGGGTGAGACTGGCGTTCACCTGCAGCAGACGAGCCCGACGATGGCAGGAATCTTCGTGCGGGGCCTGACCGGGAACAAGGTGAACGTTTTCATCGATGGTGTCCGCTACTCGAACGGGGCGCAGCGGGGCGGAGTCAACACGTTCCTGGACCTGATTGAGCCTGACGGACTCGAGACGATCGAAGTGCTTCGCGGACCCTCGAGCGCACAGTACGGCAGCGACGCACTGGGAGGAAGCATCCAGTTCTTCTCGAGGCCTCCGACGCTTGGCAGCACCGACGCGCCGCGGTGGCGCGGAATCTTGAATGTGTCCGGCGGTACCGGATATCGGTACGGATCCGGTTCCGGCGTGATCGGCTACGCCGCGCGATCGCTGGGTGTGACGGGCTCATTCAGTGGCCGTCGCGCGGGCTTGATCCGTCCCGGTGGCGGGATCGACTCCCACGCGGCGGTGACACGGTTCCTCGGGCTCTCATCGGACGTCCTGATGGACGCGCGGCTGCCTGATACCGGCTTCTGGCAGATGGGCGGCGCCGGTCGCGCCAACTGGAAGCTCGATCCGCGCACCAACCTGGTGGCGAGCTACACCCGCACAGGACAGGACAACGGCAAGCGGTACGATCAACTGCTCGGCGGGGACGGGAATCTCATCTCCGACCTCAACGATCTCTCGCTGGATCTGCTCTCGGTACGGCTCGAGCGCCTGGGCCTTGGGCCCTTCGATCACGCGTCGTTCTCGTACTCGCTGAACAGCCAGCGCGAGGAGCGCGTCAATCAGGGCGGCAATGGCAACCCGATGGCGACGATCGGTCACGAGCCGGAACGGACGACGGTGAACGGCTTCCAGGGAGCGATGACGATGCAGCTGTCGCCGCGTCAGACACTGACCTTCGGTGCGGACCTGTACCTGGAGGGTCTCGAATCCGAGTCGTTCAACGTCAATCCAACTACCGGCGCGGTGTCGCCCCGCCGCCCGCGGATTCCGGATGGCGCGACCTTCCACCAGGGCGGAGCCTACGTGCAGACGGCTTTCGACGCCCTCCCCGATCGCCTGCGTCTCGTGGGAGCGCTCAGGTACGGCGGTGGGAGCTACGAGGCGAAGGCGTCCGACAGTCCGATCGTCGGGGGAGCGCCGCTCTGGCCTGACGACAGCCTGTCGGTCGGAGATTTGACCTTCCGCGCTTCGGCGGTGATGACGCCGGACGATCGTTGGACGTTCGTCGGATCGCTGAGCCGGGGCTTCCGAGCGCCCCACATGACGGATCTGGGCACGCTCGGGTTGACGGGATCGGGATTCGAGGTCGCGGCGCCCGACGTTGAAGGGCTGAACGGTACCGTCGGAACGACCGCGGATGCGACCGCGGTCTCGACCGGCGACCCGGTCGAACAAGTCGGCCCGGAAAGCAGCCTCCAGTACGAGGGATCGATCCGGTACCGTCACCGCAACTGGCGGACCGAGCTTTCGGTGTTCGTCAACAACGTGCACGACAACATCCAGAAGCAGGCGTTGATTCTCCCTCAGGGCGCCGTCGGCCTGGTCATTGGCGGCCAGCCGGTCACCGCCCAGACACCGGCTGGCGCCGTTTTCGTCGCACTCACCACGGTGCCGGTGCTCGTGCGCGCCAATTTCGACAACGCGCGGATCTGGGGGATCGAGCACAATGCCGACGCCCGGCTGCGCCCCGACCTGTCGCTGCGCACGTCGTTCACCTATCTCCGCGCGAAAGATACGACCACCGACCTGTCGCCAAACATCGAAGGCGGTACGCCCGCGCCGCAGTTGTGGGCGTCGGTCCGCTATTCGCCGGAGGGCGCACGCTGGTGGGTCGAGCCGTACACGCACTTCGGCTGGAAGCAGACACACCTGTCGTCGCTCGATCTCGGCGATCGCCGGAGCGGAGCGGGCCGGAGCCGCTCGTCGATTCAGGCGTTCTTCCGCAATGGGGCGCGAGCGCGCGGCTGGGTCAACTCCGGCGCCGACGGCATCGCGAACAACGCCGACGACATCCTGATTGCCACCGGCGAGACGCTGCTTCAGGTGCAGGATCGTGTGCTCGGTGTCGGCGTGAACTCGTCGTCTTTGTTTCCGGAGTTGCCGGGATACGGCGTGGTCGGCATTCGCAGCGGCGCCCGGTTCGGGCGGAGCGAGCTTCTGATCGATTTCGAGAATCTCACCGACGAGAACTACCGCGGCATCAGTTGGGGCGTCGACGCGCCAGGGCGAGGCGTCTCGGTCAGGTTCATCACGCGGTTTTGAAGTCGACCAGCGACTACCGCTCCCCCCACTTCAGCTTCTGTCGTAACACATCGAAGTAGCTGCGCTGTGCGGAGCGCACGAGACAGAGAGGCCGGCTCGCGCGTTCGATCGTCACCACGTCATCGGCCTGGAGCGCGTGGCCGGACTGGCCGTCGAAGGTCACGAACACCTCGTCGTTGCCGTTCATGTTCGGCTCGACCGAGATCGTCGACGTACCGGTGACGACCAGGGGCCGGTTGGTCAGCATGTGCGGCGCAATCGGTGTGAGCAGCAGCGCATCGACGACCGGTTGCACGATCGGGCCGCCGGCCGCGAGGTTGTAGGCCGTCGATCCGGTCGGCGTGGCGACGATGAGGCCGTCGGCACGGACCTGCATCACGCGATCGCTGCCGATCGATACCGACAGTTCGATGATGCGTGAGAGCGCAGCCTTGGTGATCACGACGTCGTTCAGCACCAGCTCGTCGGTGAAGCACCCGCCCCCGCGGAGCACCTTGGCGTGCAGCATCATCCGTTCTTCGATCGGTGCGGTGCCGTCGAGCACGCCTTCGAGGGAAGGGTAGAGATCGCCGAGCGTAATCTCGGTCAGGAAGCCGAGGCTGCCGAAATTGACGCCGGCAATCGGAACGTCCACGCCGGCGCGCGCGACCCGTCGAGCCATTCCGATCAGCGTGCCGTCGCCGCCGAGCAGCACGATCAGGTCACAGGCCTTCGGGAGCTCTTCCTTCGAAACGATTTCGCGTCCGGTCGTGACGCCGGCCAGGCGGGCGGCGAAGGTCTCGAACACCGGTTGCAGGCTGCGTGCCTCGAGCCACGTGGCGAGCTCGGTCAGCACGCTCGCCGCCGCTTCGACCCGCTCCTTGGCGACGAGGCCGACGCGGGAAATCGTCCGAGGCGTCATGCGCGGCGGAGATGAATGAGGAACTCGCGATTACCTTCCATTCCGGTAATCGGTGACTCGATCAGCCCGGCGCGCGTCAGGCCGAGCTGAGCGGCGGCGGTTGTGACCGCCTCGACGACACGCTGCTGGACCTCCACGTCACGCACGATGCCTCCTTTGCCCACGTCTTCCCGGCCCGCCTCGAACTGCGGCTTCACGAGCGTGATCACGTCGCCGCCCGGTTCCAGCAGCGGCGGGATCACCGGCAGAATCTGCCGCAAAGAGATGAACGATACATCCACCGTGACCATCGCGAACTGCCGGACCCTTTCCGGCAGCTGCTCCGGGGTCAACGTCCGTGCATTCGTGCGTTCCAACACGACCACACGGGGGTCGTTGCGCAGCTTCCAGTCCAGCTGTCCATGGCCAACGTCGAGCGCGACAACCACTGCCGCGCCGCGCTGCAGCAGGACGTCGGTGAATCCTCCGGTCGACGCGCCGATGTCGAGTACGGCTTTGCCTGCCGGTGAGAGTCCGAACTCGTCCAGAGCGTGAGCCAGCTTGATGCCGCCCCGGCCGACGTACGGATGATCCGGCGCATCCAGCGTGACCGTGGCCTCGGGCGGCACCGCGGCCCCGGCTTTGTTCGCGGTCTGACCATTGATACGTACCTGCCCCGCGAGAATCAACGCCCGTGCCCGCTCGCGCGTCGCCGCCAGGCCACGTTCGACGAGCACCGTGTCGAGCCGGTCCCCTTTTTTCAATGCGTGCGCGCCACCACCCATCGCGCGATCGCCGGAAGCTGACCGCTGATCTCCACCTTCGCGATGGCTTCGAGGGCTCGATCCACGCTGGCCTCTGCGCGGCGCCTGGATTCCTCGATGCCGTACAGCGCAGGGTAAGTTGGTTTGCCTGCGGCTGCATCCTTGCCCGCCGTCTTGCCCAGGACGGCGGACGCGCCCTCGACGTCGAGAATGTCGTCCACGATCTGAAACGCGAGCCCGACGTGTGTGCCGTACGCGCCGATGGCGGCCAGCACATCGTCCGGCGCCCCGGCCATGACCGCGCCGGCAACGGCGCTGGCCCGGAGCAGCGCGCCGGTCTTCCGGGCGTGCATCTCCCGCAGCTCCATTTCCCCCAGAGGCGCGGCTCCCGGTTCCGCGGCCTTCAAATCGAGCGCCTGGCCCCCGACCATGCCGTGCGCGCCCGCAGCCTCTGCGATCGTCCGGATCGCTTCCAGCTTGCGCCGGGCGAGGTCGCTATCGGCAACGGCTGGGACCTCCTGGGTCCGGGGTTCGCGCGTCAGCAGGACGAATGCCTCGGTGAGCAGCGCATCGCCGGACAGGATTGCCGTACCTTCGCCGTAAACAACGTGCGCGGTCGGCCGGCCGCGCCGCAGCGTGTCGTTGTCCATGGCCGGAAGATCGTCGTGCACCAGAGAGTAGGTGTGGATCAGTTCGATCGCGCAGGCGGCGGGAAGCGCGAGCGCCCTGGCGCTGTCTACCGCCAGGCTTGCACGTTCGGCCGTGGCTTCGGAGGCGGCGAGGGCAAGCATCGGACGAAGCCGCTTGCCCCCGGCAAACAGGCTGTAGCGCATCGCTTCGGCGATGATCGCCGGGGCGCGTTCTCCGGTGCTCAGATACCGATCGAGCGCACGATCCACGAGCTCGCGCCTGTCGGCGAGCCAGGCTTGCAGCGGGCTGGAGGACGTCACCGCGACTGGCCGCTCTCGTCAGCCGGCGTCAGACCCATCGCGGCGTGGGCCGGCCTCAACTCTCCGCGTTCGTTGAGGATCTCGAGGCGCCGTTCCGCCTCTTCGAGCTTCGAATGGCAGAATCGCGACAACTGCACGCCGCGCTCGTAGAGCTCGAGCGCCTTCTCCAGCGTCAGGTCTCCCTCTTCCATTTTCTTGACGATCGCCTCGAGCTCGGCGCTCGCCGATTCAAAGTCCTTGATTGTCGGATCCATGGGCGCTGCGCACCTCGCAGTCGAGTTCTCCCTCATGAAGGGTCACGCGGACGCGATCGCCAGGCGTGACCGCGGATGCCTGACGGATGATGGCGGTTCGGTCATCGTTCCAGCAGACGGCGTAGCCGCGCGCAAGCACCGCGAGCGGGCTGAGCGTTTCGAGCCGACCCGTCAGCGCCGCGAAGCGCGCCCGGGCCCGCTCGCAGACACGACCCGCAATCGCGTGCAGCCTGGAGTCGGCCGCGCCGACCCTGCCGCGCATCGCTGCGAGCCGCCGCCGTACATCGTTGGCCTCGAGACGGTTCACGCGGCCCTGATGCTCACGCGCCCGGCGGGCCACGAGAGCGGTTGCGGAGCGGCGCAACGCATGCGTCAACTCGGACACGTGGCGTCCCTGCAGCGCGACGCGGACGTGCCATCCGGCGAGCCCGCGGCGACTGGTCAGCACGTACAAGACATTCCGGCGCCGCTGGATGTCGCTGCGCATCGCAGCGGTCAGGCGGCCGTGGAGCCGATCGATCCGGGCGCCGAATTCCTCTTTCGCGGTGACCACCATCTCGGCGGCGGCCGAAGGCGTGGGCGCGCGAAGGTCCGCCACGAAGTCGGCAATGGTGACGTCGACCTCATGTCCGACCGCGGAGATGACCGGGACTGCACAGGCCGCGATGGTTCTCGCCAGCGATTCCTCGTTGAAGGCCCAGAGGTCTTCGATCGACCCGCCGCCGCGCCCGATGATGACGACGTCGATGCCGGGCACTCTGGCGATGGCCTTCAAGGCCCGAGCGATGTCGTCGGCGGCCCCGTCGCCCTGCACCCTGACCGGCCGAACGACGATGTGGGCATTCGGATGGCGGCGGCCGAGGACCTTCAGGATATCCCTCAGCGCGGCGCCGTCGAGCGACGTCACGATGCCAATCTTGCGCGGCAGGGAAGGGATCGGGCGCTTGCGGTCGGCCGCGAACAGGCCTTCAGCCTGCAGCTTCCGCTTCAGTTGCTCGAACGCCAGCTGCAGCGCCCCCCGCCCCTGGGGCTCGAGGTGCTCGCAGACGAGCTGATACTCACCTTTTGGCTCGTAGACGCCGAGGCGGCCCCGCGCCACGACGTGAATGCCGTCTTCGATCTTGAACTTCAGATACCGGTACGCCGAGCGGAACATCACGGCCTTGAGTTGCGCCGCGGGGTCCTTGAGCGTGAAGTAGACGTGGCCGGTGTTCCAGACGCGGCAGTTGGAGATTTCGCCTTCGATCCACAGCTCGCCGAAGCCGGACTCGAGCGCGGAGCGGATCTCGGCGGTCACTTCCGAGACGGTCACGATTCTCCGCCGCGCGCGAACCGGAGCGACGTCCTCGCGGGTAACCGGCGGTTCCTCGAACGGCTGATCGAACAGGTCCGGCATGTCAGCTGCGGGAATGCGCCAGCGGTCCTTTGGATGCCGAGTGCGATGCGGCCAGCGCTTCGACGTCGTCGTGAGACATGTTGAGCCGTTCGATGCGCGTGGCTTTGCCTGTCGCCGGGTCGGCCGTGATCACCGCGGCATTCAGGCGGGCCGGGCCGGAGGCGGCCTCGAACCGGGCGGGCATCGCGTTGAGGAACCGTCCGAGCGCGGCCTCGATTGTCACGCCGATGATCGAGTCGTGCGGACCCGTCATGCCCACATCGGTCATGCAGGCAGTGCCCTTGGGAAGCAGCCGCTCGTCCGCCGTCTGCACGTGGGTGTGCGTTCCCAGGACGGCGGTCGCGCGGCCGTCCAGGTGCCACGCCATCGCGACTTTCTCCGAGGTGGCTTCGGCGTGGAAGTCCACGATGATGACGCGCGTCTTCGCACGAAGCGCCTCGATCTCGCGAAGGACCACGGCGAACGGGTCGTCGAGCGGGCTCATGAAGACCCGCCCCATGACGTTGACCACGCCGACCGGCTCGCCGGTCCGCGTGCGGCCCAGGTATGAGCCGCGCCCGGGCACGCCCGCTGGAAAGTTGGCGGGCCGGAGCAGCTTGGATTGGCGCGGAATGTAGTCAAGGACTTCTTTCTTGTCCCAGACGTGGTTGCCCGAAGTCATCACGTCGATGCCGTACCCGAACAGCACGTCCGCGATGTCGCCGGTGATGCCGAAGCCTGCCGCGGCGTTCTCGCCGTTGGCGATGACGAAGTCGATCGCGTGATGGTCAACGAGCGCCGGCAGCCCGCGGCGAACGATCTCCCGTCCCGGCTTGCCGAAAATGTCGCCGATGAACAGCAGCTTCATCAGGCCCCGGTGATCTCGATCCGGATGTCGCGTCCGCGACGCTCCTGAATGCGGGGCAGGACGACCCTCAATTCTCCTTCGGCCAGCGAGGCTTGTGCCTTTCCTCCGTCGAAGGCGCCGGACAGGCGAACCGCGCGGACGAATCGCCCGAAGTCGCGTTCGGCGAGGTGAAACGCGGCCTCGGGATGGCCGCACGATGCGGGCAGCTTGCGGCCGGCGACGATCAGCGTCCCGTCGGAAACCACGATGGTAAGCCCTGAGCGGGGCACTCCGGGAACGTCCATCAGCACTTCGACGGCTGTGGCGGTCTCGACCACGTCCATCGGGGGCGTGCACTCCCCGGTTGTGCCGGGGCTGCTGTCACCCTCCAGCAGTTGCCTCAGACGCGGATCGTCGAGCAACTCACGATGCTCCCAGTAAATGCGGGCCACGGTAGCCGGTATTGTAGCCCGGGACCCCGCTGGCGGGCTCCGGCCGCTGATCTGGTTGCCAGCCATTCGCGTGCTGTTGAACTAATATGAGTGTAATTAACTAAAATAATATGCTTGACATAAGCTAATGACAGTCGTATCTTGTTGAAAGACAAATCTCCTCGGGGGAAGCCTCGAGGCGTGCGAAACAGGAGGCAAGGCAATGGCAATCATTCGGTGGGAACCGGCTCGGGAGCTCGCGTCGATGGAGATCGATCGGCTGAATCGGATGTTCTCGGAGTTCTACGAGGAGACCTTTTCAAGGGCCTGGGTGCCGGCGGTCGATATCTATGAGACCGACAGGCACGAGGTGGTGCTGAAGGCCGAACTGCCGGACATGAGGCGCGAAGACATCAACGTCACGTTCGAGAACGGCGTGCTCACCCTGAAGGGGGAGCGCAAGTTCGAGCAGGAAGTGAAGAAGGAGAACTTCCAGCGCATCGAACGGCGCCATGGTTCGTTCTCCCGTTCGTTCACGCTGCCGAACACGGTGGACGCCGGGAAGATCAGCGCGTCTTACAAGGACGGGGTGCTCACCATCCGTCTGCCGCAGCGCGAGGAAGCGAAGCCGAAGCAGATCGCCGTCAACGTCGAGTAACCTGTCAGTCGACATTCTTGAGGGCCGGGGTAACCCGGCCCTTTGTTTTTCCACCCGCCTTCCCGCTTCGCGCTACGGCGAGGCAGGCTCAGAGCTTCGCGCCACGGCGAGGCAGGCTCAGACTAGAAGTCAGCGGGCACTTTCATGTAGTCTGTTATATTCCATGGCGCAAACCGCTGACTCCCAGGACACGACCGGCGCAGAGACACCGGCCGGGTCCGCTATTCCGATTACAAGCCGCTTCCTGTTCGTGGACGTCGCAGCTCAGCGCGCCAAGCAGCTCCGCCGCGGCGCGCTGCCGAGGCTCCAGCGCATGCACGCCTCGCCGCACAAGCTTGAACGCATCGCGATGGAGGAGGTCCGCCAGGGAGTGATTGCTTACACGCTCCCGACCGTCGAAGACGTGCAGCGCGGTCGTCGCGGGGACTGAGCTCGCGCCTCGTCCGTCCTGCATCCCGCTGAGATCGGAACCTTCCGCCCCGCAGTCGCGTAATTCGCCCTTATAAGGAGGCGGCGGTCGTGTGGCCGCACGGAGCCGATGATCGAACTGGGCGCGCTTCTGCTGTTTGGCGTGGCGATGGTCTGCCTGGTCCTCACCGCGGGGCTCATCCTGAAAGCCATCCTGTGGCTGGTGCTGCTGCCGGTGCGTCTCGTCTTCTGGACGATCGGCACGCTTCTGCTCCTGCCGTTGCTGCTGATCAAGCTGTTGGTGGGGGGCGTGATCTTCCTGATCGCGCTGCCGATTCTGGTCGTCGTCTTCGCCGTGGTGGCAGTCGCCGTGGCGACGGCAGTCATCGTTCCCGCGATCCCGCTCATCTTTCTGATCGCGCTCGTCTGGTATCTCGTGCGGCCCGAGCCGCAGCGGGTCCCGACTCTCTAATCGCGGGTCCCAGGGTCGCGCGTCTTCAAACTCCCCGATCGCGATCGGCTAGGCGCCGATCGGCGGCCGGCGCTCGTGCCAGTCGGTCGCGCGCTCGTAGGCGGCCGCCGCGCGGAGGAGCGTCGCTTCATCCATCTTCCGTGACGTCAACTGCAGCCCCACCGGCAGGTTGGACGACGTGAGGCCGCACGGTATGGAGATCGCCGGAACGCCGGCGAGGTTCGCACCGACGGTGAACACATCCGCGAGATACATCAGGACGGGATCCGACGTGCGCTCACCGAGCCGGAAGGCACCGGTCGGGCTGGTCGGCAGCGCTATCACATCCACCTGCTCGAACGCGGCATCGTAATCGCGGCTGATGAGCGTGCGAACCTGCTGCGCCTTGCGGTAGTAAGCGTCGTAATACCCGGCGCTGAGAACGTAGGTGCCGAGCATGATTCGACGCTTGACCTCCGCACCAAATCCGTGTCCCCGCGTGCTTTCGTACATCTCGAGGAGCCTGCCGGCGTTCGGGCCGCGAACGCCGTAACGGACGCCGTCGTAGCGCGCCAGGTTCGAGCTCGCTTCGGCGGTCGCGATCAGATAGTAAGCGGCGATACCGTGGCGGCTGTGGGGAAGGTCGATGTCCACGAGCTTCGCGCTGCGTCCGGCGAGGACCGTCAGGGCCTCTTCGACGGCCTGCAGCACGTCAGGTTCCACGCCGTTCGAGATCAGCGCGCGCGGGACGCCGATACGAAGACCGCTCAGCGATCCGTCGCTGACCCCCCCCGCGAAATCCGGGACCGGCGCGTCGGCGGAGGTCGCATCGCGCGGATCGTGGCCGGCCAGGACAGTCATGGCGAGCGCCACGTCTTCGACGCAGGCGGCAATTGGCCCGATCTGATCGAGAGAAGACGCGAACGCCAGCAGGCCGTATCGCGACACGCGTCCGTAAGTCGGCTTGAAGCCGGTGACGCCGCACAGCGCCGCGGGCTGCCGGATCGAGCCGCCGGTGTCGGAACCAAGTGCGAGCGGAACGAGGCGGGCGGCGACCGCCGCTGCCGACCCCCCGCTCGAGCCACCGGGGATCCGTTCCGGATTCCACGGGTTGCGCGTCACCCCGTACGCGGAGTTCTCCGTCGAGGAGCCCATGGCGAACTCGTCGCAGTTGGTCTTGCCGACTATCACCGCGCCGGCGCTCTCGAGCCGCTCGACCACCGTCGCGTTGTACGGCGGGCGATAGCCATCCAGTATCCGCGACGACGCCGTCGTCGGCATCCGGCGAGTGCAGATGTTGTCCTTGAGGGCCACGGGGACACCGACGAGCGGCAGATGCATCAGCTCTTCACGCCGTCGATCGATTTCCGCGGCGCGGGCCAGCGCTCCCTCTTCGTCCACGGACCGGAACGCGTTCAGGACGCCGTCCACCTGCCGGATCCGGTCGAGGGCGGTCCGACAGACCTCCGTTGCCGTAACTCTGCCGGAGGCCACCGCGCGGCGGATGGCGGCCGCCGTCGTCGGCAGCGTCATGCGCCGAGCACCCGTGGTACTTTGAAGAGGCCCGCCTCGCGATCGGCGTCGGGTGCCTGATCCAGCGCTTCGTTGCGAGGCAGTGACGGCCGCAGCTCGTCCTCGCGAAGCGGCGCGCTGAGCGCGAGCGGGTGCGACGTCGGCGCGACCCCCTCGGTATCGACCTCGCGCAGCTGCTCGGCATACTGCAGCACCGCCGTGAGCTGCCGCGCGTAGAGATCGCGTTCCTCGGCGGTCAACGAGAGCCGTGCCAGGTGCGCGATGCGCTCGACTTCGTCAGGCGCCAGCGTGGAAGACATTCGGCGATGCTAACACGGGGGCTCACAGACTTTGTCGGGGCTCGGGACTCGGGGCTCGGGGCTCGGTAAAGCCGGTGGCAGTCAGAGCAACCAGCTGTTTGGATCAGCACGAGCGCTGTAGTTACCCCGGCGTCGAGCCCCGAATCCCGAGCCCCGAGTCCCGAAGGGATCACTGAACATGCCCACCAGACCCGCCGCTGTCGCCGGCACGTGGTACCCGGGAACGGCCGGCGCATTGACGCGCGACGTCGACGGCTACCTCGGAGAGACCCGGGAGTGGACCGGCGGGCCCATTCAGGCGCTGCTCGCGCCGCATGCGGGTCTGATGTTTTCCGGTCCGGTCGGGGCCCACGCCTACCGCGCCGCCGCGTCGCAGCGCTTCGACGTGATTGTCCTGGCGGGCCCGTCGCATTTCGTCGCCTTCGAGGGCGTCTCGATTTTTCCGGAAGGCGCGTTCGCGACCCCTCTCGGGGACGCGATCATCGATGACGATGTCGCCCGGGCTCTTTCAAGCAGTCCTGTCGTGCGCCCCTTGCCTTCCGCGCATCAGCGCGAGCACTCTCTCGAGATGCAGCTGCCGTTCGTGCGCCGGCTGTTTCCCGACACCAGGATCGTCCCGCTGGTCATGGGTTACCAGACGAGAGAAACCATCGTCGAACTTGCCGATGCGCTCGCTGCCGCCTGTCGGGATCGGCAGGCCCTGCTGGTCGGGAGCACGGACCTGTCTCATTATTTCGATGCGCAGACCGCCGAACGACTCGATCACCGCGTGCAGTCCCACGTTTCGGCCTTCGACCCTGAGGGCCTGCTCGCGCTGATCGAGGAATATCCGGAACACGAGCGCGGCCGGTATGTCGCATGCGGCGGCGGTCCGGCAATCGCGGTGATGATGGCGGCCCGGCAGCTGGGCGCAACCGACGCGCAGGTCTTGAAGTACGCGCATTCCGGCGAAGTGTCGGGCGACTACACCGGCGTTGTCGGATATCTGGCGGCCGTCTTCGGCAGCTTTGGTGTCGGCCGTGCCCGGTGACTCATGCTGACGGGCGAACAGCGCCGCGCGCTGCTGGACCTCGCCCGTGCCTCGATCGCGTCGCAGGTCACAGGGGGCGGTGCGGTCGCGCCCGATCCGCTCGAACTCCCTGATGCCTCAGGAGTGTTCGTCACCATCAAGCGGCGGGGACAACTGCGCGGGTGCCTGGGCACGCTGCAGAATCGCGCCGGGCTCGCCGCGGAGGTCGTCCGGTGCGCGGCCGACTCCGCAAGTGAGGATCCCCGGTTCCCGCCCGTGAGCCGTGAAGAGCTGCCGGACCTGACCGTCGAAATCTCCGTGCTCGGCCCCCTCGAATCGATTGACGCGCGGCCTGATGCGTTCACGATCGGAGTCCACGGTCTCGTGGCGGAGCAGGGGTTGCACCGCGGGCTCCTGTTGCCGCAGGTCGCCACCGAATGGGGGTGGGACGGCGAGCAGTTCCTGCGCCAGACCTGCATCAAGGCCGGCCTTCCGGCGGACGCCTGGCGCCGCGGTGCCCGCTTTTTCCGCTTTGCCGCGGAGGTATTCGGGGACTGATGCCGCGGCTCGGGGCCCATCTGTCAATCAGCGGGGGACTGCCGCGGGCGGTCGATCGCGCGGTGGCCAGCCGCTGTGAGGCGCTGCAGATCTTCACCAAGTCCGCGGGTCAGTGGCGGGCCCGCGTGATCCCGGAGGATGAGATCGTCCTGTTCCGGCGCCGGGTGGCGGACACCGGCATCCATCCGGTGATCGCGCACAACAGCTACTTGATCAACATCGCGGCGGCGGCGCCTGCACTGCGGGAGCAATCGCTCGCCGCGCTGCTCGAAGAGTACGATCGCGCGGATGCCCTCGGGCTGCAGGGCCTGGTGATGCACCCGGGGTCGTTCACGACCGGCACCGAGGCCGAGGGTCTTCGGCTGATCGCGTCGGGACTGCGGGCGCTGCTGCGAACGCGGCGGCGCGCCACACCGCTGATCCTTCTCGAGCACACCGCCGGGCAGGGCACCAACCTCGGACATCGCTTCGAACACCTGGCGGAGATCATCGAAGGCCTGGACGGGTCACCACGGGTCGGCGTCTGCCTCGACACCTGCCATCTGCTCACGGCGGGTTACGATATCTGCTCCGAAGAGGGATACGTCCAGACGTTCCGCGAGTTCGATCGACTGGTCGGTCTCGATCGACTCAAGGCGTTTCACTTGAACGATTCGAAGCGGCCCTGCGGCAGCCGCGTCGATCGGCACGAGCACATCGGCAAGGGATGTCTCGGCCTGGAGCCGTTTCGACGGATCCTTACGGATCCGCGCTTCACGGGTCTGCCGATGCTGCTCGAAACGCCGAAGCTCGATACACCCGAGAGCCGGCGGCGGAGCGACCTGGATCCGTGGGACGCGCGCAACCTGAGAACGCTGCGGCGGCTGATGCGAAAGTGAGTGAGCGAGTGATGCGAACCCGGTGGCCGATCGTTTCCTTCGTCCTGCTGCTCGTGACGGCAATGCCGGCATCGGCGTCGGCCTGGGGGTTCGAGCCGCACAAATACATCATGACCCGCGCGATCGCGCTGCTGCCGGCGGAGATCCGCCCCTTCTTCCTGAAGTACCAGACCACCATCGTCGAGCACGTGATCGACCCGGACCTGTGGCGGACCGCGGGCTGGGAGCAGGAGCCGCCGCGACACTTCCTCGACATGGATGCCTACGGTCCGTATCCCTTCCCGAATTTTCCGCGGGAGCGTGAGGAGGCGATCAAGCGGTACGGGTTGGAGTTCGTCGAGAAGAATGGCCAGGTACCGTGGCGGAGCGTCGAAATCTATCAGAAGCTGGTCGAGGCATTCCGCCAGCAGGCGCCGTATTCACGGGACAACATCAAGTTCTTCTCGTCGATCCTCACCCACTACGTGTCGGATGCGCACGTGCCGTTCCATGCGGTCGTCAACTACGACGGTCAGCTCACCGGTCAGTGGGGCATTCATTCGCGGTTCGAGACGGAGCTGTTCGAACGGAACCGGCCGATCCTCAGAATCGTGCCGAAACCGATCGGCCGGGTCCCCAACCCGCGGGATTTCATGTTCGATGCCCTGATTTCGGGTTTTCCGCTGGCTCAAACGATTCTCAACGCCGACCAGGCGGCGGTGAAGGGACGCGAGCTCTACGACGATCGGTACTTCACGATGTTCTTCGGCAGCGTCAGGCCGATCCTCGAGCGGCGGCTTGCCGAAGCGATCACGGCGTCCGCGTCGATGATCGCCGCGGCGTGGGTCGAGGCCGGCCGCCCGGTGATCCCGCTCGAGCAGCCACGAACGCCGCGGAAGGTCCGGCGCGACGGCTAGTCTGAACGCTGGCGGGTCCGGGCGTCTTCGTTCTGTCGGAGCTCCGAAGAAATCACTTTCTCGACCCTCCGAAGAATCACCAGCGTCACGACGGTGATCCCGGTGGCGATGAACGCGAGGTGGTAGGCGCCGCCACCCGCCGCCACTCCGACGGCGCCGTTCACCCACACCGTCGCCGCCGTGGTCAGCCCCTGGACCCCGCCGTTGGTTCGCATGATCGCGCCCGCCCCCAGGAACCCGATGCCGGTCACAATCTGGGCGGCGATTCGCGTCGGATCCCCGGAGGGAGCCAGCTCGAGCGACATCAACGTGAAGAGGGCCGAGCCCACTGCGATGAGGATGTTGGTGCGCAGCCCGGCGGTCTTCTGCTTCACTTCGCGCTCGAAGCCCAGCACCGCTCCCAGCAGAGCCGCAGTCAGCAGCCGGCGAATGAGTTCAAGGTCAGGGATGGGGTTCATCAGCGCGATCGTGGCATATCGGTTGCAGCGACTGCCTCAGCCGCCCACGCGGCAGGAGGCGATCGACATGCTGTGGACTCTCGTCGTGATTCTAGTGGTGCTCTGGGCGCTGGGTCTGGCGTTCAAGGTTGCGAGCGGATTGATTCACCTCCTGCTCGTGATCGCGCTGGTCGTCGTTGTGTTCCGGCTGATCAGCGGCCGCCGGGTCGTGTGATCGCTAGGGCACAATCCACAGCCGCGTGCGATCGAGCGGAACATCAATGCCGTGATACCAGGTCGCCGTCCTGCCTCGTCCGACCAGCACGTCGTATTGGCCGGCGCGCACGACGAACAACGCATACGGACCTGGAGTCATCGGCACGGCAACGGGCTGCGAGTGCTCGTCGGGAGTGAACAGCGCGACATCGGTGTCGGAGCCGGGGGCGTGGCTGCCGCCCCATCGAATCTGAAGGGCGCCGAACCCGTTCATGAAGTTCACGACCTCGAGGTGATGTCCGCCCTCGTCGGGATAGGGCATCACGACGAACCGCTCGGCCCATCGGATATTCAGGACCTTGCCGTCCTTTTCGTGAATCGCCTGGGCATCGTAAACGCCCGGACTGACGGCGATGGTCCTCCTGGTACCGTGCGAGATCTGACCAACCGGATTCTCACGCTGCCCGGCGCGATGCACGATGACCCGCGTCGCCGCCGACACGTCCTCGGTTCCGCGGTAGGTCCGGATCTCCAGTTTCAGCTGTTGCTGGGCGGGATGCCCGGCCAGCAGCGCGATCATCGGCAGGAGAAGGCCGCGCATCGCGCGGATATTAACCCCGGAACCCCCTGAACCCGAGTTATCGTAGACCACGTCCATGGACGTCTATCTCGTGCCCGTCGGTCCCGAACGATACGAGCTGTATTGCGAGATTCCCGACGATCCTGAGGACGAGGAAAAGGAAGCCTCGAGGGGGTACGTCCGCGGGCTCGTTCAACGCTTCCGCGAGATGATTGCCGATGCGGAGCGCGAGCGCCGCGAGGGGGCGCCGCACGGCGTTCCACGTGGCTGGATCGGTCGGATCCGGGCGAAAACGATGCGCTGGGTGGCCGAGGCGATCGCCGAGCAGAAGCTGTTGTGGCACCTGCGAAAGCAGGACAACGTCTGCCTCCACTATCCCGACGACATCCAGGAACCCGGCGCGGTCGCGATCCGCCAGGAGCACCTCACGCGCGATCTGAAGAAACACCGGAAGTGGCTCGCCATCGATTCGATACTCATGATCCTCTTCGGCGTGGTCCTGTTCGCGATTCCCGGCCCGAACCTGGTCGGCTATTACTTCGCGTTCCGTGTCGTCGGCCACTACCTCTCGTTCCGCGGTGCCACGCGCGGGCTCCACGAGGTCGCCTGGACCAACGAAGCGAGCGCGCCGCTCACCGAGCTTCGACGCGTCCTGACGCTGGATCCGTTTCAGCGTGAGTCACGTGTCCATGCCGTGGCCGAAACACTCCGCCTCGAGCACCTGGTCAGCTTCTTCCAGCGCAGCGCGGTGTCGACGTGAAGCTGAGCGAGCTGGCTGCTCGCCTCGAGTGCACGGTCGAGGGCGACGGCGACATCGACATCACACGTCTGGCGGCAATTGAAGATGCCGGGCCCGGCGAGCTGACCTTCTTTGCCAACCCGAAGTATGCCGACGCGCTGAAACGGACCCTCGCGTCCGCAGTGATTGCCGCGCCCGCGGTCTCGGGCATCCCCTGTGCGGTTCTTCGAACGCCGGAGCCCTATGTGACATTCGCGCGGGCGCTGGGATTGTTCGCCAACACGTCGCGTCCGCCGGCAGGGATCCACCGGCTGGCGCTGGTCGAACCGGGTGCAGTGGTCGCAGCCGACGCGAGCATCGGTCCGTTCGCGGTCGTGAGTGATGGCGCCCGGATCGGCGCGCGAACGATCCTGTACCCGCACGTGAGCGTGGGGCGGGACGCGGAAATTGGCGCCGACTGCGTCATTCACGCTCACGTGTCGATCCGCGAGCGGGTCAGGTTGGGCGATCGCGTGGTCCTGCAGGATGGTGTCGTGATCGGCGCCGACGGCTACGGCTTCGCCAGGCGGCGCGATGGAACCCACGAAAAGATCCCCCAGGTCGGCGGGGTGGTCATCGAAGACGATGTCGAGATCGGCGCCAATACGACGGTCGATCGACCGGCCGTGGGAGAGACCCGCATCGGGGCAGGGTCGAAGATCGACAACCTGGTGCAGATTGCGCACGGCGTACAGGTCGGTCGCAACGTCCTGCTCGCCGCGCAGGTCGGCGTCGCCGGCAGCAGCGTAATCGAGGATCAGGTCACGCTCGCGGGCCAGGTCGGGGTGGCCGGACACCTCACCATTGGAAAAGGAACAATCGCGACCGCCCAGACCGGCATTCCGAATTCCGTCGACCCCGGCAGCTTCATCTCCGGCTATCCCGCGATTCCCAACCGCGATTGGCTGAAGTCGTCAGCCGTGTTCCGGAAGCTGCCCGAGCTGCGCCGGCTGCTCGCCGATCTCGAGCGCCGCATCGCGGAGCTCGAAAACGACCCTGAGGCGCCGGCCTGAGCCTTATCGCCTTTCTGCGATAATCGAGGTCCATGACTCTCACCGTCCGGAAGCGACTCGCCGCCGGCGTACTGACCGCGGCGGCACTGTTCGCGGTCGATCCCACGGCCGGAGCTGCCGTCAGACCTCCGCGGCTGAACTACACGATGACGACGCTCGCCAACGGTCTGCAGGTCGTCTTCCTCGAAGACCATTCCACGCCGATCGTGCACGCCGAGATCTGGTATCACGTCGGGTCGAAGAACGAGCGGCCGGGCCGGACGGGATTTGCCCACCTTTTCGAGCACATGATGTTCAAGGGCTCGAAGAACGTGGAGCCCGAGGGGCACCCGTCGTGGATCTCGAGCGTGGGCGGCCAGAGCAACGCCTACACGAACGAGGACGCGACGGTGTTCTGGCAGACGTTCCCCGCGCAGTACCTGCCGCTGGTCTTGTGGCTGGAGGCGGATCGGATGGCATCGCTCCGGATTGAGGAGCGGGTGTTCCAGACCGAGCGCGAAGTCGTGAAGGAAGAGCGCCGGATGCGGGTCGAGAACCAGCCGTACGGGCGGCTCAACGAGATCGTCTACGACCAGGCGTTCTCAGTTCATCCTTACAAGCACCCGACGATTGGCAGCATGAAGGATCTCGAGGCGGCGTCGATCGCGGACGTGCGTGATTTCTTCAGGACCTACTACGTTCCGAACAACGCGACGCTCGTGCTGGTCGGGGACTTCGATACGAAGGAAGCCGGCGCGCTCGTGCAGCAGTATCTCGGCCGGATTCCGAAATCAGCGCGGCCCGTGCCACGCGACATTCCCCAGGAGCCGCCCCAGACCAAAGAGCGCCGGGTGCAGCTCGAAGAGAGCTGGCCGCTGCCGGTGGTGGTGGTCGCGTATCACATAACGTTCGACGGCAATCCGGATTCCTATCCGCTGCACATCGCGTCGAAGGTGCTGTCCGACGGCGAGAGCTCGAGGATCTACCGGAAGCTGGTCTACGAAAAACAGCTGGCGCTGGCGGCGTTCGGCGGCGGCAACATCATCGAGGACCCGAACCTGTTCTTCGCGGTGGCGATCGTGCAGCCGGGCCAGAAGCCGGATGACGCGATCCACGCGCTGATCACCGAGCTCGATCGACTGCGCAACGAGCCGATCTCCGCGGCGGAGCTTCAGCAGGCCAAGAACCAGTGGACCCGCGACTACATCCTGAGCCGCGAGTCCAACAAGGAGAAGGCCTCACATCTCGGGCACGCGGTGGTGATCCACGACGATGTGAAGACCGCGGACGGTGAGTTCGACATCTTCATGAACACCACCGCCACCGACGTGCAGCGCGTGGCTCAGACCTATTTCAAGCCCGAGAACCGGCTGGTGTTGACGATCATGCCGCGCGGCGCTGCCACCGGAGGGGGACGATGAGGCGGTCCTGCGCCGCCGCGGCCGCGATGCTGGTCGTGACGATCGCGGGCCTCGCTCCGGCGTTCGCTCAGATCCCGGATTGGCCATCGGATCGACCCCCGAAACCGCTGGCCGCGCGCGACGTCAAATTTCCTCCCTACGCGCTCAAGACCCTCGCCAACGGCCTCCAGGTGATCGCCGTCTCGCACCATGAGCAGCCCTCGGTCAGTATCAGGCTGATGGTTCGGGCCGGCGGCGCGCAGGACCCGTCCGACAAGCCTGGCGTCGCGTCGCTGGCCGCCGCGCTGCTCGACCAGGGGACGACGACGCGGTCGGCGGAGCAGGTCGCGCACACCATCGATTCGATTGGCGGTCTGATCGGCACCGGATCAGGAACCGAGTACACCTTCGTGGAAGCGATCGTGATGAAGGACAGCTTCGGCGTCGGCCTGGACCTGGTCTCGGACATGGCGAAGAACCCCGCGTTCGTGCCCCAGGAAATCGAGCTGCAGCGCAAGCAGATGCTGTCGTCGATGACGGTCAATTACGACGACCCTGATTATCTTGCGGGCGTGGTGTTCGAGCGCCTCGTGTACGGGCCGCATCGATACGGCCGCCCTGACTCCGGAACCCCGGCATCGCTCGCCGCCATCACGCGCGACGATCTCGTCGCGTTTCACCGCACCTGGTTCGGTGGGAATAACGCCATCCTCGCCGTGGTCGGCGACGTGACAACGGACGAGGCGTTTGCGGGCGCGGAGAAGGCGTTCGGAACCTGGGACAAGGCCGCGAGCGCTGCCGTCCAGGCCGAGACGCCGCCCGCCCCGGCGCGGCGGCTGGTCATCATCGATCGTCCGGGAGCCGTCCAGACCGAGATTCGCGTCGGCAACACGGCGCTGCCACGGAAGCATCCCGACTATCTGGCCCTCGACCTTGCGATCAAGATCCTGGGCGGTGAAGGCGGCAATCGGCTCCACCGCGTGCTGCGCTCGGACCGCGGCCTGACCTACGGCGCGTCGGCCGATCTCAACGCCTTGAAGGACGCAGGCACGATCGTGGCCGAGACCGACACCAGATCCGAAACCACGGGTGAAGCCCTGCGCCTCATCGTCGATGAAATGTGGCGGCTCCAACGCGAACGTGTTGGCGAGCGGGAATTGAGCGATGCGCAGGCCTACCTGACCGGCAGCTTTCCGCTCACGGTCGAAACCCCGAGAGCGATCGCGACGCAGGTGCTGAGTGCGGTGTTTTTCGGCCTCGACCTGCAGGAGCTCGAGAACTTTCGCGAACGGGTCAACGCCGTGACCGTGGACGATATCCAGCGTGTCGCCAGGACCTACATGCATCCCGATCGCCTGTCGATCGTGCTCGTCGGGGATGCCTCGCGTTTCGAGCGTCAGCTTGCCGGGGTGGGGTTCGCGCAGTACGAGCGGATTCCCGTCGCCGAGCTGGACCTGAGCTCGCCGGTCCTCCGACGTCGATCGGCCGTCGGGAATGGCGGCCGTGTCGAGCCCGTCCTCTGGCGGCCGCTCCCTGGTGTGAGGCCTGCTTCCGGCCGGCAGCAGGAGGATGCGAGCGAGCTGGTGGCGCGTGCCGTGCGGGGCAAAGGGGGACTCGCGAGACTGAGGTCGATTCGCACGATTCAGGCGGAGGGTGACACCATCATCGAAGCGCAGGGGAAGAAGCTCACCATCCCGACCACAATCAGGGTCAGGTACCCTGGCGGGTTCCGCATTGACAGCCGGATGCCTGCAGGGCCGGTGTCGCAGGTGTTCGACAGCGGCACGTTCTGGATTCAGGATGCGCGCGGTGCGAACGTCGCGCCGGCCGGTGCGGCGGAGTCGATGCGCGGGAACGTGCAGCGCGATGCGATCGGTCTGCTGCTTGCGCTCGCAGACGGCCGGGTCAAGGCGCGACGCGCCAGCGATGTGGCAGTCGAGGGCCGGATGCTGCCAGTCCTCGATGTCGATCTCAAGCCCGGCGGCCCGCTGCTGCTCGTGCTCGATCCGGAGTCCGGCCTGATCCTGCAGGAGCGATATCCGGCACCGGACGCTGCCGGACAGATCGAGGAGCGCTTTGCCGACTATCGCGACGTCGACGGCGTCAAGATGGCGTTCTCCGTGACCGTCGCGCATCCGCAACTTGGCGAGGTCGTCCGGATCATGCGCAAGGTGGCGTTCAACGTGTCACTCGATCCCGCCATCTTCGCCAGGCCCAGCTGACCCTCCTGTCGCCCGCAGAGTAGCCGCACGTGCGCGTCATGATTTCCTGCGGCGAGCCCTCCGGCGACATGTACGCCGGGGAGCTGGCACGCCACATCCGGTTGCAGGAGCCCTCAGCCGTCATCACCGGGTTTGGCGGAGAGCGGCTCCGGGCGGCGGGCGCAGAGCTTCTCGGGGACTTCAGCGGCCTGTCCGTGACGGGCTTGCTGGAGGTGGTCCACATTCTCCCGCGGACGCTGCAGATCTACCGGCGCCTGGTCGCCGCGGCGAAGGCTGATCGACCTGATGTCTTCGTCGCCATCGACTTTCCCGATTTCAACTTCCGGCTTGCCCACGCGCTCGGCCGCCTTGGCGTGCCGGTGGTCTATTACATAAGTCCTCAGCTCTGGGCCTGGCGTCCGGGCCGCATGAAGACCATGCGCCGGCTCGCCGATCGGGTGCTCGTGATCTTTCCGTTCGAGGAGCGCATCTATCAGGATGCGGGCGTGCCGGTGGAGTGGGTGGGGCACCCGCTCCTCGATGTGATGCCGCCGTCGCGCTCCAAATCGGAGATTGCGACGGAGCTCGGGCTGGACGCCGACAAACCGATTGTCGCGCTCCTGCCGGGCAGCCGGCGGAACGAAGTGGGCGCGATCCTGCCGGATCTCGTCGACGCGGCTGAGGAGATCCGGCGCAGGCTGCCCGATGTTCAGTTCGTTCTGGCACGGGCACCGCACGTCGCTGGCGATCTGCTTCAACCGCTCGAGCGCCTCGACCCGCCGGCGCTGATTGTGGAAGGCCGGGCAGATGATGTGCTCGCGGTTGCCGATGTCGCGCTGGTCGCATCGGGGACCATCACCGTGCAAGCCGCATTGCATGAATGTCCGATGGTGGTCGTCTACCGCCTCTCCCCCCTGACCTACCGACTGGGCCGACGGTTCGTGCGCGTCGACACCTTCGCCATGGCGAATCTCGTCGCGGGCAAGCGGGTCGTCCCCGAGCTCATTCAGGACGACTTCACGCCCGGGCGCGTGGCGTCCGAGGCGCTCGAGATCCTGACCGATCCGGAACGGCGCGCCCGGATGCGACGCGAACTTGCAGAAGTCCGCAAGCGGCTCGGGACTCCCGGCGCGAGTGCGCGCGCTGCGCGGGCGGTACTCCAAGCGGCCCGCCTTCGCGCTTCGCGCTACGGCGAGGCAGGCTGACTCGCCGCGCCACGGCGAGCCAGCCTGGCCTCTTCTGCAGCTGCAGCGGAAGGCTCCCACCGCCGTTGCGATAGACTGCGGCCATGGCACTGCGCGCTCTCGTGTTATCGGTCATCTGTCTTCTGCCGTCGGTGCTCCGCGCGACGGTGCTCTTGCCCGCGGAGTTTCGCGAAGTCGTCAATGGGTCGGACATCATCGCTTACGGCCGGGTGATCGAGACCAGGGTCGAGTGGAGTGACGATCGGAAGAACGTCGACACGCTGGTGACCTTCCAGGTCGGGACGTACTTGAAGGGTGGGCCCGGGGACACGCTGGTCTTCAAGGTACCCGGCGGGACCATCGGCCGGTTCAGGAACGTCCTCGTCGGTGCGCCGCAGTTCAGCAGCGGCGACGAGGCCGTCCTGTTCCTGAACAGCCGCGGCCGCGAATTCCCCTCCGTATTCGGTCTGAATCAGGGGGTGTTCCGTGTGTCGATCGATGGCGACACACGTCGACGCATGGTCATGCCTCCGCTGCTGGCGCGCGGCGACACTCCCGAGGTTGTCGTGCGTGGCGCGGCGTCGCGCCGCTCGCTGCCGCTTGAAACGTTCGGCGCGCAGGTTCAGACCGTGCTCAGAGAAAACGCCCGAGGCGTACGATGAAGCGCGGCGTCTTGCCGCCGCTCGTGGCGCTGGCAATGCTGGTCGCCACCGTGCCGGCGCTCGCGTATCTGAAACTCGGCACGCGGATCGGCTCGACCACGACCAACCTCCGCTGGACGAACCAGCCGGTCCGCTACTTCATCACCGATCGCGGCACGACCGGTGTCACGTCACAACAGTTTCAGAACGCGATCACAGCCTCGTTCGCCGTGTGGGACGCGGTCGAGGACGCCGATCTCTCGGTCAATCTGACCGGCCTGACCCAGGCCAATCCGACGACCGGCGACAGCATGACCGTGCTCGGATATCAGAACCGGCCCGATCTCGATCGTGTGCTGGGCGCGACCAATTTCATCATCGACACCACGACCGGCGAGATCCTGGAATCCGACATCTTCTTCAATTCCAGCTTCCCATGGTCGACCGATCCTGCCGGCGTCACCGGGCGCCACGACGTGGAGTCGATCGCCGTCCATGAGATCGGCCACCTGCTCGGGCTTGGACACTCGGCGCTGGGCGAAACGGAGATGATCGCCGGCGGCCGGCGCGTCCTCGGCGCCGAATCGGTGATGTTTCCGATCGCCTTCGCCGCCGGCAGCATTCACGATCGGACCTTGAAGGAGGACGACATCGCCGGCATCACCGACATCTATCCCTCCATGCAGTCTCGACGAACCCGCGGCAGCATCAGCGGCAAGGTGACGAAGGACGGCGCCGGCGTTCTCGGCGCCCACGTGGTCGCCTTCAACACCCGCACCGGCGCGATGGTCGGCGGCTTCTCCCTGAACAACGACGGCGGCTTCACGATTGCCGGCCTCGAGCCGGGAACTTACACCCTGCGCACTGAACCCCTGGACGATGCCGACGTTTCGAGCTTCTTCGACTCGAGCCTCAACATCGACGTCAATTTCGGCGTTCGCTTCCACGATCGCGTCGTCGTCGTCGCCCCGGGCAGCGGCACTCGCGACGTCGAGGTGAAGGTGACGCCGAAATGAAGAATGCCGCACAGCTGTTCCTGATCTCGATCGTAGTCCTGACGCTGCCGGCCATCGCCGGGGCCCAGGTCTATTCCGGTGGTGACGCGCCGCGCCGTGGCTCGTTCGAGGCCGCCGGCGGAGGCATGTTCGCGCCCGGTTTCGACATGGGCAGCATGACCGCGGAGCTCACGCGCAGCACTCCGACCGAGACGTTCGATCTCTTCACGAGCGATAGCGAGGTTTCAGAGTTTCCAGGGGCGTTCATCCGGCTTGGCTACTATCTGAGCGAGAGCGTTTCAGTGGAGGGTGGATTTCGTTATGCGCGTCCGACGCTGTCGGTCCGCCTATCGGGCGACGCTGAATCCGCGCCTGATGTGACGGCTGACGAAACGGTGTCGCATTACCTGTTCGAGGGCTCCGCCTTGTGGCACCTCCGCGACCTGTCGTTCGCGTCGGGCAGCGCGATTCCCTATTTGTCCGGCGGCGCCGGCTACCTGCGCGAGTTGCACGAAGGGAATCAGCTGGTCGAGACCGGGCAGGAATACCATGCGCTTGCCGGCGTGAACTTCTGGCTCGGCGCCGGCAAGCATCGGTTCGGCCTCAAGTTCGAAGGTGGCCTGTCGGCGCGGAAGAAGGGCTTCGATCCAGACGACAGCCTGCGGATGCAGCCGATTGTGTTCGGCGGCGTTTCGTACTTGTTTTAGAGCCGCGGTCCGCGATCCGCAGTCCGGGCTGCGGGCCGCGGCCTGCGGGCTGCGGATCTTCAGATCTTCGTATTCACCGTCGCATGATCCGACGGCATCACCGGATCGTCGTCATCTTCGACCGGCTGGTCGTAACGCCGCGGTGTGTCGAGGCGCCAGCGGTCGCGGCCAGATTGCGACCTGCCGCGTGGCGGCACCGACTCCTGATTCGTGATTTCTTCGTCGAGCGGCCGATTGCTGATGCCGGATTGCGTGGCATCGCTCTGGTCGAACTGCTCGCGCCCGTCGCCGCTCCAGCGTTCACCTTCGGCTTTACTCTTGCTGGACGGGTCGTTGGGTTTCTGCTCTGCCATAGTGTCCTCCCGCCACCGACGTGGATCCTCGGCATATTGAGTGGCAAGGCGCGTACCACGCGGGCAAGACCGACGGGCCAGCAGTTCACCCTCGATCGGTTGTCAGCTATGATCGCGGGATGGTTTCGCTGAATTCTTTCGACACACGCGTGCGGCTGACCGCGGGCGGCCAGGCCTGCCAGATTTTCAGCCTTCCGGCGCTCGGGAAACGTTTTGCCGGGGTGGCGCGGTTGCCGTATTCACTCAAAATCCTGCTCGAGAACCTGCTGAGGCGCGAGGATCGCCGTTTCGTGGATCCCGAGGATATCCAGGCGCTGGCGGAATGGGATGTCACGTCGAAGGTCCAGAAGGAGATCGCATTCACTCCCGCCCGCGTCCTGCTGCAGGACTTCACCGGAGTGCCGGCGGTCGTCGATCTCGCCGCGATGCGTGACGGCATCGTACGGCTCGGCGGCGACCCGCGGAAGGTGAATCCTCTGCAGCCCGTCGAGCTGGTCATCGATCACTCCGTCCAGGTCGATCACTACGCTGAACGGAACGCCGCCGACCTCAACGCCGCGCTCGAGTTCTCGCGCAACAAGGAACGCTACACCTTCCTCCGTTGGGGCCAGGATGCGTTCGACAACTTCCGCGTGGTGCCGCCCGACACCGGCATCGTCCATCAGGTCAATCTCGAATACCTCGCGCGCGTCGTCTTCAGTGAGGAGTCCGGCGGCGAAACGCTTGCGTATCCCGACACGCTGGTCGGCACCGATTCGCACACGACGATGGTCAACGGGCTTGGCGTGGTGGGCTGGGGCGTCGGGGGAATTGAAGCCGAGGCGGCGATGCTGGGGCAGCCGATTTCGATGTTGATTCCCGAGGTCGTCGGATTCCGCCTCGTCGAACGGCTTCCCGAAGGCGCGACCGCAACCGATCTGGTGCTGACAATCACCGAACGGCTGCGGAAGCTCGGCGTGGTCGGGAAGTTCGTCGAGTTCTACGGGCCCGGCCTCGAATACCTGACCATCGCGGACCGCGCAACGCTCGGCAACATGTCGCCGGAGTATGGCGCGACGATCGCGATCTGTCCGATCGACGAGATGACGCTCGACTATCTGCGGCTCACGGGCCGCGACGACAGCCACGTCAAGATCGTCGAGGCATACGCGAAGGAGCAGGGGCTGTTCTGGAATCCCAAGGCCGCGGAGCCTGTCTACACGACCACGATCGAGCTGGATCTCTCGACGGTCGAGCCCAGCCTCGCCGGGCCGAAGCGGCCGCAGGATCGCGTGTCGGTCCGCCAGGCGAAATACAAGTTCCAGCAGGCGCTCGAGCTGATGTTCTCGGAGCGGAAGCCGAAAGCCGCGCCGTCCGACAAGCCCGGCGAGGCTGCGCAGCCGGCGGCGGCGCGCGCCGCCGCTCCGGCAGCCGTTGCGACCGCAGATACATCGATCCCCGGTATGGAGGGACTCGATCACGGCTCCATCGTGGTTGCGGCGATCACGAGCTGCACCAACACGTCGAACCCGAGCGTGATGATTGGCGCGGGACTGGTCGCCCGCAACGCCGTCAAGCGCGGGCTCAAGGTGAAGCCGTGGGTCAAGACCAGCCTGGCGCCTGGCTCGCTTGTCGTCACCGAGTATCTGAAAGCCGCTGGCCTGCTCGAGTACCTGGCCGAGCTTGGCTTCAATCTCGTGGGATACGGCTGCACTACCTGCATCGGAAACAGCGGACCCTTGCCCGAGCCAGTTTCGGGACTGGTCAAGGAGCGGAATCTGATCGTCGCCTCGATCCTGAGCGGTAATCGAAACTTCGAAGGCCGAATCCAGAGTCAGGTGCGGGCGAACTATCTCGCATCTCCGCCGCTCGTGGTCGCCTATGCGATTGCCGGCAAGATGCAGGTCGATCTGACGACCGAGCCGCTCGGGGAGGACGCCAGCGGCCAACCGGTCATGCTCAAGGACATCTGGCCGACCGAGCGCGAGATCCAGGAAGCGATGCTCGGCTCGGTGCGATCCGAGATGTTCCGCGAGCAGTACGCACACGTTTTCGAGGGTGACGAGCGTTGGCGGTCGCTGCCGATTCCAACCGGGGAGCGTTTCGAATGGACCGACGACTCGACCTACATCCGAAACCCGCCGTTCTTCGAGGGGATCACTGCCGAGCCAACGCTGCCGACTGACATCGTCGGCTCGCGGGCGCTCGCTGTGCTGGGCGACAGCGTCACGACCGACCACATTTCGCCCGCGGGATCGATTCCTGCCGACAGCCCGGCCGGGAAGTATCTGATCTCGAAGGGTGTGGCGCCGAAGGACTTCAATTCCTACGGCGCACGACGCGGGAATCACGAAGTGATGATGCGCGGCACGTTCGCCAACATCCGGCTGCGGAATCAGCTGGCGCCGGGGACCGAAGGCGGATGGACGACGGTGCTGCCGGAAGGCACGGTGACAACGATCTATGACGCATCGGTCGCTTATCGTGAGCGGGGAGTGCCGCTACTGATCATAGCGGGGAAGGAATACGGGTCGGGCTCGTCGCGAGACTGGGCCGCGAAGGGTACTCTGCTGCTGGGGGTGAAGGCCGTGCTCGCGGAAAGCTTCGAGCGCATCCATCGCAGCAACCTGGTGAACATGGGCGTACTGCCGCTGCAGTTCAAGGACGCGGAAACCGCCGCCACCTACAAGCTCACCGGGCGTGAGAGATTCGACATCGTCGGGATCGACAAGTTGACGCCCCGCGGCGATGTCACCGTGCGCGCGACCGACGCCGACGGCGCTGTCCGTGAGATTGTGTCGACGACCCGGATCGACACGCCCGAGGAGCTGGTGGCCTTCCGCCACGGCGGGATCCTGCCGTACGTGCTGCGCCAGCTGCTCCGGCAGTGACGTAATGCCATGAGCGCCGGCCGAAGCGAGGGTCCGGCAGCGGTCACGATCTCCTCCGCCGGGATCAAAGGTGAAGCGGCCGCCGCCGGCTTCGACCTCTGCGGGATTGCGCCCGCCGCCGACCACGTCGAGCTGCGATACTTCCGCGAATGGCTCGACCGGGGGTACGCGGGTGGAATGGACTACCTGCGCCGATCAGCCGACCGCCGTGCCGACGTCAGACACGTGCTGCCGTCGGCGCGCTCGGTGATTTCGCTCGGCACGATCTACAACACCGGACATCCGTATACAGCTGACAGCCTCGACGCCGATCGCGCGGCGATCGCCCGTTACGCGTGGGGCGACGACTATCACGATGTCATTCAGGGACGGCTCGACGTGCTGGTGGAGCGGCTCCGGTCGACGTGCGGAGAGGGGTTCGAAGCCCGTGCCTACGTCGATACCGGACCTGTCCAGGAGCGCGTCTACGCCCAGTACGCCGGTCTGGGCTGGATCGGAAAGAACACCTGCCTGATCCACCCCAAGCTGGGCTCGTGGATCTTTCTTTCGGAAATCATCTGCAACCTGGATCTGGAGCCGGACGAGCCCATCTTCGATCAATGCGGAACCTGCACGTTGTGTCTCGGCGCATGCCCGACCGGCGCCCTGGTTGAACCCGGCGTCCTCGATTCGACAAGATGCCTGTCCTATCTCACGATCGAGAACAAGGGCACGATTCTCGAGGAACAGCGCGTGCTGCTCGGCTCTCACGCCTACGGCTGCGACATCTGTCAGGACGTCTGTCCCTACAACAACTCCGCGACCACCGCAGCGTCGGGTGACGACGCCTGGCAGCCGCGGCAGGGACTCGCCGCGCCACGCCTGCTCGATCTCTGGCAGCGGACCGACGACGAGCTTCGGGCACTGCTCAAGGGCAGCGCGATGAAGCGCGCCGGTGTTCGCCGGCTGCGAAGGAACCTGGCTGTTGCCATCGGCAACAGCGGCAATCCCGAGGCGGCCGCGGCTCTCGAACATCACGACCAGCCGCTGTGCCGGGATCCGCTGGTCGAGGAACACATTGCTTGGGCTGTTGGACGGCTGGCCGTCGAGGCGGGCGATGACTGAGCGTCGCAAGGGCCGGCCGGTGGACCCGAAGCCGGGCGAGCCGGTCAGCGAGCTGCTCCCCGATCGGCCGACGCTCGAAACCGTGCGCGGGGTTGCCGCCGGCTGCAAGGCATGCGAACTGTACAAGCGTGGCACACAGACGGTGTTCGGTGAGGGGCCCGGCAAGGCCGAGATGATGCTGGTCGGGGAGCAGCCGGGCGACGCGGAGGATCTCGCCGGCCATCCGTTCGTCGGCCCCGCCGGGCGTCTGCTCGATGCCGCCCTCGAAGAGGCCGGCATCGACCGGCGTCACGTCTACGTCACCAATGTCGTAAAGCATTTCAAATGGGAGCCGCGTGGTAAGCGGCGTATTCACGCGAAGCCGAATGCAGCCGAAATCGGCGCCTGTCGTCCCTGGCTGGAAGTCGAGATCGCGCTGGTGAAGCCGCGGGTCCTGGTCTGTCTCGGTGCGACTGCCGCCCAGGCGCTGCTCGGCAAGTCCTTCAAGGTGTCGCGCCAGCGTGCCACGCTGGTGCCGTCACCCCTGGCCCCGATTGTGAGTGCCACCGTGCACCCCTCGTCGATCCTGCGTGCGCCCGACGACGAGGCGCGGCGGGAAGAGATGCGGCGCTTCGTCGAGGATCTGCGAACCATCGCACGCGAGATGTCGAAGTCATGACCGATCACGATTTCCAGCCGTCGTTCCTGCTCTCCATGCCGCAGATGCAGGATCCCAACTTCGCGCGCACCGTGGTGCTCCTCTGCGATTTCAATCCCGACGGCGCGTTCGGTCTGGTGCTGAACCGGCCGACGGAGATGGCCGCCCGCGACATGGTCCGGTTGATGCCACCGGTCGTCGGCGGCAACGATCTGCGGCTGTACATCGGTGGACCGGTACAGCCGGAACTTGGCTGGATCCTCGTGAACGACGCGCCGGACACCGGCGAGTACCGGACGATCCGGGAGGGATTGCACCTGTCGTCTTCTCCCGAATTGTTGCGAACCGTGCTCGTGCAGCAGCCGACCCCGCGGGCGCGTGTGATTGCCGGCTACGCCGGCTGGGGGCCGGGTCAGCTCGACGAGGAGCTCGCCCAGTCGGCGTGGCTGATCGGCGAGGTGCACATCGATCTGGTGTTCGACGTCGATCCGTCGGCGATGTGGGACACCGCCATCCGGCGGCTCGGCGCGGATCCGTCCACGCTGCAGCCGTCTCACGGGGTGCATTAGCGGGTCAAGAGCCGCCAGGGCCTGAAGGCCCTGGCGCTACAGCCGGCTCAGGTCGCAGCGGCTTGTAGCGCGGGGCCTTCAGGCCCCCGCGAAGACTCACTTCAGAATCTCTGTAAAGAAATCCAGCGCTCGCGGGTCCCTGGATTGACCCAGCCAGAACATCGCCTGCTTGCGCACCGCCGGGTTCGAATTCGTGCGCGCCACCCGGATGAGGAGCGGCACGCCCTCGTCCTTCGGCAGCTGACTGAGTGCGAAGACCGCCTTCTTCTTCACCTCGGTATCGGGATCCTGGTCGATCCGCTCGGTGATGGCGGCGGCCGCCTTGTTGCCGGCTTTCTGTGCGAGCCAGAAGATCGATTCGCCCCGTACGCTGGTGTCGGCGTTGTTGCGCGCGTTATCGATCAGGACGTCGACGGCGCCCGACTCGGGGCTCTGGGAGATGCCGAACACCGCCTTCTTCTTGACCTCGGTCGAGGAGTCGTCCTTGACGACGCGCCGCAGCACCTCGAGGCCGCGCTGTCCGCGCGCGTTCCCCAGCCAGAAGGGCACCTTCGTCCTGACGTTTTGCGGCTGTGAGGAGGCGAGCAACCGCTCCAGGCTGGCGTCGGCGGCCGTGTCTTCATGAAGCGCGATTGCCGTGATCGCGCCGTCGGTCACCCGATCCCTGCGATCCGTGCCGGGCTGCGCCGCAATCAGCGACTCCAGCAGCGCGACGCTTTCAGGCGGCCTGACCCCGGTGAGCCAGGTGACCTGGCGTCCGCCGGCGTCGAGCGCGCAGTCTTCAGAGAACACGCGAATCCGTTCGACCTGCCGGTTGACCACGCGGAGGAGCACCACCATGGTGTCGGGCCCTTCCAGCTTGATAGGGCTGGTGGCCTGCGGGGCGGCCTGTGTGCGCGAGGTCGTCGTGCCGTCGGAGGGCTCGATGCTGCACATCCCGCAACAGGGCTGACCGTTCCGCACCGTGCCGTTGATGAAGGTCGTGCCTGAGTCGAAGCAGCACATGCTGCGCTCGCCGGCGACCATCGGCACGCCGTATCCGACCCAGCCCGTTCCGGCCTGTGCGCTCACCGCCGTGCGAAATGCCTGGGCGAGGCCGGCGCCGGGCTGCGCGGTCACCTGGCCGTTGGTCAGGCGTGGCGCCTGTCCGACGGCCACGCCGGTTACGGCGGTGGCCGTCGTCAGCAGGAGAGCACTGGCGAGGGTAGTGAAGGTCCTCGACATGAGGTGATCCTTACTTGCCGAGCAGCTCGATCATGTAGTCGGTGGCCACTTTCGATCGCATGTTGGAGAGCCGCGACACGATCTCCTTCTTCATGTTCATGTCCTGCTCCTTCCTGGCGAGCGCCACCAGCGCCGTCGCGTTGTCCTGGACGAACAGTGCGTTGACGACCTGCTTGCGGATGTCGACGTTGGTGTCGCTGTTGTAGATCTGCACCAGGACGTCGCCGGTGCGTGAGGAGCGCGTCACGCCGAGCGCACGCACGACATCACGCCGCAGTTCCGGGTTCTGCTCGGACTTCGCCAGCTCGATCAGCCGATCGACGCTGCCGCCGTTCTGCATCGCGCGGATGATCCGGCGCTTCACATCGACTGCCGACTCCTTCTGATACAGCTGCCAGAGTTCCTCTTGGGCTCCCATGTTGCCCAGCTGGTTGACGGCTTCCGCACGAAGCTCCGGGTTCTGTTCACCCTGCGCGGCCTTCAGCAGCCGATCCTTGGCACCCGACGTCATGAAGGAGCGGAGAATGCGCCGCTTCACGTCCACATCGGTCGTCGAGGCGTACACCTCGCCCAGGACCGCCTGGGCCTCGGCCCCGCCATGGACGCCGAGATACCGAATCGCCTGGCTCTGAAGATCCGGCGTCGACGATCCCTTGGCGTAGTTCCGGAGCACTTCCCGCGCTCGCGGCGAATTGCTCTGCGCCAGCACGAACAACGCTCGCTGCTTCACCTTGGGGGACGCCGTGCCTTCGAGCGTCTTCTCGAGGATCGGCACAGCCTGTTCGGGTGACGTGTTCTGGAGCGCCTGCAGCGCGAGCAGTTTCACCTCGTCATCGCCGGCGTCCTGCGGGCGAACCGGCTGCCCGATGTCGCGCCGGACTTCGGCTTCGAGCACCGCCGCCTGCTTGCGCCACGGACTGTTCGGATAGTTCTTGGACAGCTCCGCGATGGTCGTGAGCGCTTCGCTGCGCTGCCCCAGGCGGTTCTGGGAGAACGCCTTCCAGTAGAGTGCGCCTTCCGCCTTGGTGGCTTTCATCTGGGCGACGCGATCGAAGTAGCTCAACGCCCGATCCCATCGATAATCGTCCGCAGCGCTCTGGCCCTCCGAGTACCACTGCGATTCGCGCTCACGCTCGCGCTCCCGTTGTTCTGCCTCGCGCTCCTTTAGCTCGGCCTCACGATCGCGGCCGCGATCCTGGTCGAAGTCGAATGCCAGCCGGCCGACGGCGGCTCTCGCTTCGGCGGCGATCATCGGCGCGCTCGCCGCAGCCGCTCGTGCCTCGGCGGCGATCCTCGGCGCGTTTGCAGCGACTTCGAGCGCCGGCCTGACCGCCTCCATGATCGCGGCTACGTCCACGATGCCCGCGATTGCTGGAATCGGTGGAATGACGATATCGGGCAGGTCAGGGAGATCAGGAATATCGGGAATGTCCGGAATGTCGGGGATAACCGGCGTTCTCGGCACCGCCGGCACCTGGGGTGGCTGGGCGGTTTTCGCCGACCTGGTCTGAGACTGTGCGGCCGCGGGGGCGGCCGCCAGCGCCGTCGTAGCGATGACGAGCGCAAACGCAATTCGAATGTCCATACTGGTCCATGTCCTGGCGCGCCCAGCTCCCGCCGGCGCTGCCGAATGGCGGTCTGTGACCGCCGATGATTGATTGACGCTTCTTCCCGGTCGGCGGTTAGGAGCGGGGCCCCGCCTGCCGCTGAATTGGTGCCCTCTGACGTTCCCGAATCTCCGACGCGATGACCCGGACCTTGAAGAGCAGATCGCGCGACTCGATGCGTCGCCGCACGTCGGCGAGGTCGCGGGAAGAGCCGGCTTCCGGGGTGGCCGCCACCTCCGTGAGAACGCGCTCGATTTCGTCGAGGAGCTCGCTCAGGGCGACGTCACCGGTTTCCTGGGCCGTCTGGCGATACAGCCGGGTGTCGGCGACCAGCTGCTCGGCACGGGAGCGTTCATTCGCGATGTCTACGCTCGTGTTGTCGTCGCCGCTCACGAGCTCGACGAGCGCCATCTGCGATCGATCAAGGTGCTCGCCGACGTCGGAGAGCAGGATGCGCTCGCGAATCTGATCGGCCGCCGCCGCCACCGCCGCGGCGGTCGGGGCGGCCGGTGCGGGCGACAGCGCGCGTCCAGCGAAGAACGCGCCGACCACGAGGACGACGACGGCAGCGGCGAGTCCTAGCGGCGCAGGCGAGGTCAACAACCAACCCATCCAGCTGCGGCGCACCGGCTTCAGGCCTGGTTCGAGGCGTGCCCACACCGTGCGCTCGAATGCCGGCCCCGGCTCCACCGACACCGACCGTTCGTCAATCGAGGCGAGCACCCGCTGCAGCCGCGTGTATTCGACGCGACACAGACCGCACTGCTGCAGATGGTCTGTGGCCTGACGCTCGTCGCCGGGCGACGTCTCGCCGTAGTAGTGAAGAATCAAGTCGTCGTCTGTAAGGTGCTGGGTGGCCATGATGTTGTTCCGCTGCCTGTCAGTTCCGCGTCCCGCCGGCCGTGAGCGACTCGCTGTCCGGCGGCGCGACGAACGGCTCGAGCGCCTGCCGCATCTTCTTCACCGCGCGAAAAATGCTGTGCTTCGTGGCGTTCGTCTTCAGCCCCAGCGCCCGGCTGATCTCCTCGATCGACTGACCCTCGAAATGCCGCAGGACGAAGGCCGCCCGCTCCATCTTGCTGAGCGACGTCATCGCATCGGAGATGCGCCCCTGAACTTCGGCGCTCAGCATCAGCCGCTCAGGAGACGGGAGGGTGGGTTCGGTGGCCTCGGCCGCGCCGAACTGCTCGAGGTCGGTCGCGTCGTGGCCGGCTTCGCGATGGGGCCTGGCGCGGATCAAATCGATGGAGCAGTTCACCGCGATCCGATGCACCCAGGTGCCGAAGTTGGCCCGCGATTCGAACCGGCTGAGTTGACGATAGGCCTTCAAGAAAGTCTCCTGGACGACGTCTTCCGCGTCGGAGGCGTTACCGGTCATCCGGTGTGCGAGCCTGAAGACAGCGCGGCTGTGCCGCTCCACGAGCGCGCGGAAAGCCTCGCTATCTCCGTCGCGCGCGAGGGCGACCGCGGCGGCGTCCGTGTGCGTCATCCAGTTGCTTAGACGGGAGTTGCGGCGCCGGGTTAGGCGCCGGAAGGGGTATCAGTCGATGGAAAGCCGAATCGATGCGGGGGCGGCATCGTCGGGAGCCTCCGCCAGCGGGTCGGTGCCGGCGGGCTTCAGCGTGGCGAGGATGCCGCGTACCCTGCCGATTTCCGAGTGCAGGGCCGCTATACAACTTGCCTGCGTTTCGTGGGGCACCGGCGTCGCGACCCCGCAAAAGGGGCAGGCTCCCGCCGCTGGCACCTTAATCTTCCCGGACATTGTGAAGGTTCCGTCCGCCCTCCGCCTGCGCGGCTCCGGCGGACAAGTAATCACCTCGCAGGGCTGCGTGTCCTCAAGCAAGATTGGAACCACGGATCCTCCTCACGGCTTCTGCCCGGAGCGCCCCAGGATGCCGGCCGCGAGGGACCGTCATCCGATAGCTGAGTTCTTGGATGGTACGTGGCCTGTCCAAGAGCCAATCCCGTGCAGGATCGCGCCGTTTCCTGCGTGAGTCTGGGGATTGCCCCAACCCGAATGGCGGGCCCGTCGATGTCGGGGCCGCGGATGACACTGATAAGCTCTCTGGGATGTTCAAGCGGCAGCGAACCGGATCCGTGGTCTGTGCTTCGTGCGGATCACTCGTCGGGGTCAACGACGATGTCTGCTATTCATGCGGCCGGCGCAATCCTGGATTGTGGGGATTTGGCCGGGCGTTGCGGGACCTCGGGGCCGACTTCGGACTGGTCACCCTCGTGATCTACGGGTGCGGGGCGCTGTACCTGGCGACGCTGCTCTTCTCGGCATACATCGGCGAGGGTGTCGGCAACCGGTCGCCTTTTTCGATGCTCGGCCCCGGGGTCCAGACGCTGATTGCCTTCGGCGGCAGCGGCGCGGTCCCGGTCTTTTACTACGGCCGCTGGTGGTCGTTTCTGAGCGCAGGCTGGCTGCATGCCGGGATTCTTCACCTGGTTTTCAACATGATGGCGCTCCGGCAGCTCGGGCCGCCGGCCGCCGATGTCTATGGGCCCGCGAGGATGGTGATCATTTACACCATCGGAGGCGTGGTCGGTTTCCTGGTCAGCACTGTCGCCGGAGTCGTCATGCCCCAGCTGCCATTCATCGGCGCCGGCAGCCTGACCATCGGTGCGTCGGCGCCGATCTTCGGCCTGCTCGGGGGACTCATGTATTACAGCCGCCGCGGCGGCAGCAGCCTGATGCGTTCCGCTTTGATGGGCTACATCATGAGCGCCGTGGTGATGGGCATCCTGATGCCGGGCATCGACAACTGGGCCCACGCGGGCGGATTCGCCGGCGGCTATCTCGCGGGCATCCTCCTGGACCCGCTCAAGCCGGAGCGCGTGGATCACATGGTGATGGCTGCCGTGTGCCTGGCCGCCAGCGCCATCGCCGTCGCCGCCTCGCTCCTGGTCACGATGTGGCCTTACATCATGATCAAGTTCTTCGGTGCTCCGGCGGGGATCGTGCGGTGACTAACGACTCGAATAGAGATCAATGATGGTCCCAATCGCACGCCGACAGACCGCGCAGAATCCCACCCGATCGCGCGTGAACATGATGCAGTCCGCCTGCGGACGATAGAGTCCGCGGGCCTCGTACGAGGCGCCTTCGAACGCGCCGACTGCCTGTGAATAAGGACCCGACCCGAGGACACGCTCGTCGGCCTCGAGCTGACGGCGAAAATGCGCGTCCATTTCTTCTTCGGGTGCATTCCGTTGCCGGATGTCGCGGCGTCTTGCCTGGAATTCGCGCGCCTGCTCCTCGAACGGCTGCTTGGGCCATGGTGTCGGCAGTGGGGTACCCGGCGTGATCAGATCGCGCCATTTGAGCGAGGACGGATCGAGTAGCGCGGTCACGTTCGGCTCCCAGGGCTCCTTCTTCGGGGCCGCGCCGGTCTCGTAGGCCACGTCCGAGGTGTAGTACTCATCGGCGAGCGCGGCGAAGTGATGGCCGAACTCGTGCACGAATACGTATTCGGCGAAGCCGCTGTCCACTGACGCGGTCGCCTGATCGTTGAAGATCCCCCCGCCCCCGTAGGTCCGCTCGTTGACGAGGATTTCGATGAACTCGTACGGCGCGGACGCGGCGGCATCGCGCAGGGCCCGGTTGTCGAGCGTCAGGACGTAGCGCTCCGAATCGAAGATGTTGTATTCCGCGGAGAGCGGCGTGCGGCGGAAGACGCCGGCATTGGGCCTGTTCACGCCGCTCCGTGGCGACGGCAGATCGAGGCCGCGGACGTTGAAGTCGCCACGACGGCTCTTGAACGGCTCCTGCGCGAAGAGCGCCCCCACCAGCCGCTCGGCGTCGCGGTGGAATTTCGGAAGCTCCGCTTCGGTATAGCCCTCGCTGATCAGCAGCAAGTCGACCTTGCGATCCGCCGGTCCATTCTCGAGCAGGCTCCAGACCTTGCCGCGCGGCACCGGCGGCGCCGAATTGACGAAGCGCGATCCGGGATCGATCTCGATCGACCAGATCTCGGCGAACTCGTTGGACGCGGCCTGCCGTTTCTGAATCACGATCCGCACGGGACGCACCGGCCACGGCATCCGGACCGATTCGTGGAACGTACGATGAACCTTCCGGGCTTCGGCGGTCGTTTCCCACTCGCCGTACACCGATGCGAAGCCACGCGAGTAGAGCAGATCGCCGCTCGCCACGTCCCGCGCTTCCATCCGGTACGGTCCGAGATTGGTGCGATCGATCGGCTGCTGCCGGCTGCCGGGCCAGACACCGTCGTTGAGGGCCCGGTCCAGCGCGAACGTCTCTCCGGACTTCGGCCCGCCGGTGTGGAAATAGTCCACGCGCAGCGTCTGATCGAAGTTGAATGGTGTCACCTGGGCGGCATCCCCGGAGGTCGAGATCCAGAACAGGGCGAGAAGCAGGGTGAGCATGACCCGTTCAGTATAATTTTGCGGTGCGGAAACCTGTCGTGCTGATCACCGGCGCGGGCGGTGAGATCGGTCACGGCCTGATCGAACGCCTCTCCACCCAATCCCGCCGGGCGATCGTCACGCTGGATCTAACGCGGCTCGATCAATCGATTGCGCCGAAGGTCGATCGTGAGATTACCGGGTCCATCCTCGATCGCCCGCTGCTCGAACGGGTGCTCGCCGAATACCAGGTCGAGCTGGTCTTTCATCTCGCGGCGTTGCTGTCCACCCGGTCCGAGTTCACCCCGCTCTCTGCGCACCAGGTGAACGTCGAGGGGACGCTGAACCTGCTCGAGTTCGCGCAGCACGAGGCGGAATCACACGGGCGTCCAGTCATTTTCATGTATCCGTCGTCGATCGCCGTGTACGGGCTGCCCGACCTTGCTGAAAAGGAGCGGGCCGGCCGGGTCAAGGAAGACGAATTCACTCATCCGACCACGATGTATGGCTGCAACAAGCTGTACTGCGAGCAGCTCGGGCACTACTACTCGCGGTTCTACAAGCAGCTCGCGGCGGAGCCGGCAAGCGGCCGGGTCGATTTCCGCTGCGTCCGGTTCCCGGGGCTCATTTCCGCGGTCACGATGCCATCGGGCGGCACGTCCGACTTCGCGCCCGAGATGATCCACGCGGCAGCGAAGGGGGAGCCCTACGAAGCGTTCGTCCGGCCGGACGCGCGCATCCCGTTCATGGCCATGCCCGACGGCGTCGAGGCGCTGCTCCAGCTCGCAGCCGCGCCGCGCGACGCGCTGACCCGGACCGCCTACAACGTCGCCGCGTTCAATCCCTCCGCCGAAGAAGTCCGGCAGGTCGTAATGCGCGCTTTTCCCGACGCAGAGATTACGTGGGAGGTCGACGCCAAACGCCAGGGCATCATCGATACGTGGCCCGCCGCCGTCGACGACAGCGCCGCGCGGCGCGACTGGGGGTTCGCCCCGCGCTACGACCTGGAGCGCGCGTTCGACGAATACCTCATTCCTACGATCCGGGAGAGGTACGCAGGCTTGCACGGCAGCCGCTAGCCAGGATCTACATGAGATCAAGAGGCCAGGAGGTCAGGAGTGCATGCGTTGTGCTCAGGACTGCCTCGGAATCCACTCGGGTGGGGGAGTGATCACCGGCTCGGGCGTCGGGCCTGAATCGGGACGTCCGCTTCCAGTCAGCCGGCTCACCGCTCGAACCACCATGTCGTGATCGCAGACGCTCTGGCAGGAGAGGCGGACACCGCTGACGCCCTTCCGCGCCAGCACGTCGCGTTCGGCGACGGTCATCAGCTCGGGTTCGCCTTCGATGAATTCGACGCGGCACGTGGTGCACCGCGCATTGCCTCCGCACGCGTGAAGGATGTCGACCCCCGCATCCTGTTCAATCGCGAGCACGAGCCGCTTGCCTGTTTCTACCTCGACACTGGGAAATCCTTCAACCGTCAGCTGTGGCATAGGGCTCTGATCATACGACTAGAGGCCTTGACCGACCCGATGCTGAATTTTTAGTCAATCTTCGGTCAAGGCCCTCCGCGCGCCAGCGCGGCGTTATCAAACAATGCGACCTAGCGAGGCGGAGCGTGTATGGTCTGAGGCGCAGCCTCGCTAGAATTGTTCTTTTGGAGGTGGCATGTCGTCGACGACGATGAGGGAAGTCCTGGTACATGGGGGGATGGACGAGGCCTTCGATCGCTCCGTAGCGTTCGCACGGCAGCTCGCTGAATCGTTCGGCGCACGGCTGCACATCATCTACACGATCGAAGACCCGTTGAGCGCAGGATGGACCGCCGAGGTCGGCGCCGAGCGGCTCCCGGAAGTGCATCAGGCAATCGAGGACGAAGCTCGCGAGCGTCTCGCGCGCAGCATCCCGCTGGAGGATCAGGACCGCCTCGGCGTGCAGCTCGTGATCCGGATCGGACCGGACGAGCGGGAAGTCGTTGGTTATACCGAGGAGCACCCGATCGACCTCGCCATCGTGCGCGTGCCGCCAGGCGACCGACACACCGAACTCGCGAGTGCGCTGATCGAGCGTGGCCGCTGCGCGGTCCTCGTGCTGCGGTGATCCCGACCGAGCTGCTGCTCGCCGCGTATGCGAGCGGCTGGTTCCCGATGGCCGACGAGGAGGGCGTGATCTCCTGGTACTCACCCGACCCGCGCGGCATCATGCCGCTCGAAACGTTTCACGTTCCGTCCCGTCTGCAGCGCGTCGTCCGCAAGGGAGGTGTGCGGGTCGAGATCGACACCGCGTTCGAAGAGGTGATGCGGTCGTGCGCCGTCGCAGAGCGCGAACCGGACGACACCGGTACCTGGATCAGCGAGGAGATCATCGAGAGCTACTGCGCTCTCCACGCGCAGGGGTTCGCGCACTCCGTCGAGGTGCGACAGGAAGGCGCCCTGGTCGGGGGACTTTATGGCGTTGCGCTCGGTGGCGCCTTTTTCGGCGAGTCGATGTTCCACCGGGCCACGGACGCGTCGAAGGTGGCGCTGGTCGCGCTCGTCGACCGCCTGCGCTCGCGCGGCTTCATCCTGCTCGACACTCAATGGGTGACCGCCCACCTGCAGCAGTTCGGCGCCATAGAGATTCCGAGGCCAGAGTACCTGCGTCTGCTGGAGGAGAGTTTGAAGCTCGATGTCTCGTTCAGTCGCTGATCACGAGTCGCCAGTCAGTGCACCGTATAGGGCTCGCTCAGCACGAAGGGCGCAATCCGGGCGTCGAAGAGCTCTCCGCTTTCCGACACCATCTGGTAGGTGCCCTCCATCACGCCGAAACGGGTCGGCAGGGGACAACCTGACGTGTATTCGAACGACTCGCCCGGCTTGAGCGTAGGTTGTTGCCCTACGACACCCGGACCGCGGACTTCTTCGACGCGGCCCGTCCCGTCGGTGATCAGCCAGTGCCGGGTGACCAGCTGCACCGGCTCGGAGCCTTCGTTGGAGATTTTCACCGTGTAGAGGAAGAACCACTCGTCCTGGGCCGGGCGGGACCGCTCCGGCGCATATTCCGCCTGTACGAACACGCGCACGCCGCGGGTGATGGCCTCCGATGAGAACAGGTCGACCCGCGCGCCGCCTGTCTCGGGTTCCGAAGAGAACATGGAACCATGATGAACGATCGCGATCCGGATCGGCAAGTCCGCGGCCCCGATCCCGGGCTCTGCGGGGACTGTGAACACGTGCAGCGCGTCACCAGCGCGCGAGGCTCGACGTTCTATTTGTGCCGGCTGTCGTTCGTGGATTCACGGTTCGCGCGTTATCCGGCCCTGCCGGTCCTCGCCTGCAGCGGCTTCACGCCTGCTCCAGGCGGGGACGAAGGGCGAGACCAGCTGCGCTAGCATTGAAGACTGGATGCACACGATCCAGCCCGCTCGATTGAAGCCCGGCGTTACCGCGGACGCTCTGCCCGAGCCCCCCGACGGTACCGGCGGCGGACGTCCGCGCCCGGCGCGAAGGGTCACCGGCAAGGCGCTGATCTTCTGGGATCCCCTGAGCCTCCCCGGCACCCGTCTCGCAAGAAAGCTCGACGCCATCGATACCGATCAGATCACGCCGGCCGCCGACTGCGTCTCTGAAAGCCTCGACAGCCTCGATGAGCGATGGAAGGCGGGCTCGTTCCGCTATCTGATGCCGGATTTCAGGGCCCGCGTGCACCGCGGCGAAACGTTCGTCATCGCCGGCGATCGGTTCGCGATCGGATCATCGCGGGAGATGAGTCCGGCCGGGCTGAAAGGCGTGGCCGAAGAGGCGGGGCTCGAGCTCGTAATCGTCTGCGGCGCGAACATGGGCGACATCTTCCGCCGCAACGCATTCAACCTCGGATTGCACGTGGTGCAGAGTCCCGAAGCGGTCGCCGACGCGCGGGACGGCGACGAATTCAGCTTCGACCCGGAGACCCGTCAGCTGCGCAACGAAACTCGCCAGACGACGTATACGCCGGTGCCGCTGTCCGCCAAGGAGGAAGAGATCCGCAGGAGCGGCGGCATCTTGGGTGTGGGCAGGCGCGAGTTCAAGCGATCCGTCACGACACCGCCGGCGCTCGACTGGGCGCCCCCGGACATTGCGCGCCGGATGACCACGACGGAGCAGATCGTCTGGGCGCACCGCGTCGACAAGGACACGCCCGTATCGGAGTTCCGGCCCGGTCTCACGCTGCGCGTCTACGCCGATCTCCTGCCTGCGTCCGACGGGACCGCGCCCTTTGCGATTCACACCTTCAACCAGATCACCGGCGGGAACACCATCGATCCTCGACAGGCGGCGATTGCCAACGATCATTTCGTTTTCACGGGTGTCGAGGCCGACGAGAAGCAGACGAGCATCGGACGGGAGTTCGCGCGGATGCATCATCTCGAGCGGCCGTATTACGCAACGCCCGGGGACGGCATCTTTCATTTCTATTTTCCGGAACAGGGCCTGATCATGCCCGGCCAGTTCGTCCCGGGCGCCGATTCTCACAGCCGCGCCTACGGCGCCTACGGCGCAGTCGGGATCGGCGTAGGGTCCACGACCCTGGGCTTCGGATGGTCGACCGGGTACATCTTCTTCACGCTCGCCGAACAGCGCCGGGTAATTTTTCGCGGACGCCTGCAACCCTGGGTCGGCGGCAAGGACATCGTCCTCGAGCTGCTGCGCCGGTGGGGCGCGAAACAGTCGCAGGGCATGTCGGTCGAGCTGGTCGACGCCGATCGCCAGCTGCCGATGGTCTATCGCAACACCATCGCGAACATGATGGCGGAAGCCGAGGCCCTGAACGGCATCTTCGCCGCTGACGAAACGACGTCTGCGTGGTACCGCCAGAAAGGCGTGCCGTCGCTGCCGTATCCGCCGCTCTCACCGGGGGCGGATGCGGTGTACGCGATTGACGAAACGATCGATCTGACAGCAGTCCGGCCCATGATTGCGAAGCCGTTCAGCCCCGGAAACGCGTTTCCCGCTGATGAGGTCGCGCGGGAACGGATCACGTTCGACAAGGCCATGATCGGTTCCTGCACGAATGGCAGCTACGACGACCTGCTGCAGGCTGCGCTGGTGATGCGTGCCGCACGTGACCGGGGTGCACGAACGGTCGAGCGCGAGCTGGCGATCTTTCCGGGGTCCGGCGGCGTCGCCCGTCAGATTGAAGCCACCGAGCCCCGTCTGGCCGGCGAGTCGATCGCGGACGTGTTCCGCTCGGCCGGCGGAAAAATTCGAGAGTCGTGGTGCGGCCCCTGCTTCGGTCAGGGGCCCGATGCGCTATCCCCGGGGCAACGGGCCATTACGTCCTTCAACCGCAACTGGCAGAATCGGATGGGCGTTGGCGGCGAAGGCTATCTCGCAAGCCCCGCCATCGTCGCCGCGTCAGCGCTGATCGGGTACATGGCGCCGCCGACCGAGCTCGGACTGGTGTGGGATCCAGAGCGCTACGGTGTCTGAGCGGCCTGAACCCTGAACCCTGAACCCCGAACCGAACCTGGAACCCCGAACCGAACCGGGAACCCTGGCACTCGGAACCTTTGAACCTTGGAGCAAGCATGGACTGGCTGACGGACCCCCAGATCTGGATTGCACTGGCGACGCTGACCTTCCTCGAGATCGTGCTTGGCGTCGACAACGTCATCTTCATCTCGATCCTGTCGGGGAAGCTGCCGCCCGATCAGCAACCGAAGGCGCGGCGGCTGGGACTGCTGGGAGCGATGATCACCCGCGTCCTGCTGCTGTTTTCGCTCGCCTGGATCATCAGGCTGACCCAGCCTCTGTTCACGATCGGGCAGGAGATCTCGGGCCGCGACCTGATCCTGATTGGCGGCGGTCTCTTCCTGCTGGGCAAGAGCACTTACGAGATCCACGACAAGCTCGAGGGCGAGGAGGGCCACGGCTCGGCGAAGGTCCCGGCGTCCTTTACCAGCGTGATTGTTCAGATCATGCTGCTCGATATCGTGTTCTCGCTCGACTCGGTGATCACCGCCGTAGGAATGGTCGACGAGCTCTGGGTGATGATCGCGGCGGTGATGATCGCCGTCGGCATCATGATGGCGTCGGCCGAGACGATCAGCGCTTTCGTCCACAAGCACCCGACGGTGAAGATGCTTGCGCTCAGCTTCCTTCTCCTGATCGGCATGTCGCTGATCCTCGAGGGATTCGATCACCACATCCCGAAGGGATACATCTACTTCGCGATGGGTTTCTCGGTGTTCGTCGAAATGATCAATCTGCGGCTGCGCAAGGCCAGCCGGCCGGTCCATCTCCACGAACGCTATACCGAGAATCCGCCACCCGCGGAGCCCGGAACGGCGAAGCCTTGAAAGCCGGCTGATGACCTACCTGATGCTCGTCGTGACCATCGTGGCGCAGGCGGCGGCCGGTGTGCTCCCGCCGCCGGAGTACGTCCCCCAGCGCGTGTACGACACACGCCGCAGCGCGTTCACCGACTTCGAAAGCATGCTGGCCGATCTGGCGCGCGCCGACGTGGTGTTCGTCGGTGAGCAGCACAACGATCCACGGACGCACCGCCTGGAAGAGGCGCTGCTGGCCGGACTGCTGCGCAGGAAGGTCGCGCCGACGGTCTCGCTCGAGATGTTCGAGCGCGACGTGCAGGGCGCGGTGGACAGGTATCTGGCCGGATCGATGGGCGAACCGCAGTTCCTGCAGGAGAGCCGGCCGTGGCCGCGGTACGCCACTGACTATCGCCCGCTGATCGAGATGGCGAAAAGCGAGGGCTGGGCAGTCATCGCGGCGAACCTGCCGCGCCGGATCGCCTCAGCGCTCGCCAGGTCGGGTCAACCGGCGATCGAACAACTCCCGGCGGCGGATCGGGCGATGATGGCCGCGCAGCTCGAATGCCCGCACGATGCCTACTTCGCGCGGTTCGCCGAAGCGATGACCGACCACTCGCCCGCCGATGGCAAGAGCGCCGGGACCGCACCGGCGCCGCCACCCGCGGAGCAGCGCGCGAGCACCGATCGCTATTACTGGTCGCAGTGCGCCAAGGACGAGACGATGGCGGAATCGGTGGCCCGGGCGGTCACGGCCCGGACCGGCAAGGCAGGACCCGTCGTGCATTTCACCGGCTCCTTCCACACCGATTTCGGTGCCGGCACCGCCGAACGCACCCGACGCCGCCTCCCGGGCCTGCGGGTCACGATCGTTTCGATGCTGCCGGTCGCGGACTTGGACACTGCCGCCCCGGGCGGGGAGGATCTGAAGAGGGGGGATTATCTGGTCTATACGGTGAAATGAGTCGGGGGCTCGGCGGTTCGGGGGCTCGGCGGTTCGGCAAGCGGTGGTACTCAAGGCAACGGGGTAAATCCAAGCGGGCAGTTGCCTCTGGCTAGCACAGCCTGCCGACCCCCCGACCCCCCGAAACGCCCAGACCCCCACCCCCCCACCCCCCCCCCCCCCCCCCCCCCCCCCCCCCCCCCCCCCCACGCCCCCCCCCCACTCCACCTCCTGCGCCAACG
>Ga0111539_10000391_pt1 | contig 54306 bp, 41 predicted proteins | sample RhiMethybrSRZTD1_FD_79667 | JGI IMG/M metagenome (GOLD analysis project Ga0111539, IMG submission 79667) | Populus rhizosphere microbial communities from Tennessee, USA - Rhizosphere MetaG P. TD hybrid SRZTD1 (version 2) (version 2) | ecosystem: Host-associated > Plants > Roots > Rhizosphere >... | reverse complement strand
GCCGCCGAGCCACCGGGAGCGGGTGTCGACGCCCAGGATCGGTGCATCCGCGGGCCACGTGCGCCCGGCGCGGCGTAGTTCGCGCGCGAGCGCTTCGTTGCCCCCGTCACCCTCCAGCTCTTCCAGGACGCTCGCTTCGGCATCCGTGGACGCGATACCGCGCGCGAGCAGCGAGCGGTACCGATCGTCGAGGTGCTGCGATAATTCCTCGATCACCGACCCATGATCGACCTGGTCGACTCGCCGCTCGGCGAGCCACCGGGTGAGGACCGCTTTCCAGTCAGCCATGGCGCACCTCGGTGATCCGGTTGATCGCCGCCACGAAGCGGTGCCAGCCGCGCCGCTGCTCGGCGAGCACCTTTCGGCCGGTGCGCGTGAGCCGGTAACAGCGCCGTCGCCGCTGTCCCGTCTTCTCGACCCAGGTCCCGACGATCCATCCGCGCCGCTCCAAACGGTAGAGCAGCGGGTAGAGCGACGCCACCTTGAAGCGGACGTCTCCGTTCGAACGTTGTTCGATCAGCTGGCTGATCTCGTAGCCGTGTCGGGGCCGTGGCTCGACCAGCGCGAGGATCAGCAGCTCGGCGCTGCCTTTCTTGAGTTCGCGATCGAGGATGCGATCCGTCATGAGCCTCACAGCAATATGTTGCTGTGAAGCATATCACCAACCCGGGCAGGTCTTCGCCATCACCGATCTCTTCCACCAGGTCGGCCACGACCGATTGTCAATGGTGCCGGAGGCGTGACGCGGCCTGCACAGCTGCGACCCGCGGTTTGATCGTGCGTTCCCGGCCGTCGTTGGTCACAATCTTGAGGAAAGGATCCGCGCGGAGGAGACGCAGAATGAGGGTTCGCATCGGTTCAGTCCTATCAGTGGCAGTCATCATGACTGCGCTTTGCACCTTCGTCGCCATTCAGCGAAGTGGCGCAGCCGAGCGCTTCCGCGAGAACCGGCGGTGCTGTCAGCTGTCGTTCATGCGCAACCTGGAGGTGACGCTCGAGGAAACCAGGGGGCGGAGCGAGTACTCCTCGGAAATCGGTCAGGACAAATGGGTGCTCGAAAAAGTGTTCCCCGGCGTGACCAACGGCTACTTCGTCGATATCGGTTCCGGTCACGGCACGATCGGGTCCAACAGCCGGACGCTCGAGCAGCGTGGATGGAGCGGAGTGTGCATCGATCCCTTCCCTGTCCACATGGAAGGCCGCACCTGCCGGATGTTCGAAGAGGTTGTCTTCAGCAAGCCCGGCCTGCTGCTGACGTTCCGTACTGCCGGCGGACTCGGCGGCGTTGACGACACGCTGGCCCAATGGAACGAGACGGCGGCGCGCGCGCCGACGGTGAACGTGAGAACGGTCACCCTCGATGACATCCTGGCGCGTGCCGGTGCCCCCCGGTTCATTCATTTCATATCCCTCGATATCGAAGGCGCAGAACTGGAAGCCCTGCGGGCATTCCCTTTCGATCGATATCGCGTGGGGGCGTGGACCATCGAGCACAACCGCGAGGAGCCCAAGCGCAGCCAGATTGTGACGCTGCTCGCCGGGCACGGGTACCGGCGCGTGAACGAATGGCAACAGGACGACTTCTTCGTTCCGGTCGACGCTCCGTATTAACGAGGCTGTCCGGGAGTTCCAACCATTGTCCGGGGTCTTCCTATCTAAGACACATCGGATATGGGACGCCTGGTTCGCGATCTCTGGCAGGACCTGCGCCACGCGGCGCGGGTCTTCTGGAAACAGCCCGCCTTTGCCGCGGCCGCGGTGCTGACGCTGGCGCTCGGCATTGGCGCCACGACGGCGATTTTCAGCGTGGTTTACGCGGTGTTGCTGAAGCCTCTGCCGTTTCACGAGCCCGAGCGGCTGGTGAGCCTGCAGCAGATTGCGCCCCACGGACCCGGCGTGAATCACGGCCCCGGCACGTATCTCACCTATCGGGAGAACCAGCAGGTGTTCGAGGGAATCGGCGCCTGGGATCCGACCGAAGTGTCGGTGACCGGAGGCGGCGATCCGGAACGGGTCCAGGGACTGCTCGTCAGCGCCTCGACGTTGCCTCTGTTGCGCGTCCAAGCCATCCTCGGTCGTGCCTTCGGTAGCGAGGACGATACGCCCGGCGCTGCGCGCCGGGTGATTCTGACCTACGGCTACTGGCAGCGCCGCTTCGGCGGGGCGGAGAACGTCGTCGGCCAGCAACTGGTCATCGATGGCAGGCCGACCGAGGTCATCGGCGTGCTGCCCGCGTCGTTCAAGTTCCTGCGGACGCGCCCCGCGATCGTGCTGCCGATGCCGCTGGATGTGAACGCGCCACGTGGCATCAGCTTCGGGTTTCAGGCGCTCGCGCGCCTCAAACCGGGGGTCACGCTCGCCCAGGCGAACGCCGATGTCGCGCGCATGATCTCGCTCTTGCCGCCCTCGTTCTCGCGACTGGAATTGCGGCCGAACGTGCGCCCGCTCGCGACCGAGGTGATCCGCAACGTCGGGCAGATCCTCTGGATTCTGCTGGCCGCCGTCGGCGTCGTGCTGCTGATTGCCTGCGGCAACGTCGCGAACCTGTTCCTGGTGCGTGCGGAAGGGCGCCACCAGGAGCTCGCCGTGCGTGCCGCGCTCGGCGCCAGCCGGGGCCGGATCGCACGCGCGCTCCTGTCCGAGAGCGTGGTGCTGGCGGTCGCGGGCGGCCTGCTCGGAGTGTGGCTCGCGCAGGCGGCTGTCGTGTTACTGCGCGCGATTGCGCCTGCCGAGCTGCCACGCGTCGACGACATCGGCGTCGATTGGATGGTGTTGCTGTTCACCATCTCGGTTTCAGTGCTGAGCGGTGCACTCTGCGGCGCCCTGGCCGTGATCCGATTCGGAAAGCCCAGCATGGCGGCGCTCAAAGAAGGCGGTCGATCGGCCGCCGACGCTCCCGCCCGTCAGCGCACACGACATGCGCTGGTGGTGGGACAAGTCGCCCTGGCGCTGACGCTGTTGATCGTAGCGGGGTTGATGATTCGAACCGCTGTTGCGATGCGTCAGGTCGATCCGGGGTTCAGTCGTCCAGAGGAGGTACAGACGTTCGTTCTCGCCATTCCGGCCAGCCTGATCAGCGATCCACAGCAGACGGTGCGCACCTTCGAGGGAGTTGCCGAACAAGTGGCGCGCGTCCCCGGCGTGACTTCCGTTGGGCTCTCATCGTCCATCACGATGGACGGCGAGGACAACGGCAACTACGCGGCAATCGAGGAATTCCCCGACCCCGACGGGGCGATGGTCAAGCTGCGGCGGTTCAAGAGCATCGGGCCGGGCTACTTCGAGACGATGGGCAATCGGCTGGTCGCGGGACGATCGATCACCTGGAGCGATATCCAGGAGCAGCGGCCGGTCGTCATCATTTCCGAGCCGCTCGCGCGCGAGTACTGGGGAGAACCGGGAAAGGCGATCGGCAAGCGCCTCCGCGGGAGTTCGCCGCGATATCCGTGGCGCGAAATCATCGGCGTGTCCGGCAACGAGCGCGATGACGGACTGACGCAGCCAGCAACGCAGATCGTCTACTGGCCGATGCTCAACGAGAGCTACCGCTGGCGCACGATGGCGTACGCAGTGCGGTCAACGCGCGTCGGCGCACCGGGCTTCGTTCGCGAGCTCGAACAGGCCGTCTGGTCGGTCAATCCGAATCTGCCGCTCGCGGCGGTGCAGACGCTCGAGGACATCCAGGTCAGCTCGATGACGCAGACGTCTTTCGCGCTGGTGATGCTGAGCATCGCCGCCACCGTCGCGCTGCTCATCGGCCTGGTCGGGATCTACGGTACGGTCGCGTACGCGGCGGCACAGCGCACGCGCGAGATCGGCGTCCGGATGGCACTCGGCGCCCAAATCGGTGATGTCCGCCACCTGTTTCTCCGGCATGGGCTGTGGTTGACGACGCTCGGCATTGCGATTGGTATCGGCATCGCGCTCGTAGTCGCGCGCGTGATGTCGGCGTTCCTGTTTGGCGTGAGCCCGATGGATCCGATCACCTATGCCGCGGTGTCCACCGTACTCGCAGGCATGACGCTCCTGGCCACCTATCTCCCCGCACACCGCGCCTCGCGTGTCGATCCGGTCGTCGCCCTGCGAGGGGAGACGTAGCAGGTTGCTGAAAAACGGGTCACCGACAAGGGAGAAGGGATAAGGCATAAGGGAGAACTGTCTCTGGCGTGAATCCGCTAGTTCTCCCTTTCCCTTCTGCCTTCTCCCTTGACACGCGGGTTTCCCATCGCCTGCTAGTGTCGCTCCATCCGAGCCTCGGCTTCCAGATTCTGTCGATCGCGCCCGATCGTCGCGATCGCCAGGGTCCGACCGCCGCGCCGGTATTCCACTGAGCAGTCGAGCGCCTCGAGCGAACCGTCGATGAAGACCTCGTCCCAGCGTTCCGCGTGGCCGATGTAATTGATTCTGACGTCGTAGTGCTGGCTCCAGAAGAACGGCACCGCGTCGAACCGCTCGCGGCCGCCGAGCAGGTTGCGTGCAGCGACCTGTCCCTGACGCTCGGCGACCACCCAGTGCTCGACACGAATGCGTTCGCCCGTATGAGGGTCGGGCCATCGGGCGACGTCGCCGGCGGCAAAGATGCCAGGCGCGCTGGTCTCCAGGTATTCGTTCACCGCGATGCCGCGGTCCATTGCGAGTCCGGCCTGCTCCGCGATCGCCGACATTGGCTTGACGCCGACACCTGCGACAAGGAAGTCGCAGTCGAGCCTGCCTCCGCCGCTGAGCGTCACGTCCCGCCCGTCAACCCGCGCCACGGTCTGACCCAGATGGAACCTGACACCCTGTGCCTCGTGCAGCGATCGGACGAACCGGCCGACCTCGACGCCCATGACCCGCTCGAGCGGGGTGCTGTCCGGCGCGACCACATCGACGGAAAGGCCGCGGGCCCGCAGTGATGCCGCGACCTCCAGACCGATGAAGCTGGCACCAATGACCACGACTTTCCGGGCCGTCGCGGCCCGTTCTACGAGGATGCGGCTGTCCGCGAACGAGCGGAGGTAATGCACCTGGCCGTCGGTCGCGCCGGAAATCGTCAGCCGCACGGGATCGGCGCCGGTCGCGAGGAGCAGCGAGCCGTACGGACGATCGGATCCATCGTCCAGGTGCACGGTCCGCTGCGCCGGATCGATTGACACGACGCGACGGCCGAGCACCAGCTCGATGCGCTTCTCTACGTAGAAGTCATTCGGCCAGAGCGGGATCCAATCGTCCTGGGCTTCACCGGCGAGGAAATCCTTCGACAGGTTGGGCCGATCGACGGGCGGATCGGCAGCGGCACTGATCAGCGTCAACGGATTGTCGTACCCCTGGCGTCTCAGCATCTCGGCTGCGGCCACCCCCGCCGCCCCGCCGCCGACAATGACGATCGATGATGGCCACTGGCGAGCCGACCCCGACGGGGCTGCTGGTGGCGCCTCAGGCAACTTCTCGCGGACGAATATCCGGTCTCCCTCCCTCTCCACGCGCCAGCAGGGGATCGGATCCAACGCGGGCGCGCGGAGCGCCTCGCCGGTGCGGAGGCTGAAACACGCGTGATGCCACGGACAGCGCACCGTGTCACCGACAACGAGCCCCTTCACGAGCGGCCCGCGGTAGTGCGAACAGTGCGCCCTGATGGCGAAGAGTTCGGTGCCGGACCGCGCCAGCACCACCTCCTGGTCACCGACCCGCCCGAGGATCATGCCCCCGTCCGTCAGTGTTGAGGCCGCAACCCCTTTCGACAAGTCGACGGTCGCTTGCTCGCTCTTCTCGCTCATGGCCGCCTCCGCCTCTCACCTCGACTTCAGTGCGAATGCGATCACGCCGCTGGCCGGGGCCGTCTCGGTGCCAGGCGCTGCTCCGCCGCCATGGCTGGCGATCATCGCGACGTATTGACGTCCCTTTGATTCGTACGACACCGGCACGCCCGGTGCGCTCCCGACGAACGGCGCGGACCAGAGCACCTTCCCCGTGTCTTCGTCATAGGCGCGGAACTTCCCATCGCCGCCGGCCTGGAACACGAGCCCGCCCTTGGTCACGACCATCCCGCTGCGGGCACCGAGCCCGCCGGTGTTCGATGGGCCGCCGGCGGCGATGGTCGGCGGATGATCACCGTTCGGCACCTGCCACTTGATTTCCCCGGTATTCAGATCGTACGCCGTGATCGTCGTGTAGGGCGGCTTGGTCCACGAGGCGAGCACGCCGTAGTCGCTCATGTATCTCGTCACCGGCAGGCCGCCGACCTCGTCGGGATAGCTGTAGCTGCCCGCATTGCCGCCGAGTCCCGGATAGAACGGACCGAGACTGCGGGGCGGAGCCGGCGGCAGCGGTGCGCCGCCGCGCGCAACGACAGGCCCTGGAGGAAAGACGGGCGCCGGACCGCCCCGGCCTCTGCCGCCGGGACGATTCACACCCGTGCTGGCGAGATACGCGATCAGCGCAGGCATTTCATCGTCGGTGATGGCGGGGACGGGCCGCATCAGGCCGCGACCACCGGTAACGATCGCCTTGACCGCGTCTTCGCTCATCCGATCGATCACCCCGACGAGGGATGCCGCGCCAGGAACGACCCCGCCCTGCAGGTTGGTCCCATGGCAACTGCTGCAATGCTGCTGATAGGCGACGAATCCCGCCTGAAGAGGAGTTCCGCCCCGGCCCTCAGGGACGGTGCGCGTCTTCACGTCTTCGAGACGGAGGATCGCCACCTGGTTGACGTTGACGACGAATACGAGTCCCTTCTGAGGATTGGCGGCGGTCGTGGCCCAGTTCGAGCCGCCCTGGTTACCTGGCATCGAAATCGTGTCGATGAGCGCGGGCGGCGTGAACAAGCCCTCGTTACGCGCCTTGGCGACGCGCTCCTTCATCGCGGCGTATTGCTCGGGCGTACCCAGCCAGGGATTCACGTCGTCCACCGTGAACGTCAGCCGCGCAAACGGCGCGGGCCTGGTCGGGAACGGTTGCGTCGGCCATGCCTGCTCCCCGGGGACGTCGCTCTTCGGTACCGGTCGTTCCTCAATCGGCCAGAGCGGCGCCCCCGTCACGCGGTTGAAGACGTAGAGAAAACCTGTCTTCCCTGCGAAGGCGACGGCATCGAGGCGTTGGCCGTTGTGGCGGACGGTCACCAGCTGCGGGGCCGACACGTTGTCGTAATCCCACAGGTCGTGATGGACCGTCTGGAAGTGCCAGATGCGCTTCCCGGTGCGCGCCTCGAGCGCGATCAGGGAATTGGCGAAGAGGTTCTGGCCGAGCCGATCGGCACCGTAGAAGTCGTAGGTCGCCGATCCGGTCGGCACGTAGACGATCCCGCGCTCGTCGTCGATCGAGAAGGAGCCCCAGTTATTGGCGCCGCCGACGTACTGGTGCGCGTCCTTCGGCCACGTGTCGTACCCGAACTCGCCAGGCCGCGGAATGGTATGGAACTGCCAAATCTTCTTACCGGTGACGACGTCGTAGGCGCGGATGTCACCCGGCGGGGAGATGAAGGCTTCGCCGGTGGTGGAGCCAAGGATGAGGAGATTCTTCCAGATCTTGCCCGGGCTGTTGTTGTTCCAGCCCATCTTGTCGCCCCGCGGAAGCTCGGAGCGGAGATCGACGGTTCCGTCGATACCAAAGGTCGGAATCGAGCGTCCGGTGCGCGCATCGATGGCCTGCAGGAAGCTGTTGATCGAGAACAGCAGCCGGCGGTCCTTGCCATCCTCGCTCTGCCAGTAATTGATGCCGCGGCTCGTCATCCCGTTCAGCCCCTCGTGGATCCAGACTTCCTTCCCCGTGGCGGCCTCGAGCGCGATGAGTGAACCATTGCGGCCGTAGATGTAGACGGTATCCTCGACCACGATCGGGTTGAATCCGCCGGCGGCATACGGGTAGGTCCAGGCCACTTCCAGCTGGTCGACATTCGACTTCTTGATCTGATCGAGATCGACATAATTCGAGCTGTCAGGCCCGGCAAGGTTGTCGTACCACCATTTGCCGTTCCTCTCGGCCGTCCACACCGCTCCGAGAGTGAGAAGCACGAACAGCGGAGTGTATGCCGCACGGAGGGTTTGTCGCATGGCTCGATTGATCATTCGACCCACGACACGAACTGGCCGCCTCCGGGATGACGGTAGTCGACCAGCAGACCAGGGCCATGCCGCTCGATCTCATGAATCGAGAGCTGCAGCGGCTCGGGATCGAACTCGGTGTCGTCGAGGAAGGTGAGCTCCCCGAGCCAGGCGAATGAACCGTCATGGCGGGCGTAGGTCCGGCCGAGCCAGTACGGCACGGAGACGTCGACCAGGCGGTCTCCGCCGCGACGATCGAAGATGACCGTGTGAAACGTCCGCAGCGGCCGCCCGCTGGCGGCCACTGCCGGCGATCGGCTCGAGCGCGTTCGCATGTCGATCAGGGCCGTCTGCCCCGCGAACCGGGCTCGCAGCCGATCGAACTCCGCTTGCGCGGCTGTGACCGTCACCGGCGCCGCCTCGCGGTGCCGCACCACGAACACCACCAGTACCGTCAGCGCCGCCAGCGCGACGGACGCGGCAGCCAGCACCACCATGCGGGCGATAGAGCCGAGCCTTCCAGGCTGCATCACTTTCCTCCTCGAGGCGGGTATGCGTCCCGCGGATCCTACTCCGTCCGCGGTCGATTCGACGCCAGGTCTCGGGCCTCGCCCATGACCTTCAGCGCCGGCGGCCAGTAGTATGTCGTCATTGCGGCGGACCCAACATTCTCTGTTTCGGTTTATGAGGACGCGTATACGATCACGTCCTGCCACATGCCCCAGATGGACCCCGCTCGATGGCGTGCGGCGAGCGCGCGCCTGGATGACGCGCTCGAGCTGACCGGAGAGCAACGCGCGCAGTGGATGACGGCGCTTCGCGAGCAGGATCCCCAGCTCGCGGCCGATGTCGCCGGCCTGCTCGAGGAGTACGACGTTATTCGCCGGGAAGGTTTCCTCGAAGGGCAGTGCGAGGTGCGTCCGGGCGAGGCGGCTGGCGATGCCGCCGGCGGCGGGGCCCCAGGAGAGCTCGCGGGACGAACCATCGGCGCCTACAGGCTGGTTTCGCCGATCGGCCAGGGCGGAATGGGGGTGGTCTGGCTCGCCGAGCGCTGCGATGGCCAGTTCGAAGGACTCGCGGCCGTCAAGCTGCTGACGATTCGTTTCGGCCGCTCGGACGCGCGATTCCGTCGCGAGGCCAACATCCTCGCCCGCGTCACTCATCCCAATATCGCGCACCTGATCGATGCGGGCGTCTCGTCCGACGGCCAGCCGTATCTCGTGCTCGAGCACGTCGATGGCCAGCCGATCGATGAGTATTGCGACCACCGGCAGCTCGGCGTCCGCGAACGGATTACGCTCGTTCTCGAAGTGCTTGGCGCCGTCGCGCACGCTCACACCCTTCGGATCGTCCACCGCGACATCAAGCCGCCCAATGTGCTCGTGCGTACTGACGGCCACGCGAAACTGCTCGACTTCGGCATCGCCAAGCTGCTCGAACCCGATGGGCAGCCCGGCAAAGTCTCGACGCTGACGCTCGAGCAGGGCGCCGGAATGACACCGGCCTATGCGGCACCCGAGCAGGTCCAGGGCGGATCGGTCACGACCGCGACGGACATCTACGCGCTGGGTCTGCTGCTTTACGTCCTGCTGACGGGCCAGCATCCGTGCGACGATCTCACCTCGCCCGCCGACCTGTTCAAGGCGATTGTCGACGTCGACCCGCCGCCGCCATCGGCGTGCGTCGTCGCCGGAAAAATCTCTGCGAGCGATCTCGCCACGCGCGCGGCCAACCGCGCGACCACCCCCGATGCTCTTTCCAGGACCCTCAGGGGGGATCTCGATACGATTGTCGGAACAGCGCTCAAAAAGAATCCGCTGGACCGTTATGCGTCCGTCGGCGAGCTGGCCGACGACCTGCGAAGGCATCTCGGGTCGGAGCCAATCCGCGCGCGCCGCGAATCATTCGGTCGTCGGGCGTTGCGTGTCGCGCGGCGTCATGTGGCGGTGACGGCTGCGGCAGCGGCCGTCGCACTGACGTTCGCAGCCGTGACGGGCTACTACACGGTCCGGCCGCCTCTCGAGGGCGGAGCCGCGGCGACTTCCGAGCCAGTGGCCCCCGCGCCGGTCACGAGCGAGCCAGGCGATGAGAGGTACCCGAACCTCTCGCCCGACCATACCAGGATTGCGTTCACGTCGATCGCGCCGGGCTCTCCGAACGGCCGCATTGCCATCAAGACGCTCGGATCCGACGACGTCGCTTACCTGACCGATGGTGCAGACGACTCGAATCCCGTGTGGTCTCCGGATGGGGAACAGATTGTCTTCATCCGCTCATACCGGGAGCCTGACCCGCGAACGCAGATTTGCGTGATATCCGTGAACGCAGGAGCCCCGCGCGTGTTGCACACCATGGGGCTCGGGTTGCCGGGTCTCACGTGGTGGAAAGACACCAACGCGTTGCTCTTCGCTGCACGACCCGCAACCAGTGGACCTTTTCGGCTCGCGGCACTGGATCTCGCGACGCTCGATGTCCGGCTGCTGACCAATCCGCCACCTGCGCCGCAGTTGCGGGGCCCTGGCGACTTCCTTCCCGCCGTGGGACCCGACGGACGGACCATCGCCTTCGTCCGCGAGACGCATGAAGGCCGCGACGTGTTCCTGCTGGATACGGTGAAAGGCGTTGAGAGCCGGCTGACGCACGAGAAACACCGTATCGCGGGGCTCACGTGGGCGCCCGACGGGAAGGCGATCATCATGTCTTCGCCGCGCAGCGGCCAGGAGGCGTTGTATCGGGTCTCGCTTGCCGACGGCACAATCACGCGCATCCCGAACACGAGTGACGGGGCGACGCATCCGATGGCGGACGACAGGGCCGTCGTATACAGCCAGGCGCACGACGATTCGAACATCTACCGGGTCGAACTGCGCGCCAGACGGGCGACCGGTTCCCCACGTCCGATCATTGCGTCGTCGCGCGCCGATGCCGCTCCCCACATCTCCCCGGATGGACGGAGCATTGCGTTCGTGTCGACGCGGGCTGGCGGCGGCGACATCTGGGTAGCGTCGGCCGACGGTTCGAACCCGCGGCGCGTCACCTTTCTCCCGATCACGAGCGGCCCGCGATGGTCGCCTGATGGCCGCTCGCTGGCATTCGCGGCGCTGGCGCCAGGGCTGGTCAGACCTGACATCTGGATCGTCGATGCCAACGGCGGTACACCGAGACAACTCACCCGGGATCCCTCCTACGACACGATCCTGTCGTGGGCAGCAGACGGCAAGTCGCTGTATGCCATGACGGATCGGACCGGGATGTGGGAAGTGTGGAACATCCCGGCCGATGGTGGACCGGCGACGCGCGTGACTGAGGGCGGCGGACTTCGTGCCCAGGAGTCACGCGACGGAGCGTTTCTGTATTACGCGAACGACGTGCCTCAAGTGTGGCGGCGCTCGCTCCGCGTCCGGTCACCTGACCAATTGATTACGACCTTCCCCACCGGCACCCACTGGGGTGGCGACTGGGTGATCGGCCTCGATGGGCTCTACTACCTCGATCAGCAGCGGCCCGGCACCGTGGCGATCGACTTCCTCCCGTTCGGAGGTACCAGCCCGCGCCCCGTTCGCGCCTTCCTGCTCACGGCGCAGGCGGCGCGAAACGTCAGGACTTTTGCCATCGCACCCGACGAGTCATGGCTCGTGTGGTCCCAGGACGACTATCGCAACACTGACATCATGATGATTGCTCATCGTCCGTAACGGGCCGAGGTCAGACAGCTTCAAGGAATGCCGCGATCTGTTGGAGCAACGCGATCAGGATCTTCACGTCGGCTCCGGCACCGCCAGCCGCAGTCAATGTAAAGACTGCCTCGTCTACCTTGGCCAACGCTGCGCGGGCGGTAGGCGGGTCCAGCTGGCCATCTGCCCCATTCTGACTGATGGCCGGGACCGCACCCTCGAGCGCTCTGCGCGCTCCCTCGAGCTTCCTGCGTATGGCGGGATCCGTCGAGCCGGCGATCAGCCCTTTGAGTTGATCGATGATCTGGCTGAGTGCCTGGTGCACGGTCAGGATCGGCACTTGTGCCTGCTCGGTGTCCGAGTCCCTGTCCTTGTCAGTGACCGTGAGAGAGACACCGTAGGTTCCGGCGTTCGCATACCGATGCGACTGCCGCAACCGGCCAACGGCGCCACCGAACGCGTCGCTGAATGCTTCAAATGTAGCGCTGAGATCGGTGGTTCCGTCACCCCACTCAATCACTGCGCTCTGATGGTCCGGCTTGCCAGGATCGGTGAACGACGCTTGCGCCGTAACCGGCATCCGCTGCAGAAAATACGGAACGTCCACACCCAGCTGCTGGTTGAGGCTGTTGAAGAGGCCAATCTGGCTGACGGTTGGCGCCACGTTGACCACGTCGAGGTTGAACGTTGTAAAACCCGTTGCACCATCACGCGGCTGAACCGACTTGATTGGAATCTTGTAGACGCTGGGGCCGTCCAGCTCGGTGCCGTTGAAGGCCACGATCGTTCCGGTCGTCGCGTAATGACCGCTCCGGTCGAGATCCCAGAAGATGTCCGGGCGATAGCTGTAGTAGTCGCAGTCGTCGCTGGTACTGCCGGCCGCCAGGAACTGAAGCGAGCTGACCACCGAGCCCATGTTTGCCAGCGCGAGGCGGTCGGGTGGGACGTGGCCCAGGTCCGCATCGCTCCGAGGCTCTCCGACACCAGGTAGCGTCCTGGTGTGATCGCCCGGGAACGAACCGTCATCGAACGTATCGCCGTTGGCGCGAACGCTGCAGGCCGGCGGCGCGAACCACCGCCAGGAATCCGCTTCGTCATTGAATCCGCGGTGCAGGTCGAACGGAGACCCCTCGAGCTTTTTGAAGTCGTCGAAATCATCCTTGTTCCAGTCGAGGAAATCGGCGACTAGATACCGTCCATCGAAACCGGTCTTGTCGAAGAGCTGAATCCACGCCTTCGTGACCGGCGTTTCCCCCAGCCCGGCGAGGAACGTGTCGCTGCCTTCCGGGATCGAGTAGTTGCCAAGGAATCTGGCTCCTGGCAGGAAGGTCGGGCTGCCAGGCCTGGCCATGTCTCGATGCCGCCACTCACCCATCCTCACCGTCGCCCCGGCCCCCGCGTTCTGGTGTTCGCTCGCGTAGAAGAGCAGTTCGCCAGCCGGGCTGACGTAGAACGACGACGCTGCGGCGAAGTTGGCGGTGTCCCGGGCAAGCACGAACGCGGTGTCGCCGATTGCTCGAGCCCCTGGTTCGATATTCGGGTGTGAAATCTTCTTCCCGAAGGTCACCAGCTTCAGCCGGATGTCACAGCCGGGCGCCTCGCAGCCGACGAAATCGATCCGATACAGATCCAGGATGTCGTCGCCAATCCTGATCTCCGCGATGTCGATCCCGCCTCGTGCGCCTGCGAGGAAGAGCGTCCCGTTGATGTCCTGCTGGCGGAGGAACTGGAACATCTGGTGCTCCCTGCCCTTGCTGGTGGGCCACGACTGACCGAGGTAAGCCTTGTCGGCCTGGTCGTTCGAATCCCAGGTGTCCCACGGCCGCCAGGTCAGACCGGGCTTGGTCAGGTCCGTGCAGCCGCTTGCGCAGCCCGCGGTCGGGAGCGACTCGAAGAAATAGATCTTCTCGTTGAACACGCCATCGGCATTCTTGGCGCCGGTGATGGCCAGGAGATACCGGCCGTTCGCCTGAGGCGTGATCGCGACGATGCCGCCGTTGATCGCCGGATCGTCCGGCCGAAAGCGGTTCACGAGCCGCGGGTTCTCGGGCTCTTTCACGTTGATGAACAGCACCTGCATCGGCTGTGTTTCACTGCCGAGCGGCGAGTCCACACCGAGAACCAGGATGTCGCCGACGGTCTGCATGCTTTCAGGATGCCCGTAGTGCGGCCATCCTCCGGTGCCATTGAAGTCGATATGCTTGACCGCAACGTCGAGGAGGCAGTTGGGGTAGTCGCTCTCGCAGAGCGGGTCCGAAGGCGTGTCGGTCACATCGACACCCTTCAGAAGACGGTTGCTTCGCAGTCGCTCGCCATGTTTCTCCCGCGACCCCATGCGCACGACGATCAGGTTGCCTGGCTCGTGGGGTCCGGTACACACAACAGGGATCCCGGCGTTGAGGCCACTCCGGCTGAAGAAGAAGTATGGTGTGCCGTCAGCGCCGTCGACGCGGGCGATTCCCTCGTAGTGCCGGCAGAGCGACGGGTCCGGCATCGTCTCGTCCTGTCCGTACTTGCCGATGTCCCACCCCATGGCGTCCGGCCTGACGCTCAGCGCATCGAACTGACCAATGACGTCCGGTAGAAAGCGGACCTCGTTGCTCGACTGCGCGGCAGCCTCCGACCCGGTGAGCGCGACCACGGCAGCGATCGAACACACCCGAATCAGGGACGCGATGACACTTCTGGGTCTCATGGATTCCTCTCTTCGTTCGTTGCCGGAGCCCGTTCAGGAGGTGGAGGCTCGGAAACCTTCACTTACAAGAACGAAAAGGCGCGCCGAAACCTGACACGTCGCACCCGACACCGCATTCGAAGATTTCAGCCCTTGCCTGGATAGTAAGAACAGACACGATGGACGACGCCGCTGCAAGACGCGCGTGCCTGGCCGGCAATGTGGACGCCTTTCGACACTTCGTCGAGCGGTATCAGGGCCGCGCCCTGGCGCACGCGAGGCTGCTGACCCGGCATGAGGCGGACGCCGCCGACGCCACGCAGGACGCATTCGTGGACGCGTTCCGCAATCTGCGCACCTTCAATCCGGACCGGCACTTCTATGCCTGGTTCTATGTGCTCCTGCGAAACCGCTGTTTCAAGCAGCGGTCGAGACGGGGGACGCGATCGGAAAGCGGCATCGTGCCGGCGCGCGGAGTCGATCCAGGCGTGTCGGAAGAACAGCTGGACCTGTGGCGGGCCATCGACCGGTTGTCGCCGGACGACGGGGAGCTCGTGGTGCTCAAGCACATCGAAGGGTGGACCTACGAGGAGTTGTCGAAAGCGCTGGGTGTCCCGCGCGGAACCGTGATGAGCCGGTTGTACATGGCCCGCCAACGACTGATGACATTGCTTTCAGGAGAAAGATCGTGAACCCAGGCACTGACTGCGAGCGAGTGCGACCCCAGTTGATGGCGGCACTCGACGGCGAGAGCGTTCCGGACGTCGCGGATGCCCGGCAGCATCTGTCGTCGTGCTCGTCCTGCGAGCGATGGTTGAAGAACCTCGAGTCGATGAACGGCCGGTTTCACGCTGTGTCGTATCCGCGGTCGCAAGTCGATCTATGGGCCGGCGTGGAGGACAGGATTCGCCTGCCGGACGCCAGCCTGACCCGGGTGCATCGGCTTTGGCTGATCGGGGCGCTCGTGATCGCGTGGCGGGCCCTTCAGCTGATGTTCGATCTGCCATTGCCGATGCTCCACCCGCTCGTACCGCTGGCAGCCGCGGTGGCGGCACTGTGGCAGATCTCGGGCGATCCGCTGGCGATTGAAACGGCCGCTCCAGAGTTGCAGAAACGAGGCGTCTAATGGAATCCCGTGAATCGGCATTCGTGCTCGGGCAGCGCTACACCCTGGCCACACTGGCTCTCGCGCTTGCCCTCTTGAGCTTCCTGAACCTTGCCGGGTTGGAGAAAGCCGTCTTCGCGATCGTGCTCGGGATGAAGGCGCTCAGGGCGGCTCCCGCGCCGCCGCTCGAGCAGCGACGCGGCTGGGCGCGGCTCGGCATCGGACTCGCCGCCGCCCATGTGGTGTTGCTCGCAGCGGTGATTCTGCTGAACCTGGACCGGATTCCCAAATTGATCGCGGCCTTGCGCGCGTTGTCGGATCTCCACTGAGGGTGTGGCTTCCGGCTTTAGCCGGAAGGATGGGGCTGGCGCCGAATTTCCTCTCGAACGCCGCACGCATCCTTCCGGCTGAAGCCGGAAGCCACCATTACTACATCAACAACCTGCTAGAAACTGACGTTGGTGTTGAAGGTGATCCGCCTCAATCCACCCGCGACCGTGGGCTTCAGGAAGAACTGCGATGTGAGAATGCTGCCGAAACCGCTGTAAGCCGCCTGGTTGAACACGTTGTTGACGTTGACGCCGATGTTCAGCCGGTACCTTGGCGTCGTCTGCGCGCCAGTAGGGTTGACCGTCAAGCCGGCGGGCGAGCCCATGATCTGCACGCCGCCGGTGGAGGTCACGGTCTTCTTGCCCAGCGTGAACGAGTAGCCGAAGTTCAGCGACGTATTCCACATCGACATCGTCCGCTCCGAGTTGCGGCCCACACCGTCGGGGCGATCGTTGAAGACGAGATCGCCGTTGTCGTCGGTGCCGCTGCGCACGGTGATCGGCGGCGCGGACTGGCCGAAGACCGAGAGGCGCGCGGTCAGGTTCCTGAGCGCAGTGCTGGTGATCGCGAAGTTGGTCTGATGACGACGATCGAACGCGGCCGGTCCCCACTCATTGGCGAGGATGAGGGTCGCGGGGATCACGAACGCGCCGTCGGTGTTGTCGTAGTTCTGCCCGTAGCTGTAGAACCCCGACAGCGTCAGTCCGCGGTTCCACTGCCATCTCGGTCCGGTCGTTGCCGCGGGACCGCCGGGGCCCATCATGATCATCATCGGGCCGCGATCGCCCCCGATCATGATGGGACCGCCAGGGCCTGCGGCCGGCCCGCCGGTTGGCGCCATCGGTCCGAGATTGACGTTGGCCGACGCGTTCACCGAGTGCTGACGGCCGTGACCCGCGGAGGTGGCCAGCACGACGTTCGCGAAATCGGGATCAGGCCGCACGCCGTTGACCGGCGTATTGATGTTCCGGCCAGTCAGCAGCGAATAGCGGTAGGCGTAGCTGTAGAGCACGTTCGTGGTGACGCGACGGGAGATCGTCTGAGCGATGCCGGCGCTCAACCGCTGCGAGTACGCCATATCACGCTCCTCGGCGAGGATGTAGCGGTTCGTCGGCGGCGCGGTTCCGACGTCGCCCGGATCCGGGAACGACGGATTGACGATATTGACCTCGCGCTGTCGGATGCCGTCGACCTGCAACGTCTGCAGGTAAGTGTTCGTCGGCAGCCAGTCGTAGAACATGCCCCAGCTGCCGCGCAGCGTGGTCTTGCCGCCCTTGAACGGCGCCCAGGTGAACCCGGCGCGCGGCGCGAAGTTCAGCGCGTCGGGCACGTGGGTCTGGGCCTCGTAGCGGACACCGCCGGTGACGGTGAAGTTCTTCCGGATCTTGATGTCGTCCTGGAAATAGACGCCGCCCTGCACGTTCGAGTAGCTCAACGCGGGATCGCCGATCCTGCGGGTATAACTGCGCGGCGTGCGCGCGTTGAACGCGTCGAGATTCGCGAACGCGTACGTTCCCAGGTAATTGCTGTTCGCATTGGTTTCGTAGGTGGCCACCTGGACGTCGAGACCCGTGCGCATCGAATGAATGCCGCGGACGTAGTCGAGGTCCGAGTTGAACCAGTAGTTGCGGGCGTGCGTGCCGCCGGTGCGCTGTGCGCCTCCGCTGTTGAATGCGTCGGTGACGAGGACCGTCATCTCCTCGAGGGCCGAGTTGGCTTCCGAATCGGCGCCGAAGATGGACATCCGCGTGTTGAGGACGAACCGGCGTCCCAGGGGTCCGTTCTGCTGCAGGAAGAGTCCGAACCGGCTGTCTTCGGTCGAATAAGCCCGGCCGGGCAGGTCATATGAACCGACGCCGGCGTTGCCAGTGCTGAATTTCGATCCTTGCAGGTGCAGGCGCAGCACCTGATCGCGGGTGAGCGCGTAGTCGATGCCGCCGTTGAAGAAGTAGTTGTCGGCGGGACTCTTCGCCGGGACGTTTCCGGCGAGCGGGCCGCCCGGCGTCGCCGCGTAGACCACCGGGGTCGAGTAGCTGTCCTGCCCGTTGAAGTTGACGTTGAAGGAGGCCCGTTCGTTGACGAGCGTGCCGCTCAACCCGATGCCGTACATCCAGCTCTGCGCCGGGCCAGTTTGATCGATCAACGGGTTCTCGCCGTCCATAAGGCTGTCGTAAAAGCCCGACCGCACGTTGCCGCGGACCGGGCCGATCCCTGGCTGGGTCAGAATCTCGATCCGGAGTTCGCCGAAGAAATGCACCTCCGGCGCGAACTGATCGCGGGTCACACGGATCGACTTGATCAGCGCCTTCGGCGGCAGGTCGCGTCCCTCGAAACTGTCGACCAGGATCGTCGCGCCGGGACCGGCGATGTCCTGCAACTGCCGGCGTAATTCGTCGGGGTCGTCGGAGAGCGCATCGATTTGCTCGCGGGTGAGCACGGTACCGAACGTGACGTCGCGATCGGAGGCGGCCGCCTGCTTGTCGCGCTCGACGGTGACCGACGAGAGCACGCGATCGATCTGCAGCACGACGACCTGCTTGTTCTCCCCGCTGCGGATGCGGACGTCGGGCAGCGTCCGCGTCTGGAAGCCCGAAAACTCCGCCTTGATCGCGTAGTTGCCAGGCACGAGGTTCTCGAACTTGACCTGGCCCTGCTGGCTGGCCGGCGTCGGCCCGATTTCGGCCGCCTTGTCGGCGGCGTCGATGCGGGCGAGCGTGACCGACGCGCCCGGCAGGACGCCGCGCGTTTCATCGAGCACCGTTACCTGCAGCGTAGCCGTCGCGGGCGCCTGTGCGAAGGCCGTTGCAGCCCACAGCCAGGTACAACAGAGGAGCGTCACCAGTTTGCGCATAATCAACTTTCGGCTTGGAGCGACCGCCCGCTTCCAGTTCCTACTTGATCGGCTCGAACTTCCGCGGATCGATTTTGGCGTTCAGGCGATAGCGGTCGAACGTCGTCTCCTCGGTCGTCTCGGTGCCGATGGCGCGGCGCAGCCTGAACGGCAGCTTCAACCCGTCGACGTCGCGGTAGTCGGCGAAATACAGACGGTTCTCGACCGGCGACGCCTGCGCCTTGGCGCGAATGGCAAGGACCTCCTTGGAGTACTTGTCCATCTCCTCTTTCGGAGCATCCTTTCCCGGCGCCGGCGGTCCCGGTACCACAACGGCACCCGGTGCGACGGTCGCCGGCGGCGGCTGTCCCGGCACCGTGACGATCACATTGGTCGGCGGTGTTGTCCACGTCACCATGATCGGGAGCCGCGTTTCACTGTGAATGAACAGGCGCGCGGTGAAGTTCCCCTCGCCCCTAATGTCGAGCACGTCGGCGCGCCCCTGCGGTGCCTCGGCGACGGCGGCGTACGAGTACGTCAGCGGATAGCCCGTCGCGTCCGCGAACAGGCCGAGCGCAAGTCGCGCGTAGTCCTGCTTCACCGTCTGCAGCCGTGCGCGCCGCGGATCCATCATCGGCCCACGACCACCTGGCCCCATGCCGCCGGGGCCCGCCGCCCCGGGGGGCTTCGCGCCGGGCGGCATCGCGCCGGGCGGAGGCGGTGCGCCGGCAGAAGGCGGCGCGCCAGCAGGAGGCGTCGTGCCCGCGGGAGGCGTTGCGCCAGCGGGAGGCGCTGCGCCGCCGGGAGGTGTTGTGCCCGCAGGAGGGGGCGCACCCCCTGGTTTCGCGGGAGGTCCGGCTCCCCCGGCGGCAGCCGGCGCTGCGCCCGCGGCCGAGGGCGGCGCGGCAGCTGGCCCGCCTCGTCCCGCAGCCATGGCCGGAGGAGGCGGGTTCTGGATCAGCGCGTCGCCGTTGAACCCGGCGGATGTCGGATCCGTGTCCTCGGCAGGAAACTCGTCGACGCGGACGTACTTCGATGGCGGTTCGAACAAGATCTCGAACTCGATCGGAACGAGATTGTTCCCACGGACGCGCTTGGTCCGGCCCGACGCGACCAACGTCTTGACGCGGTCCGACCCGCCGAGTGCCTTGCGCGCCTCGGCAAGCACCTGTTCGGCTTTCTTGACGGATTCAGGGTTTGGGGGCGAGGCTGCCGGCTGGGCCGGCAGAGCGGGTGGACCCTGCGCCAGCGCCACGACAGCCGCACCGACGATTAAGGGTAACGCCACGAACGGGATACGGCTGCCTGATGCCATTCTCCTCCCCAACGACACTCGTGAATAGACGGCTTTGACGTTTCTTTGGTTGGTTTGTTCCAACTCATTTCGAACTAACGACTTCGTGCCCTAAACCGTACGTATCGGCGTGTCCGGAAATCACCGTGCGGCCGGCTTCGGCACCCGCATCATCAATAATTGAAGTCATGCTCAAGACCCGAAGACCGACCCGCGCCTACGACCGGCTCACGCAGCCGCTGGTCGGGGAGCGTGGCGCCCTCCGTCCGGCGACCTGGGAGGAGGCGCTCGATCGGGCGGCGGCCGGATTCCGGCGCAACATCGATGCGCATGGACCGAATGCGCTCGGGATCTTCTCGTGCTCGAAGTCCACGAACGAGGTGAACTTCATGGCGCAGAAAATCGCCCGGGTCGCGTTCGGCACCAACAACATCGACAGCTGCAACCGGACCTGACACGCTCCCAGCGTCGTCGGTCTGGCGACAGTGTTCGGTGCGGGTGGAGGCACCAGCTCCTTCCGCGAAGTCGAGGAGACGGATGTCGTCCTCTTGTGGGGATCGAACGCACGCCTGGCGCACCCGATCTGGTTCCACCATCTTCTGAAGGGGATCCGGAACGGCGCGCGGCTCTATGTGATCGATCCGCGGCGGACGGAGTCCGCCCAATGGGCCGACGTCTGGATGGGGCTGCACGTCGGCAGCGACATCGCCCTGGCCAACACGATGGCCCGCGAGATCATCCATGCCGGCCTTGCCGACGAGCAGTTTATTGCGAATGCGACCGAAGGCTTCGACTCGTATCGAGCGGCAGTGGAATCGTACACGCTCGAATTCGGCGAGCTCGCGACCGGTGTTCCGGCGGATGTCATCCGCGAGGCCGCCCTTAACTTCGCGCGAGCCGACAAAGCGATGGTCTGCTGGACGCTGGGCATCACCGAACATCACAATGCTGTCGACAATGTGCTCGCGCTCATCAACCTCGCACTGCTGACGGGACACGTCGGGCGGTGGGGTTGCGGCTGCAATCCGTTGCGCGGTCAGAACAACGTGCAGGGCGGCGGCGACATGGGTGCGATTCCCAACAAGCTGCCAGGCTTCCAGGATATCGAACAGGATGCCGAAGCCCGCGAGCGGATCGGGCGGCTCTGGGGCGTGACCATCCAACCGGACAACGGCTACAACCTCACCCAGATGCTCCACGCGATGTCCCGTCGCGAGCTGACCTCGCTGTACGTGATCGGCGAGAACCCCGCACAGTCGGATGCGGACCTGCACCACGTACAGGATGCGCTCGCCGGCCTGGATCACCTCGTCGTCCAGGAAATCGTGATGACGAAGACCGCTGAATACGCTCACGTGGTCCTCCCGGCAGCCGCGACGTGGTGCGAGGGCGAGGGCACCGTGACCAACAGCGAGCGCCGGGTGCAGCGTGTAAAGAAAGTCGTCGAGCCGCCCGCCGGAGCGAGGGACGAGCTCTGGGTCATGTCGGAGATCGCACGCCGCCTCGGTCACGACTGGGGAACACCGACGGCCGAGGAGGTCTGGAACGAGTTCCGTGCCGTGGCGCCGCATTTCGCCGGCGGCATGAGCTACGCGCGCCTCGAAGCGCTCGGCGGCATTCAGTGGCCGTGCCCGGACGAGTCACATCCCGGCGAGACGTTTCTCCACGGGCGCCTGTGGGAAGTCCCTCGTCGCGGCCGCCCTGCACCATTCTCGGTCGTCCACCACGATCCGCCGGTCGAACGGCCCGACAGCGAGTTTCCGCTCCTGTTGACTACCGGCCGGCGACTCGAGTCGTTCAACACGGGAGTGCAGACGGGCGGATATGCCTCGCCGCTGCACAATGGCGAGTCCCTGGACATCTCGCCGGAGGACGCTGCACATCTTGGCATCGACGACGGCGATCTCGTTCGGATCGAATCACGGCGGGGCAAGGTCGAAGCGCCGGCCAGGATCGACGATGGGCTGCGTGCGGGGGTGGTGTTCATGACACTGCACTTTCCGGACGAGGTGCCCACCAACCTGCTGACCATCGACGTCTCCGATCCCAAGTCGGGCACCGCGGAGTTCAAGGCCTGTGCGGTCCGGGTCGTGCGGGTGATTCCATCAACACAAGTGACTCCTCCACTGATCGGCTCCGCGAGAGACACGAACTGATGGACATCCGTCGCGTAGAGTCCGATCCGACGGATGACGAACGTGCCGCCGTGGATGCACTGTTGGGACCTCCCTCCTCCGCCTGGGACGGCGGACCGCGCGGCAGTCAGCGCGACGCCCATGTTTCGCACGTCGGTGGCCGCGACACTCGCGCGCTCCGGGACCGCCTGTTGCCTGCCCTGCAAGCGCTGCAGGCGCGCGTCGGGTGGATCAGCGAAGGCGGTCTCGGCTACGTCTGCGACCGCCTGAATGTGCCGCCCGCGGAAGGCTGGGGGGTTGCGACTTTCTATGCGCTGCTCGCAACATCACCGCGCCCCCGCCGGGTCGTACACGTCTGCGACGACATCGCCTGCAAGTGCGCTGGAGCGGATGCAGTGATCGCCGCGCTCGAGTCAGCAGCCGGCCCGGCCCTGCATCATGCACCACACGGCTCGCACGTCACGGTCGCCGGACGCGGGGCCTGGATGCGATCGCCCTGCCTGGGCATGTGCGATCAGGCACCAGCGGCGCTGGTCACGGATGCCGGCGAGCACCCGAGAGAGCGGCTTCTCGGGCAGGTCACCGCGGACCGCCTCACAGACCTCCTTTCAGGCGCCGATCCCGATCGTCCGGCAGCGCGCCCCAGCGTTCACCAGCCATCCGCGCAGGTTCAGCTGCTACGACGAATCGGCAAAGTCGATCCGACGAGCCTCGACGAGTACCGAGCCACCGGAGGTTACCGCGCACTCGAGCGCGCCATCGACATGGGCCCGGAGGCGGTGATCGCCGAAGTGACCGCGTCGAAGCTGGTGGGCCGTGGCGGTGCGGCGTTTCCAACCGGACGCAAATGGGAGGCGGTGCGAGCGCAGCCTGTGCGTCCCCACTACCTGGTGTGCAACGCTGACGAGTCGGAACCAGGCACCTTCAAGGATCGGGTCCTGATGGAAGGCGATCCGTTCGCGCTGGTCGAGGCGATGACGATTGCCGGGTTCGCGACCGGATGCGAGCAGGGCTACCTTTACATCCGCGGTGAATATCCCCTGGCGTTCGAGCACATGCAGCACGCGATCGAGCAGGCCAGGCGGCGTCGCCTGCTTGGCGGCAACATCCTTGAACGCGGTGTGTTCTTCGATTTCGAGATCCGGCGCGGGGCCGGTGCGTACATTTGCGGCGAAGAGACCGCGCTGTTCGAGTCGATCGAAGGGAAACGGGGCGAGCCGCGCAACAAGCCCCCGTTCCCGGTGAACGCCGGCCTCTTCGGCAAGCCGACCGTCGTCAACAACGTCGAAACGCTGGCCAACATTCCAGGCATCGTCCTCGAGGGCGGCGCGGCGTTCGGCGCCGTTGGCACACCTCAATCAACCGGCACGCGTCTCTTCTGCGTGTGCGGTAACGTCCAGCGGCCCGGCGTTTACGAAGCCGCGTTCGGAACGACGGTTCGCACCGTACTCGAGATGGCGGGTGGCCTTTTATCCGGCAGACGTCTCGCCGCCGTGCTGCTCGGAGGCGCCGCGGGCACGTTCGTACGGCCGGATGAACTCGATCTGAAGCTGACCCACGAAGATACGCGCGCGGCGGCCACGACATTGGGTTCCGGCGTCGTCATGGTGATCGACGACACCATCGACCTGCAGGACCTCGTCCTGCGCATCGCCGCATTCTTTCGCGACGAGTCTTGCGGGCAGTGTGTCCCCTGCCGTGTCGGGACGGTCCGCCAGGAAGAGGCCCTGCACCGGATCGCGAGATCGCGAACTCGCGGCGGCCTCGCGATGGAGGTCGCATTGCTCGAAGACGTCGGCGTCGCCATGCGCGACGCCTCGATCTGCGGCCTCGGCCAGACGGCGTACGCGGCCGTCGAGTCAGCGATCAAGCGCCTGCGCCTTTACGACCCCGGGGACCAGGTGTCATGACCACTCCACTCACCCTCATCAACATCGGCCGGCCGACGCGAGACGAACGGCAGGCAATCACACTTACGATCGACGGCCAATCGATATCGGTGCCGCAGGGTACGACCATTCTCGGCGCGGCGGCCACGCTTGGGATCACCATTCCCACACTCTGCTATCTCGAAACGCTGCGACCGGTGAACGCGTGCCGGCTGTGCGTCGTGGAAGCGGAAGGCGGCCGCGTCCTCCTGCCGAGTTGTGCGCGAGCGTCCGAACCGGGCATGGTTGTCCACACGCGGTCGCCGCGCGTGGTTCACTCGCGCCGCCTGGTGCTCGAGCTCCTGGCGTCCTCAGTCGATTTGTCGACTGCCCCGGGCATGGCAGGACTTCTCGCCGAGTACGAATGTGTGCCCGAGCGGTACGGTCCGCCCGCCCCGCCGAGTGCCGCCCGCGATTATGCAATTGCCGGCCACCACGATCCCCCCGCCGTCGAGTACGCGGCCACTGTCGCCCAGCCTGCAAAGATCGACAACGAGCTGTACGTCCGCGACTATGGCAAGTGCGTGCTCTGCTACAAGTGCGTCGAGGCGTGCGGGGCAGACCATCAGAATACGTTCGCCATCGCAGTGGCAGGGCGCGGGTTCGACGCCAGGATTTCGACGGAATTCGCAGCGCCCTTGCCCGACTCCGCCTGTGTGTATTGCGGCAACTGCATCGCCGTGTGTCCGACCGGCGCCCTGATGGCCAGCCGCGAACACGAACTGCGCGCTCGCGGCGAGTGGGACGAATCCCGACAATCGTCCGGCGACACCATCTGCCCGTACTGCGGCGTCGGCTGCACCCTGCGCCTGCACGTGCAGGACGGCGAAATCGTCAAGGCGACCTCGCCGTTCGACAACGACATCACGAGGGGCAATCTCTGTATCAAGGGACGCTTCGGATGGCAGTTCGTGCAACCGCGGGCGAAGGCGTGAGCGCGGCGGTCTCGGTGTAGCGCTACGGTTTCCTCGCGAACTCCGCCACCCAGTTCTGCACGACCGTGATGCTCGGCACCGAGCCATCCGGATCCGCAACGCGGCGGGCCGCGACGAAGCGGCCGCCGTTGTCGAGCGCCGCGAATCCCAGGGTCAAGTCGACTCCGATCGGATCGCCCTTGAACACCTCACGAGGCTCGCCGAATGCGAACGTGCCGCCGGCGGACTTGACGTCCACTTCCATCAGGACGTTGCCGTAAGCACGGAACCACAGCTTGTCGCCCCGGGTGCTCCACCGCGCCTCGCCGCCGCCGGCCAGCGACACTTGCCACTGGCCCGCGCCGGAGGGCAACGGCCGGACGTAAATCTCGTAGCGGCCGGACTCGTTCGACTGATAAGCCACGTAGGCTCCATCGGGTGAGACGGCCGGACTTTCCTGGGAGCCGGTCCGATCCAGGAACAGCTTTGGCGTGGTATCGCCTGGAGCGCGAAGGTAGAGGTCGGTCTCGGATTCCCTGGCATCGTTGATGTTCGCGAACACCAAGGTTCCGTTCTTCGAGAACGAGCCGCAGCACCCGTCCCCCAGATTCTCCAGCGTACCGGTCCCGTCGGCCGGCTGCGCGCCCATGACCGCCCGGAGGCGTCCCGGAACCACGTAGGTGAAGACCACGCGGTTGCTGGCCGTCCATGCCGAGAGGATGACGTCGCTTTCGAGAAACGTCAGGCGTCGGCGACCGGTATGTTGCAAATCGTAGATCCAGGCGTCACGGCGTGCCGGCGCGCCGACAATCACCGCAACCCGCCGGCCGTCCGGAGCGATCACCGGCCCGCCGAGGCCCGGCTGCGGCTCGCCGATCGCGCTCTCGACTGCACCCGCACGGGTGACGACGACCAGCTGACGGGGTTCGCTCCAGATCCGCCGGATGAACGTGAGCGTCCCCTCGCGTGACACGCTCGGGAAGAACGCGCCCGCCGCGACCAGATACGGTTCACCTGTGGTCTCGAGTTTTGCCGGATCGAACGGCACCGCCCAGATGCCGGTGGACTTTCCCGCCCGGCCAAACACGATGTGGCCTGTCGACGAATACTGTGGAAAGACCAGGTACTCCCCGGGCAAGCGCAGGATGTCCTTGCGTGTTTGGCCGCGAATCACCGCAATCGTGTCGGGACCTTCGGTGCGATGCACCACGAGCACCTGCCCGTTGTCGTCTGGCAGCAAGGCTGGTTCGTGGAAGTCGACGTCCCCGGACTGCAGGGCAGCCACCGATCGCGCTTCACCGCCGTCCTGCGAGAGCTCCAGCAAACCGCTGCTGCTGACACTGCGCGAAAAAACGATTTTTCCGTCCGCGCGCCAGGCGCCGCCGGCGCCGCCACCGGTGCTTGGCACCTCACCGAGCGCGATCGGCTGCCCGCCGCCGTTGACTGGCACCTTCCACAGCTTGCTCTCCGACACGAATCCGACGAACGCGCTGTCGGGAGACCAGAACAGATGCTGCGGACGCCAGCTCAGGGCGAGCTGACGCGCATCGAGTTGATTCAACTCCTGGATCCAGAGGCTGTCGCCGGCGACGAAGGCGATCTTCTCGCCGTCGGGGGAGATGGCGGGACGCGTGTCGCGGCCGATCACGAGCCGCTGCGCCGTCACCTGGAACTTGCGGACGCGGCGATCGGCGGTGTCGTGCCGCGCGCCCCGTCCCGACCAGACCACCGCCGCGAGGATGATGATGGCGAGGGCAGCGATGGCAGACGCGATCATGGCACCGTGCGCCTGCATGCGCGTCCGCTCGGGCACGAGCGCCACTGACCCCGACCCTGTCGACGACCGATCGAGCAGGGCTTCGAGCGCGATGCCGACGTCGTGCGCGGAGTGGAACCGCTCGGCGGGGTTCTTCTCGAGGCAGCGGCGCAGGATGCGCTCGAGCGGCTGGGGCACTCCGGCAGCTGCGGGTACTTCGGGGACGTCTTCCCGCAGAATCGCGGCAATCGTCTCGGCGGTGCTGGCGCGACCGAAGGCAGGGCGGCCGGTCAGCATCTCGTACATGAGCGCGCCAAACGCAAAGATGTCGCTGCGGTGATCGACGGTCGCCCCTGTCACTTGTTCCGGCGACATGTAGCCGACCGTGCCGACGACCAGACCGGGCGTGGAGACCTGTCCTGTGGCGGCCACGGTTTCGCTGGAGTTCGGGCTCGCGTCAATGGCTTTCGCCAGGCCGAAGTCCAGGATCTTGACGCGGCCAGTAGTCGTGACGAACACGTTGTCGGGCTTCAGATCGCGGTGAATGATGCCTCTCTCGTGCGCGGCGGCCAGGCCCTGCGCGATCTGCTGGGCGATCTCGATTACCTTGCGCACAGGCAACGCGCCGCCCGCCAGACGGTCGCGCAGCGACTGGCCCTCGAGCAGCTCCATCACGGCGTAGACGGTGGCGCCCTCGCGGCCGAAATCGTGGATCGCGAGAATGTGCGGGTGCGACAGCGCGGCTACGGCTTTGGCTTCACGCTCGAACCGCGCCAGTGCCGACGGATCACCGGCGAGCGCCGCCGGCAGGATCTTGATCGCGACGTCGCGATCGAGCTTGGCATCGTGCGCTCGATAGACCTCACCCATGCCGCCTGCACCGATGGGCGTACGAATCTCATAGGGGCCGAGTCGAGCACCGGCGCTGAGCGTCGTCATGGATGGAGCGATAGACGACGGGATTATAGCTGCTGCTTTGAGGCGTGCCGGATCAAGGCTTTGCGGCGATGAGGTACAACCGCTTTGCAGTGGCGACATACAGCGCGTCGCCGCTCAGAGCTGGAGGCGAATAGAGGGGCGCATTCATCGCGATCTGCGCCAGCACTTCCTTTCGCCGCCCGGCACGAAAAACGGTCATGGTGCCATCTTCGTTGCCGACGTAAAGCCGGTCGCCTGCCAGTAAGAGGCTTCCCCAGATGGCTCCGAGCGTGTCGTGCGTCCAAACGGTAGTCCCGGTTGCCGCGTCGAGACAATGAATCGTGCCGCCGAGGTCCGCAACGTACAGCAGGCCGTCTTTCGCAATGGGCGTTCCCACGACGCGACCCACGTCGCGAGAAGTCCAGAGCAACCTGTTCTCAGTGACGTCTCCCTGACCGTTAGGACTGATTGCGTGAATCAATGAGGGTCCGTCACCGTGCCCCGGACTCTGTCCCATCGCGACGAAGACGCGGCCGTCGGCGAAGACCGGTGAAGCAATGATGGAGCCGCGCGACAGGACTCCGGGGCGCGGCAGCCAGCGGGCGTCTTTCGGATTACCGTCGAAACGCCAGATTTCGTGACCTGACGCCCCGTCGTAGGAGCGCAGCCAACCATCGCCTCCACCGAGGAGCACTTGTATGCGCCCATTGACATTCGCCGCCACGGGGCTCGACCACTGACCGTGCAGCACCTGCTTGCCCGCACCGATGGCGCGCCAGACCACTTCGCCCGAACGTTTGTCCACCGCGATCAGACTCGGGGCGCGCGGCGATGGGACCTGCGTGTGGCCTTCATTCCGTCCATTCGAAGTAGAGACCATCAGCAATTCGCCCAGGGGCAACACTTCGCTATTGGTGGCTTCATGCGGAAAGACACCCAGGCGGCCACACATGTCCAACTCCCAGACGATGTCGGCCGCAGCGTTGTCCTGGAAGACCTCATCCCGATAGGGACCATTGTTCTCGCCGTCGCGGAAACCCTCTGTGTCGAGGCAACGGAGCTGACACTCGGCGGTGACGTAGTACAACCGGTTCCCTTCCACATACGGCGCACTGGTCGTCGACGGCAACAGGAACTCCCGCAGGCCGCGCTCGACTCGCGGGGCCAGGTCCTGCCAGAGGAATGTGCCGTCTTTTGCTCGAAGGGAGACGAGCACGCCGGCGTCTTCCTGGTAGTCGGGGTTCATGTGCCGTGCGTTGTCGGTACCGACATAGACGGCATCGCCAGCCACCACCGGACGACCGTACGTTTCGTTTCCCAACTCGACACTCCAGACGATGTTCCGACCGGTGGTCGGATCCCAGTCGACCGGAGGATTGCCGGTAAGAATGACTGTCGTCGGGAGTGAGGGCGCGACGGAAGGGGTGACGACGGATGACGCGACAGCCTCGCCTGACTTGACTCCGGCGATTCGCCTCAGCGCCCACTCTGCTTCATCACGCAGTATGGGATCGTTTGCTGCCGCCCTCAGCGCCTCGCGGGCCGACTGTGCCTTTGGTCCGATGCTTCCCAGCGCTCCGGCCGCGAAGATACGGACATAGAGGAATTCATCCTCCAGGGCTTCGATTAACTGCGGCACTGCAGTCTGCGCAGCCGGGCCGACGCTTGCGAGGGCCTCGCACGCCGCCCATCGAACGCCGGGGACGGGATCCCCCAGCGCTTCTGCCAGCGCGTTTGTCGCCCCGGCCGCGCTCGGACCGATGGACGCCAACGCCTCCGCCGCGTAGATGCGGACGTACGGATCCTGGTACGAAAGAGTCTTGACGAGTGCGGCCACCGAACGGCTGGCCCTCACGCCCAAAGCGCCCAGGGCGCGTGCGGCATCGCCCGCGACGATCGCATCCTCGTCTCTCAGCGCCCGCCTCAACGCCGGTTGAATCGATTCCGTGTGGGGCGCCAGGTCAATCAGTTCATCGACGGCGCTGCGTCGGATGGACTCCCGCTCATGCCGCAGCAAGTCCACCAGCAGCGGAATGGCCGGAGGGCCGATGCGCTGGATGATTTCGAACGTCACCACATGCAGGTTTTCATGCTCGGGCGTGAGGAACCGTCTCAGTAAGGGCAGCGAACGCTGCCTCCCGTGGACCAGGGCGGCTTCGGCGGTTGCGCGGACCTTCGGGTCATCGGCCAGCAGGCGATTGGCCCAGTCACGTACCGCGGCGGGGCTACCGGAAAGACTCGACTCGGTCCGGAGCAGCGGTGATTGCGCGATTGCGACCGGCTGGCTGAGGCTAGCAGCGAAAAGTATGGCGAGACCCTGTTTCTTTACGAGTGACATCACGTAGCCCCTTCGCGCCTGACATTGCGAATGATCCGCTGCCTATCGCAAATGTCCACCGCAGGTTCGTTTGGGCCCATTCCGACCCCGGGTGCTATCCTTGGCGCCCCCTGGCTCATTCCAGCGGCGCTCCGGGCGCCGATGTGGAGGACGCGGTGGCAGACGTTTTCCTGAGCTATGCCAAGGAGGATCGCTCCCGGGCCCAAACCATTGCGGCGGTCCTCGAGAGCTGCGGCTGGTCGGTGTTCTGGGATCGCAAGATCACCGCTGGACAGGACTGGCGCCAAATCCTGCAGTCGCAGTTGGATAGCGCAGGCGTAGTAGTCGTACTTTGGTCTCACGCGTCGGTTGCAAGCACCTGGGTGCACGAAGAAGCCGAACGCGGCCGGACGCGGCTTGTCCCGGTACTAATCGACGACGCGACGCTTCCCATCGGGTTCAGCAGTCTGCAGGGGATCGACCTGATCGGTTGGCAGGGTGGCCGGAGCGACGATGTCGCCAAGCTGATCAACGCGATTGCCGAGGTATTGCGTCGCCCTCCGTCGCAGCCGCCGCGGATCCCGAAGTCCCCAAGGCAGAAACTTGCCATGGCGGCCGCGGCTGGCCTGGTGATGCTCTTGGTCGCAAGCGTGTTGATCTACCGCTCGTTCACCACCCCTTCGCCGATCATGAATCAGGAGATCGTCCTCGATACGTCGATGGGAATGAAAGACGATTTCGACGGGAAACCGTCGAAGCTCCTGGCGGCGGTCGAAGCCCTTCACAAGCGCATCTTGCCTCGTGAAGACAATCTCGCGCTGCGCACTTTTGGAGGCGCCTGCAATCAGGATGACGAGAGCCGGCTGCTGGTTGGGTTCGGCACCAACCGACGTGGGCGTATCGAGAGTGCGTCGAGCGGTCTCGTGCCGCGAGGCCAGCCTACGCTCGCATCGGCCGTGATCTCTGCGTTGACAGATGTCCAGCCGTTGCCCCACACCAGGCGAATCGTCGTACTTACAGGTCATGCCGACGTGTGTTCGGAAGAAGCGATTCGTGAGATCAAGCAGCGCTTCGAAGCGCAGCCAAAGCCGACGGGGCAGACTCCTGTCGAGTTGGAAATGCGCTTCATAGGCCTCGCCGTGCCAGCCAAGGATACCCCGCGTATCCAGCAGATCAGCGATGCGGTGGGAGGACAAGCGTACTTCGTCAACACCGTCGCTGAGTTGAACGACGTGCTGCAGTACGTCCTCGAGTTCGAGCCCGCGGTCGCGCACGTCAGGCGTGTGTGGAACATCGTGGATGAAGTTGGGAAGTCGATGACAGGTGTCGCGCAAAACATGAACGAGGGGAAAACCGCTGAGGCGACTGCCATCCTCGATTCAGGTGAAGCCCTGTACGCCAACATGCGACCCTCCTTCGACGCGCTTGCGGGCCTCCAACCCTCGGAAAGCTTCCAACGCTTCTACAAGCTAGCTGCAGAAAATCGGTCCCTTCAGGACGAAGGGTTCGCGGCAGGACGCGCCTGGATCCGCGGCGGCGCCCTGTCCAAGGATAGGAAGTCGCCCGGTTATGAGGCTGACGTAAAAAGATGGAACGAATTAGTGGGAAAGTGGAACGAGATCGTTGGCAAATACAACGCGAACATCAATGAAATGAACAAATTGACCAATGAGATCGTGAACGAAAGGCGCCGAAAAACGTGACGGTTGCGCCAAATCGAAACGCTGCGCTCCGCCCGGGGAATTCACCCGCATCGACGATCATTCCTGCCTGAGCGTCTGCATCGGATCGAGGCGGGCCGCGCGGGTGGCGGGAATCCACGCGGCGAACAGGCAAGCCGCTACGATCAGGAGCAGACTCGACACATATGCGATCGGATCGGTTACGCGCACGATCTCGGTGATCGTCGACCCCGCGGGCGAGGCGATCACGAGTGTGGCAAGTGACGCGGCGAGTGCGACTCCGGCCAGCAGCCCGTAAACCACTGGACGCGTCGTCTGCGCCAGGATCAACCGGGTCACTTTCTGAGACGATGCGCCGAGCGCCATCCGTATGCCAATCTCTTTGTTGCGCTGCTCGACGAGATACGACAACACACTGAAGAGCCCCGATACGGTCAGCAGCAGCGCGAGACCGCCCAGCACGAGCGACACCCAGAACGCGATCTGCAGGAAGAACGTCTCGAGCCTTGCCAGCGTGCGCATGGTCACGACCATGCCCAGGTTCTGATCGATCCTGGGCAGGCGATCGACGAGAGTACGCTGGGTAAGCGCGGAATCACCCTTCACGCGCGCCGCGATCGACGTCTTCGGCACGTTGACGCTGGTCGGCAGGAAGATGCCGGCCTCCCTGGTGTCGATGATCCGAAAACCCGCCACGTCGTGCGAGACGCCCACCACCGTGACCAGCCGCGCCGGCATCGGCGGTTCGTCCTTCGGCCGCGTTCCGGGACCGGGATCCTGCTCGAGCCGGAACGTTCCGCCGACGCCGCTGCTATTCGGCCAGAGCTGCCGCGCGATCGATTCCGAGACGATGGCGACCGGCTGCTCGCCGTCGCGCTCCGCCGCCGTGAAGGACCGCCCGCGCACAATGTCCGGACTGGTCGGGACGTTCCTCGGAGTGGAGTCTGCACCAATCCGCTTCGAGCGCAACGGAGCGAAATGGTCGGTCAATGCCTCGAGTTTCGTCGACATGACGGCTGAAGGGGCCAAAGGCCTCAATCCGAATTCGGCCGAGCCGATGCACCTCGACAACACCGGTCATCCAGCCGCGGATCGTTTCGCCCTCGCACGCGCCTCGAGGAGTCGTGTGCAGGCCCTCGGTCTGGCATGGGAGGATGAAAGCGGCAGGAACAATGGCCAGTATGCGCCCTTCTCCTGGCGGAGTGCGTGGTTCACCGAGCATCTTCTCGTTCCACCGGCGGCGCCAGACGAACTGAACCCCCGTCCGGCTCGCCCGTCGCTGATCGATACTGATCGGCGTGTCAGCTCCTGTCGCTCCGCTCGATCCGCCCCCAACCTTCCTCGAGTCCGTGTTGCGAGGCGAGCGCGTGCCCGTCGTAGTGCTCCTGGTCCTGGTGCCGGTGGTCTCATGGACATGGATCGTGATCATGGCGCGCGACATGTATGGACCGATGACGGGTGCGAGCGCGTGGATGATGACGCTGGACTGGGATGTGCGCCATCTGCTGCTGCTCTGGGCGATGTGGGCGGTCATGATGACCGGCATGATGCTCCCATCCGCCGCCCCCCTGCTCTTGCTCTACGGCGCCGCCGCTCGACGATCCTCCCCACAAACGGCGGCGCGGCAGACCTACGCGCTCGCGGCAGGATATCTCGTGGCCTGGAGCACGTTCAGCCTCGGCGCAACCGCGCTTCAGCGGGCACTCGCATCGTTGCTGCTTCTCTCACCGATGATGGAGGCCGCGAATTCCCGAGTCAGTGCCGCGCTGTTACTCATCGCGGGGGTTTATCAGTGGACCCCGCTGAAGAACGCATGTCTGCATGCCTGTCAGTCTCCGGTCGGCTTTCTGCTGGGCCGGTGGCGCAGCGGGGGGCGTGGTGCCTTCTGGATGGGCCTCGAGCACGGGTCGCACTGTGTGGGTTGCTGCTGGGCGCTGATGTTGCTGCTGTTCGCCGGTGGCGTGATGAACGTCCTGGTGATCGTCGTCCTTACCGCGTTTGTCGTCCTGGAAAAGCTGGTGCCGGTTGGCCGCCTCGGCGCACGGATCAGCGGCGCGTTCCTGATCGCGGCCGGGTGCTGGGTGCTCCTGCGCTGAAGGGAATCGAGCGCACTCGTGGCGCTCGAGCGGAACATTGTCAACAGACGTGGCCGATGTCTATATTGATGGACCGCTCATCGATCGGAGAAGCGCATCGCGTTGGCCTGCCAGTCAGGCCCGGCGAAGCAAAGACATCTCCAGCCGTGACAAGGACACCATGAAACTCGCAGCTTTCGCATTGATTGCCTGTCTGCCCGCAGCGGCCATCGCACGGCAAACCGATCACAAGGCAGCGCATTCCCATGCGCTTGGATCGGTAGACTTCAAGAACTCCGGGAACGATGCGGCGCAGCCTGCATTTCAGCGCGGTGTCGCGCTGCTGCACAGCTTCGAGTACGACGATGCGGCTGAGGCATTCCGGGAAGCGCAAAAAGCCGATCCATCGCTGGCGCTGGCTTACTGGCTGGAAGCGCTCACGTACAGTCACATCATCTGGGCTGAGGAGAAGCTCGAGGCGTCGCGCGGAGCGCTGGACCGCCTCGCTCCGACCACGGAGGCGCGGCTCGCGAAAGCGAAGACGGACCGCGAGAGAGGGTTCGGTGCCGCGGTCGAAGCCTTTTACAAGGATGCGGGCCTGCCGATCCGTGCTGCCGCGTTCGCCGACTCGATGACGAGCCTGGCCGCGCGTTTTCCCGAGGACCACGAAGCCGCCGTATTCACGTCGCTGGCGAACATGATCGCGTGGTTCACCTCACCCGCGGCACAACGAGACAAATATAACGAGCCCGTCCAGCAGTACGCGCTGCGCGTCTTCCGCGCCAATTCCCAGCACCCCGGCGCTGCTCACTACCTCATTCACTTCGTGGACATGAACCCGCGGGCGGCCGCTGATGCGCTCGAATTCGCGCGTGCGTACGACAAGATCGCGCCCGATGCCGAGCACGCGTTGCACATGCCGTCTCATGTCTTCCTGCCGCTCGGTTTGTGGGAGGATGTGGTCAGATCGAACGAGCGCTCGTGGGCGGCGTCGCGCAGAGAGAACCTCGCGAAGAACGCGTCGCCGGCCGACAACAGCTGGCACAGTCTCGACTGGCTCCACTACGCCTACCTGCAGCTCGGGCGCGAGCGCGACGCGCTTGCGCTCATCGATACTGCCAGCACGATCCTGCGTGGTGTCACGATCCCCGACGATAATCCGGATGCGCGCAACATCATCGGCTGGCTGGCGTTCCGTCATGGAGTCGAGAGCGGAAAGTGGGACACGTATCCCGGCGGGTTTCCAACAGTCGACGCGGCAATGAAGCAGCCTCGTCCAACCCCGCGCGCATTGAGCATGGCAACGACCGCCGCGTATGAATCGGCAGTTGCGTCGTTGCGCGGGCGCAAGGACGCGGGTCCGGCACGCGAAGTCATCGCAGCGTTCCGTGCCGAGGCAGATGCATTGCCCGCGGAAGCGCCCCGCCGCGCCGTGTTGCACCGGATATCCACGCAGCTCGACGCCATGCTCTCGCAGCATGAAGGCAAGACCGACCGCGCGATTACACTGCTGCAAGAGCTCGCGCGCACCGAGCCGAACACCGCGTCGCTGCCTCCGAGCACCATCCCCAGTTACGAGCTGCTCGGCGAATATCTGCTCGCGGCCGGACGAAAGGCGGAGGCCGCCGACGCGTATCAGAAGGCGCTCGAGTTGCGCCCCAATCGTTCGCTGGCCAAACGCGGCCTGGAGGCGGCGCGCAAGTAGCGCGAGGCTCGGCGACGGGTACTATCGAATAGGGATGCGATAGAGATTGCGCTGCGTCGTCGTGCGATAGAACGCGTAGATCTCCGGCGACGGCCCGGGCACGACCATGTCAGCGTCGATGCGACGCGCGCCCGGCAGGTCCGCCACTTCCTGTTCGGAGCGAGCTCCTTCCCGACGTTCCAGCGGTAAGAACTGCCCCGACCGGAGCGGAACGATATAACTCCGGCCTGCGGGCAGCGGAGCGCCCGAAATGGCCACCGAATCCTCGCTGGCGGACCAATGCCACGTGTAGGCGCCAATTGGAACAGAAGGTCCTCCATCCAGCGGCAAGGCCTGCCATGACGGCCCCTCATTCCCGGCAGGCACCGTGAATGCCTTGATCCATCGGCCATCGCGCGACATGCCGTCGAAGACGAAGATCGGGTTTTCGAACACCTTCTGCATGCCCGTCCCGTCGGGACGAACGCGATACACAAATCCAGAGGATCCTTCCGTGCGACGGAACAAGATGTCTCCGTTGCGTCCGAATCTCGGCTCCTTGCCTTCCACACCCGGGATCGGTCGTGGCGGCGATGCGCGGTCGACCATTGCGATCCAAGACCGTGAGGTCCCATCCCGATCCGCAATCTCCATCACGACCTGCTGGCCGTCGATGGAGAGGTCGTAGTTGAGCGTCTGAAATCCCGGCATCACGACTTCCGAGCGCCCTGTTTCCAAATCCATCAATCGCAGCTCGCCGGGTATTTCGCTATGGTTCCATGAGCTGGAAGCTTGTTTCACGACCTTGTAGAACAGCTTCTTGCCATCAGCCGTGAACCGGACGTTGACCGTATTCCCTTCCAGCAGAATCTGCCGCTCTCCATTCGGATCGTGAAGCCATGCCGACACGTTCTGGACCGCCACCGCTGTGACAAAGGAGCGCCCGTCCGGCGCCATCGCGATGCCTTCTTCCTCAGTCGGACCAGAAGTGATCTGCTCGGCCTGTCCGTCAGGAAGGCGCTGCCGCCAGATGTGATTCGTTCCACCGGCATTTGAGGTGAAATACATCCACCTGCCGTCGGGCGACCACGTCGCGAACGTGCAGCCGCCGCCCGATGGACCTACTTGGCGACCAGGAGAGCCGTCCGCGCCAACCAGGCGGCACGGCATCCAGAAGAAATCGTGATCCATTTCCACCACAAGCACCGATCTTCCATCCGGTGACAGGTAGGATCGATGTGCCATGCCGCCTCCGTGCGCGGGAAGGTAGACATCACGCTGGTCAATCCGACTCTCCTGGGCTGCCACAATCCCCATGTGGGGGCTTTTCTTCATCTCTGAAAACAGGATCCGTCCTGGACCACTCCAGACCAGTCCGGAAGCATTTCGTAACCACGGCTGCGGCTCGCCTCCGCGCACGGGAACGGTCCACATGTCCCATTCGAACCGACCCTGGTTCACGGTGCCATAAGCGATTCGCGACCCGTCCGGTGAGAACACCGGGCTCAGTTTCGCCAGGTTGTCATTCGTCAGCTGTACGGGCTCGCCATTGGGAAGCCGCTTGACGAAGACCTGGCCAAAGCCGAAGGGCCCGGAACCGGAAGGGCTGCGGATGAACGCGAGCATGCTGCCATCCGGCGACAGCGCAGGGTGGATCACAGAGTCTGGGAACTGCGTGAGTTGCACCCACTCTGACCGGTCGACCGGGCGAGCCGGCTCTCGTGACCACACGGCAGCGCCAACCGCTAGCGTTCCGACAACGGCTGCGCACAGCGCCGCGACTCGCCACCTGTTCCATCCGCGTTGTGCCTTTTCGATCGTCTCGCGCGCCTCGGCGATGTTCTGCATACGGAGAGCAGGGTCCCGCTGGAAGCAGCGGCGCAAGAGCTCGCGGATGCCGGCAGGCGTCGAGGACGGGAACGCGTTCCAGTCGAGCTCGTGCCCGAGAATGGCTGCCAGGGTTTCGGGAATCGTCTCACCCGTGAAGGGGCGCCGTCCCGTGAGCATTTCATACAGGACGCAGCCGAATGCCCAGATGTCGGCGCGTGTGTCGACCGGTAGGCGGCGCGCTTGCTCGGGGCTCATGTAGGCCGCTGTACCGACGATCAGGCCAGCCCCGGTCGCAAGCACGCCGGGAGCCGGCAAGCGCTTCGCATCCACACGGTCGCCGCTCGTGGAGTCGATCGCCTTCGCCAGCCCGAAGTCCAGTACCTTCACCGTACCGTCCGGGCGAACCTTGATGTTCGCGGGCTTCAGGTCCCGATGGATGATTCCCTGCGCGTGCGCCGCCGCCAGCGCCTCGGCGATCTGCTTCGCTATCGCCAGTGCCTCGTTGACGGGAATCGCCCCTTGCGTGATCCGATCGGCGAGCGTCGGGCCTTCGACCAGCTCCATGACCAGGGCGTGGAGGCCGCCGGCATTCTCGAAGCCATGGATCTGCGCAATGTGCGGATGATTGAGTGACGCCAGGAGCTGCGCTTCCCGACTGAACCGTGCGAGGCGGTCGGGATCGTTGGCCAGGGCGGGCAGCAGGACCTTGATCGCGACGAGGCGATTCAGCGTCGTATCGCGGGCGCTGTAGACCTCTCCCATCCCGCCCGTACCGATGAGCGCCGCGACCTGGTATGGGCCAATGCACTGCCCCTCGAGGGTCTTCGCCACCAGGCTGTCGTCGAACGGCGTCACCGGCGTCTCCAGAAAGCTCGCCGCCTCGTCGTGGTGCGCCAGCAACAGCTCGACTTCGTGGCGCAGGGCCTCGTCGCCGTTGCACACCTCGGCGAGGTACGCCGGGCGGGCGTCCAACGCCAGCGCCCGCGCACCCTCGAACGCCTCTTTGAGACGCGGCCAGGCTTCGCGGGGAAGGGTCACGGTGCCGTGGATTCTAACCGGCCGGGGGCTCCTGCGGTGTCGACAACCGCTGGTGGAGCCAGGCCTTGGCCATGGCCCATTCGCGCTCGACCGTGGCCGTCGAGACCCCGAGCGCGTCGGCCGCCTCAGGGATGTTGAGCCCGGCAAAGAAGCGCAGTTCCACGACGCGGCACTGCCGGTCGTCGAACGAAGACAACGCATCGAGGGCCTCGTCGAGCGCGAGCACGTCCACGCTGGACGAGGACGCTGGCGCGGCCGCTCCGGCCGCCTCGTTCAGGCCGATCACCGTGGCGCCGCCGCCACGCTTGCCGGCCTGCCGCCGGCGGGCGTGGTCGACGAGGATCTGGCGCATCAGCCGGGCCGACAACGCAAAGAAATGCGTGCGGCTTTTCACCGTCATCCGATCCACATCGACGAGACGCAGGAAGACCTCGTGGACGAGCGCCGTCGGCTGGAGCGTGTGTCCGGGACCTTCCCGCCGGAGATGGCCGCGCGCCACCCGCCGCAGATCGTCGTACAACAGCGGAACCAGGCGGTCGAGCGCTGCGGCGTCTCCCTGTCCCCAGGACAAGAGGAGCTCGGTGACGTTGTGCGCGGGTGAGGGGTCCGGCATCAGCTCGTGATGGGAAAACGCTCGGTCTTGCGCTTTCATATTTTAGAGGACGAGAGACGAGTGGCCACGGCGGTAACAACCATCACGCGAAGGACACGCTCATGAGAACCATCGGCGATCAAAACCGCATCAGCCTGGTCCTGATTGCGGTCGTACTCCTGCTCCAGCTCTCACCCGCGCTGGCGACCGGCCAGCCGGATGCACGGCAGGCGGCCAGCCCGGGGAGCCGGCCAATCGAAGTCACCTTCACGAAGTGGCGGACCGCCCAGGTTCCGCAACCGCCGCCACTCCCACCGCGGCCCCTCTTTGGCGGCAACGTCGGCGGCGATCTCGGCGAGGGCGATTTTGTCGGGGAGGTTCTCGATCGCAAAGTGAGCACCCCCTGCACGTTCACGACGCCGGCCTGCACGCCCGGCACCACACCCCCGACCATCACCGGGTCAATCGCGTCGCTCGACGCCATCTATGAGGTCCAGGCGGGTGAGCACTCTTTCATCGCGCTCATCCGGGGCGGGTCAACCAGCGCGGGCGGCCGGCTCGAAGGTGTCATCGTTTCCGGGTGGCGGATCGGCGCGCACGTGCGGGTGGCATTCGATACGCTGAGCGGCTGCACTGATCGTAACGGTGTCGCGCACGGCCCCTGTTTCGACGGCACGATCCGCGTTGGGCGAGCTCCTAAGGAGTAACACCGCGCCGCCTCGATGCCGACGCCCACGGCGTGCGGAATCGCCGCGGACGCTGCCTGCTCCGACCGCACCTGCACTACTCCGACCAGGGCCGCAGGCCCTGGCGGAGTGCCGTGTGCTTACGGCGGTAACGCCACAGCCAATAAACCATCGTCACCAGGACGAGGAGTGGGATGAGGCGGAATGGAGCGAGGCGGAGGGGCTCGGGAATTCGTCGGACAGGTCCCAGGAAGAATGAGGCAGCCGCGACGAACAAGCCGGTACACATCCGCCACAGATGGCGTCTGAGCCTCTCCCGTCCCGGAAGGCCGCCGACCCGGAGCATTCGACGATCACCGACGCCACCGAACAGGGCCAGGAGGCCGAACATCAGGACGGGAAAGACGAAACCCGCTTGTCCGCTGTTTGCAGTGATGATTGCCGAAATCAGACTCCCCGCGCTGAGCACGAATGCGGCAACCATCGCGGCGCGTTCTACCTTTCGCGAGCGCTCGGACGGAGCCCGCACCGTGAGCAGCGCGGTGACGGCGAGATACGCAGTCACCAGGCCCGCGGGGATGTTGATCGCCGCACCTTCCCGTCCCACTGCGATGATGGCCCCGCTGAGGGACATGACGAGCATCGCGTAGACGAAGACCGTCCCGCTCTTCCGGTGCAGCGGTCCACCCTTCGATGCGAAGAGCGCGGCCAGCCCTGACAGAATTGCGACCGCGCCGCCAAGGACATGAAGAGGGATCAGCGTCATGAGGTTAGGTTGTAGACGGTCTACAGCCTTAGACGTAGACCGTCTACAGCCTGTTCCCGATTGCGCCTCCAGTTGGGACGACTCGGATTTTCGCCCGTTCGAACGCACTGACGAGCTGGTTGAAAGCGATTGATGCTCGACGTCGCGCCGTGTAGTTCGAATCCCACTCTCCCAGCCACGAAATTTGCCTTGTGTTTTCAATAACTTACAGCACGGGGTGATTTCACTCTAGAACTTTGCGATGAATTCTGAACGAACGCTGGTTCGCCAGCGTTGTCTGCTTGGATTGCGAGTCCAACCTACCGCGAGAGTTGGCCTACCCTCGGTTCTCTTTGCCGTTTTCAGTTCGCGATCGCGCAGCGGTAACCGTTTCGATATGTCGCTCCGCCCAGCGGCGGATGGCCTCCAGAGGTTCGGTGAGCGTACGTCCTGCGTTGGTCAGCGAGTATTCGACGGTTACCGGAACCGTCGGTTTTGCCCGTCGGTCGACGAGCCCGTCGTACTCCAGGCTTCGTAGCGTCTGCGTCAGCATCTTCTGGGAAATGCCGTCGATCCCGCGAAGCAGTTCGCCGAAGCGGTGTGGCCGCTGCTCTAGCAACCCGATGATCAGGACCGTCCACTTGTCCGCGATTCGATCAAGGACCTTGCGGGTTGGGCAGGCAGCGGCGTAGGCGTTGTATCGAGTCTTGCGCATCGGAGGTTACCTTTAGGTGCCTTATTGCATTTGGAGAGTTACTCTCCGATAGTAACTGATGTCCGGTCGCGATAGCGACCTCAACCTCAGGAGCAACTGCATTGACACGTAAGCAACAGGTCGTAGCGCTACTCAAGAGCATCGAGACGGGTGACAGCGGTCCGGTGGCGGTCATCAACCCTGACAAATACATCCAGCACAACCTGGGTGCTGCTGACGGGCTCGCTGGGTTCGGTGCCCTCCTCCAGGCACTGCCTCCAAGATCCGCACGAGTGAACACGGTCCGCGTGTTCGAAGACGGCGACTACGTTTTTGCGCATACTGACTACAACTTCTTCGGCCCAAAGATCGGATTCGACATCTTCCGTTTCGAGAACGGCCGGATCGTCGAGCACTGGGACAACCTGCAGGAGACCACAGGCCCCAATCCGAACGGCCAAACGATGACCGGTGGGCCGACCGAGGCACACGATGTCACCAAAACGGAAGCGAACAAGGCCCTCGTGCGCGCGTTCGTGGATGATGTCTTGGTGCACGGCCGTGTTGACCGGCTTGCCGGCTATTTCGACGGTGATCGCTACGTTCAGCACAACCCGCACATCGGCGACAACCTCTCAGGACTGGCGGCCGCCCTCGAGGCAATGGCGGCCAAGGGGATCACAATGAAGTACGACCGGATCCACAAGGTTCTTGGCGAAGGCAACTTCGTCCTGGTGGTGAGCGAAGGCTCATTCGCCGGGGCTCCCACTTCGTTTTACGATCTGTTCAGGGTCGAGAACGGAAAGATCGCCGAGCATTGGGACACAATCGAAGAGATCCCCGACCGATCGGCCTGGAAGAACGACAACGGGAAGTTCGGGTTCTGAGGGGGATAGCGTGCGCTTGGTCACCCGTCTTGCCTCCGTGGTCCTGATCGTGGTCGCACCCGTCGGCTCTCGCACCGTCTGGGCTCAAACGGCGCCGGCGGATTCCATCGCCTGCGACCGGCAATGTCTTTCGACCGCGATGGATGACTTCGTAAAGGCCGCTACTACGGGGCGAGCCAGCTCAATCCCGATCGCCGACTACGCGGAGATCCGTGAGAACGCGGCCATCGTTCCGATCGGTAACACCTCGTGGGCGCGTGTCAAGACTGTTCGGTCCATCGTCAGCATCGCGGATGTGTCTACCGGAAACGTGGTATCCCGTGCCGGTGTCGAACTGATCGAAGGTACGCCCGGGTATCTCTCAACACGCCTGAAAGTCGTACGGGGCGGCCGAGTAGTGGACGTGGAGATCAGTGCTGATACGTCGCCCCGCGTTGTGAGCTCGTACGTGTGGAAGCTCGATCCGTCGTTCACGACGGTGCTGCCCGAGGATCAGCGCCTCAGCCGCGTCGCACTCGAGGCACTTGCCAGGCGCTATTTTCACAGCCTGTCAACGCACCACGCGGTGCTCGCGGACTTCGAGACGAATTGCAACCGCTACCACAGCGGTCAGCAGATCACCAATGTGGCTCGCAACACTGTGGAGGGAGGGCCGCCAAGAACATGCGCTGGCACCCTGGAGGGCACCCCGCCTTGGGGGCCGGCCACTGAACAGCGTTTTCCGGTCATCGATCCAGAGCGTGGTCTCGTCTTCGCGGTGACCCTCTTGCACTACCTCCAGGCACCGACGCCGTCGCAGATGTACGTGTCGGAGGTGTTCAAAGTTGTCGGAGGGCGCATCGTCAGAATCGACAACATCGGCGTCATGACGAAGGGTGTCAGCTCACTCGGTTTCGTCCACTGAACGGGCAATGCCGAGGGGATGCGATCGATGTGGAGGTTGGCGGTGAGCACAACACCAGAGCGCAACAAACGTCAGGTCACCGCCTTGCTATGACCTGATGTTCAATCGGTCTCAGCCAGCAGAGGCAGTCGAGCGATACGTCGGTGCTGCCTACACGCAGCACAACCCGATGGTGGCCGATGGCAAGGATGCCTTCATTGACTACTTCACGCGGATGGCCGAGGAGTATCCCGGCAAGCGCGTGGAGTTTCGACGGGTGCTCGCGGACGGCGCATTCGTTGTGCTGCACTGCTATCAGCACTGGCCCGGCGACGGCGAGTGGGCTGGCATCGATATCTTCCGGCTCGATGACGATGGCAGGATCGTCGAGCACTGGGACGTTCTGCAACGGGTGCCTGCCGTCTCGGCAAATCAGAACACGATGTTCTGAAGACTAGGACCGGAGAAATCGCGTGACGAGGGGTCCTCAGGCCGCACGGATGAGCCAGTTGCGGAAATCGTCCCGAACACCCAGCCACGCAATTTGCCCTGTGTTTTCAACAACTTGCAGCGCAGGGTGATTTCACTCTAGAACTTCCGGGTCCAAACGCAGCCTCCGAGCGACGCGACGCCGGGCCACTAGTCCAGTGTTAGGTGCAGAGTGTGCGCGTCTCCGTCATCAAGGGCGGGAGCGAACCAGGTCAATCAAGTACGGTTCGATGCGTGGCCATACGATCGCCAGCGCGAGGACGGCGGTCGCGATGACCATCGCATACAGCGTGGTCGAAGCCGGTCTCTTCCGCGCGCGGCGGCTCTGAGCACCCACCGAGACCCACGCAGCTACGACGATCACCGAAGCGATGAGCGTCATGGTGCCGTGCGCTCGTCCGACCCACGCGAGCGTACCCCCGGCGCTCGCGGCTGCGACGGCGGGCATCGCGAACGGCAGCACGCAGCACACACCGCAGGCGACTGCACCTGCTGCCGTCGTCAGAGCGGCGGCTGACGCGGCCCTGCTCGCTCCCGTCGAACACTTCAACATCATTGGTCTTCTTGACGACCCAGATGCTTCTTGTCCTACTGGCAGCATCCAGAGCCTCCGGATGAACAGGGTCCCGTTTGTTGCTCCCTTTCGGCGCTGTTGGTCGCCAGGAATGGAGCGAGGAGGTCGTTCGCGATCTCGCCCGCCCGCTCTGGGACAGTGATCGTCACGCTCACCTGATCACCCGATTCGTTGACGGCAAACCCCAGAAACGCGCAGCACTCGGCTTCCTGTCTCACGAGTTGGTGCACGCGGTCGCGTACGGCCGCGGCATAGTGGAGTTCGAGCGTCATCGCGTCTCGCCGATGAGACTGCAACCCATCCCGGTTCAACTGCGCGATCCACGCCAGACGGTCGCGATAGTCGTTCCCGCCCAGCGTGCACGCGATCGGCGTTTCATCTCTGGTGCTCATGCTGCTCCCTGGCCTGTTTCACTTTCAGGCGGCCTTGTGTCAAGGTAGACCCTCAAGCCACTTGAAGATCAAGGCTCTGTTTTGTGGGACTTTTCGATGAATACTTTAAGGATTGGAGATCTGGCTGGGCGCACCGGTACATCGGCGCCAACCATCCGCTACTACGAGCAGATTGGGCTGCTGCGGCATGCGACGCGACAATCGGGGAACCACCGCGTCTATACCCGCGAGGACGTCGAACGCCTCACGTTCATCCGGCGATGCCGGGAGTTCGACTTCTCGATCGAACAGGTTCGCGTGCTCGTCTCGCTGCTCGACGATCCCAAGAGCTCCTGCATGGATGCACGGGACCTGGCGGCCAAGCACCTCGACGACGTGCGCGCCAAGATGCGCGAGCTCAAAGCGCTCGAGCGAAGCCTGGTGTCATTCATTGAGGCGTGCGACACATCGTGCGCCGGCGGACCCGGTCCGGACTGCGTGATCCTCGGTGACCTCGGCAAGCACTGCGGCTGTGGATCGAGCAGTCTGTGACCTCGAATCTGCTCGCGTTCGTAGCGGCGGCACTCCTCGAGATCGCTGGTTGCTTCGCCTTCTGGATGTGGCTGCGCCAGGGCCGCTCTCCAGCCATCGTGCTGCTCGGTGTTTTGAGCCTCATCGCATTTGCAGCAATGCTCACCCGCGTCGATGCAGCGTTCGCCGGGCGCGCTTACGCCGCGTACGGTGGGATTTACATTGCCGCATCGCTTGGATGGCTCTGGATGGTGGAAGGACAACGGCCCACCGCTCCAGATTTGCTCGGAGCGCTTCTGGCGATTGCTGGTGCAGTCGTGATCGTCGGGGCCGCGGCAAGGCGGCTACCCTGAGGTCGATTCGGCGTGGAACTCAGGCTGCACGGATGAGCCAGTTGCGAAAATCGTCCCGAACACCAAGCCACGAAATTTCGCCTGTGTTTTCAACAACTTACCGCACAGGGTGATTTCACTATCGAACGGGCGTCGGACCAATCACACCTCGGGCTCCTACACGGCACCTACTTTCCGAACCTCTGGAGGCGGTACGCGATCTCAGGCCCCTCGTCTCCCTCGTACGCGAGTTGTGCCATCGCTAGGGAGAAAGGCTCAAGGTAGCGTGCGATGCGCAGTGGTCCGGAGTCCACGGGGTCAAAGCCGACGTCACGAATCAACGTCGCCGCGACCTCCTTCGCGTTTTGGTCGTCGCCGCAGTACATGAGGCTCGGCCGGCGGCGGGTCCGTCGTTTCGCGGCGAATACGTCGAACAGAACCTCGCTCGGGACGGTGCTGAATGCGGAAACGACATTGGCCTTTCGAACCTTCTTGGCCAGCGCCTCTGCACCAGACGATGTGTGAGCGACGGCGAGCGCGGTATCGCTGGCGTTCATCGGTAGCGAGCAGGAGATGATCACCTTGCCGGTGAGGTCGCCAGCTTGCTTGAGCACGTCGGCGACACGCGACCAGTGCACCGCGAGCAACAGCGCGTCCGCATCCAGAACGGCCTCTCGCGGGGTCCCAGCTCGCGCCTGCCCCCGCGACTCTCGAGCGAGGCGCTTCAACTTTCGTTCGCTGGTTGAATAGCTGAAGACGACATCATGTCCTGCCCGCGCGAAAATCGTCCCGAGCTTGCTGCCCATCAACCCTGAGCCGAGGATGCCGATACGCATGACCTGATACTCCTCAGGCGCCCTGGTCAGCGGCCCGCATCTGCATTTCATTCATACGGCCGCCCTCCACTTTGATCTTGAAGAACTCGGCGTCGAGCTCGTTCAGATCCGCGGGTGTCAGCTGCAGATCGTTGGCCCCGAGATTCTCGAGCAGGTGATCCTTGTTGCGGGTACCAGGTATCGGGACGATGAACGGCTTCCGGGCCATGAGCCATGCCAGAGCAATCTGGGCCGGTGTTGCATTCTTCGTTGCGGCAAATCGCGTGAGCAGATTAACGACTGGCAGATTCGCCGCGATGTTCTCCGGGGAGAAACGATCGAATCCGGCTCGGAGATCCGTCTTCGGGTCGAGCTTGGTGTTGACGTCGATCTTCCCGGTCAGGTAGCCCATCCCCACCGGTCCCCATGGGACAAAGCCGATACCCAACTCCTCACACGCGTGGAGTACGCCGTTTCTTTCCGGATCTCTTTCCATGAACGAGTATTCGGTCTGTACGGCTGCCACCGGGTGAACCGCGTGCGCTCGGCGGATCGTTTTCGCACTCGCCTCTGAGAGGCCGAAGTGCAAGACCTTGCCCTGCCTGATGAGATCCTTCACCGCGCCAGCCACGTCCTCGATCGGCACCGCGGGATCCACACGGTGCTGGTAGTAGAGATCGATGCGGTCCGTTCGAAGGCGCGTGAGTGAACCCTCAACCACCTTTTTGATGTGCTCTGGCCGGCTGTTGACGCCACCGGCCGCGATGTCAAAGCCGAACTTGGTGGCGATGCGCACGCTGTCGCGGAAAGGGGCAAGCGCTTCGCCAACCAGTTCTTCGTTGGTATAGGGACCGTACACTTCGGCGGTGTCAAAGAACGTGACGCCTTGTTGATGGGCGGAACGAATCACGTCGATGCCTTGGACTCTGTCCGCCGGAGGTCCGTAGTTGGCGCTGATGCTCATGCACCCCGCGCCCATTTCCGACACTTCGAGTGTTCCCAGTTTTCGCGTCTTCATTTCGTCTCCTCCGCGAGCGCCCGCTTTGTCGCCCCGGCTGCTAGCATCCCTGGTCTGATCGGCGCATGCGGCAAACCACGCGGGTGCGATCGTGATCCCGGCCCCGATAAGTGCAGCATGCGCCAACACCTCACGCCGGCTGAGGCCGGAGCGACTGTGAGTGTTCGAGGCAATGAGCTGTTCACGCTTAAGCATGGGTGTCTCCGGTGCGTTAGGTCTGCGTTGGCGTAGTCAGCGGTCGATGACGGCCATGTTGCCTTCGTCGTGCCGCTCACCCGCGGCCGGCGCAAGGTTGTTCAGCCGTTCGATCTGCGCAGCACTCAGCTCGATGTGGTCAGCGGCGGTGTTCTCCTCGACGCGGGCGACCCGTTTGGTGCCGGGAATCGGGGCAATGTCGTCACCCTGCGCGAGCAGCCAGGCCAACGCGATCTGTGCCGGCGTGGCTCCCATCTGCGCGGCAACGGATTGGACCTCGTGGACGATGCGCAGATTGCGCTGGAAGTTCTCGCCCGTGAAGCGCGGGTTGGTCTTGCGCCAATCGTCGTCGGAGAGCTGCTCGGGCGAGTGGATCTCGCCGGTGAGAAAGCCGTGGCCGAGGGGCGAGTAGGGAACGAATCCGATCCGCAGCTGGCGCAGCAACGGCAGCAGGTCGGTTTCCGGGTCACGAGTCCACAAGGAGTACTCGGTCTGCAGTGCCGCGAGCGGATGCACCGCGTGGGCGCGGCGGATCGTGGCGGGGCCAGCCTCGGACAAGCCGATGTAGCGGACCTTGCCTTCTGCGACAAGATCAGCGAGGGCGCCGACGGTGTCCTCGATAGGCGTGTTCGGGTCGACACGGTGCTGGTAGTACAGGTCGATGTGATCAGTCCCGAGCCGCTTGAGCGATCCCTCGACGGCGATACGGATATTCGACGGGCTGCTGTCGAGGACACCCGGGCCGCCGCCGGAATGCGAGATGATGCCGAACTTCGTTGCCAGCACCACACGGTCGCGGCGACCCTTGATGGCGCGGCCGACGAGTTCCTCGTTGGTGTACGGACCGTAGATTTCGGCGGTATCAAGATGTGTCACGCCGAGATCCAGCGCCCGGTGAATCGTGCGAATCGACTCGGCGTCGTTCACCGCGTCGATGTTGTAGTAGCCCGACATCGACATCGCGCCGAGTCCAATCCGTGAGACGTCAAGGCCGCCGATCGAGATGTGCTTCATGGTGTTTCCACTGTAGATGGATAGCCCCTGAAACCGTTTGCCGGATCTGTCGAGTTCATTGCCTAAAATGACGATTCGACGTGAAAACGAGAAAGGGAAGGCCTGGTAGGGTGCTAGACTTCCATCGAGACGCCACACAAGCGGGGAATCCTTCATGTCCAAGCAAGCTGGGCCACAGACGTCCGAGATCCCGGCAACGAGCGCACTGGCTCGCGCTATTGCGCGGTTTGCCCAAACCGACGGGGATCACGTCACTACGATTCCCGCGCTCACACTGCATCGTCGCAAGGCGCCAACCGATCCCTTGCACTGCATCTACAACCTGGGGCTCGGCGTCGTCGCGCAGGGAGACAAGCAGGTCCTGCTCGGCGGCGAGTCGATCGATTACGGCCCGGGGCGATCGATGCTGACGACCATCGATCTCCCGGTCATCTCACATGTCACGCGAGCGAGTACCCGCGAACCGTTTCTTGGCATGATGCTCACACTCGACGCCCGTTCGGTCCTGCAGATCGCTTCCGAGATGGATGAACCCCGGTCGCGTCGAGAGCAAGCCTATCGCGCCATCTCCTTCGAAGTGCTCGATGGAGTCCTGCTCGATCCCCTCGTCCGCCTCGTCAAGCTGTTGGGCGAGCCAGCACTCGTTCCCCGACTGGCGCCGCTGATTCAGCAGGAAATCACGGTCCGCCTGCTGACCGGCCCGCACGGCGCGCAACTCCGACACCTCGTCACCACCGGGTCCCCCGGCCAACAGATTGCGAAAGCGGTCGCCTGGCTCAAGCAGAACTTCGTCGAAACGCTGAAAGGGGACGACTTGGCGGATCGCGCCCACATGAGCCCTTCGACCTTCCGACAGCATTTCCGCGCACTCACGGGCGTGAGTCCGCTGCAGTACCAGAAGCAATTGCGCTTACAGGAAGCCCGCCAATTGATGCTGAACGAGAACCTCGACGCGGGCAGCGCGGCCGTGCGGGTGGGGTATGAGAGCGCCTCGCAGTTCAGCCGCGAGTACAGTCGCTTGTTTGGGGCGCCGCCGCAGCGCGATATCACGCGCATGCGGCTGAACGTGAACGTCGTCACGACGAGGACCAGCCCTGCTGCAGCACCAGCGTGATTAATGGCGCTCGCCACTGTGGCGGGTACCGTTCGGCTCACGCGGCACGGATGAGCCAGTTGCGGAAATCGTCCCGAACACCCAGCCACGAAATTTCGCTCTGTGTTTTCATCAAATTGCAGCTCAGGGTGATTTTTCACTATCGAACTCGGGATGAGATCCCGCAGATCCCGGGTAGCAGTGGTCAACGCGCCGCCGGATTGCCGGCGGGCCGGCAACACGTGCCGCTACAAACGTTAAAGACCAACGTCCCGTTTCCCATGTCACTCGATCAAGGTGCAAGAACAAAGCTATCCTCGCTCTGTTCATGGCCTGCCTTCTCCTCGCTGGCGCGGTGGCCGTCTGGCTGTGTCGTCCATGAGCGTGCAAAACGGTTTTTCGGCGTCTCTTCCTCGACCTTCAGTCCAAACCATTGCCGGAATGGCTCTCCGGCAGGCGACTTGGCTCGCCATGGTGGCTGCCTTGCTGTTCTTGCCAGCGGGCCGCTGGAACTGGCCGGAGGCCTGGGCGGTCCTCGTGGCGTACGGCGCATTCCTCGTCCTGTCCGGCGTCTGGTGGCTGTGGAAGGACCCCGCTCAACTGAGGGAACGCAGCCACGTCGCCGCGAACGTGAAGACCTGGGACAAAGTGATCGTGATGGCCTACTGGCCTTGCCGGGTACTGACGCTCGTCATTGCTGGACTCGATGCCGGCCGCTTTCGCTGGTCATCGGTTCCGCTGCCGGTCGAAGCGCTGGGATGGTTGGGGCAAGTCGTGGCGGTGAGTGCGATGTTGTGGGCGGGGGCGACGAACACGTATCTTTCGCGCTTCGCCCGTGTCCAGGACGACCGTGGCCACACCGTCGTCACATCCGGGCCGTACGGCTACCTACGCCACCCGATGTACGCCGGGATCATCGTGTTGTTCCTGTGCATCCCGCTGGTGTTGGGATCATGGCTAGCGTTGCTGCCAGGGGCAGCGAACGCCGTGCTCATGGTGATTCGGGCGCGGCAAGAGGACCGGATGCTGCGCGCTGAGCTCGGGGGCTACGAAGTGTATGCGCACCGCGTGCGGTATCGGCTGTTGCCCGGCGTGTGGTGAGTCGGCTGCGTCGAGCCGTCGCTGGACGTCAGTTGTTGCGTGCAGCGCAGAGCAGCACGGGCCATTCCTTAGCATGCAAACAAACAATCTGCGAGCAAGACTCGAATGGCACAACCATGGCCGTGCGGACACACGCAGTCTCATCGGCCCTGGTCGGTCGTCCTGTCACTGAAATTTCCGACAGAGACGCAGGCGGTCCGCCTCCTCTAACTCGCGACCCGTTCGATGTCGGCAAGTCTCCGGGGGTGACGAGCGCCGTCCTGTTACGGCGTTCGTGAGCTCCTAGCTCCTGCCGCAGCTCGTCTCGAATGGCCCCGCTGTGCCAATGTGCGGCTCCCTCAGTCGCGCGCCAGCGCCGCCGCCAACTCCCGTTCCAGGTCGACGTAAGCGTCATCGGCGATGTCGTAAACGACCTTGAGAATCTGGCCTCCAGTGAAAGCGAACTTCGAGCTGTACTCGGCCGAGACGCGATCGCCGCTGTCGTAGCCGATGGCCAGCCCCTCGCCGGCAAGCGCGTAGTGGCCGCTCTGAGTGCGGAAGTCGGCACTGCCCACGGCCTTGTCATCGACGTAGAGCGTCATCGTGCCGAGCACTTCGTTCTTCTTGCTGATCGACTTCTTCTTGAACTCCACGCCGACCACGTGCTTGCCGGATGTGGGCGCAGGACAGGTCAGCTTCTGTTCGGGCGGAATCCCCAGGAAGTTGTAGACGAAGGTGAGCTGTCCATCCTTGACGAACATCGTGTAGCCACCGAAACGCGATCCCTGCGACACGATCACGCCCCGTGAGTCCTTCGAGAACTCGACCTCGGCGAGAATCTTGAACGACACGCCGAGCGTTCGCGCGGCCGAGGCCTCAGGGATCTCCGTCGTTCCCGGGTAGTAGACGTACCGCCCGCTGGCCGGCGCCGCGACCTTGTATTCGAGCTGGTGGATGCCGACGATGCCGTAGTCGTTGAGCGGCAGCGCGTTGTTCTTCTTGGCCTCCTCGAGCCAGAGGGCTGCCAGCTCCTTCACCTTGTCGGGATGCTTGTCGGCGAGGTCGATGGCTTCCGCACGATCGACATCGGTGTTGAACAGCTGCCAGCGGTCCTGGTCGAACTTTCCGATGTTGATCATCGGGCCGTGCTCGGTCGCTGCCTTCCAGCCCTTGTGCCAGATCCCACGCGTGCTCAGCATCTCGTAGTACTGCGTCTCCTTCCGCGTCGGCGCGCTGCCGGCGTCGAAGCTGTAACGCATCGAGACACCTGAGAGCGGCGCCTGCTTCACACCATCGACGACATCCGGCATCGTCAGCCCACAGCACTCCAAGATCGTCGGGACGATGTCGGTGCAGTGGTGGTACTGATGACGGAGCTCGCCGCGAGCCTTGATGCCCTTCGGCCAGTGGATGACCATGGGATCCGCGGTGCCGCCGGCGTACTGCGAGTAGCGCTTGAACATCCGGTACGGTGTGCTGAACGCGACCGCCCAGCCGGTCGGATAGTGGTTGTAGGTGTCCGGCGATCCGAGCTTGTCGAGCATCGCCAGGTTGGACGCGATGTCGTCCGGGTAGCCGTTGAAGAAGCGGTTCTCGTTGACCGACCCGTCCGGGCTGCCTTCGCCCGACGCGCCGTTGTCGGCGCAATAGAAGATCAGGGTGTTATCGAGCTGACCTGATTCCTCGAGATAGTCGATCACACGGCCGATCTGCGCGTCGGTGTATTCGGAGAAGCCGGCAAACACCTCGGCCATGCGGCTGAACAGCTTCTTCTCGTCGGCGGAGAGCGTATTCCAGGGCCGGACGCTATCGCCTTCGATGAACGTGCCCTTGCTCATCGGGTTGATCGGCGTCAGCTCGGTGTCCTTCGGCATGATGCCGCGCTCGATCATGCGGGCCAGTACCCACTCGCGATACGCCTCGTAGCCGTCGTCGAACTTGCCTTTGTACTTGTCGATGTACTCCTTCGGGGCGTGATGCGGCGCGTGATTGGCGCCGGGGCAGTACCAGAGATACCAGGGCTTGTCCGCCCGTGCCTGCTTCGTGTCGCGGATGAAGCCGATCGCCTTGTCGGCAATGTCTTTCGAGAAGTGATAGCCCTCCTCGGGCGAGTACGGCGGCTCGACGAAGTGGTTGTCGGCGATCAGCTCGGGGTACCACTGATTGGTCTCGCCGCCGATGAAGCCGTAGAAGCGGTCATACCCAAGCCCGAGCGGCCAGTGCTTGCGGTTGGCGCCGATGTCGAACGCGTCGACCGGCACGTTGTGGTTCTTGCCGATCCAGAACGTGCTCCAGCCGGCGTTGCGCAGGATCGTCGCGATCGTCGCGTTCTCGGGTGGGATGTGGCCCGCGTAGCCGGGGAATCCAGCTGCTGATTCGGCAATCGTGCCGAAGCCGTTCTGATGATGATTGCGGCCGGTGAGAAAGCAGGATCGCGTTGGCGAGCACACCGACGTCGTATGCCACTGCGTGTACGTCAGCCCGTCCTTCGCCAGCCGGTCCATGGTCGGCATGTTGATCCGACCGCCGTACGGCGACCATGCCGCCTGGCCCGTGTCGTCGTACAGGATGACGAGCACGTTGGGCGCATCCTTTGGTGCCTTGCGGTCGAGGAACGCCTCCCAATCAGGCTTGCTATCGCGAATATCGAGGTTGATGGTTCCCTTGAACGGTACGGGCATCACGACGCTCCTCTTCGAGATTTTGGGTCGACGACCGCCCCACGGCGGCACGGTGGACCGTAATCGCCACGGTATTTCGTGGGTCGCGCAGACGGCTTCCTGCTCGACACGAGCGAATTTTCTCGGAAACCGGGTACGTCGAACGAGGCTTGCCTCGTTCCAGGAGCAGTAGGCGTACCGTTCCCTGAGCCAAGCGTGCGCATGGTTTAGGCTGCACGGATGAGCCAGTGACGGAAATCGTGGCACAGAATTTCACGTGTGTTTTCAATAACTTGCAGCACAGGGTGATCTCACTCTAGAACTTCAGGGGCGAGGACTCGCCGCAGTGTCTACCAACCGGCGCACGCCTGGCGTGATGCTGATCAGAAGATCGGCTGGTGGCTGTTGGATGGTGATTACCTCCACGTCGATCCGCGGCGTACGACACGAGCTCGCGGACATCGGCCTGCGAATAAAACGCAGGAGACGACGTGACGTCGAAGCAGGCATGGTGGCAGCTTGCGAACCGATCGATGGCACCTATACGCTACGCGCGGTCATTCCAGAATGGTGTTTGCTGTCGGCGTCGCGCTCGATCCCATCACCTTCGGAGGTTCTCGTGAATCGCGTGTGTTGGCCTGCGGTACTGGGCCTGTGGGCGTTGTCGCTCGGTGCGTGCTCGACCCCCACCTACGACCTCGTCATCTCCAATGGCCATGTCATGGATCCCGAGACCGGATTCGACCGCGTGGCGCACGTCGGCATCGTCGGCAGCCGCATCGAGGCGATCAGTGACCGTCCGTTGCGCGGCCATCGATCGTTTGACGCCAGCGGCCTCGTCGTCGCGCCAGGGCTCATCGAATTGCACACGCACGGCGAAGACAAGCTGAACTACGAGTTCCGCGCCATGGACGGCGTCACGACAATGCTCGACACCGAGCGCGGGACAGTCGACGTCGACAAGTGGTACGCGGACCGGGAGGGCAAGACGCTCGTGAATTACGGCATCTCGGCCGGGCACAGCCCCGCGCGCGTGCAGGTGGTTGGCGGCAAGTACGAGGGGTTTCACTTCTCGGGGCCAGCGCGTACCAGCGCGGCGACGCCGGAACAGATCGAGCAAATCGCGTCGCTCGTCCGGCGAGGGCTCACCCGCGGTGCGCTCGGCGTCGGCTTGATGCCCTTCTACACGCCGGCGGCGTCTGAGGAAGAGATCAGGAGGATGTTCGGCGTCGCGAGGGAAGTGCCCGGCGCCGCGGGCTACGTGCATCTGCGCTACGCGGGACACGGGGCGAACGGCCAGCCGGGCGCGGTGCAGGCGCTCGAAGAGGTGCTGAGGCTCTCACGGGAGGCCAAGGCGCCGCTCCACGTCGCTCACGTCACGTCGAGTGGCCTCTCGGCGACCCCGACGCTGCTGAAGATGATCGCCGACGCGAAAGCGCAGG
>Ga0111539_10000390_pt1 | contig 54308 bp, 50 predicted proteins | sample RhiMethybrSRZTD1_FD_79667 | JGI IMG/M metagenome (GOLD analysis project Ga0111539, IMG submission 79667) | Populus rhizosphere microbial communities from Tennessee, USA - Rhizosphere MetaG P. TD hybrid SRZTD1 (version 2) (version 2) | ecosystem: Host-associated > Plants > Roots > Rhizosphere >... | reverse complement strand
GTGTTCTTCGCTACGCTCGCGTTTGCGTTCCTCGAGCCCTTCTTCTTCATCGGCTATCTCGTCTCGATCGCGCTCTTCGGCTTGTATCAGGCCGTGTTCATGGCCAACGCCGGCGGCGCGTGGGACAACGCGAAGAAGATTGTCGAGACCGAGCTCAAGATGAAGAACACGCCGCTGCACGCGGCGACGGTCGTCGGCGACACGGTGGGCGATCCGTTCAAGGACACCTCGTCTGTGGCACTCAACCCCGTGATCAAGTTCACGACGCTGTTCGGCTTGCTGGCCGTCTCGCTTGCCGTGCGGCTCAGCGAACAGCAGGGCGAAACCATGAGCCATGCCCTGGCCGCGTTGTTCTTTGTGGTCTCGGTCGTGTTCGTGTGGCGGTCGTTCTACGGCATGCGCATCGGCTCGAGTCACTAGGGGCGCGTTTTGCAGGGTTTTCACAGTGGTCGAGCCACTTTTGTCGTTGCGGATGAGCGTCGGATCCGGGATAGAATGCCCGTTCGCTGTGACGCGGAGCACTTTGGCGGAGGCGGTGTCTAACGTTTCGCAAGGTTTCGTTGACACTGTTTTTTGCGCCTAGCTATAATCGGCCGCTCCGCGCGGCTGCGCTGGCGACTTCAGGGAGGTAGAGCACCCTTGCCACGTGATGAACGCATGTTTGGCGATATCGTCGATCCCTCCATCAAGCTTGGAAACAAGCAGGGCTACTCGGTGGGGATGACGATCCTCATCGAGGCGACGGTGATCGCGGCGGTTGTCATCATTCCGTTGATGGCATTCGAAGCGCTGCCAACGCCCCCCTCGATGATGGCGTTCGTAGCCGCCCCGCCGCCCCCACCGCCCCCACCGCCCCCACCACCGCCACCCAAGCCGGCGGAAGTGAAGCCGGTGGAAGTCGTGAATCCAAACGCCGCCCCGACCGAGCCGCCCAAGGAAATCAAGGCGGAGCCCGTGGACACCAACTTCGAACGCGCAGGCGTTGAAGGTGGTGTGCCTGGAGGTGTTGTCGGTGGTGTCGTCGGCGGATTGCCAGAAGCCCCGCCGCCGCCCCCGCCGCCGACCCAGCCGGTTCGCGTCGGTGGTCAGATCAAACAGCCGACGAAGACGAAGCACGTCGCGCCAACCTATCCGCCGATTGCTCAGTCCGCCCGCGTCCAGGGCGTGGTGATCATCGAGGCGGTGATCGGACCAAACGGCAAAGTGCAGGACGCGCGCGTTCTCCGCTCGATTCCCCTGCTCGATCAGGCCGCGCTCGACGCGGTGAAGCAGTGGGAGTTCACGCCGACCCTGCTCAATAACACGCCGGTGCCTGTCATCATGACCGTCACCGTGCAGTTCACGCTCAGTTAATTACGTCAGCGCATACACAGACAGGCAGCCCCTGTCCTCCGGCTGAAAGCCGGAACCAAGGGCAGGGCGATTGCGGAGGATGCAGTAATGGGAGTTCGCAAGATGCGTCAGGTCGGTCAGATCGCGTGTGGAGCCGTGGGCGCCCTCCTGCTCAGCACGCCAGCGTTTGCGCAGGAAGGTGCGGGTCTCGACCTCATCGACATGTTCGGACAGATGGGCCCCGTGGCGTGGGGCGTGGCCGTCGTCCTCTTCATCATGTCGTTCTGGTCAGTGGGCATCGCGATCGAGCGCATCTACACCTATAACCAGGCGCGCAAGCAGTCGAAGCTGTTCGCGCCGCAGGTTGCCAAGCACCTCCGCGACGGCCGCCTCAAGGAAGCGATCGCGCTGTCGGCGTCGAAGGACTATCGCTACAGCCACCTCGCGAAGGTCGTGCTCGCCGGACTGCAGGAGTATCAGTTCCAGCAGGAGAGCGGCAGCAGCCTCAATCGCGACGACGTTCTGGACACCGTGCGCCGCTCGATTCAGCGCGCCACGGCCCTCACCACGAACGACCTGAAGAAGGGCGTCAACACCCTCGCCACGATCGGCTCGACGGCCCCGTTCGTCGGACTGCTCGGCACGGTCGTCGGCGTCATCAACGCATTCGTCGGCATCGCGTCTACCGGATCGGGCGGTATCGCGGGCGTGTCAGCCGGTATCGCCGAAGCGCTCGTCGAGACCGCGCTCGGCCTGTTCGTCGCGATTCCCGCGGTCTGGTTCTATAACTACCTGACCAGCCGCCTCGAGTACTTCAACGTCGAAATGGACAACTCCTCGTCGGAGCTCGTCGACTACTTCATCAAGAAGACGGCGTAGATCTCGGGTAATTTCACGACTGGAGTCTCGTTATGGCAGTGCAACTAGGCGGGGGCGGCGGAGTCAAATCCGACATCAATGTCACGCCACTCGTGGACGTGATGCTGGTGCTCCTGATCATCATGATGATCGTGGCGCCTCTGCTCCAGCAGGGTGTCAGCGTCAAGCTTCCGAAAGCGACCAACACGAACGAGAAGCCTGACACCCAGGATCAGACGGTGCTTGCGATCGACTCGAATCGCCGTCTGTATCTCAACGCCGTGCCCGTGCAGAAGGACGACCTGCAGCGCCGCGTGACCGAGATCCTGGAGAACAAGAAAGACCGCATCGTGATCATCAAGGCTGACGAGGACGTCGAGTACAGCGCCGTGATGGATGCGATGGACCAGCTGCGCGCGAGCGGCATCGAGGACATGGGCCTCATCACCGACCCGCGCACGTCGTCGTCCAAGACGCCGAATCGGGGAGGCGAATAATGGCCATCCACCAGCACCACGGCGCCGAAAAGGTCTTCAAGGGCAAGATCCCGCAGGCCACTGCGGACATGAACATCACGCCGATGATCGACGTGCTGCTCGTGCTCCTCGTCATCTTCATGGTCACCTTGCCGCTCAACCAGCGCGGTCTCGACGTGAACCTGCCGGCTGAAACACAGCAGCCGAAGCAGTCCACGCCGGACATCAGCCAGATCGTGCTGAACTACACCGCGGACAAGAAGATCTCGATCAACAACCGGGACGTCTCGCTGCGAGACCTTGAAGACACGCTGCGCATGATCTTCGAGGAGCGCCAGCAGAAGACGATGTTCATCATGGGCGCGGGCACCCTGCGCTATGGCGAAATCGTCGAGGTCATCGACGCGGCCAAGGGCGCCGGTGTCGAGAAGGTGGGCATCGTCACCGAAGGCATGCGCAAGGCCGCATCCGGCGGCGAGTAAGCGGCTCGACTCGTCTAGTTCAAGGCTTAAAGGCCGTCCCAACCGGGACGGCCTTTTTGCTGTACGTCAGCGGAGCATGGCGCGAGCCATCGCCGGGTCGCCGTCGTTCTTCGCGGGCGTCACGCCCAGCGCTTCCGCCAGGGCATCGTAGATGTGGATGTTCTCGAACGCCGGCAGCACCACGCCGCGTTTGAACGCCGGACCCGACGCCACGAAGATACCGCGCATAGAGATCGCGTACTGGGGATCGTAGCCATGCTCGCCGCGCGGGCCAGTCTGGCCTCGCTGAAGGCGCTGGTTGAGCGTCGCTCGCGGCAGCACCTGCCAGCCTTCGTCCACGACGCCGACGATCGGTGGGATGCGCGGATGATTGCGATAGTGCCAGTGCTCCGGCGTCTCCGCCTTGCGATAGACCTTCAGCCGCGGATGAGCGTTCACGAGCGCCTTGTAGACAGCCTCTTCGCGTCCGGGCTTTGGAAACAGTCCCAGCGTCGGGTTGATGTCGATGACTTCCACATCGTCCGGTGAGATGTAGTCGTCGAGAACGACGACGCGGTCCGTGGACGTCTCGGCCATCCCGTGGTCTGAGACGATGACGATGTTGACCCTGTCGGAGAGGCGGCGACGCTCCAGACCGCGCAGCAGGCGCCCCAGATAGCCATCAGCGCGGCGTACGGCCGTCCGGACAGCCTCTGACCCTGGACCGTTGTTGTGGCCCGCGGCATCGACGTCGCTGAAATAGAGCGTCATCAGAGACGGCCGGCGTCCCTCTGGCAATTCGAGCCACGACAGCACGCGATCGACTCGGTCGGAAGCTGGCATGGACGAATCGAAGGGGGCCCAGAAGTTCGGCCGGTGGCCTCCAATCGGTGCCTCCGATCCTGGCCAGAACATCGCCGCCGACAATCGGCCCGTCCGCTGTACCGTTGCCCAAATCGGCTCGCCACCCCACCACATCGCATCCTGGTTCTCGGCGCTGTTGCTCATCGAGAGACGCCGGCCCGTCGGCGGGTCCTTGATCGTGTTCGCCACGATGCCGTGGTGCCCCGGATACAGGCCGGTGACGATGCTGTAGTGGTTGGGAAATGTCTTCGAGGGATAGCTCGGAATCAGGTCTGCGCTCACGCCCTTCGCCGCCAGGCGATTGATGTTGGCCGGCGAGTACGTCGTCCGGTAGTCCCACCGGAAGCCGTCAAATGAAATGAGGATGAGAGTGGGCGGTGAACTCTGGCCGACGAGAACCTGACCGCGCCCCGCCCCGATACAGAGGCAGAGGAGCAGGAGGAGAACTGCTCGGCGAGTCATCGATGGAGAGTGTAATCGAACGGTCAGCTCTCGACAGAGTAGGGCGGGTCCTGTTCGTCAGGACCCGCCGAACGATTAGTTAAACGAATAACGGAAGCTAAGCAGGAACTGGTAGACGTCGCTGAGCGCGTTGGCCGTCTGGAACGTGCTTCTCACCAGCTCGTTGTTGACGACCGCCAAACGATAGGTCGAGCGTCCCGTGGCCGCATCGACTGCGGGGTTGGTCAGAATCTGCGCCCCGTTGGCCGCGGTGGTCGGAAGCACGATGCGCTGGCTGACGCCCCAGTTGTGGTTCAACAGGTTGCCGAAGTTGGTGATGTCGAATCGAACCTGCCCGGCGTTCCGTTTGCCGCCGATGTTCCTGAAGATGTCCTGCATGATGCTCACGTCCATCCTGTTGAACAGTGGCATGAACTGGCCATTGCGCACGGCGTACTGCCCGCGATGAGAGCGGAGATACGCGTCCTGCGAAATGTAGGCCTCGAACGCCTGCGCCTGTTCGGCCGCCGTGAACACGCGACCGTTGGTGTGCGTGAACTGCACGAAGTTCATCTCCGACGTGTCACGCGGGATGTAGATCAGATCGTTCCCTGAGAAGCCGTCGCCGTTCATGTCGCCGCTGAAGACGTAGCTCATCTTCGTCGTGAAGTTCTGCGTCGGCGGGCGTGCCTCCCAGAATGCCGACACTGTCGTCGCGCCGAAGTTGAAGTAGGAACGCGAGTACGACCCCTGCACGAACACGCGGTGGCCCTGCGAGTACGCGGAGGAGGCGACACCCGGATTATTCGGATCGTGGGAGATCTGGTTGTTGGCGACTGACGAGAACGCCGTTGACCCGGGATCGATCGTGCTGTTGCCCTCGCCGTAGCTGTAGGCGCCGCGGAGGGAGAAGCCCTTGTACAGCGTCTTCGAAAGGCTCCCGGACAGGTTCCATGCCGAGCCGACACTCTCGTTCCCCATCACGAGAGCACTGGTGATGATGTTGGGCGACGTGTTGTTGATCCGGTTGGCGGTCCAGCGGGGGCGGTTGTCCACACCGGTGAACGCCGTCTGCGCGGCGGGGAGGTTGGCATTGATATACGAGACGCCGTTGATGTCCTTGCTGTAGAGGAACTCGACGGTGCCCGTGATGCCGCCCGGCAGCCGATGGTCCACGCCGAGGTTGGTGCGCCAGACCTGCGGGAACTTGAAATCCGGCTCGGTGACGTCCAGCTCAAAGCTCGCGGCGCCCTGGCCGGTGACGTTGGTCGGCTTGTGGCGAGCCGGATCCGGGCTGAACGGGTAGATGCTCGGATCGCATGCCGGCTGGAAGCACGAGATCTCCCCGATGAGGACGCCGGTGTTGCCCAGCTGATTCGAGATCCACACATAGAGTGGCGGACCAGTGAATGCGCCGGTTCCCACGCGCACCTGCGTGCGCTGCTGGCCGCCGAGGTCCCAGTTCATCGCCACGCGCGGCGACCACAGGATTCTCGTATCGGGCATCTCGCCCGTCTGGTACTGCACTGGATTCCCGTCCTGATCGCGGAAGGTCAGGGCGTCGGCCTTGGCATTTTGAAACGCGGTGTTCTTGAATGCGGAGAGGTCGAACCTGAGACCCCCGGTCACCGTGAGATCCCGGCGCGGCCGCCACTCATCCTGCACGTAGCCGCCGCTGTACCAGACGTCGAGTTCCTGCAGCGGCTTGTCGAGGTTCGGCACGTTCGAGTACCGCACTTTGAAGCCGCGCAGCGCACCCGGAACAGCCGTCGTCCGATTCGGGTTCGCTGCGGCGGCGCCGGCTTCGGCGTAGAAGTCGGCCAGCGAATTGAAGGTGTAGTTGCTCTGCGGGCAGCAGCTCCAGAACACGTTGTCAGAGTGGTATCTCTGCGTCGAGAAGCCCACCGTCAACGTGTGACGCGTGGAGAACTTCAAGAAGCTGTCCTGCAGCTGGAACGTGTGGTACTTCAGCTCATTTTGAACAGTAAATGGCTCGGACCCGAACGAGACGTAAGCCGTGTTCTCCTGCAGGATGTCAACGAAGGGGAACAGATCGCCAAGCGGCCTGCGGCTCTCGTCATTCGTGGTGTAGCCGGTTATCAGGCTGTTCGACATGCTGGAGCCGATCACCGAGTTCCATTCGCCGATGCCCGACTTGATGTTCTCGAGAATCGAATACGTCGTGCTGCCGAAGCCGAGAAATGCGGTGGTGAACGGCGACCGGCCGATGCCTGCCGACGAGGAGCCCGACGTGTAGTTGTCAGAGCTCGAATCGAGCTGGTTGTAGCGGAAGCTGATCTTGTTGTTGTTCGAGAGGTTGAAGTCAGTCCGCAGCAGGTAGCGCTTGGCCGGCGTGAGGTCGGTGAGATCGGCGAACGCACCCGGGTCGAACCGGAAGTTCTGCTGCAGGAACGAACTCAGTGTCGTGAGATCCGACTGCAGCACGCGTGTCACGGTGCCCGCCACCGGCTCACTGCCGGTGTTGGCACGGTAGGTGGTCAGCGGCCGGTTGTCTTCTTCGTTCTCGTAATTGCCGAACACGAACAGCCGATTCTTGACGATTGGGCCGCCTCCCCAGACGCCCGTGTCGCGGAAGTTGAACGTGCCAGGACTCACGGCCTGTCCACGTGCCTCGGTGCCGACGAAGTCTTCGTTCCGAAGCCGGTGGTAGAACGACGCCGTCAGTTGATTCGTTCCGCTGCGGGTCACTGTGTTGACGGCGGCGCCGATGAAACTGCCTTGCCGCACGTCAAACGGCGCGACGCTGACCTGCACCTGCTCGATCGACTCGAGCGAGATTGGCGCGACGTTGGTGCGCTCGCCGGGCGCTGAACCGAGCCCGAAGGAGTTGTTGAAGTACGAGCCATCAACCGTCATGTTGTTGAGGCGATTGTCCTGACCGGCGAAGGAGCCGCTGGCGCCGGCCTGCGGGGTCAGGCGGGTGATGTCACCGATGCGGCCGGTGAGTGTCGGGAGCGTCGCGATATCCAGGCGATTGACGGCCGTGGCCGCGCCCGTACGGCTCGAGCTGAAGACCGGGTCAACGGTTGCGGAAACGGTGACCGTCTCTTGCACCGTCACTGCGCGCACTTTGAACGCGAGGTCGGCTGAAATCCCCAGCGTCACCTGCACGTCTTCCTGCGTTTGCGGCTCGAAGGCCGTGCCTGCGGTGCCGTTGTACGTCACCGTGACGCTGTACGGGCCGCCGACGCGCATGCCGGGAATCGTGAATCGGCCGTCGGCGCGAGTCACAGTCTCGTAGTTGGTGCCCGAGGGCAGGTGGATGGCGATGACGCTCGCGCCCTGCACGGGCTGATCCTGCTGGTTGGTGACGAGGCCGTTGAGGGCGCCGGTCGTCACGCCCTGAGCCGACACCGCGCTGGGCCAGGCCATGGCCAGGGAGAGCGCCACGAGCGCGAGAGTTCGAGTACTGCGTACCATCAGGTTCAACACGCACTTCATTGAGTCACTCCAAGCACTGAACGTCCGAAATCCTTCGGACCCCGCGCCCAATCATCGAATGTGAAAGACGGAAGGCCCAACCATACTAAGCGCAAGTTACGGATCGGTAAAAGGACGGGATTTCGTCCGGCGACGAACAAAGCAAAAGGGCGGTTTTCGTTGGGAAAACCGCCCTTAACGACACAAGCACGCGGTCGACTCGACCGGGTGCGCCGAAAACGGCTACTACTCGCCAGCGCCGGCCGCGCGCTGCTTGCGCTGAATCTCGACGGCCTGGTCGCGGACCCTGTCCGCTTCCTTGAGCAGCGCCTGCTGTTTGGCGGGGTCCTTCTCGAGGTTGGCCTGCACGCGGAGCAGGAGACCCTTGTAGGTCAGCGCTTCGTGATAGTCGGCCTTGAGCTTGATCGCCTTGTCGATGGCCTCGTTGCCGGCCTGGACGAACTTGATCTTGTCGGCCTGCGACGTTGTGAAGTCGCGATACGCCTTCTCCCAGTAGTAGGTGGCAATCGTGTAGTAGGCCTCCGGATTGTTCGGCTCGCGTTCGGCGCGCGCGTGCAGCGCTTCCATGGTCTTGTCGAATTCGCCCTGACGATTGTAGAAGGCGGCGAGCGTGACGTAGACGCCGGCGTCGTTCGGCTTCATCTCGCGGGCCTTGACGAGGAGTTGCTCGGCCTGGTCGTAATCGCCGTTTTCCTCGTAGATGCGCGACAAGTACGTGTAGTTTTGCGGCTCGTTCGGCTCGAGCTCAATCATGCGGCGCAGGATTGGCTCGGCTTGTGTGGGATCGTTCAACTTGTCGGGACCATAGGCGGCCACGAGATACTCCATGGCGAGCTTCTTGATCTTCGGATCCTTCTCGACCTCGGTCGATTTCTTGTAGTTCTCGATCGCTTTGGTCAGCATCGCGTCGTTGGCCGCCTCGCCACGGCGCGCCGGACGGAACTGATTGTCGTAGCTGTTGGCGAGGAAGAAGTAGGAGTAGGTCAGCGTCGGGTCGGCCGCGATCGCTTCCTCATACTTCGCCGAAGCGGCTTTGTAATCCTGCTGCTGGTACAGCTGATTCGCGTCCTTGAACGCCATTTTGGCCTTCAGCATTCGAACCTGACTGCAACCCGCCGTGGCCAGGCCGAGCGTCGCGATCAGCGCGCCAAGGGCCATCCGTGACGAAAACTTCCGCATCGCTCAATCCCCCCTGCAATCCCGTCGAAGCCCCGACCGAAAGGCCCCGCAAGCGGGCCAGTATAGTGATCCATTTTCAGGCCAGTCAAGGCTTTCGGCCCTGGCCCGCCGTAGCGGTTGGCGCGAAGGCGGCTATCATGAAGATGCCGGCGACGCAACCTGAAACCTGCGGCGAAGACGCCGCGTCACGACGCGGACACAAGCCGCGTCTGAACGTTAGACACCGCCTTTCATGATTCGATTCGAGACGCTCCTTGAGAAAGTCAGGAGCTACAGCCCAGAAGCGGACCTCGAGCTCCTCAGGCGGGCGTACGTCTTCTCAGCCCTCGAACATAAGGGGCAGGTGCGGCACTCCGGCGAGCCCTACCTCATTCATCCGCTCGAGGTCGCCGATTCACTGGCGGAGATGAAGCTGGACGTGGTGGCCGTTGCCGCTGGGCTTCTCCACGACGTCGTCGAGGACACGCTGACCACACCCGAGCGAATCGAGGAGCTGTTCGGGAAGGAGATCGCGCACGTCGTCGAAGGTGTGACGAAGATTGGCGCCATACCCTTCTCGTCCAGTGAGGAGCGTCAAGCCGAGAACTTCCGCAAGATGCTGCTGGCCATGGTTGACGACATCCGCGTCATCCTGGTCAAGCTCGCCGATCGCCTGCACAACATGCGGACGCTCCAGCATCTGCCGGAGGAGCGCCGGGTGAAAATCGCGCAGGAAACGCTCGACATCTACGCGCCGATCGCCAATCGGCTCGGCATGAGCAAGGTCAAGAACGAACTCGAGGAGCTGTCGTTCAAGTATCTCGAGCCCAAGGCGTACGATGCGCTGCGCGCCAAGGTTGAAGCCAAGCGCAAGAGCGCCGAAGCGGTGATCGACGAGTTGACGCGCACGCTGCGCTCGAAGCTCGAGGACGCACAGGTTCCGATCATCACGCTGGACGGCCGAATCAAGCGCCTTTACAGCATTCACAACAAACTGAAGCGGCAGAAGATCGATCTCGAACGCGTCTACGACTTCGTCGCCCTCCGTGTGACCACGCAGTCGGTCAAGGACTGTTACGCAGCACTCGGCATCATCCATCAAACGTGGTCGCCGGTGCCGGGCCGCATCAAGGACTTCATCGCGATGCCGCGGCCCAACGGTTACCAGTCGCTGCACACGTCGGTCATCAGCGAACAGGGATTTCCTTTCGAGGTGCAGATCCGTACCGACGAAATGCATCGACGCGCGGAGGAAGGCGTCGCGGCGCACTGGAAATACAAAGAAGGCCGCGTCGGCGACCATCGGGACGAACGCTACTTCCAGTGGATGCGCCAGCTGCTTGAAGTGCAGCAGGAGGTACGCGATCCCGCGGAGTTCCTGCAGAACCTGAAGATCGATCTCTATCCGGAGGAGGTCTACATCTTCACGCCGAAGGGCGAGGTGCGTTCGTTGCCCCGCGGCGCCACCGCCGTGGATTTTGCCTACACCGTGCACACCGACGTCGGCCATCAGTGTGTCGGTGCGCGCATCAACGGCCGCATGGCGCCGCTGCGCACACGGCTTCAGAACGGCGACATCGTCGAGATCGTCACGCAGTCGGGTCACAAGCCGAGCCGCGACTGGTTGACGTTTGTCGCGACGTCGCGCGCGCGCAGCAAGATCAGGCACGTCCTGCTCACCGAGGAGCGGACCCGCAGCATCGAGCTTGGCCGGCGTCTCTTCGACAAGGAAGCGCGCCGTTTCAGTCTCAACCCGACGACGCTGCTCGAAAGTCCCGGGCTCACCAAGTTCGCGACCGAGTACGGCGCCAAGTCGGCCGACGAGCTGCTCGCGCACATCGGCTACGGGAAGCTCTCAGCACGCACGGTGCTGCAGAAGTCAGTGCCGCCTAGTCAGCTGCATGAAGCCTCGCCGATCGTGTCAGTGGTGCGGCGCGTGCTGCGCCCGGGCACCAGCTCCGACAAGATTAAGGTCCGCGGCGCCGACGATGTGATGGTGTTCCGCGCCAAATGCTGCAACCCGATTCGCGGCGAGAAGATCGTCGGCTACATCACGCGCGGCAAGGGCGTGTCGGTGCATTCACTCGGGTGTCCGAACGTGCTGAACCTGATGTTCGATCCGGAGCGCCGCATCGAGGTCGAGTGGGACAGCGCTGGCACCGATCAAGCGCCGTACGTCGTCCGGCTCACCATGCAGGTCGAGGATCGCAAAGGCATGCTCGCCGAGATCAGCGCGAAGATCTCGGATATCAATACCAACATCACCAATATGGAAGCGCGCACCGGCGAGGATCAGCAGGCGCGCATCGATATGACCGTCGAGATCCGGGACGTGAAGCACCTGGAAAAGGTGATCAAGTCCATCAAGGGCGTGCAGGGTGTGCTGGGCGTCGAGCGAACGGCTCGCGCCTGATCAGAGCACCGCGATTGCGTCTATCTCGATCTTCACGTCTCTCGGAAGTCGCGCGACTTGGACGGTGGCCCGCGCCGGCGGCGGATCGACGAGATACCGGTTGTACACCTCGTTCATCGCCGCGAACTCATTCATGTCCGCCAGGTAGACCGTCGTCCGCACCACGTTGGTGAAACTCGCGCCCGCGGCACGAAGCAGCGCCGTCAGGTTCTGCATCACCTGATCGGCCTGTGCGCTGATGTCGCCCTGAATCAGATTGCCTGTTGCTGGATCGATCGGAATCTGTCCGGAGATGAACAGGAGATTGCCGGCCCTGATCGCGGGGGAGTAGGCCCCCATCGCTTTCGGCGCGTCGGGCGCCGTGACGGCCTGACGCATCTCAGGCGGCCTTGACGACCTTGCCGCCGCGCAGGCAACGCGTGCAGACGCGGATGCGTTTGGTCGCGCCGTTGACGATCGCGCGGACCGTCTGGAGGTTGGGTTCGAACCGTCGTGGTCCCACGTTGTGGGCGTGGGAAACCGTCCGGCCGACAACCGGACCCTTGTCGCAGATCTCGCACCGCTTGGCCATAAATCCCTCTGAAGACAGGAACAAACCCTGAATTGTATCAGGTCCTACGGCAGGATCAGCGAACTGGTGGCTTTGGCCGGTTCCTGCGGGCCAGGTCCCTGCGCCCTGCGGACCTGAAGCAGCCGCGCGATCAGCGAGGCATAGAACGTGTCGGTCCCGTCCCCGGACTTCTTCGCGTCCCGGGCGCCCTGTTCGATGGCCCGAAGCGCAATGGCCGCCTCGGCATCGGTGATGGTGCCGCCCTGGGCGCGGATTTGTCCCAGCATCGCGGTCAGATCCGTCGCGAGTCGCTGCGCCGGCAGTGACGAAGGCGCGTGCTCGTAGATGACGCCGCGCGCCGATGTCTCCAGTGTCGCGGCCACCGCCCGGGTCGCCTGTTCGATGTCCTCGTCAACCAGGCGAGTAAAGCCCTGCGGTGTGTGACGGGCAATGGCCGTGTGGAGGAGGAAGAACAGCTGATGCTGCCGCTCGTTGAGATGACGAATCGATGGCAGAAGAGCCGCCACATCGCGCTCCTGCTGTCGCTTCACCTGCGCGGCTGGGTGCTCGCGGGCGGCCGCCAGATGCGGACAATCGTCGGGACAATCGATCTCGACGAGACGTTTGGTCGCACAGCACACCGAACAGATCGTCTGGCCGAGCGCGGGGCACGATCGACGTCCCTTTCGCTGACCGCAGGACGGGCAGGTCATACCCCAGCTTCGCACACGCATCCGGCTGCCGACAACGGAGGCGGTCTCGAAAGGTCGCAATTCCGCCACGCGCTGTCGTGACCCCGGACTGACAGACTCATCTCTCGAATTATGCTGATTTTTAGACAGACTGCCGAAATTTCTGCGAACGAGCATTTTCGCCGCGTGTTGACACCGCTGTCCGGCTCTACTCGGGACTGCGCGAGAACTCGACCCACAACGCATCTAGTAAAGCATTGAAAATAGATGCCTTAATTCACAGCACTCGCGCCAGTGCTGATCTGTCGTTGACGCGGTCATGTGGACAGCCCTCCACAACGCTGGTCCTGAGACCACATATCCGTCGTTGCTGTCTGCACTCTCCAGGGGACAGTTCATCTGAAAACCTGGCCCGTCAGACTGGCGTCTAATGTGTCAGTAACCGGCGGCCCGAATCGTGCTCCGGTGTAAGTCGATGATCGGGAGTGGGTTGCTGGCTCGGGTTTGTGAGGCTGACGAGAGTGGTTGGTTCATTCATATCTCGCGACCGCAACCGGCGAGCGGCAAGCGCGAGGCGGGCATTCAAGTTGCATAGCCGCGGGCATCATATCGGTCGGGGCCTTTAACAAAGGCGACGTGGAAGGAGCGACAGGCATCATGGCGACGACGACGAAGACGAAGGTGGCGGCAAAGACGAGCCGCTATAACGAGCTCAGGAAGATGCTCGAAGAGCGCCGCCGCGAATTGCTGAATGCGGTCCAGGGAAAGATTCGTGACGTTCGGGCTGAAGGCGGCAAAGATCGCGACGTGCTCGATCAGGGTGAGAGCTCTGAAGTCGATATTCAGGAAGACATCGAGTTCGCGCTCATTCAGATGAAGTCCGAAACGCTCACCAAAGTTGACGCGGCGCTGCGTCGGCTCGAGGAAGGGACCTACGGCGATTGCTTCGAGTGCGGTGAGGAAATCGCGGAGGCGCGCCTGCGCGCGCTGCCATTCGCAGTGCGATGCAAGGACTGCGAGGAAGCGCGTGAGACCGCCGAGCGGCGCGAGCGTCAGCAGGCGCAGAAGCGCGGGTCCTCGGCGCTGTTCTACGACATGCAGAACTAAGGTCGAGCGGGTTTCAGGCCCGCTCGCCGTCACGCACAGGTTGCGGCGGGGTGCTCACCCCGCCGCACGTTTTCCGCCGCTTCTCCTTACAAAAATCTCCGCGCACTCCTTGCGCGTCTCACCAAAGTAGGAGAGCATCCGCCCATGAACGAACGCGACGAGACTCTGGACTTCGAAGAGCTGTCGGTGAATGACCGGCCGCTGGTCCCCGATGAGTTGCCGATTCTGCCGCTCAGGGACACCGTGCTGTTCCCGAATTCGTTCATGCCGCTCGCCGTGGCGCGTGAAACGTCCGTCCGTTTGATTGACGAAGCGATCTCCGGTGGCAAAGTCATTGGCGTCTTCACGCAGCGCGACGCCTCCGTCGAAGAGCCGATGCAGGCCGATCTCTTCACCGTCGGCACGGCCAGCCAGATTCACAAGATGTTCAAGCTGCCTGACGGCAGCCTGCGGCTGATCGTCCAGGGCCTCACGCGCCTCACCCTCGAGGCGATCACCGAGACGCGTCCGTACCTGCGGGCGCGCGTCAGTCCGGTCGTCGAATCGCTGGTCGAATCCGATCGGCTCGAAATCGACGCGCTGCTGCGAAACATCAAGACGAACTTCCAACAGGTCGTGTCGCTCTCGCCACTGCTCTCGGACGACCTGCAGACGCTGGCCGCCAACATCACCGAACCAGGGCGGCTGTCTGACTTCATCGCGTCGAGCCTGACCACGATCGCCACTGCCGTGAAGCAGGAGGTGCTGGAGACGCTCGACGTGCGCGCGCGGATGGACGCGCTGAATCGCATTCTCATCAAAGAGCTCGAGGTCCTCGAGCTCGGCTCGAAGATTCAGTCGCAGGTGCAATCGGAGGTTGGCAAGAACCAGCGTGAGTACTTCCTGCGCGAGCAGATGAAAGCGATTCAGAAGGAGCTCGGCGAAGGCGACGATCAAACCAAGGAGATCGAGGAGCTCGAAGAGAAGATCGAAGCGGCGGGCATGCCGGAAGGGGTCAAGAAGGAGGCCATGCGCGAGCTCGATCGTCTGGCGCGCATGCCCGTGGCGGCAGCCGAGTACACCGTCTCGCGGACCTACCTCGACTGGCTCGTGACGCTGCCGTGGCAGAAGCGGACCGACGAGGTCATCGATCTGCCGAAGACGAAGAGCATCCTCGACGCCGATCACTCAGGACTCGAAAAGGCCAAGGATCGCATTCTCGAATACCTGGCCGTACGCAAGCTGAATCCAGATGTGAAGGGGCCGATCCTCTGCTTCGCCGGCCCTCCCGGAGTAGGCAAGACCTCGCTCGCGAAGTCCATCGCCTCGTCCCTCGGTCGCAAGTTCGTCCGCGTCTCATTGGGCGGTATGCGAGACGAGGCGGAGATTCGTGGTCATCGCCGTACGTATATCGGTGCGCTGCCCGGACAGATCATTCAGGGGATCCGCCGCGCCGAGTCGCGCAACCCGGTCTTCATCCTCGACGAGATCGACAAGCTCGGAAACGACTTCCGCGGTGATCCGGCGTCGGCGCTGCTCGAGGTCCTCGATCCGGAGCAGAACAATTCGTTCCGCGATCACTACCTCGATGTGCCGTTCGATCTGTCCGAGGTGCTGTTCATCACCACCGCAAACGTGCTGCATCCGATCCCCCCGGCACTGCGTGATCGCATGGAAGTGCTCGAGATCCCCGGCTACACCGAGGAAGAGAAGCTCGCGATCGCCCGCGAGCACCTCGTGCAGAAGCAGATCGTCAACCATGGCTTGACGTCTGAGCAGATCACCATCACCGCCGAGGCGATTCGCGCCGTCGTGCACGGCTACACGCGCGAGGCCGGTGTGCGCAATCTCGAACGCGAGATCGGCGCACTCTGCCGCAAAGCCGCGCGGTGGCGCGCGGAAGGTGCCGAAGCGCCGTTGACCGTCACGCCGTCGGTCGTGGCAGAAATGCTCGGCGCGCCGGTCTTCATGGACGAGGAAATGGAGGAGCGCACGAAGGATCCGGGCGTGGCCATTGGCCTCGCGTGGACCCCGGCCGGCGGCGACGTGCTGTTCATCGAGGCGTCTCGGATGGCGGGCTCGAGCACGTTGACGATTACCGGTCAGCTCGGCGACGTCATGAAGGAGTCGGCACGCGCGGCGCTGTCGTGGTTCCGCGCGCATGCAGCCAGCTACGGCGCCGATCCCGATTTCTTCAAGAACGCAGAGATCCACCTCCATGTGCCGTCGGGCGCCATCCCGAAAGACGGTCCCTCGGCGGGGATTACCATCGCCACGGCACTGGCCTCGGCGCTCACCAAGCGTCCGGTTCGCGGCGACATTGCGATGACCGGCGAAGTCACGCTGTCTGGCCGCGTCCTGCCGGTCGGCGGCATCAAGGAAAAGGTGCTCGCGGCGCGGCGCGTCGGCATTCGCGAGATCATCCTGCCGCGGCAGAACGAGAAGAACGTCAACGAGGATCTCAACGAAGATCTGCGGCGGGAGTTGACGATTCACTACGTGCACAGCGTGGACGAGGTCCTCTTGCTGGCGCTGATGCCTCCGTCAACGGCCGTTGCGAAGGCGCGCGCCGATCGCAAAGCCGGCCGGCGAGTGCAGCCACCTCTGCAGTGATTTGGTCTTTGGTCCCTGGTCTCTAGTCTCTGGTCTACGATTGGCAGCACCGTAGACCAAAAGACCAGAGACCTCATGTTTCTCGTCTACTCACCCGACTATCACTTCGTGACGCTCGGAGACCACGTGTTTCCGATGCTCAAGTACGAGGCTGTCTACAGGAAGCTGCGCGCGCGCGGCGGATTCGAGTTCCTGGAGCCGGAGCCGGCCTCGTGGACCGACCTCGCGCTCGTGCACACCGCCGAGTTTCTGCGCAAGGTCCGCACCAACACGCTGACGGAGATGGAGATTCGTCGTCTTGAGCTGCCATGGTCCGTGCGCGTAATGGAGCAGCTCCGGCTGATGACAGGAGGGACGCTGGTCGCTGCACGTGCGGCGATCGAACCCTCGTCAGGCGGTGTCGCCGGCAATATTGGCGGCGGATTCCATCATGCGTTTGACGACCATGGCGAGGGCTTCTGCCTCTTCAACGACGTCGCCCTGGCGATTCGGTGGCTCCAGCGCGACGGTCGCATTCAGCGCGCCGCGGTAATCGACTGCGACGCGCATCACGGCAACGGAACGGCTGCGCTCTTCCAGCGCGACGAGCGGGTCTTCACGTTCTCGATCCACGCCGAGCACAACTATCCTGCGTTCAAACCACGTGGCTCGCTGGACATCGGCCTCGAGAGCGGCACCGGCGACCGTGACTATCTCGATCGATTGCGTAATGCGCTGCCGGCAGTGGTCGGGTCGCGGCCCGACATCGCCTTCTATGTCGCCGGCGGTGACGTCCATCACGACGATCAGATTGGCGGGCTGGGATTGACGTCAGCCGCTGCGCGTGAGCGCGATCGGCTGGTGCTGACGTCGTGCCGTGATGCAGAAATCCCGGTCGCGATTGTGCTCGCGGGTGGCTATCCGCGCTCGCTCGACGAGCTGGTGCGGATTCACTGCGCCACGTTCGAAGAAGCCCGAGTCTTAGAGGAGCGACACACCCGCGACCGTCTTCAGATCGACAATTTCTCCTGACGCGATCATCGCCCGCACGCTCGCGAGCGGGAACGGGCGGGCCTCGATGTCCTCGTCTTCGTCCTGATGGGCCACCTCGTCCTGCGCGCCAGGTTTCCGCAGCCCGGACGCCTCGAAGAAATGCATCTCCTCGTCGCAATAGCCCGGCGTCGGGAAGAACGAGCCCGCGCGGCGAAGCCGCGCCGGAATCAGGCCGATTTCCTCATGGCACTCCCGGACGGCCGCGCGCTCGACGTCCTCGCCCGGCTTCAGACTGCCGGCCGGGAGTTCCCACGCGAGTCGGCCGATGGCATGCCGGTACTGACGCACGAGCACGATGTCGCCGGTGTCGGTCACCGGCACGATGACCACGGAGCCAGGATGACGAACGATTTCGGCTTTCAGCTCGCCGCCCTTGGGCAGCGTGATCGTTTCAATCTGCACCGTGAAGACCCGGCCACGATACGCCGTGTGGATCTCGCGAGGGACGATGGGTTCCATGCTCATCGCTCTTTCTTCTCTTCAGGAGGCCAGCCAGGAAGGTCGTCGAGGATGCGTTCAAGGTCCGACGGAAGCGGCGCGATGAACTGCAGGCGCTTCTGCTCGGTGGGATGCGTGAACGCGAGACGCGCGGCGTGGAGGAACGGCCGCTCGAGCCGCTGCACAGCGCGGATGTCGCCGGCCACTCGACGATGCACGCCACCGTATAAAGAGTCGCCAACGACCGGATGCCCGATCGCGCTCAGATGGACGCGGATCTGATGCGTCCGTCCAGTATGGATCGCCACCTGACACAGAGTGAGCCCCGGCAGATGGTGCGCGCGCGTGATGCGCGTCACCGCCTCGCGCGCGTGCTTGGCCCGTGCCGACATCTTCTTCCGATTGGCCGGATCGCGACCGATCGCCGCGTCGATGCGGCGGCCCGCCTGCACCACACCCCACACCAGGGCAATGTATTCCTTCTCGACTTCGCGATCGTGGAACTGGCGCGACAGCTCCTGATGGGCGAGGTCGTTCTTGGCGATCACCATGACGCCGGACGTCCCGCGATCGAGCCGGTGCACGATCCCGGGCCGCAGTTCGCCGCCGATGCCGCTGAGATCGGTGAGATGGTGTAGCAGCGCGTTGACGAGCGTGCCTGACCCGTGGCCGGCGCCAGGGTGAATCACCATGCCCGCCGGCTTGTTCAACACGGCAAGGTCCGCGTCCTGGTAGAGGATCTCGAGCGGCAGCGCCTCTGCGGTGACTGACGACGCAGTGGCCTCAGGCGCATCGACAACGACCTGATCGCCTTCATGAACCTGTAGGTTCGCGCGCGCCGCCATGCCGTGCGCCGGCGGCCGCATGACGCTGACATGACCCTCAGCGATCAGCTTCTGAATCTGTGATCGCGAATAGTCGGCGAGGACTGAAACAAGGAACCGGTCGAGCCGCTGTCCCGCCGACTCCGCAGGGACGACGAGGTTCAGGCCGCGGCCTTCCGTCGTCCGCGCAGTTCCTGCGGCGTTTCAGGCGACGAGCGCCTGAGCCAGACCAGCATCGCAAGACTGAGTGGCGCGAGGATGAGCGAAATGAACTGCGACGTGGACATGCCCAGCACGACGCCGCGTGGATCACCGCGATAGAACTCGATGATGTAGCGCGAGATGGCGTAGAGCAGCATATACAACCAGAACGTGCGGCCCGGGTACGGCCGCCAGCGGCGTTCCGTTGCCAGCAGGAGGACGAGAATCAGAAGCTCCGCGCCAGCTTCGTAGAGCTGCGTCGGATGCAGGGGAACATTGAGCCGCGTTCCCACGATCTTTTCGGCGAGGTCGTTGGTGAACGTAATCGCCCAGGGAACGTCCGTCGGTTTGCCCCAGCAACAGCCGGCGGCAAGACATCCTAAGCGCCCCGTCACGTGCCCGAGCGCAATCGCTGGCGCAAACACATCGCACGTGGTCCAGAACGGCATGCGATGCCGGCTCATGTACCAGAAAGCAACCGCGACCGCGGTGATCAGGCCGCCGTAGAACACGCCGCCGGCACGAACGAGCGAAAACAGATCGGCAAGTGAGTTGAACTGCTCGCGATCGACGATGAGCAGCAGCAGCTTGGCGCCGATCAGCGCGGCAATGATGATGTAGATCCCGAGGTCGAGCACACGGTCGGCGCTGAGTCCACGCGCTCTGGCCCGAGACATCGCAAGGCGGAGACCGAGCAGATACGACGCCGCCAGGAGAACGCCGTACGTGTAGACCGTAAAAGGACCGACAGGAATCGGACCTAGACTGAAGATCTCCGGGATCGTGAACAGCCGAGGAATTTCAAACAGTACTGGATGCACGATAGAGCCGCCCCACCCCGAGCATGTCGAGGATCATGAGTGCGACGCCGATGTTAATGGCGGCGTCAGCCACATTGAAAGCCCAGAAGTGCCAGCCGCCGCTGTAGAAGTCGAAGAAGTCGAGCACGTAGCCGTACACCACTCGGTCGATCAGGTTGCCGATGGCTCCGCCAATCACGAAGGAGAGGCCGAGCCGAGTCAGCCGTTGCTCGGGCGCGAGCATGGCCACATAAACGGTTAATCCGACCAAGGCGGCTGTCTGCAGCAGCGCGAGCACCGCCGCCTTGAACGGGAAATCGACGCCGTTCATCAGCCCGAAGGCGGCCCCGGTGTTATGGACCCGCGTGAGGCTGAAAAGGCCGGGGATGACGGAGACGCTGTCGTAGAGGTCCAGGCGTGGACGGACGACCGCCTTCACTGCCTGGTCAACGACAACGACGAGGGCAACGACCGAGAGGAGCAGCGGACGGCGAGCGGCCATGGTCAGCAGTTGACGAGCCCGGCGAGCGCGTCCACGCAGCGGTCGCAGATACCAGCGCACTCTGGCTCGGTTCGCACATTCGGCACGAATCGCCAGCAGCGGGCGCACTTCACGCCGGGCGCCTTCTCGACTTCGACGCGCACCGGAGTGTAGGCCGGGTCCTGTTCCTTGGACCCGGCGTTGTCCTGCACCGTCAGCTCCACATCGGAGACGTTGAACAGCATCGGCAAGTCGTCACGACGGCTCTTGAGCAGCGCGCCGACGGATCCGGCCGCGTTGATGACGACGCGCGCGCCAAGGGAGGTGCCGATGACCTTCTCTTTGCGCTTCTCTTCCAACGCGGCGTTGACCGTTTCCCGCACGTCGAGCAATGCCGCCCATCGCTTGAGCAGCGGCGCGTCGGTAAAGGCCTCGACTTTCGGGAACTCCTCGAGATGAATCGACTCGGATCGACGGCCGGGGATGTGCTGCCACAACTGGTCAGCCGTGACCGGCAGAATCGGCGCCAGCAGACGGGCGAGGCCTTCGGAGATCAGATACATCACCGTTTGCGTCGAGCGGCGCTCGTGCGACTTCGCGCCGAGGGTGTACATCCGATCCTTGGTCACGTCCACGTAGAACGCGCTGAGGTCAACCGTGGCCAGCGTGTTCAACGTCTGCGACACCGTGGAGAAGTCGTACTCGTTGTAGGCACGAATCATCCGCTGCGCCGCTTCGGCATATCGCGCGAGCGCAAAGCGATCGACCTCGTCGAGATTGTCCACTGGCAGCATGTCGGTCGCCGGATCGAAGTCGTAGAGATTGGCGACCAGGATGCGGCATGTGTTGCGCAGCTTGCGGTAGACGTCCACGACCCGAGTCAAGATCTCCTTGCTGACTCGCAGTTCCTCTGTGAACTCGGTCATCGACACCCAGAGGCGGATGATCTCGGCGCCGCTCTCTTTGATGACCTCTTGCGGCACGATGGTGTTGCCGAGGGACTTCGACATCTTGCGTCCCTCGAGATCGATGAGGAAGCCGTGAGTCAGGACCTCGCGGAACGGAGGCCGTCCGCGCGTGGCCAGGGCGACGAGCAGCGAGCTCTGGAACCAGCCGCGATGCTGGTCGCTGCCCTCGAGATACATGTGCGACGGCCAACCGAGCTCGGGTGTTCGTGCGAGCACCGCTTCGTGGCTCGAGCCCGAGTCGAACCACACGTCGAGAATGTCGCGCTCGCGCTCGAAGGTGGTGCCGCCACAGGACGGACACGTCAGACCGGCAGGGACGAACTCCTCGGTGGGCCGCTCGTACCACGAGTCCGCGTTGTACTGCTCGAACACCGCGGCGGCCTTGTCGATAATCGCCGTGGTCAGGATGGCCTCACCGCACTTGGTGCAGTCGAGCGCCGGGATGGGCACGCCCCAGGCGCGCTGACGCGAGATGCACCAATCGGGACGGTTCGACACCATGTTGAAGATGCGATCGCGTCCCCACGGCGGGATCCACGTGACCTCGTGGTCGATGGCGTGCTGCGCGGCCTGACGCAACGTTCGCTTCTGACCATCCACGCCGGTGATCACAGGGTCGCCGTCCATGCGCACAAACCACTGCGACGTGGCGAGGAAGATCACCGGATTGTGACACCGCCAGCAGTGCGGGTACTGATGCGTGAACGTTTCGCGGTGCCACAGGCGCCCGCGTTCGTGGAGCGCTTGCTCGACGTTCGGATTGGCGTCGAAGACACGCTGGCCGCCAAACAGCAGGACGGTGTCGAGGAAATGTCCGCTCGGGCCGACCGGTGCGTAAATCTCGAGGCCGTATTTCTTGCCCGTCAGGAAGTCGTCGGCCCCATGGCCGGGGGCGGTGTGCACCGCGCCGGTGCCCTGTTCCAGCGTCACGTAGTCGGCGAGCACGCCGACCGAATCGCGCTCGTAGAGCGGATGCCGGAAGCGGATGCCCTCGAGTTGCTCGCCCTTGATGCCGGCGATCTTGCGGTCGAAGGCCCGGCCGACGACCTGACCGACGCGCTCGGCCAATCCTTCGGCGACGATGACCGCACGACCATCGACGTCGTACGCCGCGTAGTCGAACTCAGGATGAAACGCGATCGCCAGATTCGACGGAATCGTCCAGGGAGTCGTCGTCCAGATCAGGACCGACACGCGGCGGCCGGCGAGCGCCGGCACACGTTCGGCCAGTTCCCCTGCGGCGTCGGGATTGAGCGGGAACTCGACGAAGATCGACGGCGAGGAGTGATCCTCATATTCGACTTCGGCTTCGGCGAGCGCCGTGCGGCAGTGGATGCACCAATGCACCGGCTTCTTGCCCTTGTAGACGAGCCCCCGTTCGACGAACTTGCCGAGTGACCGCGCGATGTCCGCTTGATAACGCGGGTTCATCGTCAGGTAGTAGTGATCCCAGTCGCCGAAGACCATGAGGCGCTTGAATTCGCCGGTCATGACGTCGGTGAAGCGGCCGGCGTACTGACGGCAGGCGCGGCGGATCTCGGCGATTGACATCTCTCGCTTCTTGGGACCCAGTTCGCGATCGACCTTGAGCTCGATCGGAAGGCCGTGGCAGTCGTACCCGGGCAGATAGGGCACATCGAAGCCGGCCATCGTGCGCGACTTGATGACGAAGTCCTTGAGGATCTTGTTGAGCGCGGTGCCCAGGTGAATCTGGCCGTTGGCGTACGGCGGCCCGTCGTGAAAGACGAACTTCGGCGCGCCGCGGCGCTTGTCGCGAATCTGCCCGTACAGGTTCATGCCTTCCCAGCGCGCGATGGCTTCAGGCTCGGCCGTTTGAAGGCTGGCCTTCATCGGGAATCCGGTCCGGGGCAGATTGACGGTGTCCTTCCACTCGGGCATATGGTCAGCTGCTCTCACGCGTGCCGGCTCTCGACGTCAAACTCCGTGCAGCGCGCAATTTATTGATTGTAGCCCGGCCCTATAATTCCTTGATGGCCACCGCGGTCGAAGAGCAGGCAGGGGGCGCTTCAACGGTCCGCGAGCACGTCCTCGACAACGGCCTGCGTGTCCTGATACAGGAGGTCCACACCGCGCCGCTCGCCACCGTGTGGGCGTGGTACCGCGTCGGCTCGAAGGACGAAGGCCCCGGCGTGACCGGTGTTTCCCACTGGGTCGAGCACATGAACTTCCGCGGCTCGACCAACATCCCGCGTGAAAAGGTCAAAGGCATCATCGAGCAGTACGGCGGGTATTGGAACGGCTATACCTGGATCGACCAGACCACCTACACCGAAACGGCGACCCGCGACGCGCTCGATCACATGCTCTTCATCGAGTCCGAGCGCATGGGCTCCTGCCTGTACGATCCGGCCGACTGTGAGTCGGAGCGCACGATCATCATCTCGGAGCTGCAGGGCGGCGAGAACGATCCCGACACGCTGCTCGATCAGGAGTTGACGGCGACCGCCTTCCGCGCGCACGCCTATCGTCATCCCACGATCGGCTGGCTATCGGATCTGCAGACGATGACCCGCGACGATCTCTACGGGCACTATCGCCGCTTCTATGTTCCGAACAACGCCACGCTGGTCATCGTCGGCGACGTGGACGCCGACGCCGCGATGCGCGACGTCGTCAAACGGTTTGGCGCCATTCCGGCGGGCGAGCTCGGGCGACGCACGCAGACGAAAGAGCCCGAACAGTTGGGTCAGCGTCGTGTCACGGTGTCGAAGAGCGGCACGACGGCGTATCTGAAGATCGCGCATCACGCACCGGCCGGTGACGAGGCCGAGTTCTTTCCGCTGCTCGTGCTCGACGCCGTTCTGACGGGCGCGAAGGGCGTGAACCTGTGGGCCAGTTTCAAGACGCCGCCACCGCAGCGCAGTGCCCGCTTGTATCAAGCGCTCGTCAACAGCGGCCTGGCATCCGGCATTACCGGCAGCATCGTTCCGACCCAGGAGCCCTTCGTCTACACGATCTCAGCGACGGCCACGCAAGGCACGTCGCTCGATCGTCTCGAGGAAGCCGCCGTGGCCGAGATCGACCGCGTCGCGCGCGACGGGATTACGCCGCAGGAGCTGACGAAGGCCAAGACCCAGCTGCGGGCGCGACTGGTATTCGAGAACGACAGCATCACCAACATCGCGCATCAACTCGGCTACTTTGCCACGATTGCGCGCTGGCAGGACTTTCTCGCCATGGCCGGACGCATCGAGACGGTGACGCTCGAGCAGGTCGGGCACGTCGCGGCGAAGCGTCTAGGCTCATCGCATCGAACGATCGGATGGTTCTCTCCGGCAGAGCAATGACGGTGCACAGTCCCGCTGCGCACGGTCTGGCGCCGTCGCGTCAGGTGCTCGCCAACGGGCTTACCGTGCTCTCGAAGCGCACGGCCGTCACGCCCGCGGTCACGATTCATGCCTCCATCCGCGCCGGCGGAGCTGCCGATCCATCCGATCTGAGCGGTGTGGCGCACTTCGCGTCGAAGACCATCGACCGCGGCACCACGACGCGCTCTGCCGATCAGATTGCCGAGGATCTCGACAGCCGCGGCGTGCCGCTGACGGCAGCGGTCACACGGCAGACGCTGTCGTTGACCTGCACGTGCCTGGTCGAAGACTTCGAAGCGGTTCTCACGCAGCTCGCGGACATCATCACCCGTCCGGCGTTTCCGGCTGCCGAAGTGGATTCTCGCCGCAGCGAGGTGATCACGCTGATCAGGCAGGACGAAGACAGCCCGGCCGCCGTCGCTGTCGATGGTCTGATGGACATGCTCTACGGCACCGCACATCCGTACGGACGGAAGCTGCGCGGGACGATTGAAAACGCCGAGCGAATTGACACGGCGGCGCTGCGGGCCTTTCATCATGCGCACGTCACGCCTGGCAACGTTTCGCTGGCCATCGTCGGTGACGTCGCGTCGCCGCGCGCGGTGGATGCCGCGTCTGCGGCGTTTCTCGCCTGGGCCGCATCACCGGAGCCGGCGATCGAGATTCCGTCGCCCCCGGTGCCAACCGGCCGCCGTGCGCGAGTGATTCCGATGATGAACAAGGCGCAAGCGGACATCGCCTATGGGTTCACCGCCATCACACGGAATGACCCGGCGTATTACGCCTACTGGCTGATGAACCACATCATGGGCCAGTACTCGATGGGCGGGCGGCTGGGGGACAGCATTCGCGAGCGTCAGGGCATGGCCTACTACGTCTTCAGCTCGCTCGACGCCAACGTGGTGCCGGGGCCGCTGATGGTGCGCGCCGGAGTGAGTGCCGCGAACATCACCAAGGCGGTGGCCTCGATCGATGCTGAATTGACGAGCCTCGTCAACGAGGGGCCCACCGAGCAGGAGCTGATCGAGTCGAAGCAGTACCTCATCGGCTCGCTGCCGCGCACGCTCGAGACCAACGCCGGCATCGCCGCGTTCCTGACGACTGCGGAGTTCTTCGGTCTCGGGCTGGACTACGACGTGCGCGTGCCCGATCTGCTGAAAGCCGTCACCCGAGACGAGGTGCACGAGGCGGCTCGGCGCGCCGTCGATCCATCGAAGGCCACGGTCGTTGTTGCCGGGCCCTACGACGGAGAGCTTGCGTAGTGTCCGGCTTCAGCCGGACGAGTGTCACCGCCGTCTTCTTCGACGTTGACTTCACGCTGATCTATCCTGGTCCGACATTTCAAGGCGTCGGCTACCAGCGCTTCTGCGAGCGCCACGGCATCTCCGTCGATCCCTCACGTTTCGACGCCGCGGTTCGTGCGGCGTCGTCCATCCTTGACGAGGCGCAACAGCACGTCTACGACCACGACATCTTCGTGCGGTATACCGGCCGCATCATCCAGGAAATGGGCGGCACCGGCGCGGCGGTCGTGACGTGCGCGCGCGAGATCTACGACGAGTGGGCAGAGAACCAGCATTTCTTCCTCTATGACGATGTCGCTCCGGTGTTGCGCGAGCTGGCGTCGCGTGGACTGAAGATCGGGCTGATCTCGAACTCGCACCGGCCGCTGACGTCTTTTCAGCAGCACTTCGAGCTCGATGGTCTGATTGCCGCGGCGGTGTCCTCGTCCGAGCACGGCTACATGAAGCCGCATCCGAGCATCTTCATCGCGGCTCTCACGCTGGCGGGTGTTCACGCGAACGAGTCGGTGATGGTCGGGGACAGCCTGTCACACGACATCGATGGTGCGAGGCGAGTGGGGATGCGCGGTGTGCTCGTGCATCGCTCGACCGACCCGGCACCGGAGACCGACGTGCCGGTGATTCGCTCGATGTCGGAGTTGCCTGCACTCCTCTAGATCTACTTGTCCACAAATCGCGGAGACGTCAGCTGGGACTCGCGTCAAGCGAACCATCTCCGATCCAGACGATCAGAATTCTCCTCGTTTCCGCGTCTCCGCGATACGTGGGCCAGGGAAGTCACCTCATCCCGGAGGCCAGTGCAGGCCGCGACCGGCGAGCAGGTGCAGATGGATGTGGAAGACCGTCTGGCCGGCTTCGCGGTTGGTGTTGAACACGGTCCGGTAGCCGCGATCGGCGTAGCCGTGATCTTTGGCGATCTGCGCCGCCGCCCGGTTCATGGCGCCGACCAGGCCATCGTCGCCGGCTGTGAGATCGTTCAGCGTTGCGATGTGGCGTCGCGGGATGATCAGCACGTGCAGCGGCGCCTGCGGGTTGATGTCCTTGATCGCGACCAGTTGATCGTCCTGGTGCACGAACTGGCCGGGAATCTGGCCGCCGATGATTTTGCAGAAAAGACAGTCGTTCATAAGCGTTCGATGACGGCGGTTCGCGGGATGCCCTGAAGATCAGCTCGCACGCGCTCGAGGCGCAGTGCCGGCCGCGCCGACACCAGACGCAGCAGATCGCTCTCCTGGCCGTACCCGAATTCCATCACCAGCCAGCCGCCGCGGCGAAGCCGCGCGACCGCGCTGTCGAGCACGCCTTCGACGTCGCGAAGTCCGCTCGGTCCTCCGAACAGCGCGACGTCCGGCTCGTGACGCACATCCGCGGCAAGACCGGGTTTGTCCGTGTCCTTGACGTACGGCGGATTGGCCGCGATCAGATCGAACGTGTCGTCGATGCCGTCGAGATACGAGGTTTCGACGAAGTTGATCTGGTCGTCCACGCCATACCGTTGCGCGTTGCCGCTCGCAATCGCCAGCGCTTCGCGCGAGACGTCGGTCGCGGTCACCCGGACGGCGCCCATTTCGTGCGCGAGACTCACGGCGATGTTGCCGCAACCGGTGCCGATATCAGCGACCTTGTGCGCGTCGGGGGCGAAGCTGTTCAGAATCTCGAGCGCCTCTTCGACAATGAACTCCGTCTCGGGACGCGGGATGAGCACGGCGGGCGTCACCGCGAAGTCCATGCCCCAGAACTCCCGCATGCCGACGATGTACGCGGCCGGCTCGCGGGCAATGCGGCGGGCGATCCACTGGGCGAAGGTCGGTTCGAGCGCGGCGGGCGGGGCCGCTAAGCGCTCAGTCAGCAGCCGCACGCGATCCCAGCCCAGAATGGTGCACGCGAACAGCGGGACATCGACGGCGGCCTCGGCGGGCGTGATGCCCGCCGACACGAGCTGGGCTCGAGCCGCAGCGAGCTTCTCGTGCAACGAGTGCATTACGCCTCGACTTGCGTGGCCTGCTTCAGCTTTTCCGCGTTGTAGAACGCGGTGGTTTGATCGATCAGCTCATTCATGTCCCCTTCGAGGACATCGTGAAGCTGGTGAGTCGTGAAGTTGATACGGTGATCGGTGATGCGGCTGTCCCGGAAGTTGTAGGTGCGAATCTTCTCAGAGCGGTCGCCGCTGCCGACCTGGCCGCGGCGCTCCTTCGCGATGGCGTCCTGCTGCTTCTGCATTTCGATTTCGTAGAGACGGGCGCGCAGCACCTTCATCGCCTTCGCGCGGTTCTTGATCTGCGACTTCTCGTCCTGCTGCGAGACGACAAGCCCCGTGGGAATGTGCGTGAGACGAACCGCTGAATACGTCGTGTTCACGCTCTGACCCCCGGGACCGCTCGAGCAGAACGTGTCGATGCGCAAATCCTTTTCGTTGATCTGGATGTCCACGTCCTCGGCTTCCGGCAGCACGGCGACGGTCGCCGTCGAAGTGTGGATGCGGCCGCTGGCTTCGGTGGCCGGCACGCGCTGCACGCGGTGCACACCGCTCTCGTACTTCAGCCGGCTGTAGACGCCCTTGCCTTCGATCGACACGATCGCTTCCTTCAGCCCGCCGGCGCCCGTGTCGCTGTTTGACATCACATCGAGCTTCCAGCCCTGACGCTCGGCGTAGCGGGTATACATCCGGAACAGATCGCCGGCAAACAGCGCGGCCTCGTCGCCGCCGGCGCCGGCGCGGATTTCCAGGATGACGTTCTTCTCGTCGTTCGGGTCTTTCGGGATCAGCAGGACCTTCAGTTCCTGCAACAGCGCATCGCGACGCGGCACGAGCGTCGTCAGCTCCTCTTCAGCGAGCTCGCGCATCTCGGCATCGTTTCCTTTGACCAACTCCTCAGCGCCCTTGATGTTCTCCTCGACGGTCTTGTATTCACGGAACTTCGCGACAAGTGGCTCGAGCTCCGAGAGGGCCTTCGCAGCCTTCTTGAACTCCGATGGGTCGGCCTGCACCTCGGCTGTGCCGACGCGGTTCATCAGCTCTTCGTAGCGCGATTCAACGGTCGAGAGTTTGTCGAACATGGGATGTAGTGTCCGGCTTTAGCCGGACGTCCGAGGTCCGCCTGAAGGCGGACACTACTAGATCGTAGCGTATTACCCGCCGGAAACGGGCGGAAGGAACGCGACTTCGTCGCCATCACTGACCGCCGCCGTCATCCGCGAATAGTCGGCGTTCACGGCCACCGACATCGTCCGCTCGTATTCACCCAGCGCGGGCATCTCGGCGACGAGCGATCGCCACACTGTTTGGACGGTCGCCGGGTGCGGGACGTCCCGGACCAGCTCACCCGAGCCAGCCAGATCCCTGAGTCGCGCGAACAGTCGAATGGTTACGCGCATGCGATTCGATACGCTTTTTCCCGCGCAGCCTCGTCTTCGGGATCCGCCGTCGCGCCTTCGAGCCAGACGTCTCCGCCGGCGAAGTGCTCGTGTTTCCAGATTGGCACGATCTGTTTGACCCGCTCGATGGTGTAGCGGCACGCGGCGAATGCGTGAGCCCGGTGTGGCGACGCGGCGGCGATGATGATGCTCGCCTCGCCGATCTCCAGGCGCCCGACCCGGTGATGGACGGCCACGCGCGTGTCAGTCCACGCCGTGCGCGCCTCGTCCACGATGCGGTTCAGGGCACGAACCGCCAGCGCTTCGTAGGCTTCGTACTCGAGATACTCGACGCGCCGGCCCTGGTTGTGATCGCGGACCAGTCCGACGAATGGCGTGATCGCGCCATCGCCCGATCCGGTGCTGGCCAATTCGTCCACGAGAGCCTGCAGGTCCAGGACCTGGTCGGTGACCGCGACGAGCGGGACGCTCATGTGCTCAGTATATCGGGCCGCTACCTCCAGCTGAGCGAGCGGTCCTTGCGATACCAGGGCAGCTTGCCGCCGACCGCGTTCGAGAGTGTCCGCGCCGGATTGAAGAGCAGTCGCAGGCTGGCTCGCGCCACACGATTCGACGTCCGTGCCTCAACCCACTTCACGAAGAATCGATCGAGCGCGTCCTCCGCCACGATCAACCCGAACGCGCCGACTGGCGTGACCACGTGGTCCACCCATCCGGTCGTTTCAGGGCGCATCCCAACGTTGCCAATGGAGGCTTCGCTCAGCGGCCCGAATTCGAACTGCAGGCTATAGGCAGCCGTCCACAGCGCCGCCTGTCCGCGCGTGGCCCAGTAGTGACGCGACAAGCTGATTTCGGCCGGCGCGCCCGAATCATGATCGAGCCAGATGTAGCCCGCAGATGCGCCGTGAATCGGATGGCCGATGTAATTCACCCACCAGGCATCGGAGTCTTCCCACTGCCTGGGAACCCGAAGCGAGCTCCGATAGTCGGACCAGAACGGTCCTCCGAGCTGCTCTCGCGTTTTTTCCTGCGCGGCGATGCGAATGGAGTGCTCGATCAGCAGGAGCTTGATCGAATCGCCAAACGCGCCGAGCACATCGACGCCCCTGTCGTCATGGATCGTGACGGTCCGTGTGACGGTCTGCGCGCTGCCTGGCCTGGCGAGCAACCCGGCGGCCAGAAGTACCGCCAGCGCACTTGCGAACTTACGTTTCCACTTTTCCACTTTTCCACTTTTCCACTTGAAACAAGTGGTTCATCGGTCCATGCCCTTTGCCCACGTCTGGCGCCTGACGGATAGCCTCGGAAACGTACTGCTGGGCCAGCGGAATGGCCTCACGCAGCGTGCGGCCCAATGCCAGATGAGACGTGATCGCCGCCGAAAACGTGCATCCGGTGCCGTGCGTGTGACGACCAGGCATGCGCGCGTGACGGAACTCCACGAATTGGCCATGTTCGTACAGCAGATCGCGAATGTCGTCGGATGGCAGGTGCCCTCCCTTGATGAGCACAGCGGTCGGGCCGAGAGCGGCGATGCGGCGCGCGGCGTCGCGACGGTCCTCGTCTGTCTGAATACGCACACCGCTCAGCGCTTCCGCTTCGGGAATGTTCGGTGTGACGAGGAACGCCTTTCGTAACAACTCCGTCTTCAGGCTGCCGAAGGCTTCCTCATCAATCAAGCGGTCGCCGCTCTTGGCAATCATCACCGGATCGACGACCAGGAGCGGCACCTCGAGATCGTTGACCGCTGCAGCAACGGCCTCGACGATCGCCGCGTTGGCGAGCATGCCGGTCTTTGCGGCATGGGCGCCGATGTCGGCCATGATGGCTTCGATTTGCGCCGTGACCAGATCGGCAGACACTGCTTCGAACATGGTGACGCCGAGTGTGTTCTGTGCCGTGACCGCGGTGATCGCCGACGTGCCGTACACGCCGTGTGCGGCAAACGTTTTGAGATCGGCTTGAATGCCTGCGCCCGCGCCGGAATCGCTTCCGGCGATGGTCAGCGCGGTGCGCATGGGAGAAAGGTCAGTCGGTGCGGCCGACCAGGCGCCAGAGCGCAGGCACGAAACCGGCGGCAATGGCGAGTTTGATCAAGTCCGGCAGGATGAATGGGTAGAGCCCGGTCGCAAGCGCGGACTGCATGCCGACAGCGGCACCGCCCGTCAATGGGCGCGCGAAGAGACCCAGCCACAGCACGCCCGACGTGAAGATGATCGCCAGACCCGCGAACATCGCGAGCACCGACGTGACGTATCGCCGATCGAATCCCCGCTCGGCGAGATATCCCGCCACGAACGCGGCAACGGGATACGCCATGAGATACCCACCGGTGGGTCCAAGCAGGCGCAGGGCGCCGGGAGGCAGCGTGGCTGACGCCGCAAACACCGGAAGCCCGGCGATGCCGGCGGCGAGATAGAGGACCTGACTGGCCGCCCCAAGGCGCGAACCGAGCGCGAGAGCCCCGACCAGCACGATCATGGGCTGCAGCGTCAACGGTACCGCCGTGAACGGCAGCGGAATGCTGATCTGCGCGGCGGCCGAGGTCAGCGCCGTAATGAAGAGCACCGACGCGATCTGGATGCCGCGTGCCATCGGCGCCGAGTCGCCACGCGAGGTCAGAACTCGCAGCAGGGTGTCAGAAGTCGCCGTCATGAGGGGTCATTCTACCGCGAGAGGACGAGGAGGTATTGGTACGGGAGATCCTCGTGGTCCAGCACTTTCAGACCAGCGGCTGCCGCATCCGCCTCGACGACGGACTGCGGGACACGCTCGTTCGCATCCGGCCCCGGACCGCCACGCCCCGGCTTCCAGTTGACGATGCCGATGCGGCCGGTCGGCTTGAGCGCATTCGCCATGTTGCGCAGGTAAATGACGCGGTTCTCAACTTCCTGATAGGCGTCAACCATCAGAATCGCGTCGAGCGTCTTCGCAGGAAGCATCGGATCGTTGCCGTGTGCCTGCACCGTCGCGACGTTTGCCAGGCCCTCGCGCTGCACGCGGCGCTTGATCGCGTCGAGCATGATCCGCTGCACGTCCTGCGCATAGACCTTGCCGTTTGGTCCGACTCGTTGTGCGAGCCGGATCGTGAACCAGCCCGCGCCGGCGCCGATGTCGGCAACCGTCGAGCCTTCCGCAACGTGTACGGCGTCCATGATCTGTTCCGGCTTCTGCCACAGCCCGCGATCGGACTGCTCGAGCAGCCCAAGGTCCTGCGGAGGAAAGAGCCGTCCGTGGCGCGGCTGCGGCGCTTGCTGCGCTTGCGCGGGAAGGCGGGTCTGAAGACCCGCCCCTACGGCGATCACAAGCGCGGCGACAATCATCCGCGCTCTCACGACTTTTCTCCCGCGATCCCTGGACGCGTCATGGCCTCAACCGACAGGATCCGATCGAGCTGCTGCGCGTCCATCAAGCCCTGTTCGAGCACCAGATCGCGAATTGATCGGCCGCTCTCGACAGCGGCCTTCGCGATCTCGGCCGTCTTCGCATATCCGATGTAGGGACTCAACGACGTCGCGGCAGCGGTGCTGCGATCGAGCAGCTCGCGGCAGCGTTCGGCGTCGGCCTCGGTGCCATCGACGGTTCGCGTGCGCAGAGCAGTCATCGCGTTGCGGAGAATGGTTGACGAGTGTATCGCGTTCCATGCGATCACCGGCATCATCACGTTCAGCTCGAGCTGTCCCGCGTCTGAGGCCACGCTGATCGTCGTATCGCAGCCGTACACCTGATAGCACACCTGGTTCACCATCTCCGGCACTGACGGATTCACCTTGCCCGGCATGATCGACGAGCCGGGCTGCACGGCGGGCAGGACGATCTCCGCCAGTCCCGCCCGCGGCCCCGAGCTCAGAAGCCGCAGATCGCTCGCCACCTTCGACAGCTCCACCGCGAGACGCCGCATCGCGCCGGAATAGGCGAGCACGTCGCCCATACTCTGCGTGACGCGAAAGCGATTGGCTGCCGGCGTGACGTCGATGCCAGTGAGCGCGCTGATGTTCGCCACCGCGCGCTCGGTGTAGTCGTCGCCGGCATTCAGACCTGTCCCGACGGCGGTCGCGCCGAGATTCAGTTCCTTCAATCCTGCCGACGCCCGCTCAACATCGTCAGCTGCACGATCGATGCACGCGGCGTAGCCGCTGAACTCTTGACCGAGCGTGATCGGTACCGCGTCCTGCAGGTGCGTGCGACCGACCTTGAGCACCGACGCAAACGCCTCGGCCTTTCGTTGGAGCGACGCCGCCAGCGCACGCGCGGCCTCAACCAGCCAACCGTGCGCCAGCAGCAGCCCGAGACGCGTCGCCGTCGGGAACACGTCATTGGTGGACTGTCCCATATTGACGTGATCGTTGGGATGCACGAGTCGGTATTCGCCCTTTGCGCCGCCAAGGATCTCGGAGGCACGATTGGCGAGCACCTCGTTGGTGTTCATGTTGTGCGAGGTGCCCGCACCCGCCTGATACACGTCAACGATGAATTGATCGGCAAACGCGCCGCCGAGGATCTCGTCAGCGGCCTGGATGATGGCGCCGCCGACGCGCGCGTCGAGGCGTCCGAGCGCAACGTTCGCTTGTGCAGCCGCTTTTTTGATGAAGACGGTTGCAGTCACGAGCTGTGCGGGTGCACGCAAGCCGCTGATCGGGAAGTTCTCGACCGCACGTACCGTTTGGATGCCGTAATACGCATCGTCAGGAACGGCGTGTTCGCCCAGCGGATCGCGTTCGATCCGGGCCATCACCTCAAATTATACTGAGCAGATGGCATCCTTCTTCGAGAGCGTCCTTGCCCTGGTCGTACGCACGTCTACCGATCTGCCACCTGATGTGCGGGCGGCAATGAAGGTCGCCATGGGTCAGGAGCGCGAGGGAACCCAGTCGTCGCAGGCGCTTTCGGTGATTGCGCAGAATATCGACCTTGCCGCGGATGAGGAAGGCGCGATCTGTCAGGACACCGGCATGCCGACCTTCGAGGTCAAGGCGCCGGTCGGCGCGAACCAGATCACGATGAAAAAGCAGATCCGCGACGCGGTGGCCGAAGCCACCAAGCGCGGCAAGCTGCGCCCCAACTCGGTGGACTCGCTCACGGGTGAGAATTCCGGCAACAACCTCGGTCCCGGGACGCCCATCATTCACTTCGACCAGTGGGAGAACGACGACGAGATCGAAGTGAAGCTGATTCTGAAGGGCGGCGGCTGCGAGAACATGAATGCGCAGTATTCGCTGCCTCAGGAGCTGCCGAATCTCGGCCGCGCCGATCGCTCGATCGAGGGCGTGCGCAAATGCATCCTGCACGCGGTGTGGCACGCGCAGGGCAAGGGCTGCGCGCCGGGCGCGATCGGCGTCTGCATTGGTGGCGATCGCACGTCAGGGTACGTCCACGCCAAAGAGCAGCTGTTTCGCACGCTGGACGACGTAAATCCGGATCCACGCCTCGCGGAGCTCGAGGCCTCGATCATGGGTGAGGTCAACAAGCTGGGGATCGGAACGATGGGATTTGGCGGACGGATCTCGCTCATCGGATGCAAGGTCGGCGCACTGAATCGTCTGCCGGCGAGCTTCTTCGTCTCCGTCGCCTACGACTGCTGGGCGTACCGTCGTCTCGGCGTCGTCCTCGACGCCGGGAGCGGTGAGATCAAGCGTTGGCTCTATCGTGATGCGGCAACACCGGTCGTGCACATGGCCGATCAGTCAGGCTTCCCACGCACCGGTCGTGAGGTGGCGTTGCGCACGCCGCTCACTGAGGAGCAAGTGCGATCGCTCAAGGTTGGTGATGTCGTGCTGGTGTCGGGACGCGCGTACACCGGACGCGACGCCGTGCACCATCACCTGATGACGCACGAGCCGCCAGTTGATTTGCGTGGCGGCGTCATCTACCACTGCGGTCCGGTTGTGAAGAAGGACGGGGACGTGTGGCGGGTCACCGCCGCCGGTCCGACGACGAGCATTCGCGAGGAGCCGTATCAGGGCGACATCATCAAACGCTTCGGCGTCCGCGCGGTCATCGGCAAGGGAGGAATGGGAGGCAAGACCCTCGCGGCTCTTCAGGAGGCGGGCGCCGTCTACCTCAACGCTATCGGCGGCGCCGCTCAGTTCTACGCCCGCACCATCAAGAGCGTGGATGGCGTCTCACTAATGGAGTTCGGCACGCCCGAGGCGATGTGGCACCTCACGATCGCGGACTTTCCCGCGATTGTGACAATGGACGCCCACGGCCATAGTCTGCACAACGACGTGGAGCAGGAGTCGGCCCAGGAACTGGCGACCTTGGGTAAATAGCGTTCTGTGAGTAAGATACAGGTGGCCTGATGGCCGGCAGTGCTTGCTCGACCGCTCTGCAGAACGTTATAATTCTGGTTGGTAGAGGGAGATTTCGATGATCAATGTGTCCCCCACGGCCGCAACCAAGATCAACGAGTTGCTGGCTGAGGAAGGTAAGGCAGGCAGCGGGCTCCGCGTCTTCGTGCAGGGTGGCGGCTGCTCGGGCTTCCAGTACGGCTTGATGATTGAGGAGGCGGGCGGGTCGGGCGACCAGGTGTACGAATCCAATGGCGTGCGCTTGTTCGTTGATCCGGTCAGCATCAGCTATCTGAAGGGCGCCGAAGTCGATTTCGTTGACACCGTGACGGGCGGCGGGTTCACGATCAAGAATCCCAACGCGACGTCCACGTGCGGGTGCGGTTCGTCGTTCAGCGTCTAATAGCGTCTAACCTTCTCAGGGGAAAGGTCAGGGCCACGTTGTGAGTTCCCTCCCTGATCTCAGCAGACTGACGCCAACGGGTGGCAAGCGCTCCAGCAAACGGGAGCAGATTGTCAACGTGTTCCTGCGTCAGGAAGGTCACCTCAGCGCCGACGATCTCGTCGATCTGATCCGCAAAGACGATCACCGCATCAGCCGCGCCACCGTCTACCGCACGCTGCAGTGGATGGTGGACGCTGGCATCGCACGCAAGGTCGATTTCGGCGAGGGCCGGTTCCGGTTCGAGCACTCGTATCGCCAGCCGCGCCATTTCCACCTCATTTGCAAGACCTGTCATCGCTCGTTCGAGTTTCTCAGCTCCGATATCGAGGGCCTGGTCGAAGAAGTCGCCGCGGCGAGAAGTTTCACGGCGTCGCAGAGCGTGGTGCAGATTTACGGCACCTGCGAGGAATGCCGGACTGGTCGCATCTCGACGCTCGAAGAGGGGCACACTGATCTCGTGTTCGCACGCGATGCGCTGCGTATTGCGATCGCCACCGAACGCAGCGGCCTCGATTTCTATACACGCGCCGCGAAGGTGACGAAGGACGCGCGCGGACGCAAGGTGTTCCAGGACCTCGCGCTGGAGGAGAAGGAGCATCTCGGCAAGCTCGAGGCGCGCTACGCCGAGCTGCTGCGCCGCGATCCGCAGCTCGAGTCGCGGCCGACGTTTCTCTTCTTCAAGGGCGCCGCCAACGGACTCTTCGCCGAAGGCGCGGAGCGGCTGATGCGCGGCGTCAACGATCAACAGGCGCTGATGATCGGCATCCGCTGCGAGCGCGGCTCGCATCGTTTCTTCAAGAAGTACGGCGAACGGTTCGAGGACTCCGAAGGCAAGCAGATCTTTCTCGAGTTTGCCGACGAGGAGCGCGATCACCTCGATCTGCTGATTCGCGAATACCGCGCACTCGTCAAGCGACAGGGCCGCCCTCCGCGCCGCCCCCGCCCGGCCGGCACCGCACGCGTGAGCGCGCGGTGACCCTTCGACCCGGCTCAGGGTCAACGCGGGTCGATCTCCACCTCCACACCACCGCGTCCGACGGCCGATGCACTCCCCTCGAGCTCGTCGAGCAGGCGGCGGCTGCAGGCCTCACCGTGATGGCCGCGACCGATCACGACACCACGGCGTCGGTGGAGGAGGTGCGCGTCCGCGCTGCCGAGCGCGGCATCGACGCGATTGCCGGCATCGAGGTCACTGCCGTTGAAGACGGTCGTGACATCCATGTGCTCGGGTACTTTCTGAACCCGTCGGAACCGTCGTTCCTCGCGTTTCTGGCGAGTCAGCGGCGCACGCGCGTCGAACGCGTGCACGCGATTGCCGCGAGGCTGGTCGAATTGGGGATGCCTGTCGATCTTCGCGACGCCTTTGCTGCCGCCGGCGTGCAGAGTGGACGCGCCATCGGTCGTCCGCAAGTCGCCCGAGCGATGGTCGATGCCGGTCACGTGGCGAACAGCCGTGAGGCCTTCGACAAATGGCTTGCCCGCGATCAGCCGGCGTTCGTCCCGCGCTCTGGACCGTCTCCAGAGACCGTCATCGCAACCATTCATCAGGCCGGCGGCCTTGCCTCACTCGCGCATCCGGGACGCACACTCATCGATGCGCGAATCCCCTCACTCCGCGACGCCGGCCTCGATGCGCTGGAGGCCTATCACTCCGATCACGACGCGCCCACCGCCGTCGGCTATCGCCGGATGGCGGACGATCTCGGACTGCTCGTCACTGGCGGCTCCGACTATCACGGTGATCCGGCGCACGGCGTCTCGATTGGAGCCTCCACGCTACCCGACGATGCGTGGCAGCGTCTGCAGGCGGCGCGGCATCGCCATGCCGTCGCCTGAGATCCTCGTACAGCTTCGGAACGTCGTGAAGGACTACCGCAGCCTCAGGCCGCTGCGGCTCGAATCGCTCGACTTGCACGAGGGCCAGACGCTCGCGCTGTGCGGATTCGATCAGATGACGGCAGAGATCCTCGTCGATCTGATCACCGCCGCCATCGTCCCCGACACGGGCGAGGTCACCGTGTTCGGCCAGCCAACCACGGCCATCGCCGATCGCGACGCGTGGCTGCAGACGCTGGACCAGTTCGGCCTGCTGACCGAGCGAGCCGTTCTCGTGGAGCAGTTCACGGTGGAGCAGAACCTGGCTCTTCCCTATTCGCTGTCGGTTGAAGATTTGTCTGCGGATCTGCGCGCCCGCGTCGCCGCACTGGCCGGTGAGATCGGGTTTGCCTCCTCGGACCTCGGTCGCCAGAGCGGCGCCCTTCCGCCGATCGGCCGCCTCCGGCTTCGCCTCGGCCGCGCGCTGGCCATGGACCCGAAGGTGCTCCTCGCCGAGCACCCCAACGCGACCCTCGGCTCCGAGGATGCGGCGCGATTTGCCGCAGATTTCAAGCGTATTGTGAACGCGCGGGGGATGGCGGCGCTCGTTCTCACGGCAGATCGGCAGTTCGCTCGTGTGGCCGCCGACGAAGTGCTGGTCCTTCATCCGGCGACAGGCACACTGCAATCGTCATCCGGTTGGCGCCGCTGGTTCTCGTGAACTCGGGACTGCGTGAGGCGGGAGCGACGGGCGGCGACGTGGATTGATCGGCCCTCCGGGGGCCGGACCATCGGACGCGGGGCTCAGCCTTCGATGAGACGGACGTCGCCGGCGCGTGGACCTTTGGTCGATTCCTCTGCCGTGAACTCTACCCGCTGTCCTTCCCGCAGCAGCTCGAAGACTGCCTGCCGGACGGCGCTGCGGTGAAAGAAGTGCTCGATGCCGCCCTCATCGCGAATGAACCCGAAGCCCTTATCAATGAGCAGACGAGCGATTGTACCGGTCGGCATAGCCGTGTCCCTCCGATGCTTCGCCAGAAGCTGGGCCAGTGTAGGGAAGTCACGACTGCGAAGTCAAGCAACGCCCAAACCCCTTGCGTCCCCGTAAGTTGCACTAATAGCAGGGCTTCACATTACGATGGCGCGTGCTCTCGGGAGTGATTCTCGCCGCCGGCGACTCGACGCGCATGGGCTCGCCGAAGGCGGCGCTTCGCACGCCTGACGGCGACACGTTCATCGCGCGCATCGTCGCGACGCTGCGTGATGCCGGCGTGACTGATCTGGTGATTGTGACCGGCCGTCATCATGACGACGTGATCGATGCGCTGGCGCGCGATCGTGTGACGCCGCCGCGCATCGTACGCAATCCCGATCCCTCACGAGGTCAGTTGTCGTCACTGCTTGCTGGGATGGACGCCGTCGTGACGCCGCATAGCGACGCGGTGATGATGACGCTGGTCGATGTTCCGCTCGTACGCGTGTCTACGGTCATCGCCGTGATCGAGACGTGGCGCCGATTGCGTGCGCCGATCGTTCGTCCCGCGATCGGCGATCGGCACGGGCATCCGGTGATCTTCGATCGCGCCGTGCTCGACGAACTTCGCCGTGCGCCGCTCGACGCCGGCGCGAAGTCGGTCGTCCGCGCGCACGAGCACGAGATCGTCAACGTGCCGGTCGATGATGAGGGATGTGTGACCGACGTCGATACGCCGGGGGACTACGAGGCGCTTCGTTCGGAGTGATGTGTCAGAGTGAACGGAGGTCTCGGAGGTAACGGTTCAACACGGAGGAACGGAGGAACGGAGATCAAAAGATCAAAAGACTCCGTTTCTCCGTTCCTCCGTGTGATCCCGTTTCCTCCGTCTACTCCGTTCGCATTACTTGAACATGAAACGGAGCCCGCCCCAGAACTGATAGTTCACATCCGGGTCGCTCATGCGATCGAAGAACTGCCGCCATTCGAAGCTCGCATCGAGCCGGTGCCGCTTCATCTCGTTCTTCCACACCGGGAACGCGGCCGTGCCAAGCCATCCCAACGTGAACTGGTCACCGTGGCTGAAGTCCCACAACGTGAGACCGGTGCCCAGCGAGAACCCGCGCGCGAACGTGTAGCCGACCTCGAGGTCACCAAAGACACTCGTGCGATCGCCTTCCTCGAGATTGATCGCGACGCCCAGCGCCGGGGTGAACATCAGGCCGGTCTCGAAATCTCCGAGCACGCGAACTTGGACACCACCTTTCAAGCCGAAGAGTTTGTCGCCGAACGCGGAGACCGTGTTATCCGGATGGATGAATCCAAGGCCGGCCGGATCCTCTGCGTCGTACTGCCGCTGCTGCTTGCCAAAGTACCCCGCGAAGAACGGTCGCAGCGTCAGCGCGTCGTCTTCCGCGGCCAGCCGATCCTGTTCGGCCTTTTTCGCCGCAGCCTCTGCGGCCCTGCGAGCGGCCTCCGCCTTGGCGGCCTCGTCGGCCTTGCGCGATTCCTCAGCTCGGCGGGCTTCTTCCGCCTTACGTGCCTCTTCAGCCTTCCGCGCTTCTTCAGCCTTGCGCGCCGCTTCGTCGGCGGCCGCCTTCGCGGCTGCAGCTTTGCGAGCGTCCTCGGCGCGGCGCGCTTCTTCCGCCCGACGTGCCGCTTCACGGCTCGGCTCGCGGCTCATGAGTGAGAGGTTGCCGCAGATCTTCGGCACGAAGAACGTCAAGGTCTCCGTGAGATTGTCGATGACAAACTGATAGCCCTCGAGTGGCTTGTCGCCCCCCCACGACACTTTCGTCACGGTGGCCGGCTTTCCGCTTCGACGGAGCGCCATCCACTCGAGCCTCGTCCCCGGCGCAATCGTCGTTTCCATCACCATGCCGCCGCCGAGGATCCGGTTGACCTCAGCGCTGTTCGCGCCCAGGTTGTCCATCTCCAACACGGCGCGCACATCGGTTTGGATGCGCGGCTGCGAAAACATCTTCTGCAGTTCGCCCACGGTGTTGACCGGCCTGGTGAAACGGGTGGCACCTCCGAGCCGCCGTATCGGGCGATAGTCTGTGGACGCCGGCTGCTGAGCAGCGGCGGCTGCCGCCTCGCCAGCATCATCGGCCGACGCCAATGACGGGAAACCTGTTGTTAGGAAAACGAGGAGGCTCAAGTAGGCGAGCCCTCGGATGCGCGAGCGTGTCATGGTCGATCCCTCTTTATGAGTGAGGTGTTACCACTAGCAGTCTAACCTGCTGAGTCCGCGTTTGGTACGCAAGAACGTAACCAGTTCGCAGTATTGAGGCGGCCTTGAGCCGGACGCTACAGTCCCACGGCGTGGCGGATTCCCAAGGCGAAGCGGAGCTTGGCTACGAGGGTTGGCGTGTCGCCGGTGCGGCGAGCGTGGGCGTCTTTGTCAGTTTTGCGTCGTTGCTGGTCTACACGTTCGGCGTACTTTTGAAGCCGCTGGCTGAGGAATTTGCCTGGTCACGCGAGTCAGTGTCGGCGGCGTTCGGCATCGCGGCAATGACCGTGGCCGTCTGCTCGCCGCCGCTGGGGTATCTCCTCGACCGCGTCAGACCCACGCGGGTCATCGTGCCCTCCCTCATCGTCTTTGGCGGTGCATTCGCGTCGCTCTCGCTCCTGACGCCCCATCTCTGGCACCTCTACACCGTCTTCTTCCTCCTCGGCGTGGTTGGGAACGGCACTGCGCAGATGGCGTACTCGCGCGCCGTCTCGAGCTGGTTCGTCACACGGCGCGGCGTGGCGTTGGCGATCGTAATGTCCGGTGGCGCGGTCGGAGCGATGGTGCTTCCGCCGGCTGCCGAAGCCTTGATTCAAGCGGTCGGGTGGCGGCGAGCGTGCGTGATGCTCGGCGCGATGGTGCTCGTGATCGGCGTCCCGATCGTTGCGCGCTTCATTCGCGAACGTCCCGCCGATCGCGGCGCGGCGGCGGTCCTCGACGGTGTGTCGGTCCGCGAAGGCGTGACCTCCCGTGTCTTCTGGATTCTGGTGATCGTTCTCTTCGCGCAGTCGATTGCCCAGAACGGATCGTTGACGCACATGGCCGCGTTGCTCACCGATCGCGGCGTGCCAGCGAGTGGTGCGGCGCTCGCGCTGTCGGCCATGGGCGCGGCAAGCCTGCTCGGCCGTCTCACCACAGGGTGGCTGCTCGATCGATTCTTCGCGCCTCGTGTCGGCTTCTGTCTGTTGTCCGTTGCGGCGCTCGGTACTTACGTGCTCGCCGGAGCGCAGTCGCTCACGGTCGGCGTGTTCGCGGCCGCGCTGATCGGATTTGGCATGGGTGGCGAGGCCGATGTGACGCCGTATATCTTGTCGCGCTATCTCGGCCTGCGCTCGTTCGCCATGCTCTACGGCTTCACGTGGACGGCGTATGCCATCGCCGGCGCGGTCGGTCCGATTCTCATGGGTCGCGCCTTCGACGCCACAGGGTCCTATACGACGCTGCTCACGCAACTCGCAGTAGGCACGTTCCTCATTGCGGCGCTGATGTTGCTGATGCCTCGGTACGAGCAGGCGTTCGCGCGCCGCGCACCCGAAGCGTCCCTGGGGTAGGATTCCCGCATGGTGAAACGCGCCATCGTTCTAACTGCGATCGGCCTCCTATGGGCATCCGTGGCTCACTCGCAAGGGCACGGATACACACCAGCGGATATCGAGAACGGCGGGCTGCTCTATCAGGCGAACTGCACCGCCTGCCACGGTCCCGACGGTGACGGCGTCCCTTCGATCAATCTTGGCAGCGGCAAGTTCCGTCGTGGGACGACTGACGATGAGATCGTGAAGATCATCATTGGCGGCATTCCCGGCACGGCCATGCCGCCCAGTAGCTTTTCCGAAGGTCAGGCCGGCACCATCGTCGCGTATCTTCGCTCGCTCGCCTCGTCACCCTCGACGGGTTTGCTCAAGGGCGACGCCGGACGTGGTCAGGCGCTGTTCACCGGGAAGGGGCAATGTCAGAACTGCCACAGCGTGGCGGGTGTGGGAGCGCGCGGCGGTCCCTCGCTGAGTGAAGTTGGCGCGTCTCGTCGCGCGATCGAGCTGCAACGAGCGCTGGTCGATCCCAGCGCAGACATCCGCTCCGATCATCGTCCGGCACGCGTCGTCACGCGCGACGGCGCAACGATCACCGGCCGCCTGATGAACCAGGACACCTTCACCCTGCAGTTGCTCGACAACACCGGCCGTCTGCGGCTGTTCGACAAGTCCGCGGTCCGCGAGTTTGCCATCTTGAAGGAATCTCCGATGCCGTCGTACAAGGGCAAGCTCGACGCGCAGGAGATCGCCGATCTCGTGACCTATCTGACAACGCTGAAGGGCCGACGATGACCATGAGGACACGGGCAGTGACAGTGCTGGTGGCCGTGCTTGCGGCGGCAACCGCCGCCCATGGTCAGGCACGTGAGTGGACGACATACTCCGGTGACATGCTTGGTCAGCGGCACAGCCCGCTGACGCAGATCACCGCCGACAACGTGAAGAACCTCGAGCTGCAGTGGGTGTTCCAGGCGCGCTCGCTCGAGAAGTTCGAAGCGACGCCGCTTGTCGTTGACGGCGTCATGTACACCGTGCAGCCGCCGAACGATATCGTCGCCATGGACGCGGCCACGGGGCGCGTGTTCTGGGTGTACCCGTACATTCCGTCGCCGCTCGCGCGTCTGTGCTGCGGGCGCGTCAATCGTGGTCTGGCGATCCACGAGAACACGCTCTACATGGCGACGATCGACGGTCGGTTGATCGCGGTAGACGCGAAGACCGGCGGGCTGGTGTGGAACGTCGCGGTGGGCGGCGCGCGTCCAGACACCGGCTACTCGCTGACGGTCGCTCCGCTGGTGATCAAGGACAAGGTGATCCTCGGCACTGCGGGGGGCGAGTACGGTGTGCGCGGATTCATCGCCGCGTTCGATGCCAAGAGCGGCCGAGAGGTGTGGCGCTTCCATACGATTGCCGGCCCCGGCGAGAAGGGCAGCGAGACGTGGGCGGGTGATTCGTGGAAAACCGGCGGCGGATCGATCTGGGTGACGGGCACCTACGACGCTGATCTCAACCTGACGTACTGGGGTGTCGGAAATCCTGGCCCGGACTGGAACGGGGACGGCCGGCTCGGTGACAACCTGTACAGCGACGCTGTTGTGGCGCTCGATGCGGACACGGGCGCGCTGAAATGGCATTTCCAGTTTACGCCGCACGACGTCTACGACTACGACTCGGTGCAGGTGCCGGTGCTTGCGGATATCCAGTGGCAGGGCAAGCCGCGCAAGGCGATGCTGTTCGGCAATCGCAACGGTATCTTCTACGTGCTCGATCGCGCGAACGGTCAGTTCCTGCTCGGCAAGCCGTTCACCAAGGTGACGTGGACGACTGGTCTCGATGCGAAGGGCCGGCCGCAGAACATGGTTCCGCTGACCGAAGACGGCGTGTTGATCTATCCCGGTGTGCAGGGCGGCACGAACTGGTACTCGCCCTCGTTCAGTCCACGGACGAATCTGTTCTACCTGCCGATGTGGGGCGACACCTACTCGACGTTCACGAAGCGGCCGGTTGAATACAAGGAAGGCCAGCGCTTCACCGGCGCGCTCCCGTCGATGCCCATTCGTTTGTTGACGCCCGGCCCGTCGATCAACCGGCGTCGTCCCGAAGAAGGATGGGGCGGCATCCAGGCGATCGATCCCAATACCGGCGAGAAGAAGTGGGAGTACAAGATGGCGGATGTCGTGGATGCGGGCGTCCTCAGCACCGCCTCCGATCTGCTGTTCACCGGTGGACGTGAAGGTTACGCGCTCGTGCTCGACGCGAAGACCGGCGCGCTGCTGTGGAAAGCCAACGTTGGTGGGTCGGTGTCGAATGGACCTATGACCTACATGCTCGGTGGTCGGCAGTACGTGGCGTTCGCCGCAGGTAGTTCGCTGTTCGTCTACGCGCTGCGTCAGTAGTGTCCGGCTTCAGCCGGACCAATCGGCAATCGATACTGCGTCAGCGTCGTTGACGCGCCGTCCCCGCACAGCGTGACAAGGACGTCGCCGGCGAGGCCGACGTCCTGCATCCAGCAGTACTTGTCCGGAATCAACGTGACCAGCGTGCGAGCGTCCAGGTTGGCCACGATCGCGTGTCCGTTGACGATGCCCGTGATCAGGCGCTGTGACGGCCGTGACGGTCTCCACACTTTCTGATCCATTTCGGCGATCGGCGCCAGGTGGCTGCTCGTGAGATCGACCTGCCAGAGGCGCGTCGATCGGCCGTCGAACGAGAGACACACGTGACCGGTGACATCGATTGGCAAGGTCGGGCATTCCACTTGTAGATTCGACGTCGCGAGTTCGGTGGTGCGCGCGGCGTCCACTCGCAACAGACGCGTGGTCTCACGCCAGTCCGTCAGCAGCGTGCCGAGGGTCGGTTCCGCCCAGATCGGCGCGACCGCGAGGGCAGCGGTGCCGCCGTCGGTGCGAGGAATGTCCACGTAGCTCTGCTTCACATTCACCGTCCACCGCGTGGACGTCACCGACTTGGATCCGACCTGACCATCAATGCGATCGAACTGATTGCCGCGGCGTGCGAACGCGCGCCACCGGCCGTCGGGTGCGGCCTGCACGCTGACGAGCTCAACGTTGGGCAGATCAAGCCTCCACAGCGTTTCGCCGCTGCGCAGGTCCTCGACGCGCAGCACGCACCAGCCAATCGGTCGGTCGATCACGAGCACTCGTCGATCGTCGATCACCGCGACGTCAACCGCGCGGATCTCGCGCGACCAGCCATCGAACCCCGCCGCCATGAACCGCACGATGCGCGGCCGACCGGTGCTCTCGACTTCAGCCTCAATCGTGTCCTGACCGTACTGGCCGGACACCAGAACATGTTTTCCGTCCGGGGTCACACGCACCGAGCTGAACTGACCATCGACCGAGTGCTGCGCAAGCGGCGACATGGGTGCGCTCGTTGCGCTGAACATCGGCATGCTGGCGAGTAGTGGATCGGCCACGGCGTGCAGCAGGAACCATGGCGAGCCGATGACGAGGGCCGCAGTGGCCAGCACCGCGACACCCAATCCCGCGCGCCGTGCGGCGCGTTGACGTGTTTGCACGAAACAGAACGCGGCCAGCGCGGCCAGCGCGGCGGTGAACCAGCCGCGATCGCGGATCGCCGCGTGCAGTCCGAAGAGGTCCTGCGCGTTTGCCGCGGCGAAGATCAGACCGACGAGAACGGGCAGGAGAAGTGCGGCTTGCTCAATCCAGGTCCAGTGCGGAGCGTCTTCCTGCTCGTGCGGCGTTGGGCGGCGGGCACTCAAGACGACGACGAGCGTGAGGATCGTGAGCAATGCCAGACGAACGATCGTGACGTCGAGCTCATTGACCGATGCGATCGCCGTGCCGGCGAGGCCCGCGGCCAGCGCGACCATGAGCGGACGCTTCGGCCGGCGCAGCGCGAGCAGCGCGGGCACGAGCACGGCGCCGATCGCGTTGTACGGCGCGGCGAAGATGATCACGAGCATCACCGCCACGCGCCGGGTCATGCCGAGGTCGCGTTTCGGCGCTGCGGCAGTGAACAGATGATCGACTCGGTCGAGCGCGCCTTGGACACGTGCCACGTCGGCCTCGTGAATAGGCATCGACCAACGCTTGGCGTGGCGATCGACGGCGGTGAGTGCGATCGCGCCGCGGCTCGCCGCCACGCGAAGCTCACTGAGCTGATCGTAGGCAACGATCTCGACGCGACTGGCGCGGTCGAGAATCGTCGCGGGATCGCCTGGCCCGTTCGCCTCTGCCTGGCTTGGGCGCGACTTGCCCTCGAGCCACACGAATCCGACTCGGTGGTGATCGATCACCGCATAGCGCCCAACCTCAGACGAGGCGACGAGGAGTCGCGCCATCGGCTCGGACGGCGCAGCCGGCGGGGCCATGCGCTCGCGGATCGTACGAATGCGACGCGCGAGGCTCGGATGCGTCGCGTGTTCTTCGGCGGCTGCCGACCATCGCCGTGGGATGTGGTTGATCTCGTAGATGCGAATCAGGCCGCGTATCAGTGCCTCGGCATCGCCACACAACTCGATCGCGCGGAGATCGGCGTCCGTTTCGTGCCCCCGCATGCGTTGCGCGCGCAGCAACATGGCGCCAAACACGCCGACGACTGAGGCGATCCAGACCCACGACTCGAATCCCGGCACAAACACATCAGCCGCCGTCGTGCCGATCATCAGCATGAGGATCAGCAGCGTGGTGACTGAGTACATGACGAGCAGGCGGCGGCGATGGAACTGCTCGAGGTGGGCGACCTCGTGGGCGAGTATCGCGGTGATTTCGTCGGCTGGCAGTTGTTCAAGCAGCGAGTCGAAGAACAGCACGCCGCGCTGGCCTAGTGTCAGCAAGGCGAACGCATTGGCCAGCCGGCCGCCGGGCTCACCGGCGCGCCAGAGTACGGGTGTGGGTACCCGTGCCGACGCGAAGACGCGCTGGAAGGGGGCGTCGAGATCGGGACGCTCGAGACGCGTGGCGCGAAGCAGGATGAGCAGCAGGCGTCCGTTCCAGTGGTGCCAGGCCAGCGCGATCGTCACCGCGAGTCCCGACAACCACAACGCGGCGGGAGGATCCGCCTGCGCGACCAGCGCGGGAGCCACGGCCACGAACCACCACAGCCCGAACATGCCGACGTGCAGGCGCAGCCGCCACCGGAGATAGCGTCGGAAGGACCAGGTGTCGCCGAACATCGCCCGCCGCGCGCGATAGGTCGTAGCGGTCAGCGCCACAAACTGCACGGGGAGGAGCCAGAGCGCGTGCCACCGCGCCGTCACGATGATGGCCAGGGTGCACAGCATGGTCACGAATGACACACGCTGGGCAGTCGCCAGGTGCCGTTCGGGCAGAACCGCAGCCGCCGACGGCTCAAACACCGATCGCGTAAACCACCAATGAACGACGGCTGGAATCAGCGCGAGTAGAAGGGCCATCCAATACATGCTTTCCCCTCCTTCGGTGTATCGGTCGCCAGTCTATTGGCCTGAATGGGGTTACTATGCGCTCGCCATGAGCCGTCCACAACGCAGAACGGTGTGGCGCGGTGAGACTGCGATAGGATTCGGTTCTTCAACGGAGGCCTCCATGAAGCGGTTCCTCTTGGCTTTGGTGGCGTTGTTCGTGGCCGTGCCGCTCTCGGCTCAGCAAGTGCCGCCGCGGGCGACGGCGTACGCGACCGCACCTGACATTCCCTACGAGTCGGTTCCCAACTTCCTGAAGATGCCCTCGAACATCTACCTTGGCGAAGGCATCGGCGTCGCGCGCAACTCGAAGGGCCACATCTTCATCTACACGCGCAGCGGCGACACGCGACTCTTCGAGTTCGATCAGAACGGCAACTTCGTTCGTGAGATCGGCCAGGGCCTTTACGGCTTTGAGATGGCGCACGGCGTTCGCGTGGATTCACAGGACAACATCTGGACCGTGGACGAAGGGACGAACATGGTCGTGAAGTTCAGTCCTGAAGGCCGCGTGCTGATGACGATGGGCCGACGCCCGGAGGCGGTGGAGGGACTCGAGCCGACGGCGACGCCGGTGCCGCCCGCCGAGCCCTATCGCTTCAATCGCCCGACCGACGTCACGTGGGATCCGCAGGGCAACATCTTCGTGGCCGACGGCTACTTCAACTCGCGGGTCGTCAAGTACGACAAGAACGGGCGGTTCATCAAGTCGGTCGGCACGCGCGGGACCGCGCCGTACCAGATGAACATCCCCCACTCGATCACCGCCGACGCGCAGGGCAACATCTACGTGGCCGATCGTCAGAATCGGCGCATTCAGGTGTTTGACAGCAACCTGGTGCTGCGGGCGATCTACGACAACGTCGGCGCACCGTGGGCCGTCTGCATCAGCCCGGGTCCGCATCAGTATCTGTTCAGCTCGAATTCGAATCCCGACAACAACAACTCGCTGCTCGCGGCGGTGAGCGGTGAGATCTACAAGATGGAGCTCGATGGCACGGTGATCGGCAAGTTCGGGAAGCCGGGCAAGCAGCTCGGCGAGTTCAGTACCGTCCACGCCATCGACTGCCGCAATCCAGACGAGCTGATCGTCTCGGAGATCACGGCGTGGCGGGCGCAGAAGATCATCCTCAAGCCGCAGGCGCAGCCGGCGCGCTCGAGCAGCACGAAGTAGGAGGCGACCATGAAGCGCTCACTGCAGATTCTGCTCGCGCTCGTCGCCCTCGGCGTGTCGGTGTCGGCACAGCTGACGATCCCCGAGATCGCCTACGACGCCGTCGATCCGATCAAGCTTCCCGACAACCTGTATCTCGGTGAAGCGGTCGGTGTCGCCAGCAATTCCAAAGGCAACATCTACATCTACACCCGGACCGGCAATCCCGCGGCGACCATCGGCACGCGCCGGACCTTCGCGCGCAATGCCGCGCGGCTGTTCGAGTTCGATCCGTCGGGCAAGTTCGTCCGCGAGATCGGGCAGGACCTGTACGGTTTCGTCTTCGCGCACACCGTCCGCGTCGATCGGCAGGACAACATCTGGGTCGTGGACGAGGGATCGAACATGGTGATCAAATTCGATCCCGCTGGCCGTGTGCTCATGACGATGGGCCGGAAGCCGGAGGCGTTGACGGTGCCGGGAGGAACGGCTGGTGCCGGTGGCGGCGGCGAGGGTGGACCGGCGCCAGCTGCGCCGGCGGCTGGACGCGGCGGCCGCGAAGGCGGCGGACCGCCACCGCCACAAGGGACTGGCGTACCTGGCGACAATTTCAATCGGCCGACCGACGTGGCCTGGGATGCGGCGGGCAACATCTACGTGTCCGATGGCTACGGCAACTCACGCATCGCCAAGTTCGACAAGACCGGGAAGTACATCAAGTCGTGGGGATCGCGCGGCAACGCGCCTGGGCAGTTCAACATCCCGCACACGATGGCGATTGACGCCCAAGGTCTCGTCTATGTCGGCGATCGCGGCAACAACCGGATTCAGGTCTTCGACGGTGACGGGAATTTCAAAACGCAGTTCGTGAACGTGGGCGCGCCATCGGCGATCTGCATCACGCCGGGGCCGCAGCAGTATCTGTTCGCATCGAACTCGAATCCGTCGACGTCGATGGACAACGGCGAGATCTACAAGATGACGCTCGACGGCAAGATCCTCGGCAAGTTCGGCGCCGCGGGCAAGTTGATCAAGGAGTTCGGCTCGGTCCACGAGATGGACTGCCGCAGTGAAACCGAGCTCTACGTTGGCGAGATCACCAACTGGCGCGTGCAGAAGCTGACGCTCAAGAAATAGTCCTTGGTCCTTCGTCCTTGGTTCTTGGTCCGTCCCTAGTCCTTGGTCCTTGGTCCGGGGACGGACAAAGCACCAAGGACCAAGTACAAAGGACCAGCGTAGTCACCGGAAACAGGGCCACGCCGTCTCTTTGTCGGTGCCAGTACGAATCGCGTCGGATCCGTTGCGGACAAGGATGCGCACCGTGCGGTCCTTGTCCAGCATGATCTCGGCCATCGGGCTGAAGTTCGCGCCGATGTACGCGTCCACCGGCGGCGACTCGGCCCGCCATCCTGGCTCCTCGTCGCTCAATATCAACGCGAACAGCACAAACTGCCGCTCGAGGCGGTCGATGATCTGACGTTGCGAGGCCTCTGAGAGCGGGTAGCCGTGCAGGAACTGTCCGTGGCCGCCGGCAAACAGCCGGTGAGCATAGGTGAAGATCTCCGGCGCGTAGCCGGCGACGAACAACCGATGCTCGATCGTCGTACACCGATCGAGATATTCGAAGAACGGAATCAATGCCGGCACGCGGCCGCTCGGCACGTGTCGTAGCGCGAAGCGATCCTGCAGTCCAGCCGTGCGCTGTTGCAGGAGAGTGGGCGCGTAGCCGAATCCGCGACCAATATCGGTCCGGTTCAGATTCTCCGCGACGTGCCCGATCGTCAGCACGGAGTTGGCCGCGAACACCGTGACAGTCGCCACAAGCGAGAGGGCGATTCGGCGCGGCCACGCGGCTGCTATCTGCAGGGCGCGTCCTGCCAGCCAGGCGCCGCACAGCGCGGGCACGACAATGTCCGCGACGCGCACCGGCAGCGGATCCCGCAGGAACCCGACGTTGACGACCAGCGCAAGCGCGGCCAGCGGCATGACGATCGCAGGTTCGCCGCGGCGAGAGAAGCGCCAGTCGATCGCGAACCAGGCGAGCATCGCCAGCGGCAGCAAGTACGACAAGTAATACAGTCGCGCGTCGTGGCCCCACCCGAGCGAGTCGAGATGCAGCTGCGTGCGATCCGCTTCGCGGCTGCTGTACGCCCACGCGTCGCGAAGAAAACTGAACACGCCCTCAGACGAGCCGATGTAGATCGCGTACGGCAGGAGGCACATCACCACCAGCCCGACGAGCGTGGCGAGACGCATGACACGTTGCCGCGACTCGTTCGCCGGTGCGAGCAGGATCGTCGCCGCCGCCGCGCCGCCGAGATAGACACCGTGATCGTGCCGCAGCAGGGCCGCGACAGCGACGAACGCGGCCATGCCGGTCATGCGCAACAGCGTCGGCCGTCGAAGCCAGGCCCACATGACCAGCGGACCGGCGACGTACAAGAGCACCTTCGGATACGCATACGGCCGCGGAAAGAGCGCGACGGTGAGGACGGTCGCGATGACGGCGACGAGCAGCGAGCCCGACAGCCGCTTCGCCGCGATCAGCAGCAGCGCCGCCGCGGCGCCGAACGCCAGTGACGTCAACATCGTTTCGGCAAACAGCGTGTGACCGAACACGACCTGCGCGACCGCCGCCGCCACATACATCAGCGGCCTGCCTGGATCGAAGAAGTCGCGCGTGGGCCACTCGCCAGCGAGCAGCATTTGCTGCGCACCGGCGAGGTACTCGTGTTCGTCGTTGGGAAAGCTCGCGGTGGCGAGGAACCGGAAGAGCGCGGTCAGCACGAAGGCGCCGCAGGCCGCAGCAAGAACCCGACGGTCTGACCTATCGGGCGACGAGATACTTGCCAAACTCCTGCTCGAGCCGCTTGTACATCGGCTTGCGAAAGCTCGTCACACCGCTGATGACTCGCCGGAACGGCATCCATCGCCACCCGCGTGATTCACGGTTGCCTGTCGATGTCAGCTGCGGCCGGCCGCGAAACCTGAAGAGAAACCAGTAGAGCACCTGGCCGCGGCCCGTCTTCTTGCTTCGCGCATCTGGCGGCAGTTCATAGACAAGCAACTCCGGGCAGGCTTTCACGAACGTGATGTCGGCTCGCTGGACACCTGTCTCTTCCGCGACCTCTCTATATGCAGCTTGCAGCGGATCTTCAGACGCCTCGAGGCCGCCTTGCGGCATCTGCCAGGCGCCCGCGATGTCCGCGCGCTCGATGACCAGAACGTGGCCGTCGGCGTTGACGATCATCGCGCCCGCGCCGGCGCGGAAGTATTGTGCGGGTTTCGCCACTCAGGGGTATGTCCTTCGTGAATTTCTATCGGCCGCTCCGTTGTCGCGGCCGGGAAATCGCCGTTGCAGGCTAGTCGTCACTTGTACCGCTTCCTGCCAATACGGACCACTAGATGTTATCAATGGGTCAACGCGTACAACAGCACGTTGATGCCGAACGCGTAGCCAGGCACACCGAAGCGGTAGAAGAACCGCGGGTCGTCGCCCTCGCGCTCCCACGAATCGCCGATGTCCGTGTTGTGCGTCATCAACACCATGACACGTCCCGTCGCATCAGAGATGATGCGCGCGTGTGGAGTGGTACTGTCGGCGCCCTGCTCGGATGTGTCGCCGCCCGAGCGCATGAAGTAGCCGATGTTCGGAATCTGCGGCACCTCTTTCACGACGAACTGCGTCGTCATCATCGAGTGCGACAGCGGAAGATCGACGATCGGATACTCGTTGGCCGGCAGCACCTTGCGGATCTGCATCTGCCACTGCTCCCACTGGTAGGTGCCCCAGAAATCGTCGGCCCACAGGAACCCGCCCTTCAGCACGAACTCGCGCAGCTTCTTGGCGTCCTCGTCGTCAAACCCCGCGCTGCCCGGCGCCGACATCAGGACGAACGGGCACTGAAAGAGGGCATCGTCTGTGGGACGGACCAAGAGTGGATTGGGCTGCGAGGCGGTGAAGCTGACGTCGGTGCGAGTCAGCTCGGACAGCCGGATCGACATGTTGATGTCGGCACGCGGGAAGTCGGTCCGCCAGCTGCCGCCCGTTCCCGTGGGCGACGGCTCGTAGACCAGCCGGCAAAAGTGGAAGCGGCCGTCGAAGTCAGACGGCCGTGCCAGACGCACACCAAACAGACCGCGGCGGAACTGCGCGTCCGCCGTCGCAGCGAGTCCGATCGCGATGACGACGAGACACGCTGATCGCCAGCGCATGGTCAAGGAAGGGGCTTCAACTCCGGCTGCACGCCGTCAGGCAGCGGGTACTTGTCGGTGTTGAGCAGCATCGACACGAGCTGGTAGTAGCCGCTGACGCCAATCAGATCGACGACGCCGCGCTCGCCGAACTTGGCCTTGGTCGCCTCGAACGTCTTGTCGCTGACCTGCTTCGTCGTCAGCAGCTCGGACACGAAGTTGTAGACGGTTTCTTCGTCTGCATCCATGCCCGTGGGCCGCTTGCCGGTGGCAATGGCCTGGATGATGGCCTCATTCAGGCCGTTGTTGGCGGCGGCTCGACGATGGGCGTACCACTCGTAGTGCGAGGACCAGTGGCGCGCGGTGATGATGATCGCCAACTCGTTCAGCTTCGGTGGCATCGACGAGTGGAAACGCATCGAGGCGCCGAACTGCTGTGCGAGATCGCCCATCTCCGGACTGCGCAGCAGGACGTTGAACGGGCCGGCGGCGCCGCGCCGCTCGCCCGAGATCAGGTTCTCGAACATCTTCTTCTGCGCCGGCGTCATCGCCTGATAGGTCAGCGGCGCGAAGCGGTTGCCGATCAGTTTGACGCTATTGGGATCCGGCGGCTTGGCACCGGGGCCTGGATTCTGTGCGGTCACGACGCCAATCGTACCAATGATGCCGATGAGCACAGACCAGAAAGCGATGGTGCGACGCATATGAATCTCCCTCGTCCGGCTAAAGCCGGACACCACGTTATTTCTTCACGTGTCGTTCCAGCATGCGGCGGCGCACCACCGCGCCGTACACGTTGCCCTGCGCATCGACGCCGATGCCCTCGGCGCCGGAGTGATCCGCCACCGTTGATTCCATGTCCTCGATGAACGACGTCACCGCGCCGGTCTTGGCGTTTCCGATGCGGATGCCCTTCTTGATGCCGGGCAATTCTCGCGCGCCGGTATCGGGACCTGATTCAGAGTCGGTCACGTAGATCGTGTCGTCGCGGGTGATGGTGATGCCGCTCGGCCGGCCGAACTGTCGCCATTCGGCGATGAACTTGCCGTCCTGATCGAAGATCTGGATGCGATTGTTCTCCCGATCGCCAACGAACAGGCGGCCCTGCGAGTCCATCGCGATCGTGTGCGGCTCGCTGATCTGACCAGGGCCGGAACCCTTCGACCCCCACTCCTTGATGTACTTGCCGTCCTTGGTCAGCTTCACGACGCGATTGTTCTTGCCGTTGCGATGGCTGTCGGTCACGAAGATCGTGCCGTCAGCGGCGACGAGGACGTCGGTCGGCTGGTCGAAGAGGTCGGCGCCC
>Ga0111539_10000388_pt1 | contig 54349 bp, 52 predicted proteins | sample RhiMethybrSRZTD1_FD_79667 | JGI IMG/M metagenome (GOLD analysis project Ga0111539, IMG submission 79667) | Populus rhizosphere microbial communities from Tennessee, USA - Rhizosphere MetaG P. TD hybrid SRZTD1 (version 2) (version 2) | ecosystem: Host-associated > Plants > Roots > Rhizosphere >... | reverse complement strand
CGACCGGCGACAGTCCGTTGCACCGACCGCCGATAGTCCGCCTTGCACCGACCATCGACAGTCCGCCTTGCACCGACCATCGACAGTCCGTTTGCACCAACCACCGACAGTCCGCCTTGCACCAACCACCGACAGTCCGTCTTAGGCCCGGAAGTTGCTCTGCACCCTAATAAGACATCGAAACCCACGAAATATCGGGGGATCTTCCGCACGGCCGCGAAATATTCCCCGGAAGGTTAAGAACCATGGCTACCGCAACGCTGCTCGTCGTGGACGACGAGGAACTGGTCAGATGGTCGCTGCGCGAACGCTTCCGCCGCGAAGGGTACGCGGTCGTCGAGGCGGCTACGGCTGCCGCGGCGGTTGAGCAGGTCACTGGGGGCATCGACCTCGTGCTGCTCGACTACCGCCTGCCGGACGGCGACGGTCTGACCGTTCTTCGTCGCATCAAGGAGCTGTCTCCAGATACGCCCGTCATCCTGATGACGGCGTTCTCGACCGTCGAAAACGCCGTCGAGGCGATGAAACACGGCGCCTATCACTACCTGAACAAACCGTTCAATCTCGACGACGTGGCGATAACGGTGGAAAAAGCGCTCGAAACGAGCCGCCTGCGGCGGGAGGTGCGGGCCTATCGCAGCACCCAGAGCCGTGAGTACAGCTTCGACTCGATCATCGGCGGATCGCCGGCCATGATGGCTGCGAAAGCGCTGCTCGTCCGCATCGCCAACAGCCCGGCGTCAACCGTCCTGCTGACCGGCGAGACGGGGACCGGAAAGGACCTGGCGGCAAAGGCGATTCACTACAACAGCGATCGCGCCGCCAGGCCGTTCGTCAACATCACGTGCTCGGCGCTGCCGGAACAGCTGCTCGAAAGCGAACTGTTCGGACACGAGCGCGGCGCGTTCACCGACGCGCGACAGCAGAAGCGTGGCCTGTTCGAGACGGCGGACGGCGGCACGGTGTTCCTCGACGAAATCGGTGAGATGACGCCGGGACTGCAGGCCAAGCTGCTGCGGTTTCTCGAAGAGAAAACGTTCAAGCGCATCGGCGGGCTGGCCGACATCCGTGTCGACGTTCGCGTCGTCGCCGCCACGCACCGAAACCTGGAAGAGGAGGTCAAGACCGGCAAGTTCCGCGAAGACCTGTTCTACCGCCTGCAGGTGATGCCGGTCATGCTGCCGGCGCTGCGCGAACGTCGCGGTGACATCCCGATGCTCGTCAACTACTACGTCGACCGCTACAACCGTGAGTTCCGCAAGCGCGTGCGCGGCGTCATGCCCGAGGCGTTGGCACTCCTCGAGCAGTACCGGTGGCCGGGCAACGTGCGCGAGCTGCGCAATGCGATCGAGCGGGCGATGCTCCTGACGGATCGCGATTTACTGGCGGTCGAAGACTTCAGCACGCTGTCGCGCACCGCCGTCGCCGCAACCTTCCGGTTGCCGCCCGAGGGTGTCAGCCTCGAAGAGGTCGAGCGTCAACTGGTCGTGCAGGCGCTCGAGCGCTGCGGCGGCAATCAGACGCACGCGGGCACGCTTCTCGGCATCAACCGCGATCAGGTCCGCTACCGGATCGAGAAGTTTGGACTGACGAAACCGGAGCCGTTGATGGCGAAGTCGCACGTCATTCCGAGCCCGGTGCCGGCCTGACATCAACTCCCAAGTGCCGACTTCCAACTTCCAAACTCTCGGGAGTTGGAGGTTGGCGGTGGGAAGTTGGACTGAAAGGGGACCACGAATGAACACGATAGACGAGGCGGCCGTTGACATCGATCTGCTCGCCCGCATCTACCGCGAGTACCTCGCGTTGCCGGGAATGCAGTTGACACTGGCGCAGGCGTCGCGACTGTGGAACCTGAATCTGGCGACGAGTGCACACGTTCTGGAACATCTGGTCCACGCGTCGCTGCTGTGCCGCAACGGCGATCACTATGTCCTTGCCGGCGCCGACTGCACCTGTGCCTGAGCCAGCGGCAGCGTCGCATCCGCAGATGACTCCGCCGGCCGAATCGGCAGGCTCACTCTCACCACAGTGCCGCCGTCCGGCGGACAGTCCAGCGTCAGCGATCCGCCGTGAAGCTCCGCCGTGCGCCGCGCGATCGGCAGTCCCAGTCCGCCGCCGCGCGCTTTCGTCGTAAAGAACGGCTCGAAGATCTGCTCGCGGAGCTCGGATGGAATGCCGGGGCCGGTATCGCGGACTTCGATGTAGGCGGTGCCGTTCTCGCGTCCGGTCTGCACGAGAATGCGCCCCTGACCGGCCATCGCCTGCGCCGCATTCAGCAACAGATTCAGGACGGTGGCGCGCACCAGTTCTCCATCGGCAGTGATCGACACATCGTCACCGGCAACCGAAATGTCGACGGCGTGAGCCGATGGGTCGCGTCGCACCATGGTGATGGCGTCGGCAAGGATCGGGTGCAGCTCGACGACCGTCAGACGCGGCGGGCGCGGCCGCGCGAAGACCATCAGGTCGTTGATCAACTCGCTCAAGGCGTCGATTCGCGCCACGATGTCACGCATCACCGGCAGTTCGCTGTCCGCCGCGTTCCGTCGCGACATGAGCACCTGAACGGCGCCTTTGATCCCGGCGAGAGGATTCCGCACTTCATGCGCGACGACGGCGGCCATCTGACCGACGCGCGCCAGCGCCGCCTGCTGCGCCAGGCGTTCTTCGGCGGCCTTGCGCGCCGTGATGTCGGCGCGGATGGCAATGTACTGATATGGCTTCCCGCGCGTGTCGAGAAACGGCACGATGGTGGTGTCGACCCAGTAGTAATGCCCATCCTTCGCCCGGTTGCGCAGTTCCCCATGCCACACCCGTCCGTTGGCGATCGTCTGCCACAGCTCGCGGATGAATTCCTTGGAGTGATACCCGGAATTGATGATCCGGTGATCCTGGCCGATCAGCTCGTCCCGCGAGTAGCCGGAAATCTCGACGAACTTGTCGTTGACATACGTGATGCGGCCCGAGACATCGGTCGTAGCGACGATGGCCGCATGGTCGAGGGCGCTCTTGAAGTCCGCGAGCTGTCGAACGTGGTCGGGGTGCCGGTCCGAGGCTGGCGTGCGGGAATCGTCCATGGATCCTCTCGATGGTAGCCGCAGTGTTGCCGTGAACGATAGCTATACTGAAGCGTGGCTGCGACCATCCTCATTGTCGACGACGAAGCGTTACTGCGCTGGTCGTTGCGCGAACGGCTCTCGCAGGAGGGCTACACCATCGTCGAAGCGGCAACCGCTGGCGAGGCGCTGGAACAGGCCGGCAACGGTATCGATCTGGTGCTGCTCGACTTCAAGCTGCCGGACGGCGACGGCCTCTCGGTGCTGCAGCGAATCAAACAGACGGCGCCAGATACGCTCGTCATCCTGATGACCGGATATTCGACCATCGAGAGCGCCGTCCAGGCAATGAAGCTTGGCGCCTACCATTACGTCAACAAGCCGTTCAACCTGGACGAACTGGCGCTGCTCGTGGAGAAAGCGCTCGAGACGGGCGAGCTGCGACGCGAAGTGCGGACCCTTCGCAGCACTCAGGAAAGGGAGTTCAGTTTCGACGCAATCATCGGTGAGTCACCGGCGATGCGGCAGGTCAAGGCGTTGCTGGCACGTGTGGCAGCCAGCCCGGCGTCCACCGTGCTGCTGACAGGCGAGACAGGAACCGGCAAGGATCTGGCCGCGAAAGCCATTCACTACAACAGCGCGCGCGCGTCGCGCTCGTTCGTGAACATCACCTGCTCGGCGCTGCCCGAGCAGCTGCTCGAAAGCGAGCTGTTCGGCCACGAGCGTGGGGCATTCACCGACGCACGCCAGCAGAAGAAAGGCTTGTTCGAGACCGCCGAGGGCGGCACCGTGTTTCTCGACGAGATCGGCGAGATGACGGCGGCTCTCCAGGCCAAGCTGTTGCGTTTTCTCGAGGAGAAGACGTTCAAGCGCGTCGGCGGTCTCGCCGACCTGCGGGTCGATGTGCGCGTCATCGCAGCGACGAACCGAAACCTCGAGGACGAAGTCAGAGCAGGGAAGTTTCGGGAGGACCTGTTCTACCGCCTGCAGGTGATGCCGATCGCGCTGCCGCCGCTGCGCGAACGGCGTGGCGACGTCGCGTTGCTGGCAGACTTTTACGTCGATCGATTCAATCGCGAATTCAAGAAGCGTGTCCGCGGATTGTCGCGGGAGGCGACGGACGTGCTGCAGCAGTACGGATGGCCTGGCAATGTCCGCGAGCTGCGCAACGCCATCGAGCGGGCGATGCTGCTCGTCGAGGGCGAGCGGCTCGAACCTGAGCTCTTCACGACGTTGACACGCAGCGTCGCGCCGGCGCAGTTTCGCCTGCCGCCCGACGGGGTCAACCTCGACGAGGTCGAACGGCAACTGCTCATGCAGGCGCTCGAGCGAGCGAACGGCAATCAGACGCAGGCCGCTCAGCTGCTCGGAATCAACCGCGACCAGGTCCGATACCGGATCGAGAAGTTCGGCCTCAGCAAGGCCTGACTATTTCATCAGTCCGCTCACCAGACGCCGCGCCACGCGCACGCCCAGATCCTGCCCTTCGACGGTTTCGCGTACGTCGGGCGGAATCATGTCGGCGACCGCATCGTCATAGGCGTGCAGGGCATAGCGTTCACCTCGCGCCGCCTCGTGCAGCACCGCCTGGTCCGGATCGGTTGCCAGACGCGCCTTCACCTGTATCCATGCCCGGTGGACTGCAGCCGCCGCGGATCCGTCGGACGCAGACGTTCCGCCGAGCCGCTGTGCGTGCGGCAGCAACTCGCTTGCGAACTCCCGCCGTTGCTCCGCGAGTCTCGTGAGCAACCGCTTCGTTTCCGGCGATTTCACATATCCAGCCGCCAGCAGAAGCCCCCGTTCCGCATCGCGGCACGTTTCAATCAGGTGGTTGAGGACGGTTCGTTCCGTACGTTCGGCCATGACAGCCCTCCATTCGGTTGCTGTCCGGGCACGGCCCGTACCAGCCTGAGGTAGCGAAAACTGGCCCGATTCGTCGGGTTGCGACACGCTCGGGTGGGAAGAGGTGCGGAATTTTTCGCGGCGAGCGGGTTTCGTTCCCTCTCACGGCCGAAGACAACTGAGCAAAAGCGTGGGCGTAAGAGGGAAGATGATTGCGGCATAGCTGTTGTATCGCGCGAAGACTATTCGCCGGGTCCGCTCGGTTCGTTTTGAATCGCTGGCGGACCCTGCCCACCGCACGGAGCTGTTCATGACTCGAATCCTTGTCGCCGCCACGTTCGTCCTCGCCTTTGCAGGTTCCGCTGCCGCGCAGGATGCCGCGAAGATCGAAAAAGGCAAGCAGGTCTACGCCGCGCAGAAGTGCCAGACGTGTCACTCCGTGGCCGGCGTTGGCAACAAGAAAGGCGAACTTGACGCCGTCGGCGCCACGCTCACGGAAGATCAGATCCGCCAGTGGATCGTCGCCGCGCCCGAGATGTCGGCGAAGGCCAAAGCGACACGGAAGCCGCCGATGAAGGCGTACACGATCCCGAAGGACGACCTCGACGCGCTGGTTTCCTACCTTGCCAGTCTGAAGAAGAAGGCCTGAGGCGCGGCCGCGCCTGTCCGTCAGGCGCCGATGACGACGAGCGCCGAAGTGGTGAGAGACGTTGCCACCAACGTCCAGCCGACGGTGCGCAGTTTCGCGGCCGGCGGCGGGCGGTGGATGAGGATCGCCGCCGCCACCAGGCCCGGTGCGGCGGCAGCCAGGGTGGTCAGTGCCATCATGCCTATTGTCGTGGCAAGTGCGAGCGCAGCGGCGAACACGGTCGTCGCGGCGATGGCCGCGCGCCGTGCCGCAGCGGCCATGTTCGCATCGCCACCGCCGCGCACGCGGGCAATGATTGCTCGAACCGCGAACGTGGTTGTGGTGAACATCGCCAGAAATGGAATGGCGACGGAGCGCGCGGCTTGAAGCGTCGCGCCTGACGCCATTGCTATCGGGACGCTGACCAGCGTCAGTGATGCGGCAGCAGCAACCTCGCCATACCACGTCTTCTCACGCCGCCGCGTTGTCAACAAGGCAACAATCGCTGCAGGCACAGCCGGACAGGCCAGGTACGGCCACGCCGCCGGCGACATCGTCGCCAGCCCGCCCGCCAGAGCGGCGGCGCCGAGAACGGCACAGACGGCGAGCCATGTCCATGCTTCGCGTCCCCGTTCACGCCGCGCCCGCGGACCACGCGACCCGATCAGCACGGCTGCCGGCTCGTGCGCGAGAAATGCGGCGACAGCGCTGACCGCGACAAACGCCGCCCCGGCGGACAGGCCGGCGATAACCAGCGCCGTGGCAGCCGGAACGAGAAGCTGGCCGTAGGCTCCGTGCTCCTTCGGCCACATCACGACGCCACCGCCTCGCGCAGCACTGAATCGAGAGCGGCGAGGTCGAACGGCTTGTCGATGACGCGCCGCGCGCCGTGTGTCAGTGCGGCGGACGTCAGCGACGGGTCGGCATCCGCGCTCATCATCACGACCGGACTGGCCGGTCGCAGTCGTGTGAGGTCGTCGAGGAGCTGGAAGTCTTTCGAATCCGGCAGCCGGTAGTCGAGGAGGATGACGTCGAAAGGCTCATCCGCCTGCTTCACAAAACGCCGGGCGGAGGCGGCATTCTCAGCTCCAATGACCGTATGGCCATTCATGGTGAGCGCCTCTCCAACCGCCCAGCGGATTAACCGTTCGTCCTCGACGACGAGTATTCGCAGACCCCTGTCAGTCACGGCCGCCCAACCCCATTCCGTCACGCCGGCAGATGTTCCACGTCGTAGACGAGTTCGGCGTGGCGTTTGCGCTCCTCCGGATGTCGGACGGTGAGCACCGGGCACGGTGCGGTGCGCACCAGCCGTTCGGCCACGCTGCCGAGGAGCAGATGAGCGAATCCGGTCCTGCCATGCGTTCCCATCACGACCAGGTCAACGCCGGTGTCGGCGGCATATTCAGCGATCGTCCGGGCGCCATGGCCGAACAGCACCTCGGTGTCAATCCGCGAGATGCGCGTCGCGTTCACCGTCGCCCGATTGCGCAGCTTTTCCTGCGCTTCATGCAGCATCGCGGCGCGGAGGGCTGGCGCCTCGGAGATATACGCTTCGGCGGCCATCCCGTCGCTGACGAACGGGTCGTCCAGCACGTGCAGCAGCTGGATCGCGGCGCCGAACCGTTCGGCGAGTACGAACGCGTACTCCAGCGCCGCATCGGCGGTGGCGCTGAAATCCGTGGGCACGAGAATGCGTGTAATCCGAGTCATGGTCTATCTCCCTGTGCACAACTGGTCGATCGTCGAGACGGCAACAGGTGTGCCGGGCGCCGGCGGAGAAAAACGAGCGTATTTGCGTGCGTCCGCTCGATGTGCGCGCGATGGGGCGGGGACTTTCCCCGACGGGGTGGGAATAATCCGCCTCATGTTAGGCTGAGACCTCCGTGATCGATTTTCAGACAGTTTTCATCGGCTTCGTCGTCCTGTTGTTGTCCCTCACATTTCACGAAGCCGCTCACGCGCTGTCCGCAGACATGCTGGGTGACCCCACCGCGCGGCAGCTGGGGCGCGTCTCCTTGAATCCTGTCGTTCACATCGATCCGATCGGCACCGTGTTGTTTCCGCTGGTCTCGATGTTCACTGGACTGCCCTTGATCGGGTGGGCAAAACCTGTCCCGGTCAATCCGCACAATCTCCACGGGCACTGGAAACGCAAATACATGCTGATTGCCGCCGCTGGCCCCGCGACCAATCTTGGATTGGCGGTCGTCGGCGCGATCGGAATGCGGGTCATCGGTTTCGAAGGCGGAGCCACACCCCTGTTTCAGTTCCTTCGTTTTCTCGTCCTCGTCAACGTGCTGCTCGCGGTCTTCAACATGATCCCGATACCGCCGCTTGACGGTGGCAACGTCCTGATGGGGTTGCTGAGAGGGCCCGCCTCCGAGCTGTATGCGAGGATCCGACCCTACGGAATGGTCATCTTGTATGGTCTGCTGCTGAGTGGACTGCTCTGGCGCATCGTCGATCCAGTGCAGGCGGCCATCCGCAGGGTCCTTCTTCCGTCCTGATGTCAAAACTTCGTGTCGTTTCGGGGATGCGGCCGACGGGCAAGCTGCACCTGGGCCATCTCGTTGGCGCGCTCAAGAACTGGGCGGCGCTGCAGGAGCAGTACGACTGTTTTTACTTCGTCGCCGACTGGCATGCGCTGACGAGCGAGTACGCCAACACGTCCGCGATCACGGCGAACGCCATCGACAACGTCGCCGACTGGATTGCGGCAGGTGTGGACCCCGAGCGCAGCACCCTCTTCATCCAGTCGCTGGTGCCGGAGCACGCCGAGCTGTACCTGTTGCTGCAAATGGTCGTGCCGATCCCCTGGCTCGAACGTGTTCCCACCTACAAGGAACAGCGCGAGCAGTTGGCCGAAAAGGATCTGTCGACCGTCGGCTTCCTCGGGTACCCGTTGCTGCAGACGGCCGACGTCGCGCTCTACGACGCCCGATTCGTACCTGTCGGCGAGGATCAGGTGGCGCACCTCGAACTTTCGCGCGAAGCGATTCGCCGCTTCCATCAGTTCTACGGTGAGGTACTGGTCGAACCGCAGCCGTTGCTGACGTCGGTGCCGCGGCTGCCTGGACTCGACAACCGCAAGATGAGCAAGAGCTACGGCAACACGATTGACCTGACGGATGACGACGAGTCGGTCGTGAAAAAGGTGCGTCAGATGTACACCGACCCGAAGCGGGTCCGCGCCGACATCCCGGGCACCGTCGAGGGCAATCCGGTGTTCATGTACCATGATGCGTTCAACACCGACGCCGCTGAAGTCGAGGACCTCAAGACACGCTATCGCGCCGGCAAAGTGGGCGACGTCGAGGTCAAGACCAAGCTGGCGCGGGCGATGAACGCGGTGCTGGCGCCGCTGCGCGAACGGCGCCGCGAGGTGATGGCGCGGCCCGACCGGGTGCGCGAGATTCTGATCGAGGGGTCGCGCCAGGCGCGCGGCATCGCCGAGCAGACGATGGAACGCGTCCGTGACGCGGTGAAGCTCCGATATTGAACGTGACCACTGAACACCCGGACTTCGAGCCCTCCCCCGACGCCTACAAGGTCAAGCTCGACACCTTCGAGGGACCGCTCGACCTGCTGCTCTACCTCATTCGCAAGAACGAGGTGAACATCTACGACATCCCAATCGCGCTGATCACCGAGCAGTATCTCGGCTACATCGCGCTGATGCAGGAGCTGAATCTCGACGTCGCCGGCGATTTCCTGGTGATGGCGTCCACGCTCATCCACATGAAATCGAGGACGCTGCTGCCGCGGCCCGATCCGACGCAGGACGACATCGTCGAGGAAGACCCGCGCGAGGCGCTCGTCCGCCGGCTGCTCGAGCACCAGAAATACAAGGCGGCGGCAGAGCTCCTGCATGAGCGCGAGACGGTCCGCAGCGCGCAGTTCATGCGGCCCGACGCAAGCGTCGCCGAAGCGGCGGGCGAGGATTACGAGCCGGAGCTCGAAGTCGATCTGTTCAGCCTGCTGGCGGCGTTCAAGGGCGTGCTGGAGCGCGCCAACCGGCGGCCGCGCATGGTGCTGCCGCCGGAGCAGATCTCGATCGAGGATCGCATTCACTAGCTGCTGGGCCGCCTCTCCGAGCACGAGGCGTGCGGATTCGAGGAATTGTTCGAGGACGGCGACGGATCGCGGCCGTTCATGATCGTGACGTTCCTGTCGCTGCTGGAAATGATCCGCCTGAAGCTCATTCGAGTGTTCCAGTCAGGATCCTTCGGCGCGATTCGCGTCTATAAGAGGGCGCGACCGGCGGACGCGCCGCATCCGATCGGCGACCCCGAAAACCACTAGCTGACCGTGACACGACACGCCGAGGCACCGAGGCACGGAGATTGGCATGGCTGAAGAAGTTCTCAACGCGGACCCGACCGGAAGCGCGCCGACGGAGCGCGTCGTGTCGGCAGAGGTCAAAGCGATTGTCGAGGCGTTGATCTTCGCGTCGCCGGAGCCGGTGACGCCGAAGATGCTCAACAGGCTGCTGGCCGACGAGCCGAAGGAAGACATCGCCGCCGCGGTGGACGCGCTGAAGGCTGATTACGACAGCCGTCCGGGACTGCAGTTCGTGGAAGTGGCCGGCGGCTATCAGATCGTCACGCGGCCGCAGCTTCACGAATGGGTCCGCCGGCTGTTCCACGAACGATCGACGCAGAAGCTGACGGTGCAAGGCCTGGAGACGCTTGCCGTCATTGCGTACAAGCAGCCGATCACGGCGCTCGAGATCGGCGAAATCCGCGGCGTCAATACGTCCGGGGTTCTGTCGACCCTGTTGGAGCGCCACCTGATCAAGATCGTCGGCCGCAAGAACGTCGTCGGCCGGCCGTTCGTCTACGCGACCACCAAAGAGTTCCTGATCCGGTTCGGACTGAAGGATCTGAACGACCTGCCCAAGGTCGAAGACATGGCCGAGGCGCTCGGCTTCGATCCGCCAGCCGGACTCATCGAACAGACGCCCGCGGAGGACGTGCTGCCGCTGGACGAGCCGCCGCAAGATTCGTCAGAAGTCTGACTTCCGTCGCCGTCAGGTCGCGCCACTCGCCTGACCGCAGGTGACGGTCGCCGATCGGTCCGATCCGAATCCGGCGCAGCTTGCGGACAGGATGTCCGACCGCCTCGCACATCCGGCGGATCTGACGGTTGCGGCCTTCGCGAATCGTCATCACCAGCACACTGCCGCTGCGCTCACCTTTGACGACCTTGACCGCTGCCGGCAACGTCCGTCTTCCGTCGAGCGGAATGCCGCGTCTCAATTGATCGAGCGCGTCCCGATCGGGCGTCCCGGCGACGTGTGCCTCATAGGTTCGTTCGACGCCGTGCCGCGGATGCGTCAGGCGCGCGGCAAGCTCTCCGTCGTTCGTCAACAGGAGAAGGCCTTCGGTGTCGTAGTCGAGGCGACCGACCGGATAGACGTACTCGCGGACCCCGGCGAGCAGGTCGATCACGGTGCGCCGCCGCTGCGGGTCCGACCGCGTGGTCACGAATCCCGCCGGCTTGTTCAGCAGGATGTAGCGGTGTCGCTGCGGCGCGCGGAGCCTCGTGCCGTCGACGCGGATGTCGTCGGCGGCGGGATCCGCCTTGACACCCATCTCTCGAACGGTCGTGCCGTTGAGCGTGACACGGCCTTCGGCGATCAGTTTTTCCGCGGCGCGTCGCGAAGCAACGCCGGCCTGCGACAGAATTTTCTGCAGGCGCAGAACGGCAGAACTGCTGTTCACGCTTCCATGTTCTCACTTCTCCGTTCGTGTTCCGGGTTCGGTTCACGTTCTGAGTGTCACGGACGGGAAGTGCGAACTATTGCGTCAGTACGTCCGCCCAAAAGCTGATGAGCTTCCATGCATCCATCGCCGTGGCGTTGGTGTTGACGCTGGCGTGCGTGATCAGTCCGCTGAGCAACACTCGCGTGTGCACACCCTTCGACTGCAGATAGTTGCCGAGCAGGACGCTCTCCGCGGCGGGAATGATGTTGTCGTCGTGGCCGTGGAGCAGGAATGTGGCCGCCTTCGGCGGCGGAGCCAACTCAGGGGAGAGGGCCGGATCGTCGACGCCGGCCTGGTTCAGGTACTCGACCAGGACCGCACCCAGACGCGTGACGTCGCGATCGTTCACGTACTGCATGTAGGTGCGCGACGGCTCCGGAAGCGCCGCGGCCATCGTCCGCGCCTGTGCGAAAATCGGCGCCGCTGCAGCGTCGCTGATGACCGTCGCCTGGGAGGCGCGGAGGTATGTTTCGATGGCGTTGCGAAGCGGGACGACCTGCGGCGTCGGGACGATGCCGCGATCGGCCAGGCTGTTCAGAATGACGGCGACTCCGTAATCGTGAGGAGGATGCGTCTCGAGTCCGTCGACGCGCGGCGCGACGCCGGTGGCCAGGTAGCGCATCACACGCCGCATGTCGCCATGGCCGCCGAGTGACACGACGAACGATACGTGATCGCGGACTTTGTCCCGTCCGGCCGCGACGATCGACAGACCGCCGCTGAAGCTGACGGCGATGATGCCGACGTGTCCAGCCGGCGCCAGCTGCGGCTGCGTCACCATCCAGGCGACAGCGTCTTCGATGACGTCCGTGGCGTCTGCAGAGAGACGGAATTGCTGCAGGTCGGGAAGCGCCAGCGCCATGACCGGATAGCCGCTGGCGGCGATGTCTTCGGCGAGCGCGGAGAGGCGCGGCTCGTCGATGCCATTCGAGTTGAATCCCGGCATGACCAGCACGGCCTCCTCGGTCGCCCCGTCGGGCATGTAGAACTGCGAGGGGACGTCGCCGTGGCGCGTCGGCACGACGTGCTTCGGCCGTTTCGTCACGCGGCGGTCCTGCAGACTCGCAATCGTCTGCGCCGGCCCGCCGATGCCGGCCGCGCGCACGATCAGGGAGGCCGCGCGGGCGTACGGCGACGTGACGTAGACGGCAATCAGCAGCACGACGACAGCGATGACGACCAGGCGGAAGCGGCGACGAGCCATTCGGCGACATCTTAAAACACGAAGGGCACGAAGGTAGCGAAGCGCACGAAGAACGGTACGATGACCTGACGGCACGCTCAGGTCTTCGTGCCCTTCGATCTCTTCGCGTCCTTCGTGTAATGTGGACCGCAATGAAACGCTTGGTGATCGCCATCGACGGGCCGTCGGGCGCCGGCAAAGGCACGGTCGCGCGGACGATTTCCGAGGCGCTCGACTACCGGCACGTCGATACGGGTGCCATGTATCGCGCCGTTGCCTGGAAGGCACTCCACGAGAACGTCGCTGTGGACGATGAGACTGCCGTGTCTGATCTGGCACGGCGCGCCGATCTCGTTGTCGAAGGCGGTGTCGTGTCGATAGACGGTCATGACGTCACCCGTGCCATCCGCACTCCGGAGATCGACAAAGCCGCGACCGCGGTGGCGCGGTTGCCGAAGGTGCGGGAAGTGCTCGTTGCCCATCAGCGCACGCTCGGCTCCCGGGGCGGAGTGGTCATGGAAGGCCGAGATATCGGCACGGTCGTATTTCCGAATGCCGACGTGAAGATCTATCTCGACGCGTCGGCGGAGGAGCGGGCGCGGCGGCGGGCAACCGATAAGGCGCACTCCGGCAGCCAGGCCGGGCAGGCGGCGGTAGCGGAAGCTATCCAGGCGCGTGACAAGGCAGATACCACGCGCGCCATCTCGCCGCTGTCAGTGGCGGCTGACGCGATTCGCATCGACACCACCGACATGTCCATCGATCGTGTCGTGCAGCGGGTGATGGAACTGGTCAAGGGACGACTCTGAACGATCACGCGATCCCGACTTCCTGATTGAGAAAACCGACCAGGTACTTCCACGCCAGGTAATACACCGTCATTCCCACGGGAATCATCGGCAGCGCGAACTGCCACTGAATCGTGAACACATCGAGCGCACTCGCCAGCGCCACGCCCATCGGCATCAGCAGCAGCGGCAGGACGGCGCCGTGCAGGCCGATCGACCAGCGCAGTCGCGAGCGCGTAGCCAGGTGGAGCATGTTCCAGATACCCCACAGATTGGGAACGACGGCCATGGGAAAAACGATGGCGCGATCGAGCGGACGGCCGGGAAGCGGAATCACGAACTGGCTCGACACTTCGAAGTAGAAGCGGTTGTAGGCATAGACAGTCAGGATGATGATCAGCATCGCGGTCGGCACGACGATGCCGGCCATGTAGGCGCGAAGAAAAGGGTGCGGTTTCATCTCTCGCTCCTGAGGCACCCCGCAAGCGGTGCCTACAAGTGATAGGAGAGCAGCCAGAGCCACTCCGGAAACATTGCCAGAACAACTGCGGCAGCCGCCGCCAGACCGAGGTCGAGGTACGACCACCGCGGCGTACGTTCGAAGCGACGGGCAAGCGCCGGCCACAGGTCGCGCTCTGGTCGTTCACCTGCCGCCGGCGCAACCGCCGATTGCAGCAAGTTCTTCAGGCGTTCATCGGTCATGTGTGAATCCCAGGCGCTCCAGTTCCGTTCGCAGCTGTCGCGTCGCGCGGAACAGCCGCGATTTGACCGTTCCAACCGGTACGCCGAGCGCGTCGGCGATCTCCGCCTGCGAGCACTCCTCGATCAACGCTAGCGTCGCAACGACGCGAAGCGGCGTCGGCAGCGACGCAAACGCCCGGCGGATGCCGTCGCCGACAGCGAAGTCGGCGGCTCCGCCCGGCGAGCGCGTGCCGGCCGGTCCGCTGAGGACGTTCGTTCCGGCGGGTCCGTCGCGCAGGCTTTCGCCGCCGCGCGACGGAACCCGCCCTACATCGTCCAGAAATACCCATCGACGCCTGCGCGCGGCGTTGAGCTGATCGATCGCGGTGTGCGTGGCGATGCGCCGCATCCACGCGCCGAAGCTGCGTGACGGATCGAACCGCGCGCGGCCGCGATAGGCGCGCCAGAAGGCCTCGACGAGGGCGTCTTCGGCCGCCGTTGGCTCGCGCACGATCCGCACAATCCAGCGATACACCTCAGATTCGAATTGTCGGAAGAGCGTTTCGAACGCTTCGCGGTCGCCGTGCGCGAAGCGCCGCAGCAGGTCGCGATCAGGCTCATCCTGCACGTCTTGTCTGGTCTTACTGGAGGCGGAGGCGGAAAGGTTCCGAAAAAAAGAAAAGGCACGCCTGGAAGGCGTGCCCTACGAACCATCCAACTATCCAACTATCCAACTATCCAACTATCCAACTATCCAACTATCCAACTATCCAACTACCAACTAGCGATCGTCCCAATCGTCCGAGGACGCGGGATCGAGTTCCCAGCGGTTACGGTCGCGCTTGGCGATCTTTTCCTCGCCCTTCAGCTCCTCGTTGTCCTGATATTCAACGCCGAGCGCGCGGCCGATGTCGTCAACGATGTCCTGGTCGGGGGTTGGGTTGTCGCCGCCGGGCGCTTCGTCGCCGACGCTGGATGCCGACTCCCAGTCGGCATCCACATCGCCGCCGGTCAGCGCTGGACTGGTCTCGGTGTGTTCCTCGTACTTCTCTTTCAGAGCGCGGCGACCGGTGCGGACGGCGGACGCGCTGCGGTCGAGATCGAGCGATGAGGGCGGCGATTCCTGCACGATCTCGTCTTCGTCGCGGATGACACGCCGCTCGCGGTCGAGGCCCGGCGGCTTCCGCATCACCGGGATGGGCGGCCGCGTCCGTGCCGAGGGGGGTGCTGCGGATCTGGTCACAACCCTGCGGGTCGTTGTGGTCCCCTTCGCCTTGGCTGCATTCCGGGGGCGCGCTGCTTTCGCCGCAGATGGCTTGACGGCGGCAGTGCGTTTCGTGACACCGGCACGCGTCGTCGATTTTTGCGAGGTTCTGGCGCTCTTTGCCGCGGTTCTACGTTTCGGCGCGGCTCGCTTCCGGCCGACGGCCTTTCTGCCAGCGGCCTTTTTGACGCCGGCCTTCTTGACGGCGACCTTTTTAACGGCGGCGCGACTCCTGGTCGCCGTCTTTCGTCTGGCACTGCTCTTCCTGCCCGTCTTGCCCGAGCGCTGTCGAAGGGCCCGTGCGGCCTTTCGTTTGGCCATTGGGACGTCCTTTCACGCCACCCTAGCTACCTTGACTGTTTCCGGTAAGTGACGTATCCTCTATGTCTTATCGGCGACGAACAGTCATCGCAGAGAGCGTTCCGCGGCCGTCGATCATACCCCGTACCCCCAATTGCGGCGTGCTCAGGCGCGCCGTTTCGGCAGGCCGCCAGGAACGGCATGTGTACGGACGCTCTCTCTACGAACGCTGCCATCGCCGTTATAGCCGCGGGGGGCCGATCCCCGCAACCTTCTTCTTTCCTGAGTAAGTCGAAGGTCGTTCCGCAGAACTCTTGCGGCACGATATCGGCCGCCCGACGCGAACCCTGACACGAGGGCCACGCGGGAGGCGAAGTCCCACGGTCGCCACGCGCGCATCGCGGGAACGAGGAGGACGCGCAGTTACATGACGAACGCAGATAACGGGTTGGCAACGCCCGATACGCAAACGGGCGCACAGCCCGCGGCACCTGGACGGACCCGATCAGGGAAACCGGCCGGGCCTGCCTTCAAACCGATGCATCACGAAGACATGGACCCGCAGGATTTTGCGTCCATGCTCGAGGCCTACGACGAAAGCTTCCGCAACATGGCGGAAGGCGAAGTCGTCAAAGGCACGGTGCTGAAGGTCACCGACAGCCACGTCGTCGTGGATGTCGGCTACAAGTCCGAAGGTCTCATTCCGGTTCATGAGTTCCTCGACGAAAACGGCAACGTGACCGTGCAGGGCGGCGATACGGTTGACGTGCTGCTGGAGCGGACCGAGGACCGTGAAGGCCACATCGTGCTCTCGCGCGAGAAGGCCGAGAAGATGAAGATCTGGGACGAGGTCGAGAAGGCCTACGCTGAGAAGAAGGTGGTCATCGGCCGGGTCATCGAACGGATCAAAGGTGGCCTGGCGGTGGACATCGGCGTTCGCGCGTTCCTCCCCGGATCGCAGATCGACGTTCGTCCGGTACGCAACCTCGACGCGCTGCGCGGCCAGGAACTGCGCATGCGAGTCATCAAGGTCAACAAGAAACGCGGCAACATCGTCCTCTCGCGCAAGGCACTGCTCGAGGAAGAGAACGCGGAGAAGAAGAAGACCACGCTCGAGACACTGGCCGAGGGCAAGGTGCTGCGCGGCACGGTGAAGAACATCACCGACTACGGTGCGTTCATCGATCTCGGCGGCATCGACGGCCTGCTGCACATTACCGATATGTCCTGGGGCCGCGTCGGCCATCCGTCCGAGCTCTTCAAAGTCAACGACGAAGTCGACGTGATCGTGCTGAAGTACGACCCGGCCACCGAGCGCGTGTCGCTTGGTCACAAGCAGCTCGTGCAGGATCCATGGGCGACGGTGCAGGAGCGCTATCCCGTCGGCGCGCGCATGAGCGGCAAGGTCGTCAGCCTGACCGATTACGGCGCGTTCGTCGAGCTGGAGCCTGGCGTCGAAGGGCTGATCCACGTGTCCGAGATGTCGTGGAGCAAGCGCGTCAAGCATCCGTCGAAGATTCTCAACGTCGGGGATTCGGTCGAGGCGATGGTGCTCGGCGTCGATCCCGCCGCACGGCGCATCTCGCTTGGCCTCAAGCAGGTCGAGAGCAATCCCTGGAACGAGCTGGCGGAGAAGTATCCCGTCGGCACGAAGATCAAGGGCAAGGTCCGCAACCTCACCGAGTTTGGCGCGTTCGTCGAGGTCGAAGAGGACATCGACGGCCTGATCCACATCTCCGATATGTCGTGGAGCAAGCGCGTCAAGCATCCGTCGGAGGTGCTCAAGAAGGGCGACGTGGTGGAGGCGATGGTGCTCAGCATCGACGCCGACAACCAGCGCCTGTCACTGGGGCTGAAGCAGCTTGCTACCGATATCTGGGATGACTTCTTCTCACGCCACCATGTTGGCAGCGTGGTCGAGGGGAAGGTGACCCGGATGACGAACTTCGGCGCCTTCGTCGAACTCGATGAAGGGATCGAAGGCCTTATCCATGTGTCCGAGTTCGACGACGCCCATGGCGGCGAGAAGATCGATCTGCAGGTGGGGAACAGCTATCAGATGAAGATCATCAAGCTGAGTCCTCAGGAGCGGAAGATCGGCCTGAGCATCCGTGCGATGAAGGATGACCAGTTCCGCAGCGACTGGGAGACGTATCAGGAGAACGAGGGCACGGGGACGGCGACGTTAGGCGATCACTTCCGCAATCGGTAAGCAATCAACCGAGGAGCACCTGTGACGATTGGAAACGGCAACGGCGCCGGCAGCATGACAAAGGCGGAGCTCGTCGAAGAGGTGTCGCGCGTGTCGGACCTCACCAAGAAGCACTCCGAGGTCATCGTCGATACCGTCTTCAAGAGCATCATCGACGCGTTGCACCGCGGCGAGAAGATCGAGCTGCGCGGCTTTGGCAGCTTCCGGCTGCGGAAGCGCGAACCGCGCAAAGGGCGCAACCCGAAAACCGGCGACAAGGTGGATGTGCCGCCGAAGAAGGTGCCCTACTTCAAGCCGGGCAAGGAGCTGAAGGATCTCATCAACCGTGAAGCCGAAGCGGCCGAGGCCGCGGCGGCGCCGTCGGAGATGCCTTCGATTCCTGGCGCAGCTGCCGTTTAGTGGACCATCTTTGGTCGCCGTGGCGACTCGAGTACGTGATTTCGAAGAAGCCGGACGGGTGCGTGTTTTGCAGCGCACCCGATCCCTCTCACCCAGATCCCCTCGTCGTCTATAAAGGTCAGCGCGCTTACGTCATCCTGAACCTCTATCCATACAACAACGGACATCTCATGGTCGTGCCGTGCCGGCATGAGTCCACGCTGGCAGCGCTGACACCTGATGAGATGACCGAGGTTGGGCGGCTGGTACAGTTGAGCGAACGCGTGCTGCGCGAAGCGTATCGACTGGACGGCATCAACGTCGGCGTGAACCTCGGCGCGTCGGCGGGTGCCGGCATCGAGGAGCACGTCCACGTGCACCTCGTGCCGCGCTGGAGCGGCGACACAAATTTCATGACCGTGGTCGGCGAGACGCGGGTCCTGCCCGAAGACATCCGCGCCACCGCCGCGCGGCTGCGGCCGATCTTCGAGCGGCTCCAGTAAGAACCATCACCATCATTGTGGCTTCTGCCTTGAGGCGGAAGACGTCTTCACCTCGACACGTTGCGCGCTTCCGAGGCTCAGGGCAGCCTGAACGCAATCAACTCGGCGCTGTAGTTGCTGCCGCCGACAGCGACGACAATGTACTGCCTTCCGTTCAGCATGTAGGTCATCGGGCCGCCCGTCTGCGGTGCCGGCATGTAGACCGCGCCGACCTCCTTGCCGCTCTGTTTGTCGTAGCCGCGCAGCATCGCACCGCGCTGACCTGACGGAGTCGGTCCAAAACTCGGTTCACCGGCGATGACGAGCGTCTTCGTGACGACCTGGCTCACCGTGCCCGAGCGTCCGGTGCGTGGGATGGTGAGCCCCTGCAACGCCGGATTGTTCCTGATGTCGTCAGGCGTTTCGCCGTGCGCTGTCTGCCAGATGATTTCACCCTTGTTCAGATCGATGGCGCTGATCTGACCGTACGGCGGCTTCATGATCGGCAGGCCGCTCGGGCTCAGGCCACCATCCGTCGCCGCGGGCGCTGCGGGTGTTGCAGGCGCTGCGTCGGAACGGCCATCGCCGGCGAGTGCATTCGATCCGGCGCCGCCGCTCGTGCGGACGCCGGTCAACGCCGATCCCTGCACGTACTGCATGTCTGTCTTCGACGGATCGCCCGGCACGAGGCCGAGCTGGCTGAGGTTTTTGTTCGACGAGACGTAGAGCACGCCGGTTTCCGGATCGAGTGAGCCGCCAGGCCAGTTGGTGCCGCCGCCCGCCGCGCCGACCGCGAGCGTGGCCAGCGGTCCTTCCACTCTGCTGACCACCGGCGGAGTAAACCACGGGCCCAGCTTGTAGCGCGACGCCAGTCGTTTCGCTTCCTCGCGCAGCGCCGGCGTGAAGTTGATGAGGTCGTCTTCGACGAAGCCTTGCCGGTCGTAGGCGAACAGTTCGCCGCGCGCGTTCAGCGGATAGGGCTGCGTCGGCGAGTACCACTCGCCGGGGACGTCGCCGCGCGGAACCGGCCGCTCCTCGATCGGCCAAACCGGTCGTCCGGTCACGCGATCGAGGACGTAGAGGACGGCCTGCTTCGTCGGCTGTGCGATCACCTTGACGCGCCGGCCGTTGACGGTGACGTCCGCGAGGATCGGTGCACACGGAATATCGTTGTCCCAGATACCGTGATGTACCAGCTGGTAATGCCACTTGCGCGCACCGGTATGGAGGTCAACGGCGACGATGCTCTCGCCGAACAGTCCGGCACCGGGACGATGTCCGCCGTAGTAGTCACCGGTCGGCAGTTCGACGGGAAGATACACAGTGTTCAGCTCGGGGTCGACGCTGATTTGTGCCCAGACGCCGCCGTTGCCGGTGTACTCCCACGACTCCTTCTCCCAGGTGTCGTTGCCGACCTCGCCCGGTCGAGGGATGGTGTGGAAAATCCAGAGTCGTTTGCCCGTGCGGACGTCGAACCCGCGCACGTAGCCCTTCACGTTCTTCCTGCTGGTGGGCACGCCGCCTGACTTGTGCGCGGCCCCGACGATGATCACGTCCTTGGCGACGACGGGAGTGGCGTGCAGCCCGATATCCGGATTGAGCGGATCGATGAACTGATCGTTGTTTTCCTTGAGGTCGACGACCCCGTCCTTGCCGAACGTACGAACGCGCTCGCCGGTCTTGGCGTCGAGCGCGATCAATCGATAACCGGGCGTCACATAGAGGATTCGCTGGTCCCGGTTGTCGCTCCAGTAGGCGAGGCCGCGTCCTGACAGTTGACGCGGCGCGGCGGCGCCGCGGGCACCCTCGTTCTCGCTGTGCATCCACAGCAGTTCCCCCGTCTGCGCGTCGAGCGCAACGACGGCGCGGCGGGTGCCCGCCGTTGAATAGATAACGCCGCCGATCATCAGCGGCGTGACCTCGAACAGATATTCAGCTCGCGGGCCGAGATTGTCGGCCTTGAAGCGCCAGGCCACCGTCAGCTGGCCGAAGTTCGAGGCATTGATCTGGTCGAGCGGCAGGTAACGGCTGTTTGCCAGGTCGCTGCCGTAATGGCGCCATTCGACGGTCCTGCCGTCGGGCTGCGCCCAGCCGGTCGCGCCGGCGGCGATGACGACGAGTGTCACAATAAGGCGGGTCCGCATCAAATCAGATCCTCCGGCGCGGCGACGATTCTACTCGCCTGACCACAGCGTTTTAACCGCGAAGAGCACGACCACCGATCGGCCGGCGGTTTTCGCGTTCTTCGTGGTTTATAGAGTGGCCATCGTAGAATGCGCGCGTGAGTTCCGCTTTCCGTACCGTTGCCGCCGCCATCGGCGCGGCCCTTCTGTGGCTGCCGGTCGCCGGGCTGGCGCAGCGCGGGCAGTTCTCGGCGGACGAAATGCGGCAGTGGCTGTCCTACATTGCCTCGGACGAGCTGCAGGGCAGGGAAGTGTTTACCGAGGGATTCGGGCTGGCAGGCGCGTACATCGCCGACCATTTGAAGACGTGGCGCGTCGAGCCCGCGGGCGACGCCGGCAGCTACTTTCAGACGGTCTCGGTGCTCGGCATGCGCACCCGCAGTAACTCCAGCATCACCGTCACGCGCGGCGGCGAGTCGCGCACGTTCAAGGACGGCGAAGGCGTGACCTTTCTGCGCAACCAGGGTGGCAAGCAGACGATTTCCGCGCCGTTGGAATTTGTCGGCTACGGCATCAGCTATCCGCCACTCGATCACGACGACTACGCCGGTCGCGACATGAAGGGGAAGATTGCGCTGTTCATCGGCCGCGGTGTACGCGGTATGACGGCGACGCACAACCGTCTGATCAACAACCGCGCGCGCAATGCGATCGAACTGGCGAATGCCGTCGCCGTGATTGGCCCTGTGGCGCCAAATGCGGGGCGTGGCCGCGCAGCGGGTGCCCCTGTAGACGCCGCCGACGGACGTGGGGGCATCGCCCCGTCGGCGCCACCGGTCGCGGTCGGAAACGCGGCCCAGCGCGTCGATTTCCAGACGACGCGCGACCTCAACCTGCCCGTCGCTCCGCAGATTACGGCCAGCGACGAATTCTTCAACTTCATCTTCGCGGGTTCGGCCTACAGCTACGACGAACTGAAGGCCTTTGCCGCAAAGCAGGAAGCGCTGCCGGACGTCGCCTTTCGCAACGTCAGCATCACGATCAACGTTGATGCGCAGTACGAGCGCGTCCAGACGCGGTTGACGCGTAACGTGGTCGGCCTCGTCCGCGGCACCGACGCGCGGCTGCGCGATACGTATGTTGCTCTCGGCGCGCATTACGACCACGTTGGCTACCAGCAGTTTGCGCCCGCCGGTGCCGGTGCGAATCTGATCGCCGCCTGCGCCGGCCAGACCCGGCCAACACCGCGCGCCGACGACATCGTCAACAACGGCGCTGACGACGACGGCTCCGGGACAGTGTCGCTGATGGCAATCGCCAAAGCGTTCGCCGCATCCCGGCCGAAGCGATCGGTGCTGTTGGTGTGGCACGCGGGCGAAGAAGCGGGTCTCTATGGTTCGCGCTACATGGCTGATCATCCGGTTGTGCCGATCGATCGGATGGTGGCCATGCTGAATATAGACATGGTCGGGCGTAATCGCTGTGACAACCCCGACGAAGCGAACAAGGTTTACCTCGTCGGCTCGGAACGCATCAGCACCGAGCTCCACAACATCAACGAGGAAGCCAATGCGTCACAACGACGACCGTTGACGCTCGATTACGAATACAACGACGTGTCGGATCTCGAATCGATCTACACGCGCAGCGATCATTACAGCTACGCGGCGAAAGGTGTGCCGATCATCTTTTTCACGACAGGTCTGCACCGCGACTACCACTTCAGAACCGACGAAGTGGACAAGATTGAGTTCCCGAAGATGGCGCGCATCGCCGAACTCGTCTACGCGACCGCCACGCGCGTCGCCAATCTCGACCACGCGCCCGTGCGCGATTTTGCCGGACCGCGGATCGGGCAGGGACGGACGGGAGCCATTCGCTGAAGTTGGTAGTTGGATAGTTCGCTAGTTGGTAGTGAAGGCAAGAATGGTCATTCCCCCACTACCAACTATCCAACTATCCAACTATCAACGGATGGGTGCTGGTTGCCGAGCGGGAGGCACCAGACGTCTGGATTGTCCTTGCTGTTGTCCGCCATGCGCCGCTTCAACAGCGCCGCGGCTTCAGGCTTCAGCGGAAGTCCTTCCTTGAAGCCGGAACCGATGTTTCGGAACGTGGCTGCCGGCTTGTCGTCGAGGCTCGCCTGCGGCGCCGCACCGCGTCCGCCACCACCTCCGCTGCTGAACGCCCAGACGCCGGAGAAGTCGGGCTTGCCGTCAGCCGCTCGGTCTTCATTGAGCCTCCAGTGCGCGCGTGAGTGTAATCCCAATGTTGTAAAGTCCACACGTGAAGCAGACAGTCGCAATCCTTGTCGGCCTCGTCACTGCCGCGTTTCTCATCGGCAGCCTTTCGGGGCAGCAGCCACCGATGCCAAAGCTGACATTTGCGTTCGAGGTTCGGGCGACGGTCGGCCCGCCGATGGAGGTCGGCCAGGTTATACAGGGCCGTCGACGGATCGTGCCGATCACTGGCGGCACGTTCGAGGGTCCCAACGTGCGCGGCAAGGTGATGAACGGCGGCGCCGACTGGCAGATCATTCGCGCCGACGGCTTCACCGAGCTCGACACGCGCTACACGCTGGAGACGGACAAAGGTCAAATCATCTACGTGCAGAACCCCGGCATCCGTCACGCCGCGCCCGACGTCATGAAACGGCTCCTGGCGGGGGAACTGGTCGATCCTGCCCTCGTCTACTTCCGCACCGTTCCGAAATTCGAAACCTCGAGCCCGGACCTGCAATGGCTGACACGGTCTGTGTTTGTCGGAATGGGCGAGCGTTATCCGAATGACGTTCGCATTCGCTTCTTCCGCCTGGAGTAAAGATCTTCGCGGGTACAGTCCGTTATCGAGCGATGGATTTCAATCTGACCGAGGTCCAGCAGGCGTGGCGCGAGAAGGCGCGGTCGCTCGGCTCCGACCTGGCGGCGGACGCGGCGCCGGCCGACGTCGTGATGGGCGCCGCCCGCGTTGGACTGCTGGACCCGCGGGCAGATCTCGTGGCCGCCGCCGCAGCCATCGACACGCTGGCGTACGACGCGGCGTCGGCCGGCGTTGCGCTCGCGTTGCACGTCGGCGTGATGCTGGCGCTGGGGGCCGACGAGCGATTCACCGGACTCAGCCGCGGTGAAACGGTCGGTGCGATCGCGCTTTCGACCGACAACGTGCCGACCGAGGCCGACGGTCGTGTGAACGGACGCGCATCGCTCGTCGGGCCGCTGACCGACCGGGGCATTGCGGTCATCGGTGTCCGCTCCGGTCAGAATCTCGTGGCCTCTGCCATTCCACTCGACGCGTCTGGCGTGTCGATTGAAGGAGTTGAAACCTCGGCGCTGCGAGGCTTCGTCTGCGGCAACGTGGTTGTGGCGGACGTTGCGGCGATACCGCTCGGCGCGACGCTGCCGTTCATGACGCGCGTCCGCATTCTGCTCGCCGCCGCTGGCCTCGGTATGGGACGACGCGCGCTGCACGAGGCGCTCGACGCAGCGCACGCGCTGCGCGGGCGCGGAGCCGGGGGCGAGCAGACGGTGCAGGGGCTGCTGGCGGACGCGGCAACGGAGCTCGATGCGGCAATGCTGCTGACGTGGAAAGCCGCCTCGTCGCCAGCGCCGTCACTTGCCGACGCCTCAATGGCCAAGCTCGCCGCCACAGAAGCCACACTGCGCGCCGTCGCGCGAGCGACACAGGTCATCGGCGTGGACTCGTTTCGCCGCGGTCACATCATCGAGAGCCTGACGCAGGACGTGCGCGCGCTGGAACTGTTTGCCGGACGGACGGAAGCGTTGCGCGAGGCCGTCGCCGCCGACATCCTTCCGTCGCCAGGCTGAGCCGACGCTATGCGAGCAGGTGCTTGGCGATCGTCTGCAGTTGCAGGTTGGATGTGCCCTCGTAGATCTGCCCGATTTTAGCGTCTCGATACAGCTTCTCGACTGGGTAATCCTTCACGAAGCCGTAGCCGCCATATAGATTGATCGCCAGCGACGCGACCCGTTCGGCAACTTCCGACGAGAACAGCTTGGCCGCCGCCGCTTCCGTGAGAAACGGTTGGCCGTTCTCGCGCAGCCGAGCCGCGTTGTAAACGAGCAGCCGTGACGCCTCGATGTCTGTGGCCGCGCGCGCGATCTGAAACTGAACGCCCTGGAAATCGCCGATGCTCTTGCCGAACTGCTTTCGTTCCTTGACGTAGCGGATGGTGTGATCGAGCGCGCCCTGGGCGAGGCCAACCATCTGCGCGCCGATGCCGATACGACCTTCGTTGAGCGTCTCGATCGCAACCTTGTAGCCTTTGCCCGCGTCGCCGAGGACGTTGCCGCGCGGGACGCGACAGTCTTCGAAGATCAGCTCGCACGTACTGCTGGCGCGAATACCGAGCTTGTCTTCCTTTTTGCCAATGCTGAAACCAGAAAAGCCGCGCTCGACGATGAACGCGGTGATCCCGCGGTAGCCCGCGTCCGGATTGAGATTCGCGAACACGATGAAGACGTCGGCTTCGTTGCCGTTGGTGATCCAGAGCTTCCGGCCGGTGATGGCGAAACTGTCACCGCATTCGCTCGCGCGTGTCGCCAGCGCGAAGGCGTCGCTGCCGGACCCTGCTTCCGACAGAGCGTACGCGCCGACGGCGTTTGCGGCCAGTCGAGGCAGGTAGGTCCCCTTCAGCTCGTCAGTGCCCCAACGAAGAAGCGCGTTGATGACGAGTGTGTTCTGGACGTCAACGAGGACACCGACAGACGGATCAACGCGTGACAGCGCCTCGACTGCAAGAACGGAGTGAAAGAAGCTGCCTCCACCCCCGCCGGCCGATTCCGGCACTTCGACGCCCATCACACCGAGTTCGAACAGCTTGTCGATGAGCGACCGGGGAATCGTCGCAGCCTCATCCATTTCGCGGACGCGTGGGCGGATTTCCCGGTCGGCGAATTCATACACACTGTCGCGAAACAGCCGTTCGTCGTCTATGAGGGTGGTCAGCGCGGAGGGCACGGCTCCTATTTAACTCCCAAGTTCCAGCTTCCAACTTCCAAAGTTGCCCCCCAACAACTCCCGAATTCCGTCGCGCCGGCTCGGGAGTGCGCACCTGGAATTGGAAGTTCGTTGCTGGCCGGGTGCTATCATCGCGGCTGGCAGGGGCAGATGGGGCGAAACATAGTCACACCGCGTCGGCTCGTTGTTCTGGTGGTTCTGCTGTTGGTGTGTCTGACTGCCCGCGGCACCGCCCAACAGCCGCAGCCTCAGCCTCCAGCCCAGTCGCCGTCACAGCCGTCGCCGCAGGCCGGCCAGCCGGAGCAGCAGCCCACGTTCCGCGCCGGCATCAATTACGTCGCGGTTGACGTCATCGTCACGGACAGGAAGGACGCCCCGGTCACCGACCTTCGCCGAGAGGACTTCGAAGTCCTGGAAGACGGCAAGGCCCAGCCGATCGAGCAGTTCCGGCTGGTCAAGGTGGACCGGACGCCGCAGCCTGGCGACCCGATCCCACGCCGGATTCGCAATCGCGATGACGAACAGCTGGAAGCGAGTCGGGAGGACGTGCGGATATTTGCGATCCTCCTGGACGACTACCATGTGCGCAAACTGACGGCGCTCAGCGTCAAGGAGCCGCTGACGAAATTCCTCGAGACCCTTGCCCCGAACGATCTCGTCGCCGTGATGTATCCGATGACGCCGGTCACCGATCTGATGTTCACCAACGATCACGAATCGATCATCGGTGCCGTGCAGAAGTTCGAGGGGCGGAAGTTCGACTACACGCCGCGGAATCGTTTCGAAGAGGAATACTCGCGCTACCCGACGACGGAGGTCGAGCGCATCCGCAATGAGGTGGTGATGGATGCGATCTCGGCGCTCGCCATCCGGATGGGTTCGATGCGGCAGGGCCGCAAGTCCATCGTCTTGGTCAGCGAGGGATTGACGATCATGCTGCCGCCGCAGATGCAGCGCGCCAACGCCCAGGCGCCGGTGGACCCGCGCCAGGCCGAAGCTGGCGCCGCGGTCGCTGACAGCCCGAGGCAGCAGTCGAACGAGTTCTTCAATCAGGCGATGATCGACAACCGCCTGCGTGAAGTGTTTCGCGACGTCAACCGCAACAACACGTCGATTTATTCGCTCGACCCGCGCGGTCTGACACCCTTCGAATACGACATCGACGCCGTGCCAGGGGGCAACATCAGCTTCGCGACTGATCGACGTGCGTTGCAGCAGACGCAGGACACGCTCAGAGTGCTGGCCGAAAACACCGACGGCCGGGCTATCGTCAATCGCAACTCGCTCCTGCAGGGACTCGCGCAGATCGTTCGCGACTCCAGCTACTACTATCTCCTCGGCTACAACTCGACCCAGTCGCAGAACGATGGCAAGTTCCACGAAATCAAGGTGCGGGTAAAGCGATCGGGTGTCGACGTACGCGCGCGCAAAGGCTACTGGGCGCTGACGGCCGCGGATGTGAAGCGCGTCAACAACCCCACACCCAATCTCGCCAAGCCGGTCGCCACTGCGCTCGCCACGATTGCGCCGTCGGTGCAGGCCGGGAAGTACGTGCAGACCTGGGTCGGCACTGAAAAAGGCGACAACGGCAAGACACGCGTGACCCTGGTGTGGGAACCGCTCGCCGCCGCACCGGGCAGCGGACGTCGCGAGCAGGCCGGGCGCGTCGGCATACTGGCGTCGAATGCGTCCGGCGACCTCCTGTTCCGCGGTGGCACGCCTGACGCCGACGCGACGGGCGGCACGGTGCCGGCGGCGCCGCACCGCATTTCCTTCGAGGTGCCTCCTGGCAAGCTCGAAATGCGGTTGACTATCCAGGAGGCAGGCAGCGGCGGCACGCTGGATCAGGAGGTTCGCAGCATCACGGTGCCCGATCTCACGGCGCCGCAGGCGGCGATCAGCACGCCGCGCGTGTTCCGGGCGCGAACCGCGCGCGAGTATCAGACGCTCGTTGCCGACGCCGCAGCCGTGCCGATCGCGGTGCGTGAATTCTCGCGGACCGAACGGCTGTTGATCCGCTTCGACGCCTACGCCGCGGGAGGGGAACAGGCCCAGCCGACCGCCGTGCTGCTCAATCGCGCCGGACAGAAGATGTCGGATATCCCGGTCGCCGCTGCACAGGCAGGCGGCAGCCACCAGATCAATTTGAGCCTGGCGTCGATTCCCGCGGGTGAATATCTGGTGGAGGTTTCGGTCAAGACCGCGACCGGAGAGGCGAAAGAACTCATCCCGCTTCGTGTCGGTGCGTAAACTCACTTCACGGTGAACGCTTCCCCGCAGGGCGCTTCGTCGCCCGCGCCAACCGCGTGGTGGTCGTGTGCGGCTGTCATCGCTGTCTGTCTCGTGGTTGGTCTGCCGACCGTCCGCACTGACAACTATTTTCTCGGCGACGACTTCGGGCTCGTGCGCCACCTCCACAACCTTCCCATCGAACATTTGTGGTCGTACTTTGCCTCGGACTGGACCGAGGGCATTTATGGCTACAAATACGACGAGTTGCGGCCTTTTCTGGCACTGACGTACTGGCTCGACGCGCATCTCTTCGGTGCCATCAACGTCAGCGGGTACCACGTCACCAATCTTGTGCTGCACCTGTTGAGTGCACTGCTGGTGCTGGCGATCGCGCGATCAATCGCCCCGCAGCAGCCGGCGTTCGCGGTGCTGGCCGCTTCGCTTTTCGCGCTGATGCCGAGCCACGCCGAACCCGTCGGCTGGATCAGCGGGCGCGTCGATTCGCTCGCCGCCGTCTTCTATCTCGGGGCGTTCCTGTGTTTCGTCCGGTTTCGGCCCGCCCGTCGTCATCTCTGGTTGTGCGGCGCGCTGCTGCTGTTCGTGTGCGGCCTGTTCACGAAGCAGTCGGTCGTGACGTTCCCGGCGCTCGTCCTCGCCTTTGATGCGCTCTGGCCGGCGGCGGACAACCGGACGCGGGGCTGGTCGCTCGCTCGAATGTGGCCGCATGTCCTGTTGTTTGCGCTGGCCGCATCGTATCTGGCGCTCCGGCACGCCTTGTTCGGCAACGCGGTGCGGGAAGATCTCGTGACGATCGACGTCGTCGCGAGGTTCTTGCGCCGTCAGCGCAGCTACGCGCGAGAGCTGATGCCGTCGCCGAACCTGGCGCCAAAACCACTCAAACTGCTCGGCGAGTGGGTCACCGTCCTCACGATGCTCGTGTGCCTTGCCTGGGCGTTCGCCCGACGCCAGGCGCAGGCGCAGGTGATACGGCGACTGTATTTCTTCGGTATCGCCTGGTGGGTCATCACGATGGCTCCGATGGTGGTGACCTACCTGTCGGCACGGCATCTTTACGTCACGGCTGCAGGTGTGAGCATCGCGTTGGCATCGCTCGTCCTGCCTGGTGACCGGGAAGAAACGCAGGGCCGGACGAGGATTCGAATGGCGATGGCGGGAACCTTGGTCGTACTCTACGCCGTCGCTTCCGTCTGGAACGTCTCTGAATGGATTCAGAGCGGCAAAGAGTCCCAGAGGTTCGCCGCCGCCGTGCCTCGCCTCCTGCAGTCGGTCCCGCGGGGGACCATCGTCTTCGTCAACGTGCCCGAGTGGCACGGCGCCGGATGGTTCTGGTCGTGGGCCACCCCGTCCGCACTGCAGCCTCCATTCACGGCTGAGGATCTGTATGCGAGGTACAGAATCGTCGAACGTCCGCCCGTCTACTGTTGCCCGCCGGATCAATGGTGGGCAGCGAGAAAAGCCACCATCGCAGCGGTGATCGACTCGCCGGCTCCGCAGCAGACGGTATACGTCGAATTTGCCCCTGACGAGCCTGCCGGTGCGAGGTTGACCGCACGTACGGTCGATGGCCAGGCGCTGAAACGCCGCATCGAAAGTGCGCTTGGCAAGACAGTCGACAGCGGCACAGCCGCGCTGACTGCAGCTGAAGCCCAGACGCTCGGTCAGGCGCTGTTCGAGTAGCAGGGCGATGACACGATGGCGGCGTCTGCCGCTGCTGCTTTACGGCATTCTCCTCGCGCTCGCGCTACGTGCGCAACGGACACAGCTGACGAGCTTCATGTATTACGGAAATTTCTTCGTCGGCAAGCTGCTCGAAGCCAAACATCTCGGAAAGGGGACGTTCACGGACGTCGGCACAACGTACAAGTTGTGTCGCAACGCTGCGCTGCGTGCGCTAATGCCGTCCCTGAGTCCGGCCATCAACCTGGAATTCAACGCACATTTCCTCGACGTCGCGCTGGCCGGCCCTTTTCACCTGGTCGAGTGCCCGGTCACCTTCCACAATCGCGTCGGCGTCAGCAAAGGCGGAAATACGGGCAACCGCCGGGCATGGGGAGTAGGGCTGCGGATGATTCGCGGCATTGTCTTCGGATGGCCGCGCTTCACGCGTACATCCCCCGCATCTTCGTGACGGTGCCGACGCGCGAGATGGCGACGATGTAGGCCGCAGTGCGCAGGTCGACTTTGTACTTCAGCGACATCTGCAGCACGTCGTCGAACGCCTCGCACATCTTCTTCTCGAGGCGAGAGTTCACATCTGTCAGATCCCAGAAATAGCCGTAGCGATCCTGCACCCATTCGAAATAGGACACCGTGACACCACCCGAGTTGGCCAGGATGTCGGGCACCACAAAGATCCCGCGCTGATGCAGATGGTCGTTCGCCTCCGGCGTGGTCGGTCCGTTCGCGCCTTCCGTGACGATCTTGGCGCGGATGGCGGGGGCGTTGTCCATGGTGATCTGGTTTTCGAGCGCGGCTGGAATCAATACGTCAACCTCGAGCGCCCACAGATCGTCGTTGGCGAGCGGCTCGCCGCCGGGGAAGCCGCCGACGGTCGAATGCTGTCGCACGTAGTCGACGAGCGCAGGGATGTCGAGGCCGGTGTTGTTGTAGACGCCGCCTTTCCAGTCGGTCACGGCGACAATGCGCGCGCCAATAGCCGCCAGCAGCTCCGCCGACACCGAGCCGACATTGCCGAATCCCTGAACCGCGATCGTGGCGCCGTTGATGTCGAGGCCGAGGTGTTTTGCGGCCTCGCGCGTGACGATCATCACCCCGCGCCCGGTTGCCTCACGCCGTCCGAGCGAGCCGCCCATCTCGATCGGCTTGCCGGTGACGACGGCGGTCGAGGTGTGACCGACGTGCATGCTGTAGGTGTCCATGATCCACGCCATCACCTGATCGTTGGTGTTGACGTCGGGCGCAGGGACGTCCTTTTCCGGTCCGATGGCGTCGATGATTTCGGCGATATAGCGCCGGGTCAGCGCTTCGAGCTCACGCTTCGACATGCGGGTCGGGTCGCAGACGATTCCTCCCTTGCCGCCTCCGAATGGAATGTGCGCCACCGCGCACTTCCACGTCATCCAGGCTGCGAGCGCAGTCACCTCGTCGAGTGAGACGTCAGGGTGATAGCGGATGCCGCCTTTGGCCGGGCCGAGCGTAATGTTGTACTGGACGCGGTAGCCGGTGAACACTTCGATCTCGCCGTTGTCCATCTGCACCGGACACGAGACGACGATCTGGCGCTTCGGATGCGTGAGGATCCGCCAGATCCCGGGGTCGAGGTTGAGAAGGCGCGCGGCGCCGTCGAACTCCTGGAGCATCGCGGCGAACAGAAGACCGTGTTCAGGCACGATCCGACATTATCGTTCACTCTTCCGGGTTCTCTGTTCTCGGTTCGTGTTCAGGTTCGGTTCCATGTTCGGGGTTCGGTGTTCGAGGTTCGGGGTTCAAGGTTCGGCGTTCCGCGCGCCTTGCGATTCGACGTTCGCGTGCCCGCCGGGCGTTTCTGAGCGCCTCGGGAGATTGGAGGTACTCGAGCAGGCCGGTCAGTTCTTCCAACGCCCTCTCGGCCAGCGCGTTCAACGCGGAACGACGCTCGTCTCCGATGTAGCCACGGTCGACCAAGTCAATGAGGTGGTTCTGCGACTCCATGACCGACGCACGTGCCATGACGACAAACCGGGCAAAGTCCGGCGGGCTCAAGCGGTCGAACCCTTCAGCGACATGGCTGCCAGGACCACGCACCGCTTCCTCCAACTGACCCCGCCGCCTCCAGTCGGTTGCGAGCGGCGGTTGCTCGCACACCTGGTAGACGGCCTTCTTGTAGGTCTCACATGCCTGCCATGCACGCAGATCCGTAAACCGCCGGACGCCATAGCCCACGCTCCATATAGAGGCATCCTGCGTGCCGGCAGAAAACACTCAGACATTCCGCAGCTGCGGTCGAATGTACGAACTTTATCCACGCGATGCAGTCCCGATGTATGCAGTTTCTGCAATTCGACGAACCCCCGAACCCCCGAACCCCCGAACCCCGAACCTGAACACGAACCGAGAAGTGAGAACCTGGAAGAGTGAACAGTACAATTCGGTATGCCTCCCCCGACCACGGATCGCGTTTTTGAAACCGTATCCGGGCGCGTCGTCGACGAGCTCTATACGAAAGAGAGCATTTCGACGCTGAGCTATGAGCGGGACCTCGCGGATCCGGGTCAATTTCCGTACACGCGCGGTATCCATCCCACCGGCTACCGCGGCAAGCTCTGGACGATGCGGCAGTTCGCCGGGTTCGGGACACCGGAGGACACCAACGAGCGTTACAAGGGACTGTTGAAGGCGGGCGGCACCGGGCTCAGCGTCGCGTTCGATCTGCCGACGCTGATGGGGCGCGACCCGGACCATGAGCTTTCGCGCGGCGAGGTGGGCAAGTGCGGCGTCAACGTGACATCGCTGGCCGACATGGAGACGCTGTTCGACGGCATCGACGTCGGCGCGATTACCACGTCAATGACGATCAATTCTCCGGCCTCGATGCTGTTTGCAATGTATCTCGTCGTTGCCGAGAAGCACGGCGCTGACTGGGGATCACTCTCCGGAACGATCCAGAACGACATCCTGAAAGAGTTCATCGCCCAGAAGGAGTTCATCTATCCGCCACGCGAGTCGATGCGGCTGATTACCGACGTCTTTGGTTTCTGTGCCGACAAGGTGCCGAAGTGGAACACCATTTCCGTCAGCGGCTATCACATCCGCGAGGCCGGTGCGACGGCGGCGCAGGAGCTGGCGTTCACGCTGCGCGATGGGATCGAGTACGTGCAGTACGGCGTGGACGCCGGGCTCGACGTCGATACGTTCGTGCCGCGAATCTCCTTCTTCTTCAACTCGCATAGCGACTTCTTCGAGGAACTCGCCAAATTCAGGGCGGCGCGAAGGATTTGGGCGCGTGTGATGCGGGAGCGGTTCGGGGCGAAGAACCCTCGCTCGTGGCAGCTCCGGTTCCACACGCAGACAGCCGGGGTCACCCTGACTGCTCAGCAGCCGTACAACAACGTCGTCCGGACCGCGTTGCAGGCGATGGCGGCGGTGCTGGGCGGGACACAGTCGCTCCACACCAATGCGTTGGACGAGGCGCTGGCGCTGCCGACCGCGGAGGCGGCGACGCTGGCGCTGCGAACACAGCAGATCATCGCGCACGAAACGGGTGTGACCGACGTCGTCGATCCACTGGGCGGATCGTATTTCGTGGAAAGGTTGACGAGCGAACTCGAAGCAGAGACGCTCGGCTACTTCGCGCGCATCGACACGATGGGCGGCATGGTCGAGGCTATCGAGCGCGGATATCCACAGCGCGAGATCGCCGAAAGTGCGTATCGCTTCCAGCAGGCGCTCGAACGTCGGGAGCGGATTATCGTCGGCGTGAATGACTTCGTGACCGACGACGAACCGCCGATGGGGATCCTCTACATCGACGAATCAGCCGGGGAGACGCAGCTCGCCAAGCTGGCCGTGTTACGGCAGCGGCGCGACAACGGTCAGGTGGCACGTACTCTGGACGCACTGCGCCAGGGTGCGCGCGGGACTGCGAACACGATGCCGTTGATTCTCGACGCCGTGCGCGCGTACGCGACAATCGGAGAGATGTGCGACGCGCTGCGGGATGTCTGGGGAGAATATGTCGAGGACGCGGTGATCTGATGGCCATCCGCGTTGTCATTGCGAAACCGGGCCTCGACGGCCACGATCGGGGGGCCAAAGTGATCGCGCGCGCCTTGCGCGACGCCGGCATGGAGGTCATCTACACCGGGCTGCGGCAAACGCCCGAGCAGATCGTCTCGGCGGCACTGCAGGAGGACGCGGACGTCATCGGACTGTCGATTCTGTCGGGCGCGCACATGCACATCTGTCCGCGCGTCATGGAGCTCCTGCGTGAGCAGCGCCTGGACGATGTGCAAGTGGTGGTGGGAGGCATTATTCCGGACGTGGACATTCCCAAACTGAACGCCATCGGCATCACCGGCATTTTTCTGCCTGGGACGCCGATGCACGAAATCGTGGACTTCATCACGCGTCAGGCGCGTCGGCGCGCCGGTCTCGAAGGCGCTGGAGCCAAACCCTAAAATGCGCAAACTGCTGCTGGCCGACGACAGCGTGACCATCCAACGCGTGGTCGAGCTGACGTTCTCGGGTGAAGACATACACGTGATCGCGGTCGGCGACGGTGAACAGGCGATCGCGCGAATCGAGGCCGAAAAGCCCGACATCGTCCTGGCGGACATCGCCATGCCGAAAAAGAACGGCTATGAGGTAGCGGCGTTCGTCAAGGACCACCCGGCGATGTCGCACGTGCCGGTACTGCTGCTCGCCGGCGCCTTCGAACCCGTGGACGACGAGCGGGCGAAGCGGGTGAAATCCGACGGCGTCCTCGTCAAGCCGTTCGAGACGCACGAAGTCATCGCTCGGGTGCGCGAGCTGCTCGACAGCGAACGGAGGACCCAACAGCCGTCATCTGCGGTCGCCGAGGTCCCGGCCGCGGCGGTCGCGCCGCCACCGGAGGAACCGGCGAAACCCGAGGAGTCGCTGGACGACTATTTCGATCGGCTCGATCTCGCGTTCGCGTCGCGCGCCCAGGAGCCGCCGCGACCGTTTCCGCACCTCAGCGCTCCTCAGTCTGCAACGGCGGAAGCGTCGCCACGGACTTCCGCAGCCGCGCCGGACACTGCGGCGCCGGACCGCAGGGTCATCGCCGATCTGTTCCAGTTGTTCTTCGAGGCGGAGCAGGGCGAACGCGATCCGGCGTCGATCCGCGTTCCCGAGGCGTTCGAGCGGATTCGACGTCATACAATCGAGTAATGTCGGAGACGCAACCGCCGATTTCTCTTCCGGAAAAGCCGGCACTGGAAGGTCTCGAGGAGAAGTGGAACGCGCGCTGGGAAGAGGATGGCACCTATCGGTTTGACGCCACGCGCGAACGTCACGACGTGTACTCCATCGACACGCCGCCGCCGACCGTCAGCGGGTCGCTGCACATCGGCCACGTGTTTTCGTACACGCACACGGACGTCATTGCGCGCTTCCAGCGCATGCGCGGCAGGGAAGTCTTCTATCCGATGGGGTGGGACGACAACGGGCTGCCGACGGAACGGCGCGTGCAGAACTACTTCGGCGTCAGATGCGATCCGTCGCTGCCGTATGACCCGTCATTCCAGCCACCCGACAAGGCGCCGAAGCAGCCGATTTCAGTGTCGCGTCCGAACTTCATCGAGCTGTGCAACCGGCTGACCGCTGAAGACGAAAAGGCGTTCGAGCACCTGTGGCGATACCTCGGCCTGTCGGTTGACTGGACACGCACCTACGCGACGATCGATCGCTCGGCCCAGCGCGCCTCTCAAGCTGCGTTCCTGCGTCTCCTGACGCGTGGCGCGGCGTATCAGCTCGAGGCGCCGACGCTGTGGGACATCGATTTCCGTACCGCCGTGGCCCAGGCAGAGCTCGAAGACCGCGAACAGCCCGGCGCCTACCATCGCATCCGCTTCGGAATCGCCTCGTCCGCTGCGGAGCCCGACCGGTTCGTGGAGATTGAGACGACTCGGCCCGAGTTGATTCCGGCCTGCGTCGCGCTCGTCGCCCATCCCGACGACCAGCGGTACCGCCCGTTGTTCGGCAAGGACGTCTTCACACCGTTGTTTGGCGTCCGCGTTCCCGTCAAGCCACATGCGCTCGCGGACCCCGAGAAGGGCAGCGGGATCGCGATGATCTGCACGTTCGGCGACCTGACGGACGTGACCTGGTGGCGCGAGCTGTCGCTGCCGGTTCGTGCGGTGATCCTGCCGAACGGTGCATTCAGGCAGATCGCCTGGGGCTCGCAGGGTTGGGAAGCACGAAACGCTGCTCAGGCGCAGGCGGCCTACGACCAGCTGGTCAACCTCTCCGCGGTAAAGGCGCGCGCGAAGATGGTCGAGTTGCTGCAGCAGTCAGGCGATCTGGTGGGCGAGCCGAAACCGATCACCCATCCGGTGAAGTTCTACGAGAAAGGCGATCGGCCGCTGGAAATCATCACCAGCCGTCAGTGGTTCATCAAGACGATGGAGTGTCGGGATGCGCTCCTCGCGCGCGGACAGCAGCTGCAGTGGCACCCGGAATACATGCGTCATCGCTACGAGAACTGGGTCAACGGTCTCGCCGGCGACTGGTGCATCAGCCGGCAGCGTTTCTTCGGCGTGCCGTTCCCGCTCTGGTACCGCGTCGGCGCGGACGGCACCAGGGATTACCGCAGCCCGCTCGTGCCAGACGAGTCGCGACTGCCTGTCGATCCATCAACCGACGTACCGGACGGTTACTCGGCCGATCAGCGCGATCAGCCGAATGGCTTTGCTGGTGATCCCGATGTGATGGATACGTGGGCGACCTCGTCCTTGACACCGCAAATCGCGGGCGGCTGGCTCGAAAATCGGGATCTGTTCGCGCGCGTGTTCCCGATGGACCTGCGTCCGCAGGCACACGACATCATCCGCACGTGGCTGTTTACGACCGTGCTGCGCGCCGACCTGGAACAACAGGCGCTGCCCTGGGCACACACCGCCATCTCCGGATTCGTCGTCGATCCGGATCGCAAGAAGATGTCGAAGTCGAAGGGCAACGTGGTCACGCCGATGGCGCTGCTCGAGGAACACGGGTCCGATGGCGTCCGCTACTGGGCGGCAAACGGGCGGCCTGGCGCCGACACGACGTTCGACCCCGGTCAGATGAAAGTCGGCCGGCGGCTGGCGACGAAGATTCTGAACGCGTCGCGGTTCGCGCTGCTGCAGACGGAGCCGACGGGACCGGTCACGGCACCGCTGGATAAGGCGATGCTGCTGAACCTGGCACGGCTGGTCACGTTCGCCACCCGCAAACTCGACGAGTATGACTACGCGAGCGCGCTCGGCGAGATCGAGAAATCGTTCTGGAACTTCTGTGACGACTACATCGAGCTCGTCAAGTCGCGGCGGTATGGCGATTTCGGTCCTGAGTCCGCCAGTTCCGCAAACGGCGCGCTGCTGATTGCGCTCGAAACGTATCTCCGCCTGTTTGCGCCGTACTTGCCGTTCGTGACGGAAGAAGTCTGGTCATGGTGGCGCACCGGCAGCGTGCACCGCGCGTCGTGGCCCGATGCCGCGGTTTTGGAGAAGGCGGGCAGCGATGGCGACGCCCGTTTCTATGTCGACGCGCAGCTTGCGAACGGCGAGATTCGGCGTGAGAAGTCGCTGCGCGGAATGAAGATCAAAACTCCGGTCAAGGTCACCATCGAGGCCGACGCCGAGACGCTGAACAGCCTGAAGAAGGTCGAGTCCGAAATCAGCTCTGCCAACACCGCGACGATCGTGTTTCTGCCCGGTCAGGAAACGCGGTTCTCGGTGATGCCGGGCGACGAACCTCCGCCGGAATCACACCCGTGAAACGCGAGCCGTTCGAGCCTCTTGACCCCGGCGTGTATCGGGAGCTCGTTCGGCGTGCGCTCGCCGAAGACTTCGGCTGGGGTGACGTGACGACCGAAGGGGTCATTGATCCTCATCAGCAGGCGCGGGCAATCATCCTGGCGAAGTCGCCGTGTGTCATCGCCGGGCTGGACATCGCGTCCGAAGCCTTCCGTCAGCTCGATCCGGGTGTGACGATCACCGTCCACCATGCCGACGGCTCGTTCTGCGAACCGGGAACGGTCGTCGCCGACTACGCGGGTCACGCCTCCGGACTGCTCACGGCCGAACGAACGGCACTCAACTTCATGCAGCGGCTGTCGGGGATTGCCACGCTGACGCGACGCTTTGTCGACGCGGCAGCGGGACGGATCACGGTCCTGGATACCCGCAAAACGACACCGTTGCTGCGCGCGCTGGAGAAATACGCCGTGCGCGCCGGCGGCGGTGTCAATCATCGCTCCGGCCTGGATGATGGCATCCTGATCAAGGACAACCACGTCCGGCTGGCGGGCGGTGTCGGCGCCGCCGTCTCGCGAATGAAGAAGAAGAGCCGCGAGATGCCGACCGAGGTGGAAGCGCAGTCGCTGCAGCAGGTGGACGAGGCGCTCGCGGCCGGTGCCGACATCGTCCTTCTCGACAACCTGTCCACCGCCGACATCATCGCGGCGGTCAAGAAATGCCGTGGCCGCGCGAAAACCGAAATCTCCGGCGGTGTGACGCTGACGCGCATGTCGGAACTGGCCGCCACCGGGGCGGACTATGTCTCCGTCGGCGGATTGACGCACTCAGCGCCGGCCGCTGATCTCAGCTTCGAAATCGAACCGCTGTAATCGAAAATCGATGTCCGATCCCCTCGCTGTGCCGGTCCGTGCCCCGCTGCCAGACGACGTCCACGTCGCGCTCGACGCCGTCGGCGATCGTCTGGGCCTGTTTGCCGATCGCATCCACTGGTATTCGGAAATCACTTCGACCAACGACCTCGTTGCCACGCTGGCCGAGTCGGGAGAGCGCGAAGGAGTCGTGGTGGCCGCCGATGCGCAGAATGCCGGTCGCGGACGCTTCGGGCGAGTATGGGCGTCACCTCCGGGTGCGGGTATTTACGCCAGTGTGCTGTTGCGACCGCAACCAGCGGTGATCCGTCTCGTCACCATCGCTGCCGGTGTGGCACTCGTGGACGGCATTCGCGCCGCGACGGGACTGCCTCTGCAATTGAAGTGGCCGAATGACGTTGTTACCGGACCTGCGGTGGCCGAACGAAAGGTGGCGGGCATTCTGGCCGAGGGCGGATCCGAAATCGATGGACGGCCCTGGGTGGTGCTTGGGTTCGGCGTCAACGTCCTCAATGCGGCGTTGCCACGCGAGGTCGCCGCTCGTGCAACGTCGCTCGAACAGGAGCTCGGACGTCCCGCCGATCGCGGCCTCGTGCTGGCGGCATGTCTTGCCGCGCTGGCGAATCGCTACGCCCAGCTGCAGCAGGGCGACGCCACCACCGTCGTGGCAGACTGGCGGAGTCGCGCCGCGGGTACACTCGGCCGCTCGGTCGAATGGAACGACGGGACGAACCGTCAGGGGACGGCGCGAGACGTAGATGAGGACGGAGCGCTGATCATCGCCACCGGCGACCGCGTGGTGAAGATTATTTCCGGGGAGTTGCGGTGGCTGTAGGGGATCAGGGATCGCAGGTCGAATACTGCCGTGAGCTTGAAAGCTACCTCTGTCGCAAGAACGATGGTCATCTCATTCGAATCGTCGGTCCGGTGTTCGAGCAGGTCTGCGGGTGGGCGGCGCGCGGCGTGCCGGTCAAGGTCGCCCAACGCGGAATCGACCGCTACTTCGATCGGTATTACGCCAAAGGGCCGCGCCGGCGCCCCGTTCACATTCAGTTCTGCGAAGCGGACGTCTTCGACGTCTTCGATGAGTGGCGTCGGGCCGTCGGCGTGCCGATCCGCGACGCTGCTGGAGAGGAAGACGGCGTCGCAGACGAGCATGCGTCGTCGCGGCGCCATGGGTCGCTTCCTGCACATCTGGAGCGGACGATCGCGCGGCTGACGACCGTGCGCGCTGGAGAGGATCGAGCACTCGACGACACCCTGGACCGCATCGTCCGTGAGCTGGACAACGCCAGGGCGACTGCGAAAGGCCTTCGTGGTGACGCGCGGTCGGTTTTTCTCGAACGGCTGCGGCGGCTCGACGTCGACCTCATTGCAACGACGCGTGCGCAGACGAGTTCGGAGATGCTCGACCAGTTGTGCGCCGAAGCGGAGGCAGAGTTGGCGCCGTTCCGCGACCGCATGCCTCGCGATGTATACGAACAGTCACGGCGGGCGGCGGTCGATCGTCTGATTCGCGAGCGCCGCCGACTGCCGGTTATCAGCTACGAATAGGCCTATGTCTGTTGCGACTGATCATTCAAGGCGTCGGTTCGCGGTTCTGATTGCGGCGGTCGCCTTGACCGCCGCGGCTGTGCCTGGCTGCGGCGGCGACTCGCCCAGTTCACCATCTGCGGCGGCGACGGTGACCGCGCTTGGCGACAGCATCACCTTCGGCACCGGCACCACGGGCAGCAACGACTACGTGTCGCTGCTCTCGAGCCGGACCGGCGTCTCGATCGTCAACAGCGGCCGGCCGGGCGAGACGACGGCGTCGGCGCTGACACGGGTGGACGCAATCACCGGGCGTGATCCGGACATCGTCATCGTGTTTCTCGGTGGCAACGATGTCCTGCAGGGCGTGTCCGCAGCGCAGAGCACCAGCAACATCACGACCATCGTCCAAGGGATTCGCGCCAGTGGAGCGGCGGTCGTCCTCGTTGGACTCGGCAACGGCCCGCCACTCGATCCCTTCAACGGCGCACTGCCCGGCATTGCCAGCCAGACAGGCTCGATCCTCGTTCCCGCAGTGCTCGAGGGAGTCTTTGGAGTAGCAAGTCTGATGGCAGACGCCATTCATCCCAACAACGCCGGACACGCGATCATCGCCGACCGCATCGAGCCCGCCCTGCGCTCCGCGCTCGCTGCCGCCAGCCGTTAGTGGTCGAATCGGGCTCGACGCTCACGCTCGCGATCGAAAAGCCGGCCGCCGGGGGGCGCATGCTCGCGCGCCATCGCGGTCAGGTCGTTCTCGTATGGGGAGCGATCCCCGGTGAACGGGTGACTGCGCGTGTCGAACGGGTCGGCAAAGGAGTTATCTACGCCGACACCACAGAGGTACTGACGCCCTCTCCCGACCGTCGTCCGGTCGCCGGTGACTGGCGCTGCGGCGGGAGCGTGCTCGCATTCGTCGAGTACCCACGCCAGCTCGAGCTCAAAGGACAGATTATTCAGGATGCGCTGGCGCGGATCGGCCGGGTCCCGCTGTCGCGTGCTCCGGCCGTCATCGGTTCTCCTGAGCACGGTTACCGGATGCGCGCGCGTCTTCATGTCGCCGACGGGAAGGTCGGTTTCTATCGTGAAGGGACGCATTCGCTCTGCGAGGCGGCGCAAACGAAGCAGCTCGCAGAATCGACGAACGCGTGGCTGGCGACAATCGCCCAGGAAATGCCGCGCTCCGCGCTGACGGCTCTTGCCGCCATCGAACTGTCCGAGAGCATCGATGGCGAGCAGCGTGCCTGTCACCTCGAGCTGCACGCCGGGGCAGAGTTCTCTACGTTCAGGCCGCTGACACGCGGGCTGGTGGGACTCTCGGCGGCTCGCGCCGATCGACGAGGGGTCGAAGTGCTGGGCGGCGCAGCGGTCATCAGCGATGTCGTGGGCGGTGTCAGGTTTCAACGGGACGCACGGGCCTTCTTCCAGGGCAACCGCTTTCTCGTTGGCCGTCTTCTCGAGTACGTGTTGTCGCTGCTGCCGCCCGGGCCCGTCCTCGATCTCTACGCCGGGGTCGGTCTGTTCGGGTTGTCAGCCGCGTCTGCTGGCGCGCCTGCTGTCATCGTCGTCGAAGGGGACCCGATCAGCGGCGCCGACCTTGCCGTCAACGCCGAACCGTTCGCTGACCGTGTGCGGGTGGAACGGCGCAGCGTCGAGCAGTTCCTCGCGTTCGGCCGCGAGCGCAAGGAAGATCTGACGCCAGCAACGATGATCGTCGACCCACCGCGCACGGGGATGACGAAAGAGGCGCTGGCCGGCGCGGTCAGTCTGCGGCCAGTGCGGATCGTGTATGTGTCGTGCGACGTCGCGACACTCGCGCGCGACACGCGGACGCTGCTCGACGCCGGCTATGAGCTGCAGGAACTGACCGGCATCGACCTGTTTCCGAACACGGCACACGTGGAGAGCGTCGCGCTGTTCAGCCGCTAGACCGCCGCAGTCGCCGGACGCCTGGCGTGGCGTTGCGCTGCGACCAACCCGCCGGTCAAGCCGCCGAGAAGCTTCATTGCATGAGCGAGCCAGTAGCTCGCCGTCTGCTGATCGAGGGCCCCGCCTGCCACCACGGGGATCATGTAGAACACGAACGCCGACAACCCGACGATCCCGCCGTGGAGAACGAATCGCGACCCGACGCGCCGTGCGACCCACTGCGTGAGGAGCAACGGCGCCACGAACGACCCGACAACGACGACGGCAAGGAGTCCCGTCGGGACAGTCTTTGGATCTTGGAGCGTCTCGATGCCGATGGCGAGCGCCGGCACCAGCACAACGACCGCGAGCAACAGCTCGGCGAGAACTCCACCGATAATGGCGCGCGTCCACCTCATGACTCACGTCCTTTCTTGCGCGGCGGCGACGAACGCTTCGAACAGCGCACGGAACTCACCCGTGCGATAGAAGTTCTCCGGGTGCCACTGGACGCCGAGGCAGAACCGTTTGCTCGGATCTTCGACCGCCTCGACGACGCCGTCAGGTGCCGTTGCCGAGACGATCAGTCCCTTGCCGAGCTTCTGAACGGCCTGGTGATGTCGGCTGTTGACCGGACAGACGTCGCCGTCGATCCGATCGCGGAGCAGCTCATGAAGCAGTGTGCCTTCAGAAATCCAGACGTCGTGCGCAATGGTGAATGGCGTCTCACGCATTTCGTGCGCCACGGCGTCCGGCAGTTCGCTCGGGATGTCCTGCACGAGCGTGCCGCCCCGCGCCACATTCAGCACCTGGATGCCGCGGCAGATCGCAAACAACGGGACGTTGGCCGTCGCCGCCTGGCGCGCCAGTTCGAGCTCGTAGGCATCCCGGCCCGGCTCCGCCGCTTCGAATTTCGGATGCGCGGCCGCGCCGTAGACCGACGGCAGCACATCATCACCCCCCGGCAGCAGGATCCCATCTACTTCCTTCACCACATCCGCTGGACGATCGGTGTCGTAACTGAGGATGCGGACATCACCGCCGGCGCGGCGGACAGCCTCCTCGTAGTCGTGCTGCTTGGAGCAGGGGGTGATGGCGATGACCGGCATTTAGGCAGACACCAGCAAGGCGAAATGCGAAATGCAAAATGTAAAATGCAAACAGGGGCGCTCGTCGGAGCGCCCTACATCCTAGCCGGAACCGCCACTCCCATGAGATCCAATGCGCGGGTCAGCTGATTCCGCAGGTAAATGACCGTCGCGGCGCGCCATCGACGCACGTCATCCCGCTCTTCGTTAAGGATTTGTGAGCGGTGGTAGAAGGCATTGAACGCCTGGGCAAGGGTGAACGCGTACTTGGCCAGGACGGAGAATTCCAGCGTCCGAACGACCTGCTCGACGATTTCATCCAGTCGGCCTGCCTCCAGCACGAGGGACCAGAGCTCGTTGTTGCCGTTTTCTCCCGTCAGTTCCGCCGCCGACACGTCGGGCAAGCTCCCGAGCAGCGCCGCCTCGTTTAGTCCCTCGCGCTGTTCCAGTTTCTGGAAGATGTTGTTGGCGCGGACGACCGCGTACTGGATGTAGGGGCCGCTTTCGCCCTCGAAGCTGAGCGCCTCATCCATGTCGAACGCGATGACCTTGCCGCGGGAGAACTTGATCAGGAAGTAGCGCACGGCCGCAATGGCGATGTGTCTGGCAGTTCGCTCCGTATCAGCCGCTGACGACTCCGGATTCCGCTTCGCGACCTCCGCCGCCGCCTTTTGAATGAGGGTGTCGAGAAGATCGTCCGCCTTCACGCCGAGTCCCTTTCTGCCGGACACCTCGACGAACGGCTTCTTTGCTTCCTCCGAATCCGCTGCCGGCGCGAATCCGAGCTCGCGCGCCGTGGCGTGCGACAGGGCGACCATTTCGTACGAGAAATGATGCGAGCGCTCGGCGCCCTCCGGATGCCCGACGGCGATCAGCGCCTGCTTCAACAGCTTCTGCAGGTACGACTGGCGCACGTCGATGACGTTGTACACGTAGGCGGCGCCACCAAACAGCGGATGATTGCTGCTGCCCCCGTCGCTGCAGGTTGCCCACAGCGATCCGTGCGGACGATCGGCGAACACGCGGTAATGGAAGTCGCGGCCGAGCAGCCCAAGTTTCCAGAACTGGTAGGCGATGTCTTTGCCGACATAGGTGACAACACCGTTCGATCGGACGATGACCTTTTCGCGCTCCTCGTCCTCCGACGTCTCCGCCGGGTCGTCCCCCGCGTCCTCTTTGGAAGTTGGAAGGTGGGCGGTGGGCGTTTCGTCAATCGGCATCACCCAGCAGCCCTTCAGCCGTCCTTCAGTGCGAAGGTACACAGCCTGCTTCGCCTTGAGCACGTCGAATGCCTGCGCCCAGAACTTCAGCCGCAGGATGTCCCCTTCCCACGTCAGCAGGTCGTAGTCCACGTTCATCCGCGCCATCGTCTGCAGATGGCAGCGAACGATGCGGTCGGCGATGAATGCAGCCGCGGCGGCGTTGTCGTTGCCGCCATGCTCGATGTCGTGAAGCATTTGCGCCCGCACGGCGAGCCGTTCCTTCTCTTCGCCGTACCAGTCCGTTACGCGTGCGTACAGATCCCAGCAGTAATAGTCGAAGCGCGTGGCATCGGCGATTTCGCGAATCCCGTCCAGCGTCTTGCCTTCGATGACACGGAAGCCGACGACGACGTCGGCCACCTGGACTCCGGTGTCGTCGATGTAGTTCTGGACTTCGACCGGGATGCCGCGGAATCGCAGCACGCGCACCAGCGTGTCGCCAAGCGCTGAGTTCCGCAGGTGGCCGATGTGGGCCGCCTTGTTGGGGTTAATCGCGGTGTGCTCGACAATGGCTTTTCCAGCGGTCGGACGCAGCGGCGGTTCGCGCTGCTGCAGCCGGTCGAGCAGGAAGGTGCGTCGTTCGAGAAAAAAGTTGAGGTACCCGTTAGGAGCGGCAGCGACGGCCCGTACGCCGTCAAGTGTGCCGAATGCGCCAGCGATCTCCTGGGCGATCGCGCGCGGAGCTTTGCGCAGGCGCTTGGCGAGTTCGAACGCGACCGGCGTGCCGAGGTCGCCGAGCTCCCGGTTGGGCGGATATTCGAGCGCAAGCGTCGGTAGAGCCCCTGGATCGAGACCGTAGAGTGTCGTAAGCAGGCGCGCCAGGTGGGCGCGCACGCTGTCGTGGACCGGTAAAATCATGCTTATTACGCTGGTGCTTCAGAAAGCTGGATGCAGAATGTAAGCGGGACGTCCGATACGGAGCCTGGTAGTCTCAGTTGCGCATTCTGAGCTCTGCATTCTGCATTAAACCGTACCATGAATGACTCCGGCGTCGGACGCCTGCTCGTCGCGAGCCTGCACCAGGGCATTGCGGATCTGTTGCCTTCGCGTCTGGAGTTCTACGAATCCTGGTTGCACCCTGCCGGCCTCCGCGAAGGGAAGATCGGACTGGCGCCTCTCGCCGCCGTGCTCAGCTTTCTGCGTCAGGAGGGCGAAGCCTACCGGCTGATCGCCGCGCGCGCCGGTGAGTATTCGGCGGAATGGACGGTTGCGGAGCTGCCGGCCCTGGAGCGGACCCTGATGCGCGCGCTGCCCGACGCGATGCGCCTGCGGCTGGTTGCCCGCATCGCACGGCGCATGGTCCGGCAGACCTACGGCGGCAGCCGTGCGTTGGTCCGGTGGCGGGATGGGGGCGGAGCCTTCGATATTCGCGGCTCGATCTTCTGCGAAGTGCGCGACCCCGCCGAGCAGCCGCTCTGCGAATTCTATGCGGCGGCGATCCGCCGGATGATGCATCTCTTCAACTTTCAGGTGGACGTCGGAACGGATCGATGCCGAGCGATGGGCGGCGGCCAATGTCTGGTGTCTGTCCATGTCCGACGCGGGGGGGCCGAACAGTGACGAAGTCGCGGGCGGTGATCGTGACCGCGTTCTGCGCCATCGGGTTGGTCCTCGCTGGCCGGGACGCCGCTGCGCAGAGCGGACGTCAGCTCATCGTGCCGTTCGAAAACGTTTCGCCCGACGCGCAGATGTACTGGCTCGGTGAAGCGTCGGCGGTCATTCTGACCGACGACCTCGTGGCGCTGGGAACGCCGGCGATTTCGCGCGAGGACCGGGTCCGCGCCCTCGATCGCCTCCGGGTTCCTGCGACTGCGACGCTGAGCCACGCCACCGTCATACGGCTCGGTCAGCTCGTTGGCGCAAGTGCGGCGGTCGTCGGCTCCGTGGAAGTCAAGGGCCAGGATCTGATCGTGCGGGCACGCTCGATTCGTATCGACGTTGGGCGGATGTCGCCCGAGATCGTCGAAAGCGGCCCTCTCCCTGAGGTCTTCACCATCTACGGTCGTGTGGCGCGCAAGCTGGCGCCCGACTCCAAGGTCACCGCGCCGGAGATTGAACAGGTCCAGCGGCCGATTGCAGCCTTCGAGCAGTACATCAAGGGACTGCTCGCTCACGCCCCGGCGTCGAAGATTGCGTTCCTCAACCAGGCGATTCGCATCGAGCCTGATTTCCAGCGCGCACGCATTGAATTATGGAACGCCTATAGCGACCTGTCCGATCACCAGCAGGCGCTCGCCGCCGTCCGCAACGTCCCGTTGACGCATCGGCTGTCGCGGACCGCACGGTTCCTCGGCGCGATTTCAATGCTGCAGCTGGCGCAATATCCACAGGCGTTCACGGCGCTCACCGAGCTGAACGCGGCCCGTACCGATCCCGCGATTTTGAACAACCTTGGCATCGTCCAGTTGCGGCGACCCGCCGGTTCGGAGGGCGGAAATGCCATGTCGTACTTCCGCGAGGCCACGCAGGCGGACAACACCGACGCGGACCTGTTCTTCAACCTTGGCTACGCGTACTGGTTGCAGAAGGACGCGGCGAACGCCGTCAACTGGCTGCGCGAGGCGGTCCGGCGCAATCCTGCGGACGATGCGGCGCATTATGTGTTGGGCGTCGCATTGCAGGCGGGCGGCAGCATCACCGAGGGGGCGCGCGAGAAGGAGCTCGCCAAGCGCCTGTCGTCCGAATATGCCGAGTGGGACGCGAAGCAGGGAGGCCGCAACGACGTACCCCGCGGGCTGGAGCGGCTGAAGACGGACGTCGACGTTCCCGCCTCGCTGCGCGTCGAGAGCGCCATTGTCGCCCCAGAGCAACGGGACCAGCGCGAGCTGGCGCGATTCCACTACGAGACGGGTCGCCGTGCGTTCCAGGCGGAGCGGAACAGCGAGGCGATTGCGGCGCTGCGGCGCGCTGTCTACCTTGCGCCCTACGACGGTGCTGCGCACCTGCTGCTGGGCCGGACGTATCTGCGTGGCGGACGGATGGACGAGGCGATCGACGAGTTCAAGATCGCGATCTGGAGCGACGACACGGTCGCGAACCATCTGGCTCTGGCCGACGCATACGTCCAGGCGCGTGACACTCCCGCGGCGCGCACTGAGCTGCAGTGGATCCTGAAAGCGGATCCACAGAACACCGAGGCAAAAAGAATGCTCGACCGTCTGCCCACGCAGTGACGGCCGTGTTAGAATCCTGACGGCTGATGTCCGAACAGGAAGTTCACGAGATTCAGCTGAACGGAAAACAACTTGTTTTCATGTTCATGGCTGCGACGGTGGTCTCCGTCGTCATCTTCCTGTGCGGCGTCATGGTCGGACGCGGTGTACGCCAACCGGTTACGACCTTCGCCCTCAACACCGAGACAGCCGTCGACCCGCCGGCGCAAACCGAACCAGCCCCACCTGATCCTGCGCTGACCACCGACAGCGCTGCCGCACCGGTCCAGGAGAAGCTGACCTATGCGGAGCGACTCGAGTCCGTGTCCGCGCCACGCGACAACGCGTTGAAGTCACCGGCACCGACAGAGAAGCCTCAGGTCGCTACGGCGGTCGCCGACCAGGAAACACCGGCCAAGGTCGTTCCGGCCAAGGAAACGACCCCCAAAGAGGCCGTCAAGACGTCTGCCGCGCAGAAGGTGTCGGCCGTCAAACCCGCTCCCGTGAACGCGAGCGCACCGCTTGCGGAACCACCGGGTAAAGGCTGGATGGTGCAGGTGATGGCGTTGCCGACACGTGGCGACGCCGACGCCTTGGCGCAGCGGCTCAACGGCAAGGGGTATCCGACGTTCGTCGCTCCCAATAGCGGGGCCGCGTCGTTGAAATATCGCGTCCGCGTCGGCAAGTACAACACGAAGGCAGAAGCGGACGCGGTCGCCAACCGGCTCAAGCAGCAAGAGCGTTTCAAACCCTGGGTTACCCGCTAGCACTGGTCGCGGGCGTCCTGCTCGCGCTGAGTTTCCCGAAATACGGTCATCCCGCAGTCGCGTGGATCGCCCTGGTACCGCTGTTTATTGCGCTGCACGGCTGGCCTGCCGTGAGCGCAGTCGAAGGGCCAGCTCTGGGCGCAGTCGACGGTCGTGCGTCGCGACGCGCGTTTCGCCTCGGTCTCATTGCGGGAATCGTCTATTTCGTCGGCACCATCTACTGGACCAGCACCGTGGTGGCTACCTACGGTCAGCTGGCGACGCCGGTGGCAGTCTTCGCCATGTTGCTGCTGGCCGCGTATCTCGCCCTCTACCCGGCGGTCACGGCGCTGATCCTGGGCCACCTGCTCGCTCGCTTCGGGACCCGGGCTCTGTTACTGGCACCGGCGGCATGGGTCGCGACCGAGTATCTCCGCGGCTATCTGTTCGGGGGATTCCCGTGGGTGCCGATTGGCAATAGTCAGGTCACCGTATTGCCCGTCGCCCAGCTCGCCAGCGTGTGCGGCGTCTACGGCGTGTCTGCGCTCGTCGTGCTTGTGAACGCGGCGATTGCCTATGCGCTGCTGACGAAGGGCCGCCAACGGGTTACGGCGCTGGTGACTGTGAGTGTCGTGCTCGTCGCGCTCGCCGGCTGGGGAAGCTGGAGGATTGCTGACGGCTCGCTTACCCGACAAGGCACGCCCATCCGGGTCGGCCTTGTGCAGGGCAATATCGAGCAGACGATCAAGTGGCGTCCCGAGCACGCGCGCGCGATTTTCACGACCTACATTGCCATGACGCGCGACGTCGTGCGCCGCGGCGCCCAGTACGTCGTCTGGCCGGAGTCGTCAACCCCGTTTACGTTCGAATCCGATCCCGACGGTGAAGGTGCGATGCGTAAGCTGGCGCAGGAAGTCGGCGTCCCGATTCTCTTCGGCAGCGACCAGACGGTCATCGTCCCGCCGCCGTTGGGCTCGAGCCGCGCGATGGAAACGCATTACAACGCGGCGTTCCAGCTGGCACCCGATGGAACGACGTCGGCGGTGTACAGAAAGATTCACCTCGTGCCATTCGGGGAGTTCGTGCCAATGGCCGACTGGCTGTCCTTTTTCCCGCCGCTGGTGCAGTCGCTCGCCGGATTCGCGCCGTTCTCGGCAGGAGAGTCGATGGTCGTACTCCCGGTGGGACAGCACCGCGCCAGCACGGCGATCTGTTACGAGGTGGTCTACCCCTCCCTGGTGCGCCAGGCGGTGCTCGACGGGAGCGAGCTGCTGACAACCATTACCAATGACGCCTGGTACGGCCACTCCTCGGCGCCATTCCAGCACTTCGCCATGGCGTCGATGCGCGCCATCGAGCACGGCCGCTACATGGCGCGGGCTGCCAACACCGGCATCAGCGGCGTCGTCGATCCGTATGGCCGAGTAGTAGCGCAGTCGGCTATCTTTGAGCAGGTGGGGCTGGTGGAAGAGGTGCGATTCCTCACGGCTCGGACCGTTTACACGCAGATCGGCGACCTCGTTGCCTACCTGGCGATCGCACTGGTCGTCGTTGCGCTGATCACGGAGAACCTCAGTGGCTTTCGATCTCGACGATTTCGAACGACAGTATGACGACCTGAGCCGGCGCGGGTCCGAGCTGCGGAGGCATCTTTGAAGCGGCCCGTCTCGATGAGCAGCTTGCCGACATCGAAAAGCACATAGGCGCGCCGAATTTCTGGAGCAATCAGGCGGAGGCGCAGAAGGTGATGCAGCGCCGCCGCCGGGTCGAGGACGAACTCAACCTGCTGCAGACGCTGAAGCGCAGAAGCGACGATCTCGGCGTGCTGTTCGAGTGGGCGAAAGCCGGCGAGGACGTCGGCGCCGACCTGCATCGCGGGCTCGAGGAATTTCAACAGGAGATCGACACGGCCGAGAGCAGGAAGATGCTCTCCGGCGAGCACGACCAGGCCAACGCCATCGTGACCATTCATCCGGGCGCCGGCGGCACCGAGTCGCAGGACTGGGCAGAGATGCTGCTGCGCATGTATTTCAAGTGGTCCGAGCGGAAGGGCTTCCGCCGCGAGGTCATGGACTATCAGCCGGGCGACGAAGCAGGGCTCAAGAGCGTCACCGTGCTGTTCACGGGAGAGTACGCGTTCGGTTTGCTCTCGGCGGAGGCGGGCGTGCATCGGCTGGTGCGCATCTCGCCGTTCGACCAGGCGGCGCGCCGTCACACCTCGTTCGCATCGGTCTTCGTCTGGCCCGAGCTGCCGGAGGACGTCGACGTCGACATCGAAGATAAAGACCTCCGCATTGATACCTTCCGCTCGAGTGGTGCGGGCGGCCAGCATGTCAACGTCACGGACTCCGCCATCCGCATCACGCACCTGCCAACGGGCATCGTCGTGTCGTGCCAGAACGAGCGCTCGCAGCACAAGAACCGCGCAAGCGCGATGAAGGTGCTGAAGTCGAGGCTCTACGACCTGAAGATGAAGGAGCAGCAGGCGAAGCTCGAGCAGATCGGTGGCGAGAAACGCGACATCGCGTTCGGCAGTCAGATTCGCAGTTATGTGCTGCAGCCGTACCAGATGGTCAAAGATCACCGGACAAAACTCCAGGTCGGCGACCCGAACCGTGTGCTCGACGGCGATCTCGATCCATTCATCAAGACCTACCTGATGAAGAAGGCAAGCGGAACGCTGGACGCCGCCGCGGCAGCAGACGAGGAGTAGAGCAGCCCCGCCAACCCTCCCCCTCAGATTGACGTCTCAACTAACAGGCGTATACTCCGGGAACCACAGCGGGTGGCACGCCTTAAAGCTCTTCCTGGAGGCGTCTTAATAGCGTCGAGAGACGCCCGCGACCACGACGTCGGGGGCAGGGAGGCACTTGTGATCTCTTGGCTGCGTAGCTGTTGGAGCGAGCGGGTCAGTTATGAAGGTGGCCTGTCGCTGATTTGGATGGACGGGCTGCTCGTCATTCCGCTCATCATGGCCGCCTTCTTCTACCCGATGGAGGCGTTGCTGACCGCTGGAGCGCTGGTGTTCGTCACCTTCGTGATCTATGAAGGCTGCGTGCTCTGGAAGCGCCATCACGTTCCGCATCCGCCGCTCTGAAGAAGTCGAAGGTCAGTTCAGGGCTGGAGCAGGGGCCGCCGGACCGGGCGGTGAAGGTGCGGGTGCGGATGCCGGCTCAGCCGGCAACGCGACCTGCGGCTGTGTCCCGTTGATGAACGCTTCGGTCACCCCTGAGTCCAGCGTCACAAAGACAATATTGCCCGGCGCTTCGAATTGCGGCGGAGCCTTGCGATCGCCGCGCTTGTCGATATACGCGCGCATGAAGTCCATCCAGATCGGGAGAGCAGCGGCGGCACCGGTCTCGCCCGGGCCGAGCGACTTCTTCTCGTCATAACCGATCCACACGCCGACGGTGATGTTCGGATCGAAGCCGATGAACCAGGCGTCGGTATATTCGTCCATGGTTCCGGTCTTGCCGCCGAGTGGCCAGTCCAGCGACGTCGCGGCCTGTGCCGTTCCGCGCTGTACCACACCGCGCAGCAGATTCGTCATCACGAACGCCGTGTCGGCACGAACGGCTTCGTGCGGCTCCGGGCGATGCTCCTCCAGCAGGTTTCCCTCGCGGTCCGTGATCGAGATCACGCCGTACGGTTCCATGCGCACACCGCGATTGGGAAAAGCGGAGTAGGCGCTCGTCATCTGCTGCAGCGTGGCCTCTGACGATCCCAGGGCGAGGGACAAGTACGGCGGAGCATCGCCCAGCCCGAATCGTTTGCCGTACTGCACCACCTGCTGCGGTCCGATTTCCTGCATCGCCTTGACGGCGGGAACATTCCGCGATTGTTCGAGCGCCCGGCGCAGTGTGAGCGGACCCTCGAACTTCCGGTCGTAGTTCAGCGGCTGATACGGCGGCTGGTTTGGCCCGGCAGGGAATGACACTGGCTCGTCGACGAAGACGGACACCGGCGTGAAGCCGCGGTCGATCGCGGCGGTATACACAATCGGCTTGTAGAGCGAACCGACCTGACGCCGGGCCTGTGTGGCGCGGTTGAACTTGCTGCGCGCAAAGCTGAAGCCGCCGACCATGGCTCGAATCTGTCCCGTGCGGTTGTCGACGGCAAGCAGCGCACCCTCAATCGCCGGCGGCTGCTCGAGCATCAACTCTGTCGGCTTCGTGCCCTGGAGCGCGCGTACCTCGACTTCGATCAGATCGCCGACTTTGAAGAGGTCCGCCGCGGATGCCTTGCGCGTCCAGGTGAAGGCCGTTTTCGGCAGCTCCACCTCGTTGGCGCCGATGCGAACGCGTGCGGAACCCTCGCCAACGAACGTCACCACCGCCGGGACGATATCGCCGGCGAGAATGGCCTGCCCCCAGCGGTCGAGAGAAAACGTGTCGAGCTGGTGTCCTTCGGTCAGGATGTTCCGCGCAGGCTTCCGGAAGCCACTGCGGCGCTTGTCGATCCGCCGCAGTCCGCGTTCGACCGCGATGTTGGCGACTTCCTGCAGTTCGGCGTCGAGCGTCGTCTGAACGCGCAAGCCGTACTGGTACAGTGCGTCGGCTCCGTATTTCTCCTCGAGCTTCTTACGCACCTCCTCGACGAAATAGGGCGCTGTCGACGGCACGGGCGACGGCTGGCCAACAATGACGAGAGGACTGGCGGCCGCTTGACGGGCACGCGCTTCGGTGATGTAGCCCTCTTCGACCATGCGCGGCAACACCGTCGTGTTCCGCCTGGCGAGGGTGCGATCGGGATTGACGAATGGGCTCAGGCGCGCCGGCGTTTGAATGATTGCCGCGATTGCCGCGGCCTCTTCGAGCGTCACATCCTTTGCCGACTTGTCGAAATAGGCGCGTGAGGCTGCTTCCACGCCGTACAACCCCCGCCCGAGCGGAATTTGATTGGCGTACATCGTGAAAATCTCGCGCTTCGTATAACGCTTCTCGATCTGGACGGCGACCAGGATTTCCTTCGCCTTGCGCTCGAGGCCGAGCAGTCCCGACCGCGCGAATACGCCGTCCTGCATGTATTCGGTGAGAAAGAGCGTGCGTGACAGCTGCTGGGTAATCGTGCTGGCGCCGTAACGTTGTCCGGTCAGAACGTCCCGGAGCGCAGTGATGACCATCCGCGAGACGCTGATGCCGAAATGCTGCTCGAACCCGCCGTCTTCGGTGGCGATGATCGCCTGGCGCAGAACGGGGGCGATGTCGTCGTAGCCGACGACGACACGCCGCTCGGTAGCGAATTGACCAATCTCCTGCCCGTCGCGGGCGAGCAGGCGCGTGATGGTGTTGGGTCGGTAGTCGTCGAGCGCGCTGATTTCAGGCAGGTCGCCCGCATAGGCGAAGAGAACCCCGCTGAGAGTTCCAAGCGCGGCGGCGACGAGGAAGGTCAGGATGAGGATCGCCTGGAGTCCCACCTTGAGGACGAGGCGCGTTCCCTGGCGCCGGGGTTTCTCGTCAGCGGTGGTCATCTGCTTCGTTTACGTTGCTGCTCGCTGTAGCCCATGATCGCATAGACAGAAGGGGCATCTGGTCCAGTTGCTTGGAGGAAGAGCAACTCGTTGTCCGTAACATTGACAATAGGAGACTCAGATTTAATAATAGCGTCATGAGCAAAATCATCGGAATCGACCTGGGCACGACCAACTCTGTGGTGGCCGTCATGGAGGGTGGGGAGCCCGTTGTCATCACGAATCCCGAGGGCAGCCGGTTGACGCCATCCGTCGTCGCGTTCACGAAAACCGGCGAGCGCCTCGTCGGCCAGGTCGCCAAGCGGCAGGCGGTGACGAATCCTGAAAACACCATCTTCTCGATCAAGCGGTTCATGGGCCGCCGCTACGACGAAGTCACGGAAGAAATGAAGATGGTGCCGTACACCGTCTCGGCAGCCGGCAACGATGTACGAGTGAAGGTCCTCGACAAGCAGTACGCGCCGCCGGAAATCTCGGCGATGATCCTGCAGAAGCTGAAGAACGCCGCCGAGGAATACCTCGGCAACCAAGTGACGCGCGCGGTCATCACCGTCCCTGCTTACTTCAACGACGCACAGCGGCAGGCGACGAAAGAAGCCGGCAAAATCGCCGGGCTCGAGGTGATGCGCATCGTCAACGAGCCGACGGCGGCGGCGCTCGCTTACGGCCTCGACAAGAAGAAGGACGAGACGATCGCCGTCTACGACTTCGGCGGCGGCACCTTCGACATCTCAATTCTCGAAGTGGGCGAAGGGGTCGTCGAGGTGAAGGCGACCAACGGCGACACCCACCTCGGCGGCGACAACCTCGATCAGCGGGTCATCGAGTGGATCATCGCCGAGTTCAGGAAGTCGGACGGAATCGATCTCAGCAAAGACCGCATGGCGCTCCAGCGCCTGAAGGAGGCGGCGGAGAAAGCCAAGATGGAGCTCTCCACGGTGATGGAGACCGACATCAACCTGCCGTT
>Ga0111539_10000384_pt1 | contig 54554 bp, 60 predicted proteins | sample RhiMethybrSRZTD1_FD_79667 | JGI IMG/M metagenome (GOLD analysis project Ga0111539, IMG submission 79667) | Populus rhizosphere microbial communities from Tennessee, USA - Rhizosphere MetaG P. TD hybrid SRZTD1 (version 2) (version 2) | ecosystem: Host-associated > Plants > Roots > Rhizosphere >... | reverse complement strand
GGTGACGGGAAACCTGTGGTAGAAGGCCACAATCCCCAGCGCACAACTCGCGCGTTCCGTCGCCGGACAAATGGCGATCGATGACGGTCGTCGCTCGCGTTCCCGGTCGGCACGCGTTCCTGACGTCAAAGGAGACCTGTCATGACACACCTGCACCTCGAGCGGCGGACCTTGGGCATCGCGATGGTGGTGTTGGCGGTTGGTGTGACCTACGCGTCCATCCCCGGTTCGGATGGTGCGATTCACGGGTGCTACGCGGCTGGCGGTCAGTTGCGCGTGATTGACACCGACGCCGGCCAATCGTGCCATCCGGCGGAGAAGGCGATTCAGTGGGCTGCGGTGGCACCGGGGTGCCCGGCGGGAACGTTGCCGCTCCTGAGCGTTTGCATCGAGACGACTGCTCGCGCCGCCGATTTCCACTTCCTGGCAAAACTGGACTGCGCTGACGAGAGACGGCGGCTGCCTCAACCTGGCGAACTGCTCGCTTTCCGTGAAGTCGACGGAATCACGCTCTCGGGATCGGGCGAGTGGACCGGCGACCTTGCCGACACGGGAGAGCCGTTCCGATATGTCGCGATCAGCGACGGAGGCGACGGCGTCGAAGATGTCAACCACACCCTCGCCTATCGCTGCGTCGCTGGACCCGAGCTCCCTTGAAGCGTCTCCCACGTATACTTTCCGGCCGGAGGCCTACGATGAAGGCAACGTCTTCGCGCATCGCGCTTGTTCTGATCGGCGTCGGCGTGGTCGTTTGTGTCAGCGTGTACACCACTCAGCAGGCGTATGCCCGCATCCCCACGACGATTCCGGCTGCCGCGCCCGCGGCCCAGGCGGGTCCGCTCGTGCCGAACGCGAGCTATCAGTTCTATCTGGCTCAGCCAATGCAGTTCCCGGGCTATGCGTCAGCGTCTGCCATGGTCTCCGCGCAGCTGATCGCCGTTCAGGATGGCTGGGCGACAATCCAGTACACGGCGGGTCCGGCGAAGACCGTCTACACGGCCGCGCTCAACACCAGTCATCTGGTCTTCTTCTACCGGCTGCCTTAGCGCCGCGGCCACACCCGCCGACTTCCCGGCGGGCTCGCGGCGATGCTCGATCCGGTCGGGGCGGGCATTGTGGAAGCAACGCTGCAGAACGCGGTCCGTTATCTCGGATGACGACGGAGGGCGATCCGAGCTCGACTCCGCGCCGACCACAACTCCGCACCTTCTCTCCTCCCGGCTCAATCGCCCGGATTGAAGCTGTACGTCCCGTCCCAGGCGAAGTCGTACCCACCCAGGTAGGAGACATTCACGCTCGCCTTGAACCCCGTGAACTTCCCGGTCCCGCCCGAGAACGTGCACACTCCGAGGGCGAGTGAGCAATGGCCGAACGCTTTGTTGTTGCCGGGCCCCGGCGGGTCGAGGACGACATCACTGCCCGCAGGAGTTCCAACCTGAGCCGGCTGGAGATAGATGACCCTCGAGCCGGCCTCGATGGCTTTGACGTTCGAGGACGTGATCGTGCAGAAGGCGCGGCTCGCGAACTCCGAGCACTCCTTCTTCACTTGGAGCTCTCCGCTCCGGGGGGACGCCGACAACGATGAGTCGACCACCGCCGCCGTCGCGCTGGGACCTGTCGGAACTCCGCGTCCGTCGCCACATCCCACCGCCGCCAGCACCCCGCCACAGAGCAACCCGGTCACCACGAATCTCATACACCCTCCTTTGGGCGTTGCCGCCCGTCTTCTTCGTCGCCAATGCGTGACGTTGTTAACGCGCTCGAAAGCGCCGTCGATAAAACATCGCGTAAAAGGCGACCCAAACGAGTCATCGGGGCAAAGACAGGGTGTGATCGCAGACCGCTGAGGTACTCCGCGCCCGGATTCCGCGACTACATGACAGAGGAGGCAGACCGTGAAAACGACGGGCGAGCCGCGCGAAGTGAGGTCGTCATCTGGACGAGAGCGCGGCCCGCAACCAGGCCTTCGCAATCGTCCACTCGCGAACAACAGTGGCGTCAGAGACACCGAGGACCGCGGCCGTCTCCTCAATCGTCAACCCGCCGAAGTAGCGGAGCTCGACGATGCGTTCCTGGCGCGGGCTGAAGGCCGCCATCCGTTCGAGCGACTCGTGCAACGCCAGCACATCGATCTCTCGCGGGCTGTCGACCGCGACGTCCTCGGCCAGCGTGACGCGTGCCAACCGCCCGCCACGCTTGTCGGCCCGCCGGGTCCTCGCCAGGTCGACGAGGATCCGTCGCATGATGCCGGCCGCCGCCCCGAAGAAGTGGGCCCGACTCTGCCACCTGACCTGCGGGGGTACCCGCTCCCGGGCGAGATGCGCGTGGCGGATGTGGAATCACGACGAGTCGACGTCCTGCTGCCGGGACTTCGGACGCTCGACTACGACGTCAGTCCTGATGGCAGGCGGGTCGTGGTCGAGGCGACGGATCCCAACGGCGTCTCCCGTCTCTGGATCGCCGCAGTCGATCGGCAATCGCCCCCACGACAGCTTCCCAACCTCGAGGGCCGGCAGCCGAGATTCGGACCCGGAGGGGAAATCTACTTCCGTCGCCAGGACGGGGCGGCCTCATTCGTGTACGTCGTCGGCGAGGACGGGACAGGCGTGCGACGAGTCGTCGAACACCCGGTCATGATCACGGGGAACGTTTCTCCCGATGGGCGTTGGATTACTGGATGGAGTGGCGTCGAAGCCGCAGGATGGCAGGCCTTCTCCCTGCACGGCGAAGCGCCTCGGCTGCTGGGGACCACACGAAACGCGACGGCTTGGCAGTGGTCCGCCGGGGGATACGGGATCGTCTTCTATGCGGAAGCCGAACGCGCCACGTACCTGGTCCCTCTGGCCGCCGGTGAGATGTTTCCACGCTTCCCTCGTGAAGGCCTGCATTCCGAGAAGGAAGTGGCCGCGCTGCCGGGGGCGCGGAAGCTCGAGGAGGGCGCCGTCCCGGGACCGACACCGGATGTCTACGCCTTCCAGCGGCAGACCATCCAGCGGAATCTTCACCGCATTCCGATCAGGTAGTGGCTTGGCGGCGCGTGACCGAGAGGAGCTGAACGATTTCTTGGGGTGCCAACCGTAACCGGCAGGATTGAAGCTGAAGACTTGCGGCGCCAAGTCACGGTGGTTGTGTGCGATGGGCTATCATGCGTACAGCCACGGCAAAACGTGTCGACGTTGTATGTCGTCGCGGGACTGTTGAAGGCCGCGTTTCGATCGAGCGCCACGGGTCGGCTGGAAACCACTGCGGGAGTTGGTGATGAGACCCATCAGAAATGACAACCAGGCCGGCATCGTGCTGGTAATCGTGTTGGTTCTGCTCACACTCTTCGGCGTTGTCGGACTGACATTCACCTTCTACGCCTCCGAGAGGCAATGTGAGCAGAATCCCACGGTAGAACTCAGAGACGGTACATGTCTCAAAAGCATAGGAACGGAACGCCGGTGATCGCTAAAACACGACGCTCGTCTAGAGATGACCGTCCGCGCAGCCATAGTCGAGGAACGTGTCGGACAGGCGGGCGCCGAGGATCTTCGCGACCCGGACGTAACGTTTGCGATGCGCGATGGCCTTGAGCGGCTCGGTGGTATCGCGCGTATAGCTCGCGTAGGTCATGACGAATTCTATCGTCCACCGACCACGTGCCATCCGTCCGTGCTTCCGGGGTAGACATAGATAAAGTCGAACGCTTGGCCATGACCATTCATCAGAAATCCTCCGACCCAGTCGGCGCCGTTCTGAAAGATGATGTCAACGATGCCGTCTTCATTGAGATCCGCGGCGCCGGCAACCTCCCAATCAAACATGCTGCCGACGTAGACGTAATCGAAGCTGGTCGGTGAGCCCGTGCCGTTCATGAACAGCGCTGCCACCCAATAGGTGTCAGGGCGCTGCACCACGATATCGGCGATTCCGTCGCCGTTGAGATCGCCGGTCGCTCTGGCAAGCCAGCCGCCAGTGCTGGCCGGATACACGAAGAAAAGGTTCATTGGGACACCTTGGCCGTCCAGAGTCAGGCCTATCAGCAACTGGGCGTCGCTCTGTAAGAGGATGTCGGCGATACCGTCGGTGTTCAGATCAAGCATGCCAGCCACTCGCGAAGACGAGCCTGGTTTCACGTAGAAGAAGTTCACCGGCAGCCCGGTGCAACTCATGAGAATCCCGCCGATCCAGTTCAAGTGGTCCAGGACCAGAATGTCGGAGATGCCATCGCTGTTCAGATCGCCCGTGCCGACCACCCGCACCGTGACCGGGCCCGGATAGATGTAGCGAAACTCGGCGGGGTGCCCGCTGCCGTCCATGATGAATGTTCCGATCCAGCCCGCGGCGTTCTGGAGCAGGATGTCGTCGATCCCATCGCAGTTCACATCGATGGTGCCGCCGGCGGCCACTTGAGTTCCAGCGGGAAATGACGACGGACCGATCCCGGTGGTCCATGGGGCAGCACCGACCGCCTGGACGGGCCTGGGGAATCCGTCGAAGCGCGTGCCGGGGAGAATGAGCGCCGGGGCGGCCAGCCCGATTGTCACGGCCGACACGAACAGAAGACCTTTCAACACCTTGAGCTCCCGTCTATCCTCGAGCGTCCAGGATCGTCTCGCTGTGACTACGAGCACCAGACAATGTGCCGGGCCTTGAGCGGACTCTGGCTGAGGATCAATGCAGGCGGTATGCCAAGGTATGGATGCGGGTCCCTGAACCGGGTTGGTGAGATGTCGTCGACGAGAACCGATGACTAGCGGGGTAATCTGCCGGCGCCTGCGGAAATCTGCGCTATGGTCTGGCCGACCAGTTCGCCCGCGAGTGGACTCTGGTCGCGAGATGGCTCGCCGCCACGCCGGCAGACCTTCGCCAAGAAGGCTATGGTGGGCAACCTTCGCCGCGCTCCGAGCGGAACGTTGGCTTGCCAACCGTAGCTGCGAGCGAAGCGAGCGGTTAGCGAAGGTTGGTGGACGGCGCGAGGCTCGAACTCGCGACCTCCGCGTTGCGAACGCGGCGCTCTCCCAGCTGAGCTAGCCGCCCACGACAAGACTCTCAAGCCTATCACGGCGGCATCCTGCCACGCGACCGGCCACCCGATTGAGGCGCCTATACTCAAAGACGTGCTGCTGATTCTTGTCGCCTTTGGGCTGGCTGTTTTTGGTGTGGTCAGGATCGGCCGGACGCTGGAGCCGAGGCAGCGCGTCGTGCTTGTGCTCGTCTTTGTCTTCGCTGTCGCTTGGCTGGTCTACAAACTCATCGACAGCGGAATGCTCGGCAGGACTACGGACGGAGGCTCGCTTTGAACTAACCTGCGCTCCGCGCCCGCTCGACGATCGCCGTCGCCTCGGCCACCACACGGTCGCGCAGCGCGTCCGGTGCGACGATCTCCGCGCGACTCCCAAGCCCGAGCACGACGAACGCGGCGTCGTCTTCCTTGTCGAACGGAACGATCAGCGTGACCCACCCCGGCCTTCCAGGGAGCGCGTCGCTCACCACTGACGCGCGCTGATAGGAACACAGCATCGCGGCGGTCGTCGAGTCGACGGCGAGTGTGACCGGGTACTGCTGGCGCTGACGCTTGAGCTCCTCTGTTGAGGCCGTCCAGTACTCGGCGAGATCGAAATTCGCGGGGCGATCGGCCGGACGGTCGAGCACCGCCGCCGCGCCGATGCGCGAGACGCGATAGGTGCGCAGCCCGGCGGGCGTCTGTGCGACGAGATACCAAGTGCTGCCCTTCGCGACGAGCCCGAGCGGATCGACGAGCCGCTCCGAGGGATCGTGACCGGGCTGCAGATACGTCATCTGCAGCTTCCGATCGCGCGCGACGGCGTCCTGCACGATCGGCAGCATCGAGAGATCTTCCGGCACGCCGCGCCAGCCGGTCGTGTCCACGTGCAACCGCTGCCGGATCGACGTCGCCCGCTCGCGCATCGACGGCGGCAGTGCCGCAAGCAGCTTCCCGATTGCCCGCTGCGCCGCGTCGGCCAGCCGCCGATCGCCCAGCACGCGCGGCTGCGCCATCAGCAGCGCGCGCAGTTCCGCCTCCTCGAGTCCCGGGACCTGCGTGCGCCAGTCCTCGTCGAGCTGCCAGCCGCCGCGCGCGCCGCGAAGGGCATAGACCGGGACACCGGCCGCCGACAACGCTTCCATGTCGCGATGCACCGTCCGAAGCGACACTTCGAGCCGGGCCGCGACCTGCCGGCCGGTGAGACGGCCGTGGGCCTGGAGCAGGAGGAGCGTCGAGAGCAGGCGGTCGGCGCGCATCTGAGGGTTCCGTTAGTTTTGGTCCGCAAATTATGACTCTCCCTGTCATATATGCAGCCGTAGAGTTGGAGCCGGCTCCAGGGAGGCAGCAAATGACCCACACCGACACTCAGACACGCGCCTTGTGTGAGGCGTTCATCGCGGAACTGGAGGAAGAAGCCACGACGACCCGCCGAGCGCTCGAACGCGTGCCCGTGGGCAAGAACGATTGGAAACCGCATCCGAAATCGATGCCGCTCGGTTATCTGGCGCATTTGGTGGCAACGATGCCCGAGTGGATCAACATGACGATCGACCAGGACGAGCTCGACATCGCTCCGACGACCGGCAGGAAGATGCCGGAGCTGGCAGCGACCACCGCAGATCTCCTCGCGCGGTTCGATCGCGCGGTCGACGCGGCGAAGGCGACGCTCCGCAAGACGGACGATGCGTATCTCCAGACGTCGTGGAAGCTCCTGGCCGGTGGCCACGTCGTGTCCGAGCGCCCACGGCAACTCGTCCTGCGGCACGGCGTAATGAACCACTGGGTGCACCACCGCGGTCAGCTGACGGTCTATCTGCGATTGAACGACGCGAAGGTGCCGTCGATCTACGGGCCGACGGCTGACGAAGGGCGATGAGTCCTCCGTCGCGCGGCTCGAGTTGTGAGCCGCGTCCGGCGTTGCAGGATGGGGCGGGTCGAAGCCCGACCCGCCCTACGTGCTCCCGCCGGCTTTTCTCTGGAGCTCCTCGAGCAGGCCGCGGAGCGCCTCGGCGGCGATCGCCTGCGCCAGAGCGGCGGCGTGGAATTGCGCGAGATCCGCCGGGGTGAGGCCGGGGTCGGCCCCGTCGGTTGTCCCCTCGCCCCCGGTCCCCAGCCTTTCGACCGACGAAGCGAGCTCTCGCAGCCGGTCGGAGGCGGCGATGGCGCCGTTCCAGGCGTTTTTCAGGGCAAGTACGGTCAGGGCGTCCTGGGTCAATGCCGTCTCCGGGAGTGGCGGTACAATGATCACGCCATGCCCATTTTCGAGTACGAGTGCCGCGACTGTCACCACCGCTTCGAGACGCTGGTCACCGCGGCCCGCCGGCCCGCCTGTCCGACGTGCCACGGCGAGCAGCTCGACAAACAACTCTCGGTCTTCGCCGTGGGCGGGCCGCGCGACGTGCGAGCTGCCGCCCCGGCGCCGTGCGGCAGCTGCGGCGACCCGCGGGGCGCGGGCTCCTGCAGCCTCAATTGACCGCCATGCGCGCGTTGCTCACGGCCCTCGTTGCCGTCGCGCTGGCCATGTCCCCCGCGGCGCAGACCCCTTCAGCCGAGCAGCTCGCGCGGCAGATTCAGGCCCGTTACGACCAAATCAAGGACTTCACCGCCGACTTCACCATGACCTTTCAGGGGCCGCTGCTCCGCCAGAAGACCAGCGAGCGCGGGACGGTGAAGCTCAAAAAGCCGAACCGCATGTGGTGGAAATACACCGCGCCCGATAAGAAGGAGTATGTCGCCGACGGGGTGCGGTTCTACACCTACCTCGCGCAGGACAAGATCGGCATGCAGACCGACCTGGCGAAGGTCTCGAACAGCTCCACGTTCCTGCTCTTCCTGGCCGGCAAGGGCGATCTGACCCGCGACTTCACGCCGGCGCTGGCGCCGGGGCAACGCGAGGACGAGTGGCGCCTGATCCTCACCCCGAAGACGAAACAGGAAGACTACCGGACGCTGACGCTCACGGTCGATCGGCGCTCGCTCGACCTGCGCGGGCTGCATCAGCAATCGGACGAAGGCACGCACACGTTCGTGTTCACGGGATTCCGGTCGAACACCGGGCTCAAGGACAGCGATTTCGTCTTCACGTTTCCGAAAGGCACGGAAATCCGATGATGACCCGCGCCACTCGACGGCTCGCGCTCGCCGCCGCGCTCCTGGTCTCCGGCGCGCTCGCCGGTTGCGCCGGCAACGTGCTCAAACAGGCGCAGACCGCCGACGACCTGCGCGAATACGATCTCGCCGTCGCCAAGTACCAGGAGCACGTCCGGAAGAACCCGACCGACAAGGAAGCGATGGCCTTGCTCGATCGGGCGCGGCTGCGTGCCTCCGACGCGCATCTGTTCCGCGGCCGCCGGTACAGCGCCCAGGGCCACTACGACGAAGCCGTCATCGAACTGCAGCTCGCCGTGGAGCTCAACCCGACGAACGCCCAGGCCGAGAACGAATTGCGGGGCGTCCGGACGGCGCTGCGTTTGAAGCTCAGCGCGCCGCCGGAGGGTCAGACGCGGCTCGAGAACGTCCTCGAGCGGTCGCGCGATCTCGCGCCCGCGGGATTCGAACTGCCGAACACCAAGCTTCCAGGTGAAATCGTGACCGGCACCGGCATGACGAGCCGCATGCTCTACCTGATGCTCGGCAAGCTCGGCAACATCAGCGTGACGTTCGACTCGCTGTTCCGCGAAGCGCCTGTGCAGGTGAGCCTGCTGAGCGGGATGACGCTCAAGCAGGCGCTCGACGCCGTGTCGAAGTCCACGACCACGTTCTATCAGGTCTCGTCGCCCGCCACGATCATTGTCGCGCCCGACACGCCGGCCAAGCGCCGCGAGTACCAGGAAGAAGTCTTCGGGACGATCTTCGTCCGCAATGTCGACGTCAAGGAAACGATGGACGCCCTGCGCGTCGTCGGCGATCTGCGGGCCATCGCGCCGATCACGAACCTTAACGCGATCCTGGTGAAGGACACACCGGAGCGCTTCATGGCGGCGCGCCGCTTCGTCGCCGCGTTCGACAAAGCGCGCCCGGAGATCGTGGTGGACGTCGAAGTGCTCGAAGTCAGCCGCGGCAAGTTTCGCGAGTACGGGCTGCAGCTGGCCTCGCCAGGATCGACGGGCATTTCCGGCAGCTTCGATCCGAATCGCGCCGGCATGACGATCCAGGATCTCCGGGCCCTCAGCGCCGCCGACGTGCTCGCGTCGAACATTCCCGTCCTGTACTACCGGCTCATCAAGACCGACGACCGCACACGGACGCTGGCGAATCCGCACATCCGCATCCTCGACGGGGCGACGGCCAGCGCGAACTTCGGCGAAGACGTGCCCGTCCCGAAGACGACGATCACGCCCATCACCCAGGGCGGGATCAACATCCAGCCGCAGACGACATTCGACTACCGCAAGGTCGGCGTCAACATCGGGATTACGCCGCGGACTCATCCGAACGACGAGGTGACGATGGTGCTCAACATCGAGCTGAGCACGCAGTTGGCCGGCACCGGATTCGAAGGCTTGCCGAAGTTCGGCAGCCGCAACGTCCAGACGACGATTCGGCTGAGAGACGGCCAGACGAACATCCTCGCCGGGTTGATTCGTGACGACGAACGAACGCTGCGCGAGGGGGCCATTCCCGGGCTCGGATATCTCTTCGGGCGGAATTCCAAGGAAGTGCAGCAGACCGACGTCGTCGTCATGCTGACCCCGCACATCATCCGTGAGCTGAGCCTGACCGAAGAGGACCTCCGGCCGCTCCGGATTCCACGCGAGGGCTCGGGCGTCGCGCTGATTGAAGGCGTCGTGCCCCCTCCCCCGATCATCCGTGATGGGCGCGGCGGCGGGCCGGGCGGAACGCCGGAGTCGTCGCCCCAGGCGCAACTCCCGCCGAGCTTCCCGGTCTCGGTCGGTGCGCCAACCGGGATGCCGCTCGCCCCGATTCCCGCGCCGCCCAAAGTGATCAAGAATTAGCGCGCATGTCGCTGCTCATGACGGTCCGCATCGCCTTCAAGGCGCTGGCGCGAAACAAGCTGCGCACCGCGCTGACGATGCTGGGCATGATCATCGGCGTCGCCGCCGTCATCACGATGGTGGCGCTCGGCACCGGTGCGCAGTCGGCGATCGAGGAGCAGATCCGCGGCGCCGGCACGAACATGATCACGGTGTTCCCCGGCAGCAGCAACATGGGCGGCGTCAAGGGCGGCGCCGGCACCTCCAGCCGGCTGGTGCCTGACGACGCGAAGGCCCTCCGCAAACTCGCCGAAGTCGATTACGTGTCTGAAGGGATGCAGTCGAGCCAGCAGGTCATCTTCGGCAACCAGAACTGGCGGACCAACATCGTCGGCGTCAACGTCGACTACACGTTCATCAAGTCGTGGCCGCTGAAGTACGGCGCGTTCTTCACCGAGCAGGACGTCCAGAGCGCCGCGAAAGTCTGCACGCTCGGCCTGAACGTGGCCAACAACCTGTTCGGCGAGGACGTCGACCCGACCGGGACGGAAATCCGCGTCCGCAATCAGGTGTTCAAGGTGCTGGGAGTGATGAGCGCCAAGGGCGCGTCGTCGTCCGGTCAGAACCAGGACGACCAGATGTTCGCGCCCTACACGACGGTGCAGAAGAAGCTGCAGGGCAACGAGTGGCTGAACTACATCCTCGTGTCCGCGCGGTCGGCGGATGAAATGAAGGAGACGGGCGACGCCATCGCCGCGGCGATGCGGGTCCAGCACAAGATCGAGCCGGGCGGAGACGACGACTTCCGCGTGCAGACGCAGGACGACCTCATCGCCACCCGCACGCAAACAACGCAGACGATGACGTCGCTCCTCGCCGGCATCGCCGGCGTCTCGCTGGTCGTCGGCGGCATCGGCATCATGAACATCATGCTGGTGTCGGTGACGGAACGCACGCGCGAGATCGGCCTGCGGCTGGCCATCGGCGCGCGCGGCTTCGACGTGCTGCTGCAGTTCCTGATCGAGGCGGTCGTCATCAGCCTCGTCGGCGGCGCCGTCGGCATCGCGACCGGCTTCGGCCTCGCCGAGGCGGCGCGCGTCTACCTGCAATCGCCGACGGTCATTCCACCCGACGCCGTGGTTACGGCTGTCGGCTTTTCCGCCGCGGTCGGCATCTTCTTCGGCTTCTATCCGGCGCGGAAGGCGGCCGGGCTCGATCCGATTGATGCGCTCAGGTTTGAGTAGGCCAAGGGCCCAAGGTCACGGCCCTTCGGGCCACAACACGGAGTGCACGGAAACACTGAGCACACGGATTCAGATGGGCTTACCCAAAAGAATCCGTGCCCTCCGTGTCTCGGTGACCTCCGTGTTGAGGATTCAGAGACCGATCTTTTCGACGTCCGCGCCGAGCGCGGTGAGCCGTTCGACCAGGCTCGCGTAGCCGCGCTCGACTGTTTCAATTTCGAGCACGGTGCTTTCACCGTCGGCCGCCAGCGCGGCGGCGACCAGCGCCATGCCGGAGCGGATGTCGCGGCTGTCGAGCGTGCGGCCGCGCAGCTTCGTCGGGCCGGTGACGATGATCCGGTGCGGATCGCAGAGGAACAAGTCCGCGCGCATCGCGCTGAGCTGCTCGAGCGCGAAGAGGCGCAGCTCGTACATCCAGTCGTGCAGGAGCGTGCGCCCGCGCGCCTGAGTGGCGAGCACCGTGACGAGGCTGACGATGTCGCTGGGAAAGCCGGGCCAGAGTCCCGTGACGATGCGGCGGGCGGCGACCAGTGACGACGGCCGGACGACGAAGCGGCCGTCGTCGAGATCCATGTCCACGCCCATCTGCGCGAGGATCGCGGCGATCGGCTCGAGGTCGCGGGCGGCGGCGCCGGCGACCTCGACTTCCCCGCCGGTAATCGCCCCGACGACGCCCCACGATGCGGCCTCGATGTAGTCGCCGCGCAGCGTGTGCGTCGCGCCGCGGAGCTTCGCCGGCGGCTCGACACGAATCGTCGAGAGCCCGACGCCCTCGATGCGCGCGCCCATCCGGATGAGGAACTCGCAGAGCTCGGCCACGTGCGGCTCACAGGCCGCGTGACGGATTTCGGTGATGCCACGGGCCTGGGCCGCCGCGAGCAGTGCCGTCTCGGTGCCGGTCACAGACGCTTCGACGAGATACATCGACGTCCCGGCCAGTCCGTCCGGCGCCTCGAGCCGATGGCTGGTGGGTCCCTCGACGACGCGCCCGCCCATCGCCACGAGCGCGTGCAGGTGCGTCGTGATGGTGCGGCGCGCCGGGAAATCCCCGCCGGGAGGCGCCAGGCTCGCGCGGCCGGTCCGTCCGAGGAGCGCGCCCAGCAGGAGGACGGATCCACGGAGGCGGCCGACGAGCGCGGGATCGGGCTCGGACGACCGGATGTCGCGGCAGGTGATGCGGAGCGTCGGCGTGTCCTGGCCTTCGACCTCCGCGCCGAGCGACTTGAGGAGATCGATCATGACCGCGACGTCGCGAATCCGCGGTACGTTGTGCAGCTCGCAGGTCTCGCTCGTGAGCAGACACGCGGCCAGCAGCGGCAGCGCGGCGTTCTTGTTGCCTTCGACGGCAATACGGCCCGACAGCCGTCGTCCGCCCCGAATTACCAGATCAGCCATGCACGTTCGGGCGCCGTCTGGGGCGCCCCTCCTTCGTCAGTCGCGTTCGAACTCACCGAGAAACACTACTTCGTCTCGCAGCAGGACGCCGAACCGGTCGCGTACCGCGGCACGGGCGGCCTCGACGAGCGCCCGGATGTCGCGCGCCGTCGCGCGCCTGTCGTTCACCACGAAATTGGCGTGGGTGGACGAGATGCACGCGCCGCCAATGCGGTGGCCCTTGAGGCCGGCGCGATCGACCAGCGCCCCGGCCGATGCCGGAATACCGGCGGGAACGGCATCCCGCGCCGGGTCCGGATTCTGGAAGACACACCCGGCGCTCGGCTGCGCGAGCGGCTGCGTCCGCTTGCGATACGCGAGCGACGACCGCGCGGTCGCCCGCAGCGCGTCGGGCTCACCCTGCACGGCACTGAAATCGGCCGACACGACGAGTTCACCAGTCTGGCGCAACCGGCTCGTGTCATAGGCAAAGCCCATCTCCAGGCGCGGCACGGCCGCGAGCGCGCCGTCGCGGCTGACGATCTGCACCGTCTGCACCAGGTCGCCGATATTCCGTCCTCCAAAATGGGCGTTGCCGAAGATCGCGCCGCCGACGGTCCCGGGCGTCCCCGCCCACGCCTCGAGACCCGCCAGCCCGCGCCCGATCGTCCACCGTACGAGCCCGTTCATGGTCACGCCGGCCTCCGCCCTGACGAGATCGGAAGCCGGCTGCGAGATCGCGGTGAGGAGCAGACGAATGACGACTCCCCGAATCCCTTCGTCCGCGATGACGACATTCGAGCCGCCGCCGAGGACCGTGACGGGCACGCCCGCGTCGCGCGCGAGGCCGAGCACACCCGTCAGGTGGCCGACTTCGCGAATCTCCACGAGCCAGTCGGCCGGCCCGCCGACGCGAAACGTGGTCAGATCCGCGAGCGGCACGCCGGCCCGGACCGCTTCGCGGCCGACCAGCGCGGCGGCGCGCTCTTCAAACGATCCGCTGGCCACTCACCACCCGCACGGCGCCCCTCACATGCGCACCGCTCGTTCCTGTCCTGCTCACGCCGGCACGCTCTGTGAACCAAGCGCGCGCAGCAGCTTTTCATGAATGCCGTCGAATCCGCCGTTCGACATGATCACGACGAGATCGCCCTCGCGCGCTTCGGCGGCCACGGTGGAGACAATCTCCGGCACCGACGCGATGTGCCGCGCTTTGAGGCCCGCGCGCTTCACGTCGCGGATCAGATCGTCCACCGACAGCCGCTCGGATTCGGGGAGAGACGATCGAAAGACGGCGGCGAGGATGATCTCGTCGGCGCCCGACTCGGCAAAGGCCTTCGCGAAGTCGTCCTGGAACACCCGCCGGCACGAGGTCGCGGAACGCGGCTCGAAGATCGCCCAGATGCGGCGGTTCGGCGACGACCAGCGGACCGCCCGCAGCGTCTCCAGGATCGCGGTCGGATGGTGCGCGAAGTCGTCGTAGACCGCCACGCCGCGCGCGACGCCGCGCAGCTCGAGCCGCCGCCGCACCCCCTGAAACTTCTCCAGCCCGCGGATCATCTCGTCCACCGAGAGACCCGCGGCGTTCCCGGCCGCCATGGCCGCCAGCGCGTTCCGCACGTTGTGCGCGCCGAAGAGCGGCAGCCGGGCGTGGCCGCGCGCTTCCCCGCGGACGGTCAACTGAAACACGATGCGATCGCCGTCCGGCGTGAGCTCTGACGCACGCCAGTCGGCGCCCGGGCCCAGCCCGAACGTCTCGACCTCGCATCGAGCGTGCGTCTTGAGCCGCATGACCTCGCCGCTGTCGGCGCCGAGGATCAGCCGGCCGCGCCGCGGGACGAGGTTCACGAACCGTTGGAACGCCGTGCGCAGCGAATCCATGTCCGGATAGATGTCCGCGTGGTCGTACTCCAGGTTGGCGACGATGGCGATGTCGGGCAGGTATTTGAGGAACTTCGCCGTCTTGTCGAAGAACGCGCTGTCGTACTCGTCGCCCTCGATGACGAAGTCGCGGCCGGACCCGAGCCGGTAGCTGCCGTCGAAGTTGAGGGCGATGCCGCCGACGAGCAGGCTCGGATCCTGGGCGCCGGCCGTGAGCAGCCACCCGGTGAGCGCCGTCGTCGTAGTCTTGCCGTGAGTGCCGGCCACGACAATCGAGCGCGCGCTCCAGAGGAACTGTTCGCGGATCGTCTCAGGCAACGAGCGGAAGCGCATCTTGCGATCGAGCACTTCCTCGAGCTCGACGTTGCCGCGCGAGATCGCGTTGCCGACGATGACGCTGTCGATGTCGGCCGTGATGTGGCTGGCGTCGTAGCCGTCGAAGAGGCGGATCTGCTCGCGCGCGAGGAACTCGCTCATCGGCGGATACATGGCGTGATCCGATCCCTGCACGTCGTGGCCGCGCGCTTTGAGCATGGCCGCGAGCGTGGCCATGGCCGTGCCGCAGATGCCGATGAAATGAAATCGCCTGGGGGTCATTCGGACGCCGCCGACTCCTCGATGATGATCTCCTGTTTCGGGGGCGCCGCGACGACACGCGTCGCCACCCCGAGCGGCAGGCTCACGAGCGGCGTCGTGGTGTGCCCGGACGGAAATCCCAGCAGCACCGGCCCGGGGAAGCCGTCGAGCACGTCGCGGACGACGTCGACCGCGCGCACGGCGCCGCCGGGCTCGTCACACCCCGGGAGCTGACCGAAGACCACTGCCGAGGCGCCGGCCAGCCGGCCGCTCAACCGCAACTGCGTCAGCATGCGATGCAGACGATACGGCCGTTCGTTCACTTCGTCCAGAAAGAGCACGTGACCGTCGGGCGGCCGGAACTCGTACGGCGTCGCGAGCGACGCCACCAGTTGCGTGAGGGTGCCGCCGGCGAGCGGCCCGGCCGCCATGCCCGGCTGGATTGTCTCAAGCGTGTCGGCCGTGAGCGGTCCGAGCGCGTCCGTGCTCAGGCTCGTGAGAAAGCTCGCAGGATCGTAGGCTGAAGGGCCGGTCGCGATCCGCCCTTCGACCATCGCGCCGTGCACCGACGCGAGCCCGACCGTGGCGCCGAGAAAACTGTGCAGCGAGGTCACGTCGCTGTATCCGACGAACGCCGTGCGCGATCGCCGGATCCGTTCGACGTCGAGCAGCGGCAGGAGCTCGACGCTGCCGTAACCGCCGCGCACCGAAATCACCGCGTCGGCGCCCAGCGAGTCGAATGCGCGCAAGAGCGACTTCGCCCGCACGCGCGGCCGGCCGGCCGTCATCGCCTCCCGGTCGAATACATCGTCGTCGTAGACCGGTTCGAGCCCCAGGCGCTCGAGCTCGGCGACGCCGGCGTCGAACTCGGCGCGCACGAACGGGCTCGCCGGTGCGACGAGCGCGACCCGGCTGCCGGGCCGGACGGGGCGGAATTTCAGCAGGCCCGCGGCCGTGCGCGGCGTCAGCGCCACGCCGCCATCTCTTGAGCGACGGCGTGGTGCTCACCGCAGCCGACGACGTCGAGCGACAGCGGCTTGCCCGGCCGCGGCGTCAGAAAGCGCTCCTTCGCCTGTTTCTGCCGCGCGAAGGCGTCGTCGATTCGCTTTTGCGACAGCCGCCCGTCCTCGGCGGCGCGAATCACGGTCTCGATCGCCGTCACTTGCTCGTCGGCGGTCGAATTGCACAGCAGGCCGAGGTCACAGCCGGCCGAAATCGCCGACAGCAGCACGTCGGACGGCTGCGTGAACGACGTGGCGCCCTTCATCCCGAGGTCGTCGGACATCACCAGACCGCCGAACTGCAGCGTCTCTTTGAGCCAGCCGGTGACGATCGCCTTCGAGAAGGTGGCCGGCGCGTGCTCGTCGAGGGCGGGGACGAGGACGTGCGCAGTCATGATCGCCGCGACGCCGCCGGCGATCGCGCGTTTGAACGGCACGAGCTCGACGGCGTCGAGCCGGCGCGGATCGTGGTCCACGACCGGCAGGCTTTCGTGCGAGTCCACGCTCGTGTCGCCGTGCCCGGGAAAGTGCTTGCCGCAGGCGGCGACGCCGCCCGCCTGTAACGCGCGAACGATGGCCGCGCCCAGCCGGGCGGCGAGCTCGGCCTCGACCGCGAGCGCGCGATCGCCGATGACCGGGTTGGCGGGATTGGTGTGGACGTCGAGGACCGGCGCGTAGTCGAGGTTGATGCCCACGGCCGAAAGCTCGGCGGCGAGCGCGGTCGCGAATCGCTCGGCCAGCGCCGGGTCGCCGCTCCGGCCGAGCGTAATCGCCGGCGGCCACTCGGTGAAGGGCGACTTCAGCCGCGCGACGCGGCCGCCTTCCTGATCGACGCTGATCCAGAAGGGCCAGTGACGCGCGAGCGCCGCCACTTCGCGCGACAGCTCGAGCAGCTGCGCGGGCTCGACGACGTTCCTGGCGAAGTAGATGACGCCGCCCAGATCGAATTCGGCGATGAGCCGCCGGAGATCGTCGGGGACGCTGTGACCGCTGAAGCCGGCGATGGCCAGCCGTCCTGCGTGGCGCCGAAGCTCCCGAAGCGACATCCGCCCGCCATTATAATGCCGCGTGCGCATCGACTCTTCGGCGCCGACACGTCTCGATCTTGCGGGCGGTACCTACGACATCTGGCCTCTGTACCTCTTTCACGACCGCGCGCAGACGATCAACGTCGCGATCAGCCTCCGCGCGCATTGCACGCTGACCTCGCGCGCCGACGGATCCGTCAGGCTGATCTCGGACGACACCGGCGAAACAGTGGACGCGCCCGGACCGGATCGGCTCGGGGTCGACACGCTGCCCCTCGTCGCGCGACTCGTGCGGCATTTCGAGGCGCGCGGCGTGGAAGTACGCACCCGATCTGACTCTCCCGTGGGCGCGGGAATCGCCGGATCGTCGGCGATGAACGTCGCCGTGACCGCCGCGCTCGCGGCGTGGACCGGCCGATCGCTGGCTGACGACGCGCTGCTCACCCTGGTGATGAACGTCGAGGCCCAGGTCATCAACGTACCGACCGGCGCCCAGGACTACCGGCCGGCGCTGTTCGGGGGGCTGTCGGCCGTGGAGCTCGGCGTCAGCGGCGTCCGGCGCCTGCCGCTCGAGGTCAACCTCGGCGAGCTCGAGCGGCGGGTGGTCCTCGGCTACACGGGCGCGTCGCGCAAGTCCGGCATCAACAACTGGGACGTCATGGTCAGGCGCATCAACGGCGACGCGGCCGTGACCGCGGCATTCGAGGGCATCCGCGACGCCGCGGCCGGTCTGCGCGAGGCGCTCGAGCGCGGCGACTGGCCGGCCGTAGGACGCCACGTGGCAGACGAGTGGACGCATCGCAAGCGGCTCGCGCCGGGCGTGACCACACCCGACATCGAGGCCCTGCTCGATCGCGCAGCGCGCGCCGGCGCGCTCGCCGGCAAGGTGTGCGGCGCCGGCGGGGGCGGCTGCGTGCTCTGCCTCACCGAACCCTCCCGCCGCGACGCCGTGGCCGAAGCGATGGCGGCAAGCGGCGCGACCGTGCTGCCGTTTGCGCTCGACAGCGAGGGACTGAGGCTCGTCACCAGCTAACGGAGGCGCCGGTGGACGCAATCGCCGAGATCAAGAAGCTGTACTACAACGCCACGCGCGCCACGATCGTCCGCGACCTGGCCCGGGCCGTCGAGCTGCTCAAGTCACTTCCCGACGAAGACGAACGCCAGCGGGTCGCGGTCTACCTGGACGGGCTCGCGCAGATGCGGGGGGAATGGGCCGGGGCGAAGGCAGAAGGCAAAACTCAGAAGTCAAAAGGAAAAAGTTCTGGACGCTGAACCGACGACAGGATGAGAGCCGGCGCCGCGTGTTGGGATGAACGGGCGCCGGCGGCCGGCGCTTTTCGTCCCTGCCACCACGTCCATCCCTGGTAGACGAGCACGCTCAGCGCCACGATCGCGACGACGAGCAGCACGAGACGCAGCAGTCGCACGGCGCGGCGCTGGCGTTCCAGGAATTCGCGATCGTCCTTGCTGATTTCCGGCCGGCGCGAGCGCGCAATGCGCTCGGCCTCACGCTCGCTCTTGTTCAGCTCGACCAGGAACTCGTTCACCGTCGCTTCGGGATCGAGTCCCACCGCCAGCGCGTAGGCGCGCACGAACGATCGGCTGAAGATCCCGCCGGGCAGACGGCTGTAGTCGTTGCGCTCGAGGGCTTCGAGCGCGACGGGCGAGATTTTGGTGGCGGTCGCAATTTCGTTGAGCGACACCCCGCGCGCTTCGCGCGCCTGCTTGAGCCTGTTGCCGAGATCGGACATCGCCGGGGACGTTACTCTACCCTTGCTCGCCGGGCGCGTCCATCGCGGCACGCAACGACTGCACCGCCCGCGCCGGGCCCAGCGCCGCGGCCGCCCGGCCTTCCGGCAAATACAGGCTGATCGCCGCGACGCCGGCCGCGCCGACCGCCACACAGGCGCGCGCCCGCTCGGGGGTGATGCCGCCGATCGCCACCACCGGCACCGCCGTCGCGGCGGCCGCATCGCGGAGCGCCCCGAGCCCGGCGAGGGGCGCCGTGGCGGGCTTCGAGCCCCCGCCAAAGACGGTCCCGAACAGCAGGTAGTCGGCCTGCCGATGCGCGCCGAGCTCATCGCCCGGGTGCACCGACCGGCCGACGATCCACGGCGCGGCGCGAAGTGTCCGGGCACGGTCAGTCGGCGGCCCGTCAGCCCGCAGATGCACGCCGTCGGCTCCGGCCGCGATCGCCACCTCCGCGCGCTCGTTGACCACGATCAGCGTCGACGTGGACCGCGCCCGGAGGACGAGTCGTGAGACGAGCCCGGTCAGGAGCTCGACGTCGAGATCGCGCTCGCGGATCTGCACGAGGTCTACGCCTGCCGTGATGGCCTCGTCCAGCCACCGCTCGAGCGCGAGGATCTCTTCCCGGACCGTCCGGGCGTCAGGGCTGAGGAGCGTGCGGGCGGTCACCAGCGACACACTGGGCCGCGGCCACGCGGTCACGGTTCGAGGCGCCCGGAATCCGGCTGAGGAGGCGGCGTCGCCGGCCGGCCGAGGATCGAACCGGCCAGGTCGCGCAGCCCGCCGAGGGTCGTGATGACCCCGATCCCGGAGACGGCGCCGCGCACGTAGGCGTTGGCCATCCACGTCCCGACGGCCGGGAGGGTATGACCGAAGAAGTTTCGATCCCAGAAGACGGTCCAGGGCGCCACGATGAGGACGAGCCCGGCCTCGACGAGGTACGCGGCGACAAGCAGACGAGTGACAAATCGGATGAGACTCTCCCGGCGCGAAACGTGTCAGCCGGGCATCGTATCAAACAGTGATGGCGGTCGAAACGTCCGGCGGTGCACGGCGGAATAGCCGAAGCGGCCGACCGCATCGAGGTGCTCGCGCGTCGCATAGCCCTTGTGCCGGTCGAAGCCGTACCGCGGATCCAGCGCGTGGAGCTCCGTCATCAGACGATCGCGGGTGACCTTCGCCAGGATCGAGGCGGCGGCGATCGCCGTGGATTTGCGGTCACCGCCGACAATCGGCCGCTGGGCCATCAGCAGGCCGGGAATGCGGAACCCGTCCACGAGCACGAACCCGGGCAGCGGCACGAGCGCCAGCACGGCATCGTGCATCGCCTGGAGCGACGCCTTGTGAATGTTCAGGCGATCGATCTCGCCCGCATCGACGATCGAGATCGACCAGGCGACCGACGCGCCGATGATCTGATCGTAGAGCCGCTCGCGGTCCTCGGCGGAGAGGACTTTCGAATCCGCCACGCCCGCGACGTAATGTTCGGCTCTGAGGACGACGGCGCCGGCGACGACAGGGCCAGCCAGGCAGCCGCGCCCGACCTCATCGACGCCCGCCACATGCAGGTACCCCATCCGGCGAACGGCGTTCTCGATCGTTCGCGAGGCGCCACGGCGCATGGGGCATTGTAAGCCCTCTGCCCTGGCTAGGTTCTCTTTTGTTCTTTCATGCGCGCCGCCTTGCCCTTCAGATCGCGCAGGAAGTACAGCTTGGCGCGGCGGACCTTGGCGCCGCGGACGACGTCGATCTTGTCGATCGTCGGTGAGTGCAGCGGGAAGATGCGCTCGACGCCCTGGCCGAACGAAACCTTGCGCACCGTGAACGTCGCGTTGCTGCCGCCGCGGTGCTGGCCGATGACCATGCCCTCGAACACCTGGATGCGCTCCTTGTCGCCTTCGCGCACCTTGACGTGCACCCGGACCGTATCCCCCGAGCGCATCGGCGGGCGCTTCACGAGATGTCCGCGCTCCACCGTTTCAATCGCCTTCATGATTTCCCTCCAACAGTTGCTTGATCGCCTCGACCTCGCGCCGTTCGTCGGCGGTGAGCGTCGCGCGATCGATCAGATCCGGCCGCCGTTCCATCGTCCGCCGCACGCGTTCGTGGCGGCGCCACCGCTCGATCTCGCCGTGGTTCCCGGACACGAGCACGTCCGGAACGGCCTGCCCCCGGCATACCGCCGGACGCGTGTAGTGCGGGTGGTCGAGTAGCCCCCGCACGAACGAATCACTTTCCACCGACCCGGCATCCCCAACGACGCCGGGGACCAGCCTGAGCACCGCGTCGATGACCACGAGCGCCGCGAACTCACCGCCGGTCAGCACGTAATCGCCAATCGACAACTCGTCGGTGACCACGCTCGCCGTCACCCGTTCGTCGATCCCTTCGTAGCGCCCGCACAGCACCACGAGGTGCTCGAGCCGGCTCAGCCGCTCGGCTTCGGCGTGCGTGAAGCGCCGTCCCTGCGGCGTCAGCAACACGATCGCCGCCGGCTCGCCACGCTCCGCGCGAATCGCGTCGACGGCACGGAAGAACGGTTCGGGCTTCATCACCATGCCCGGACCGCCGCCATACGCCACATCGTCCACCGTCCGGTGGCGGTCGTCGGTGTGGTCGCGCAGGTCGCGAATCCTGATGTCGGCCAATCCCGCCTGCTGCGCCCGTCCGATCACGCCTTCCGCGAGCGCCGCCTGCAGCATCTTCGGGAAGATCGTGACGACGTCCACTTTCATCGCCGCCCCGGCCCCTTCTTCCCTGCGACTGCCCCTGTGCCCTCTGCCCCTTGCCCTCTGCCCTGAGTAGGCTCGTTGAGCTCCAACAGCCCCACCGGCGGATCGATCACAATCAACTTCGCCGCGACGTCGATGCGGCGGCAGATTTCCTCGGCCAGCGGGACGAGCACTTCCCCGCCCTCGGTGTCGAGCACGAGTAGCGGTACGCCGCTGCCCAACAGCACGGACTCGACGCGCCCCAGTCTCCGGCCCGCCGGATTCTCCACGGCGCACCCCGCGAGATCGTGCGCGTAGTACCCGCCCGGACCCAGGGGCTTCAGCTCCTCGGCCGGGATGCTCAGCTCGAGGTCGCGCAACGCCTCGGCCGCGTCGATCGTCGTCACGCCTTCGAAGCCGACGACCCACCGACCCTGGTGCTCGCGGCTCGCGACGACGCGTAGCGGCGGCTCCCCCGCGCGGGCGCCATACAGCATCGCGCCTTCGGCGAATCGTTCCGCGCCGAAGTCTGTTTCGGGCGCGATCACGACGTGGCCCTTGTTGCCGTGGGGCCGCACGATCCGCCCGACCGTCACCATCGGGCGATCGGCCATGGCGGCGCTACTCGTCGCGGAACTCGACGGTGATGCGCTGACCGTCGAGCTCGCCGGCGGCGGCCGCGAGCGTCCGCACCGCGGCCGCGGTCCGGCCCTGGCGCCCGATCACCCGTCCGAGCTCACCCGGCGCCATCGTCAACTCGACGACGGTCATGCCGCGACGCTCGACCTCGGTCACTTCCACGCCGTCGGGCGTCGCCGCGAGCGCGCGCGCCACGACCTCCACGACGTCCCGCGCGCGGCTCACGACGCGGCGGGGGCTTCGGCGGGCGGCACGACCGGCAGCCGGTCGACCAGCGTCCGCACGGTGTCCGACGGCTGGGCACCGGACTTCAGCCAGTGCGCGAGCCGCTCGCGATCGAGTTCGAGCCGCTCGGGCTTCGTCCGCGGGTTGTAATGGCCGAGCACTTCGACGAACCGGCCGTCGCGCGCCGAGCGCCCTTCGGTCACGACCACCCGGAAGAACGGGCGGTTCTTCGACCCCGCTCTGCGCAATCTGATCACCAACATCTCTCTGTCCTCCGTGTCAGGCGGGCTGAAGCCCGCCCCTCCGAAATCTCCGTGTCCTGGCCCTACCCAAGACCACCGCCGCGGAGCATGCTCATCAGCCGCTGGCGTCCCTTACGTCCGCCGCTGGCCATGCCGCCGACGGTCTTGAGCATCTTGCGCATCTGCACGAACTGCTTCAGCAGACGATTCACTTCTTCGACGCTCGTCCCGCTGCCGCGGGCGATCCGCTTGCGGCGGCTTCCGTTGATCAGCCCGTGATTGCGGCGCTCTTTCGCCGTCATCGAGTTGATGATCGCCTCGACGTGCGCGAGCTGCTTGTCGTCCATCTGCTCGCGCGCCTGCGTCGCCTGCTTCAGCGCGCCGAACCCGGGAATCATCCCGAGCACCTGCTCGAGCGGTCCCATCTTCTTGATCGCGCGCAGCTGATCGCGAAAATCCTCGAACGTGAAATCGTCGAGGCTGGTCTTCTTCTCCAGCTTCTCGCGCGTTTCCGCGTCGATCGCTTCTTCCGCCCGTTCGATGAGCGACAGCACGTCGCCCATCCCGAGCAGGCGCGACACGAGGCGGTCCGCGTGAAACGCCTCGAGATCCTGCGGCCGCTCGCCGACGCCGACGAAGGCAATCGGCACGCCGACGACGCCGACGACCGACAGGGCCGCGCCGCCGCGCGCGTCGCCGTCCATCTTCGTCAGCACGACGCCCGAGACGCCGATCCGCGCGTTGAACTCGCCCGCGCTCTTCACGGCGTCCTGCCCGGTCATCGCGTCGGCAACGTAGAGCAGATCGCTCGGCTCGACGGCCGCTTTGATCGCCGCCAGCTCCGCCATCAGCTCGTCGTCGATGTGCAGCCGGCCCGCGGTATCGACGATGAGCGTGTCGAACCCGAGGTTGCGCGTCGCGGCCAGCGCGCCGGTCGCGCGGACCACCGGATCCATTTCCCCCGCCGGGTCGTGCACGCGCACGCCGAGCTGCCCGGCCAGCACCGAGAGCTGCTCAATCGCGGCCGGCCGGCGCACGTCGGTCGACACGAGCATCGGATGCCGATGCTGCTTCTCGAGCCAGCGCGCGAGCTTGGCCGACGTCGTCGTCTTGCCCGACCCCTGCAGGCCGAGCATCAGCACGACGCGCGGCGGCGCCTTCACTGCGGCCGACAGCCCGCCCGGCGCGTCGCCGAACAGCGCCAGCATCTCGTCGCGCACGATGCGCACGACGTGCTGCGCCGGCGTCAGGCTCCGCAGCACTTCCTCGCCGACGGCCTTCGCGCGCACGCGCTCAATGAAGGCCTTGACGACGCGAAAGTTGACGTCTGCTTCGAGCAGCGCCAGCCGAATCTCACGCAACGCGACATCGACCGACGCTTCGGTCAGCCGGGCCTCGCCGCGAAGCGTCTTGAAGACGTCCTGCAGGCGGGTGCTGAGTGACTCGAACATGACGACAACCCGCCCGAACCGCGTGCCCCCACTGGCACTAACCGGTTCTAGCGCAAACAGTTATGGTAAGCGAATACGGGTTAATGAGGCAATGGGGCAATGAGGCAATGGGGCAATACAAGCTCTTGTCTCTCTGGCCCTGTCTCCGACGCGGCAAGCAAGGACAAGCGTTTGTATTGCCTCATTGCCCCATTGCCTCATTGCCCCATTGCCCCATTAACAGCAATTAGACGCCCTTGAGCTGGTGTCCGAGCTTGTCCTTCTTCGTTTTCAGGTACTTGCGGGTGAACTCGGTCGCCGGGCTGATTTCGAGCGGGAGCGACTCGACGACCGACAGGCCGTAGCCTTCCAGGCCGATGAACTTCCGGGGGTTGTTCGTGAGCAGGCGCATCGTCCGGACGCCCAGGTCCCGCAGAATCTGGGCGCCGATGCCGTAGTCGCGCTGATCCGGCTTGAACCCGAGGCGTTCGTTCGCTTCGACCGTGTCGAGGCCCTGGTCCTGGAGCTCGTAGGCGCGAATCTTGTTGGCGAGCCCGATCCCCCGCCCTTCCTGGTGCAGGTAGAGCAGCACGCCGCGCCCTTCCTGCGCGATGCGCTCCATCGCCGTGTCGAGCTGCGAGCCGCAATCACAGCGCGTCGAGTGAAACACGTCGCCCGTGAGGCAGCGTGAGTGCACGCGAACCATGACATCCGCCCCGTCGCCGAGGTCGCCGCGCACGAGCGCAACATGCGTCTTGCCGTCGACGAGGCTCTCGTAGACGTTGATCTGGAACGGACCGTGCTCGGTCGGCAGTGAGGCCTGCGCCGCGCGCTTGACCAGGCCCTCGGTCCGCATGCGATAGCGGATGAGATCCGCAATCGTGATCATCAAAAGGCCGTGACGCCGCGCGAACCGGGTCAGCTCGGGGACGCGCGCCATTGTCCCGTCCTGATTCATCACCTCGCAGATGACGCCCGCCTCGAACTCGCCGGCGATTCGCGCCAGATCCACGGCGGCTTCGGTATGCCCTGCCCGGACGAGCACGCCGCCCTCGCGGGCGCGCAGCGGGAACACGTGTCCAGGCCGCGCGAGATCGCGCGGTTTCGTCTCCGGATCGATGGCCATGCGAATCGTGTGCGCGCGATCGGCGGCAGACACGCCGGTCGTCGTCCCGACCTTCGCGTCGATCGACACGCACATCGCGGTCTCGCGGCGCGAGGAGTTGTCGGCCACTTCGAGCGGAACTTCGAGGAGGTCCAGGCGCGCCGGCGTCAGCGCCAGGCACAGCAACCCGCGCCCATGCTTGACCATGAAGTTGACGGCCTCGGGCGTGACCTTCGACGCCGCCATCGTCAGGTCGCCTTCGTTCTCGCGATCTTCGTCGTCGACGACGACGATGATCTCGCCGCGGGCGATGGCGGCGACGGCGTCCTCGACCGGCGCGAACGGCGAGCGGCGGCGGGCGCCTTTAGCGAGGTGCATGTTCATGATGCAGCTGTCTGGCGACGTACTTTCCGATCACGTCGGCCTCGAGGTTGACGCTGTCGCCCACGCCGGCTTCGCGGAGCGACGTGTGGTCGTACGTGAACGGCACGATTTGCACGCCGACGCGTGGTCCCGAGAGCGAGGCGATCGTCAGACTGATGCCGTCGATCGCGATCGACACCTTCGGGATGATGAGATTCGAGAGCTGGCCGGGGGTCTCGACCTCGAGCCAGTAGCACTCTCCGTCGGGCTCGCAGCGAGTGACGCGGCCGAGCGCGTCCACGTGGCCGAGGACGAAGTGGCCGCCGAACCTGGCATCGGCGCGGAGCGGACGCTCGAGGTTGACGAGCCGCCCTTCGGTCATCCCGCGAAGCGTCGTGACGCGCAGCGTCTCGGGCGAGACGATGGCCTCGAACCCGCTGCTGTCGGCGGCCATCACGGTCAGACAGATGCCGCTCACCGCGATGCTGTCGCCGGGCGCCAGCTCGGCGCCGAGCGCAGCGGACACCCGGATCTGCCTCGCCGAGGCGGCGCCGTCAGCGCCGCCCCAGGCGGTGATCGCCTCGATTCGGCCGGTCGCTTCAATAAGGCCTGTGAACATCGAACTCCACGAGCACGTCCTTGCCAAGCGGGGCGATCCGCGTCGGCCGATCCCACGACCCGCCGGGCAGATCGCCCAGCTGCAGCGGCACACCGCCCTCGAGCACGTGCGAAGAGACCGCGAGTTGCACGTGATCGACGAGCCCCGCTTTGAAGAACTCCGCGTGCAGCGACGGCCCGCCTTCGACCAGCAGCCACATCACGTCGCGCGCCGCGAGATCCGTCAGCATCGGAGCGAGGTCGCGCGAGTCGAAGGAGACGATGACGGCGCCGGCCCGCTCCAGGCTCGCCGCCGCCTCCGGGCGCTCGGCCACGGCCCGGCGAGACACCATCATTATGACCGGCCCGGCCTCGAGCGTCGACCAGACGCGGGCGCCCGGCGGCACGCGCAGCCGCCAGTCGAAAATCACGCGGGTGAGCGGCCGGAACCGGTACGCCTCCCGGGCGGTCAGGAGCGGATCGTCCGCGAGCAGGGTGCCGCTGCCCACGGCAATCGCGTCAATCGCGGCCCGCTGCTGGTGAAAAAACCTGTCTGCCTCCGGTCCCGTGATGCTGACGCGCTCGCCGGGCCGGCCGACAAATCCGTCCGCCGACGCGGCGGCTTTGATCGTCACGAACGGCCGGTGCTCCACGATCCAGCGAAAGAACGGGGCGTTCTGCCGCTGCGCCTCGGCCTCCGCGACGCCCTCGCGCACCTCGATGCCGTGCGCCCGCAAGGCGCCGGCTCCACCGCCCGCGACACGCGGGTTCGGGTCGCGCGTCGCCATCACCACCCGGCTGACGCCCGCGGCGATGATGCGATCGACGCAGGGGCCGGTGCGGCCGGTGTGGCTGCACGGCTCGAGCGTGCAGTACAGCGTCGCGCCGCGCGCGAGCCGTCCGGCCTGATCGAGGGCGATCACTTCGGCGTGCGGTCCGCCGGCCTGAAGGTGCGCGCCCTGCCCGACGACGACGCCGGCGGCGGTGACGACCACCGCGCCGACGATGGGATTCGGCGTGGTCCGTCCTCGACCGCGCTCGGCCAACCGCAGCGCGCGCTCCATGAACTCGGCGTCGCGCGGGTCATCTACCACTTGTCGGTGAACAGCGCGTCCACGTACGCGGCCGGATCGAACGGAATCAGATCGTCGATCGCCTCGCCGACGCCGACGTAGCGAATCGGGACTTTGAGCTCGTGGGCGATCGCGACGGCGACGCCTCCCTTGGCGGTCCCGTCGAGCTTGGTCAGCACGATGCCGTTCGCGCCGCTCGCCGCCATGAATTCGCGGGCCTGGACGAGGCCGTTCTGCCCGACGGTGGCGTCGAGGACGAGAAGCACCTCGTGCGGCGCGCCGGGGACTTCGCGTCCCACCACGCGACGGATCTTGTCCAGCTCGGCCATCAGGTTCGAGCGCGTGTGCAACCTGCCCGCCGTATCGACGATGACGATCTCGTGACCGCGGGCTTTGGCCGAGGAGACGGCGTCGAACGTCACCGCCGCCGGATCGGCGCCGCCCGAGGCACGCACGAGATCGACGCCAGCGCGTCCCGCCCAGATCGCGAGCTGCTCGACGGCCGCCGCGCGAAACGTGTCGGCGGCGCAGACCATCACGCGGCGGCCCTCGGCGCGGTACAGATTCGCCAGCTTGCCCACCGTTGTCGTCTTACCGGTGCCGTTGACGCCGACGACCAGGATGACGTGTGGACTGGTGGACGGCGCCGCCGCCGCCCGCACGTCAGTCATGATGCGAAGCATGACGCGGCGAACGCGGGCGGCGATCGATCCCTGCCGATCCTGGCGCACTTCGCCGACGATGAGCTCGGTCGCCGGCAGACCGACGTCGGCCGCGATCAATGCGTCCTCGAGTGCTTCCAGCGTCTCGAGACCCACGGCCCTGCTGCCGGGTGGGACCGTGGCGGCCGTGGTCACCGGCTCGGGCGCGGCGCCGGCGACGTCGCCGAGCCGCTCGCGGATCTGCTGCGCCGTCCTGGCCAGCCCCGTGCGAATGCGATCGAACAACGACGCCACGTTCAGCTCACTCCCCCGTCGCTCTCGTCGCGCTGCGGACGAACCATCAGCTGCCCGACCGCTTCGCGCGGCTGCTTCCGTCCCGCGAGGACTTCTTCGATCTGCGCCGCGATGGGCAGCTCGACGCCCAGCCGCGCGCCGAGCGCCAGCGCCGCGCTCGTCGTCCGCACGCCCTCGGCGACCATGCGCATGCCGCTCAGGATCTCGTCGAGCGACCGGCCCCGGCCGAGCTCGAGGCCGACATGCCGGTTGCGGCTGAGCGCGCCGGTGCAGGTCAGGACCAGATCGCCGAGCCCGCTGAGGCCCGCCAGCGTGTCGCGCCGTCCCCCGAGCGCCGAGGAAAGGCGCGAGATTTCGGCGAGACCGCGGGTGATGAGCGCTGCCTGGGCGTTGTGGCCAAGGTGCATCGATTCGGTGACGCCGGCGGCGATCGCGATGATGTTCTTCAGCGCCGCGCCGATCTCGACGCCGACGACGTCGTCCGATCCGTAGAGGCGAAAGGCGGGTCCGCGAAACTCCGCTTGCACGGATCGAACGGCATCGGCGTCGGCCGACGCGGCGACTAGCGCTGTCGGCAGGTGACGCGCGACTTCGGCCGCAAAGCTGGGGCCGCTCAGCACCACGACCGGGTGCGCCTGCTTGGTCTCGTCGCGAATCACTTCCGACATCCGCAGCATCGTGTCGTTCTCGAGCCCCTTGGTGGCGCTGACGAGAATCGCCCCTGCGGGAATGTGCGGCGCGGCGCTCCGTACGACCGCCCGCAAACCGTGGGACGGCACGGCGACGATGACGTGGTGCGCGCCGGCGAGCGCATCGGCGAGATCCGCGGCGGGGCGCACGGCGTCGGGAAAGCCCAGGTCCGGCAGGTACGTCGGGTTCGCGCGTCGCCGAACCATGTCGTCGAGCAGGGCGCGGTCGCGCCCCCAGAGCGTCACCTCGCGGCCAATGCTGCCGAGATGAATCGCCAGCGCCGTGCCCCAACTGCCCGCCCCGAGGACGGCGGCACGGCCAATCTCGTCGGATCGCATGCTCCCGACATTCTAAGTCGCCGCGAGCGTCACCCGGCGGAGAGCGGCGTATCGCGGCACCGGTCCCGACAGGTCGCTCTCGAACAGGGTCGCATGATCGACGTGCCAGTGCGTGGCGGGAATGGCCACCGGCCGCACGCGCGTCAGCAGATCGCGTGTACGCGGGCGTTCGCGGTCGCGCACACGCGCGATCGTCACGTGCGGTGAAAACGGACGCGAGTCCACCGGCACGCCGGCCGCGGACACACGAGACGCGAGGGCGTCATGAATGGCCTCCACCGGCGCGGCCGGTGTCAGCGAGACCCACAACACGCGCGGCGGGGCCGCCGGCGGAAAGATCCCGAGCTCGTGGAGGCGAACGTCAACGACGGCGACGGCGAGCGGTGTCTCGAGCGCGGCAAGCACGCGATTGCCGGCGCGTGCATCGACGTCGCCGAGAAAATGCAACGTCACGTGCAGATTCTCCGGCGGCACCCACCGCAATGCGGAGGCCAGGTCGCCCGCGGCTCGTTGTGCCGCCGCCGACACCTCGGCTATCGTCTGCCGCGTCGCCGAATCGGGCTCGAGCGCAAGAAACAGTCGAGACATGGTGGTCGAGATATGAGGTCAGACCAGGGTCAGACCAGGGTCAGACCCCACGGCGCACCATGTCCAGCGCGGCGACGACCGACTGCGTTCGAATCATCGGCCGATCCCCGAGAAAGAGGAACGTGCGCACGGTCGCCGCGTGCGGCGTCGTGACGGCGATGACGACGGTGCCGACCGGCTTGGCGTCGCTGCCGCCGCCCGGCCCGGCGATGCCCGTGACCGCGACGCCCACCTCGGCGCCGAGCCGCGCCCGCACGCCGGCCGCCATCGCCTGCGCGACCGGCTCGCTGACCGCTCCGTGCGCGGCGAGCAGATCCGCCGGGACATCGAGCTCGCTGCGCTTGACGTCGTTGGCGTAGGCGACGACGCCGCCCACGACCCAGCCGGAGCTGCCCGGCACCTCCGTCAGCCGGCCGAGCACGAGCCCGGCGGTGCACGATTCCGCAACGCCGACGCGCCAGCCCCGCTCACGAAGCGCGTCGCCGACGACGACCTCGAGCGGCCGGCCGTCAACGCTGACCACCGCCGGTTCGAGCGCGGCCGCGAGCGCCGCGACGGCGCGATCGAGCGCGTCGTCCATCGCCACGATGTCCGAGCCGCGCGCCGAGACGTGCAGTTCGATCAGGCCGGGCGAGGCGAGGATCGTCGTCTCGATCGGAGTCGACCCGGTCGAGAGCGGCGCATAGATCGGATGCGCGATGTCCTCGACGAGCGACTCCGGGCGGCCGGCGACACGAATCACCCGCCGCCTGACACGGCGTCCGGCCGAGAGGGCCTGCAGCCGTGGCCACACACTGGCATCGAACATCGGCTCGAGCTCCCGCGGCGGCCCCGGCAGCAAAACCACCACCTTTTCGCCGGCTTCGATCCAGAGACCGGGCGCGGTACCGGCCGAGTTCGCGATCACTGTTGCGCCACGCGGGACGGCCGCCTGCCGGCGGTTCGCCTCGGGCATGCGGATCCGGCGGCGTTCGAACCGGGCCTGAATCGCCGCCAGCACGCGGGCGTCCTCCTCGAGCGGCAGGTTCAGCACGGCTGCGACCGCCTCCCGCGTCAGATCGTCGGCCGTGGGTCCGAGGCCGCCGGTCGTGATCACGACATCGGCGCGCCCGAGTGCCTCGGTCAGCACCGCGCCGAGGATCTGTGCGTCGTCGCTGACCACCGTCTTGACGCGAATGTCGATGCCGATGTCGTTGAGCCGTCCGGTGAGGAAGAGCGAGTTCGTGTCGAGTCGGTGCAGACCGAGCAGCTCGGAACCTACGGCCAGGATTTCAGCCGTCAGCACCGGCCGGCCCATCACAGAATCCCGGGAGTGATCCGAACTGCGGCCTGGAGGAGGAGGTTGCCGTAGATGCCGGCCATCACGTCATCAGCCATGATGCCAGTACCGCCGTGCAGCCGCTCGAACCGGCCGGCCGGCCACGGCTTGATGACGTCGAGCACGCGAAAGAAGACGAACCCCACCAGTGCGCCGCGCAGGCTGACGCCGGTGGCAAAGAGCGTCACGAGTTGCCCGGCGACTTCGTCGATCACGACCTGCCCGGGGTCTTCGCGCGAGAAGTGTTCGGCCGCACGCGTCGCCGCCCAGACGCCGACGACGATGATCGCGACCGCGAGGATCGCCTGGTCGCGCAGCGGCCAGGACTTCGTGTACAGGTAGATCGCCAGCCCGACGAGCGAGCCGACCGTTCCCGGCGCAATCGGCGCATAGCCCGCGCCGGCGGACGTGGCCAGAAAAACAGCGAGCCGCCTCATGCGCGAACGACGCGCGTGTGAGCGAGACGGTCGTGCACGGCGAGGCCTTTCCCGAACAGCGCGGGCAGCAGCCCGACGCCGAGCGGCAGCAGCGATGGCAGCGTCAGGATCTCACGATAGACGGCCTGGCGGAGCGTCAAGTGTTCGCCGGCCGCGTCCTCATCGGCGGCGCCGATGACGCGGATACCGGTCGCCATCTTGCCAACGGTCTGGCCGCCGGCGGCCGTGAACATGATCAGATACCCCAGGTTCAGGAGCAGCAGGAACCCGCCGAGCGGCACCAGCACGGTCGCGCCCACGTCGGTGGGCCGGACGTCGCAGACCTTGAACGTCACCCAGGCTACCCCGGCGGTGATGGCGCCGAGAAGGATCGTGTCGATGATCGCCGCGAGGAGGCGCTTCACGACGCCGGCCTCGGCGCCGCCGGCCGCAGCCGCGAGCGCGCGTGTCTCGGCGCGGGCCTGTCTCGCTTCCTCTTTCTCGACGCGGCGCAGGTCCTCGAGCAAGTCGCGATCGAAGGGTCCGAGCTTGCGGTTGGCCGCTGCGCTCGTGCGCGGCTCCTGTCGCACCTTCGGCGGCTCCGGCGTGCTTCGGCGGACCCCAAGCGGCTGGCGCGGTGAGGCCGGCACTTTCACGAGCGGCTCGTCTGATTCGATCCGCCCGAGCGCGGCGGCGTCCACCGCCGCGGCGACGACGGCGGCCGGCGCGACGGGCGCCTCCTGCGGCAGCGCCTTGACGAACAGCGGCAACTCCGTCGTCACGTGCGGCGAGCGGGGCGGATCGGCGCGGGGCGGATCGACCTTCGGCGGCGCCGGCCGCGGAATCGAAGTCGGCGTCTCCGAAACGAATGACTTGAGATCTTCAGCATCCGCCATGTCGTCGATGTCGACGTCCGCGGTGATCGTCGCGGCCCGGGCCGCGACTTTCGATGCCGCGACGCCCGCCGTCGCCAGCGCGCGGACCGGTTCGGCGGCGCCACGCGCCGGATGAATCAACCCGAGCGTGGCCGGCCCGCGACGCGAGGCGGCGGCCGGCGCCGGCGCTCGCAGATTCAGATCGACCATCGGCCCTTCGACCGGTTCGGCCGGCTTGATGAGCAGATCGGCTTCAGGGACCGCGAGGTCGTACCCGCAATTCCGGCAGCGAGGCTCGGGCTCGAAGCTCAGATAGTGGCACTTTGGGCATCTCATCGTCGGAAGGACTCCACCTGACGGCCTGACGGCGCGCGCACACTCGCGAGCAAGAGTCGCTGGATCTCGATCCGCAGCGCTTCGGCGGCGGATCGTGCGGGACTGTCCGGGGTCACCCGGTCGAGCGCGGCGAGCGCCTCCGCGAGGCGGCCGCGGTCGAACAGCGTCCGGGCGCGTACGAGGGCGACCTCCGAGTTCGAGAGAATTGGCAGCTTCACGGGCCCGGCGGCCGGGCTCAGGACTTCCCCGGTCGGCCGCAGCCCCAGCGATTCCTGCACGGCGGGCGCGATCACGATCGCGGCGCCCAACATCGCCGCAAACAGGCCAGCGGCCGCGAGCACGGTCCGCGACCGGCGCGGCCAGGACCACGCAGGAACGATCTCGGTGTGTGCCGCCGCGGGCGGTGCCGGGGCCGCCGCAGCCGACGCGCGCTCGAGCCGCTCGAGCCGGACGCGCAGCGCCGACGCGTGTTCGTCCTCGCCCGTCGCCGCGACGGCCTCGGTCAGGAAGCGGCGCGCCGCCGCCGTCTGCCCCTGATCGAGCAGATCGCGACTGGCCTGCAGCAGCTCTTCGGCCTGGCGCTGCCGTTCGGCCAGCGCGGAGCGCGCGCGATCGATGTACGCCCGGGCGCGTGCGTGGGAACGGTCGAGGAACAGGACGCGCGTCCAGACGTGGATGGCGTCTTCGTAGCGGCCGCTGAAGTAGCGATCGAGCCCGTCGAGCAGCAGCGCTTCCGCCTGACTGTCGCGATCGACAGCGTCGGCTGCAGGAACCGATTCGAGGCGTTTCGGTTCAACCATTCTTCAGGCCTCGCGGATTATATCGGCGCCTGAACGGAAGTACAAGAGGCATAATTCCGCCCATGTCGATCATCGAGAGTATTCCGAACATCAGCGAGGGCCGGCGGGCTGATGTACTCGACGCGTGCGCGGAGGCGATTCGCGGCGCCGGGGCGCACCTGCTCGACGTCAAGCCGGATGCCACCCACAACCGTACGGTCTACAGCTTCGCCGGTCCGCCCGACGCGGTGAAGCGCGCCGTCCTTGCGCTGTTCGACACCGCCGTCGCCCGGATCGATCTGCGCCAGCACAAAGGCGAGCATCCTCGTCTGGGCGCGGTAGACGTCGTGCCGTTCGTGCCGATCGAAGGCGCGACCATGGCCGACTGCGTGGCGATCGCCAGGGACGTGGCGGCGCAGGTGTCGGCCGCGCACGCGCTCCCCATCTTTCTCTACGAGGAGGCCGCCGCGTCACCCGCGCGGCGCAACCTCGAGGACATCCGCCGCGGCGAATTCGAGGGGCTCGCGGCCAAGCTCCAGCAGCCCGAGTGGCAGCCCGACTTCGGCCCCGCGGCGCCTCACCCGTCGGCGGGCGCCTCGGTCATCGGCGCCCGCATGCCGCTCATCGCCTACAACATCAACCTGGCGACCAACCGCGTGGACGTCGCCAGGAAGATCGCCGCCGCGATCCGGCACAGCTCGGGCGGCCTGCGCTTCGTCAAGGCGATGGGCCTCGAACTGGCCGACCGCGGCATCGTTCAGGTGTCGATGAATCTCACCAACTTCGAGAAGACGCCGATCTTCCGGGTCTTCGAACTGGTCAAACGCGAGGCCGAACGCTACGGCGTCGCCGTGCTCGAGAGCGAGATCGTCGGCCTCGTGCCGGCCGCGGCGCTCACGGCTTCGGCCGCCTGGTACCTGCAGCTCGACGCCTTCAGCGACGCGCAGGTACTCGAGCATCAGTTGAGAAAAGCTTCAGAGGAGGGGCCGGCTTCAGCCGGCCCGGCGAAGGCGGGCTAAAGCCTGCCCCTCCGCCTGAGTGCTCTGCTAAGCCTCATCCCGATGCGCGGGCGCGATGCCGAGGCCGCGCATCTTCTTGTAGAGGTTGCTCCGCTCGAGGCCGAGCGCATCGGCCGTCCTGGAGATGTTGCCGTCGAACGCCGCGATGGCGCCGAGAATGTAGCGGCGCTCCCAGACGTCGCGCGCCTCGAGCAGCGGCTGGATTTCGGGCGGCGCCCCTGAGGTGACCGGCACGTCAGCGATGTCGAGGAACCCGAGGTCTTCGGGCGCCACGAGCTCACCGGGCACCGTAATCATCAGCCGCTCGATCACGTTCCGGAGCTCGCGCACGTTGCCCGGCCAGCGGTACTCCCGGAGCAGCACCATCGCGCCGAGCGAGAGCCGCTTGGGCCGCCGGCCGTACTCCTTGGCGAATTCCGAGATGAAGTGTTCGGCCAGCCGGATCACGTCGTCGCCCCGATCGCGCAGCGAGGGCACGAAGATCGGGATGACATTCAACCGGAAGTACAGATCTTCGCGGAACCGGCCGCCCTGCATCTCGGCGCCGAGATCCTTGTTGGTCGCCGCGATGACGCGCACATCGACGCGGACGCTGCGCTGGCCGCCGACCGGCTCGATGATCTGCTCCTGCAGCGCGCGCAGCACCTTCGCCTGAGTCTTGAGGCTCATGTCGCCGACTTCGTCCAGGAACAGGGTGCCGCCAGTCGCGATCTCGAACCGGCCGCGCCGGTCGGCGATCGCGCCGGTGAACGCGCCCTTGGTGTGGCCGAACAACTCCGACTCGATCAGCTCTTCCGGGATCGCGGCGCAGTTCACTTCGACGAACGGGCCGCTCCGGCGATGGCTGAGGGCGTGAACCTGTCGCGCCACCAGTTCCTTGCCCGTGCCGTTTTCCCCGGAGATCAGGACGCGGCCGTTCGACGGCGCCGTCATCTCGATGTGGCCGCGCAGCTGCCGCATCACGGTGCTGTCGCCGACAATGACCAGACGCCGGTCCACGCGCGCGCGCAGCGCGCGATTTTCGACCTCGAGCCGCCGCTGGCGCAGCGCATTGCGGACGGTGAGCACCGTCTTGTCCAGCGACAGCGGCTTCTCAATGAAGTCGAAGGCCCCGAGCTTGGTCGCGCGCACCGCGGCCTCGACGCTCGCGTGGCCGGAGATCATGATGACCTGCGCGTCCACGCTGCGCTCGCGCAGCCGCTCGAGCGTCGCCAGCCCATCCATGCCCGGCAGCCAGACGTCGAGCAGGATGACGTCGTAGGTCTCGTGGGTGACCTGGTCGAGGCAGGCCTCGCCGCTGTCGACGGTCTCGACGTCGTAGCCTTCATCGCGCAGCACCGCGCCGAGCGAGGCGCGGACACCGGCTTCGTCATCGACCAGGAGAATCGCAGACATCACGCCGCCGGCAGCTCCACGGTGAACATCGTCCCGGACGGCCGCGCCTCGGCGGCCTCGATCCCGCCGCCGTGCTCGACGACGATGCGGCGGACGATGGCGAGCCCGAGTCCGCTCCCCCGCCCTTTGGTCGAGTAGTACGGCATGAACAGCTTCTCGCGATCGGCGGCCGGCACGCCCGGCCCGTTGTCGGTCACGACCAGCCGGACGACGCCGTTCCTCGCGTCGTGCGTGGTCGTGACGACGATCGTCGGCGACGCGCCATTGGCCGCGGCCCCGGCCGCGGGCCCGCCCAGCGCCTCGATGGCGTTGTCCACGAGATTGATGACGACCTGGCGAATCTGCTCGGCGTCGAGCCTGACGGGCGGCAGGTCGGCCGCCAGCCGCCGCTCGAGTTGCACGCGACTGCGCTGAAGCACGCCGGCGTAGAGATTCAGCGTGTCGTCGACGAGCCGGTTGAGGCTCGTCGGCAGCATGCGCGGCCCGCGGAGGCGCGCAAACTGCGCGAACTCGTCCACGAGGCCCTTGAGCGCTTCGACCTCGGTGATGATCGCGTCGGTGCACTCGCTCACCAGGGCGGAGGCCGGCGGCGGGGCGCTGCTGAAATGACGGCGCAGCCGCTCGGCGCTCAGTTGGATCGGCGTGAGCGGGTTCTTGATCTCGTGCGCGAGCCGCCGCGCCACGTCACGCCAGGCCGCGACCCGCTGCGCGCGGATGAGCGGCGTGACGTCGTCGAGCACGAGCACGGCGCCTTCGGCGCGGCGGTCGCCGCCGGCCAGAATCGTCGCCGCGGCCGCCAGGTGGATCTCGCGGTCGGCGCGCGCCAGGGTGATTTCCTGAACGATCCCGTGCGGATCGCGCCGCTCGATCGCGTCCACCAGCGGCATGAGCGGCTGGAGATCCTCGCGGCCGAACACCGCCCGCGCCGGCTGGCCGAGGCTGGTGGCGTCGAGCCCGAGCAGCCGCTCGGCCGCGCCGTTGACGGTCGAGATCCCGCCGGCCGCATCGAGCGAGATGACGCCGGTCGCGACGCGCTCGAGAATCGTCTCGATGTAGCGTCGCCGCGCGTCCACCTCGATGTTCTTGCGCGCGAGATCGCGGGTGGACTGCTCGAGCTTCTCACGGCTGGTGCTGAGCTCGGCCGCCATCATGTTGAAGGCTTCGACCAGCGATCCCAGCTCGTCGCCGCTCTCCGGCTCGAGCCGGACGTCGAGCTGACCGGCGCCGATCGCCCGGGCGCCCTCGGCCAGCTGCTGCACGGGACGCGTGATGCGCTTCGCCAGGTAGAGCCCGAGCCAGGTCGCGCTGATCAGAATCAGCAGCGTGACGGTGACGAAGATCGACAGAAAGAAACCCTGGAGCGGACCGCGCAGCACGAAGAGCGACTGGTAAGTTTGATAGGCCGTCGTCGCGCGCTGCGCCTCGGTGTGAATCGCCGCCGACAGATGCCGCGACACGACGACGGCGCCGACCACCGCTTTGTCCGCGTCGCGAATCGGCCAGGCCGAGCGCACGAGCACGCCGCCCGAATCCAGCTGATCCTCCGTCGACATGCCGGCGCCGCTCGTGACGGCGCGAGACGCGATCCGGTCCGCCGAGGCCGTGGAGGCCCGGACGGTATCGCGCGGCAGCGTCGGTGACTCCACCGCGGTGACGAGCGCGATGTCCATCGGGCTTCCCGCGTCGATGACCGATCGGTAGACCTCGATCATGCCGTCGCGCAGCGTGGCAATCTCGCCGCGGACGAGCGGGTCCAGCGCCGTGTCGTTGCCGGCGACGATCTCGGCCGCCGGCAGCCGCGCGGCGAGTTGTTCCGCCCGCAGGCTGATCGTCTCCTGGTGCTCCTGGTACCAGCGGCTGGCAATCGTCTGGGCGCCGTTCAGCACTTCGGTCACCGAGTCGTTGAACCAGAGCGCGCTGCTGTTGTTGATGATGGAGCTGCCGCTGATGAGCACGAGCACGGCCGGGACGATGCTCATCGCCAGGAGCGCGGCCACCAGCTTGGCGCGGAACCGGGCGAACGGCGCGGCCTGCCGCTGCTCCACCCACAGCTTGAGCAGATTGCGGGCGAGCACGAAACAGAGTGTCAGCAGGAGCGCGACGTCCACCGCGAGGAGCGCGTACAGGATGACGTCGGTCAGGACCGGTAGCGCGATCTCGGTGGTGCGGTCCGACAGCCAGGAGAGACCGACGAGGAGCGCAATCAGCAGCAGCGCCGCGGCGATGAGCACCCGCGGGTTGTCGAGCGGCCGGCGCCGGACCTCCGGCAGCGGCGCGGGATCGGCGGGCGTGTCGCGGAACAGCATGGCTTACGACATCATCGAATGAACGTGAAATCGGCCCGCCCCGACCCGTCGTCGTGGCCGAACGGCCACATCGACCAGAGCGAAATCGTCCGCCGCGGACTGCAGAAGAGCCGGACGCGGACGTAGTACTCGACGTTGGGCTCGAGACCGCCGGGGACTTCGATCGGGACGCGATCGAACGTCGTCATCCACCCGCGCACCTGCGGCTCTTCCTTGCTCGGCTCGGACTGGACGACGCGTCCGTCGCGCGTCCGGGACAACTGGTAGGTGCCGGTCAAATTGTCGTACTTGACCGCCGATCCAATCCGCACACGCGCCAGCGTCGAGTCCAACCAGACCGACGACGGCCGCCGCAGCTCGACGTCGTACGAGAAGGTGAGCAGGAGCCCGCTGCGGAGCAGTTGTCGCGTTTCCGTGCTCCACGCGGAGGGCACGGTGAACGAGGCCAGCACCCGTCCGTCCGACACGACGGTCGTCACACGGATCTCGCCCGTCGGCGCAGCGAGCGCCGCCCCGCCCGCCAACACGATCGCCATGAGCCACGAGCCGTGCCGCGTCATTCGCGCGTCCTGAGCAGCTCGTTCAACTCGTGCTTGAACTCGTCGAGGTCGCGGAAGTTGCGATAGACCGACGCAAACCGCACGTAGGCGACCTTGTCGAGCAGCTTGAGCTCCTGCATCACGTACGCCCCGATGTCCTCCGTCGAGATCTCACGCTCCGGCCGATCCTGGAGCGCCCCCTCCACCTTATCGGCGATTGCCTCGAGCGCGCCCACCCGGACCGGACGCTTCTCGCACGCCTTGAGCAGGCCGCCGACGAGCTTCTGACGCTCGAAGCGCTCGCGGCGGCCGTCTTTCTTGACGACCATGTACGGGATCTCGTCGATCCGCTCGTAACTGGTGAAGCGGCGGCCGCACTCCAGGCACTCGCGGCGCCGGCGAATGACCTCGCCTTCCTTGCTCTCGCGCGAATCGACGACCTTGTCGCCGAGATGGGCGCAGTAGGGACACTTCACGGGAGTTGACCCTCCCTCAGCGAGACAGGGCACAGGAGCGAGACAGGGCACAGGGCATCCTTCCGACCTGTTCCCTCACCTCTGCCCTCTGCCCTGTGCCCTCTGCCCTTCATAACCGTTCCTCAGCTTTCGCCACGGCCTCCATCCCCCGGAGGCTCCCCAAGGTCAGCCCGTCCTGCCACATGAACACCAGGCCGACGATGGTCACCGGGACAAACGATACAAGATGCAGGACGATCGCGGCAGCCCCCGCGACTGCGGGGTTGGCGCCGAAGAACTGGGTCAGGGCCAGCAGGTAGGCCGCGTGGAACCCGCCCGTGCCGCCAGGCGTCGGAACGGAGACACCCACCGAGAGATAGCCCACGACCAGGAACGAGCCCACGAAGGAAAACGTCAAATCGAAGGCCCGTGAGGTCAGCCAGATCCCGACCGCGATCGACACCCAGACCGGCACCGACCAGAAGACCGCCGTCGCCAGGTGGGCCGGCGTGCGCATGATCTTGAGTCCTTCGACGAAGGTCTGGACGAGGTGCCCCGCCATGCTGGCCAGCCGGACCGGGAGGCGCCGAGTCAGCCGCAAGGCGAACCGGCCCAGCCGTTCGGGATGGCCGGCCAGGAAGAACAGGACGACCAGCCCCGTGACAGACAACGCGGCCAGCGAAATGCTGATGATGCGCGTATCGCGCTCGACGCTCACGCCCGACAACTGCAACGCCAGGGCGAACAGCAGCAGCACCGTGGCCAGATCGAGCAGGCGCTCGACAACGACGGTCGCGAACGTGGAGGCCGGCTTGAACCCTTCCTGGCGGGCCATGAGGTACGCGCGGAGCACCTCGCCGACCCGCGCCGGCAGGAGGAACGTCGCCATGAACCCGATCACCGTGGTGCGGAACGCGGTACGAAACTTCGCCGGGCCAAGCGGCTGCAACAGCGCCTGCCACCGCCAGGCGCGCAGCACGTAGGTCACGAAGACCGTGCCGACGGCGGCGATGATCAGTCCCCAGTGCGCGCGTGTGATCGCGTTGGCCGTTTCACGCAGATCTTGCTTGCGGATAAACCACCAGAGAAGCCCGATGGTCAATGCCGCGATCAGGATGGTGTGCCAGCGCAGGCGGAACGTGGGCGGGGTCGACACTTGTCACCTGCCCTCGATGAGGGCAGGCGCTCCGTTTCTACTATAAGATTGGCGGCAAGTCTATGGGAAAGCGAGAGTTATTCATCGCGATCGCGTTCGTCCTGGTGGGAACAGTGGCCTACCAGCTGGCCGCGCCGCCTCCCAAAGACGGCGAACAGGGCTTCTCGCTGAGCCGCCTGTTCTCGAATATGCGCCGCGGAATTCGCGGCAACCCGAGCCGCGCGAGCGTCAAGCAGGAGGGCACGCTGCCGGTCGGCGCCGCCATCACCGAAGTGCGCCTGACCCCGGGCCGCAGCCTCACGATCGCGGTCACCGGCGAAAATCGCGAGGACATCGGCTACGAGCTGCTCATCGAGTCCTCGGGACCCGACGACGCGACCGCGAAGACGTACGCGGGGCGGACGAAGCTCCTGACCGACGACCTCGGATCGGCCCTGGCGCTTCGCTTTTTTTTCCCGCAGGAGGGGCAGCAGTCGGGCAGCCTGACGCTGCGGGTGCCGGCCCGGCTGAACGTCCGCGTGGACGGCGGCGTGCGCGGACGCATCGGCGGCGTGCACGCCGTCCACCTCGGCAACGCGGTCGGCGAGATCACGCTCGACGGGATTGCGGGCGCCGTGAGCGGCAGTCACCGCGCCGGCGATCTCGATCTCAACAACGTGGGATCCGCGACGCTCACGCTGCAGAACTCTCGCGCCAAGATCCGCGGCGTCAAACAAGGCGTGACGCTCAACATCCGTGGCGGCGAGTGTGAGATCTCGACGTCAGCCGGCCCGATCGATCTCACGGCGATGAACGCCGAGACGACGATCACGGCGCACGACGGCCCCGTGCAGGTCGGCGGCGAAGGCGGCACGGTGCGCATCCGCGCCCCCAGCCGCGAGACGAAAGTGGACATGCGCCGCGCTGAAGTGGAGATCCAGATGACCGGCGCCGCGCCGGTGACCGCGCTCACGACCGACGAGACGCTTCAAGTGCAGCTCGACGGCGGCGCGCCGATCGAAGTCGATGCGAGCGCCACGGACGGTGGACACGTGCAGGCGGGCGACTTCAACCTCCAGGCAGAAACCGCCGAGCGCGGTGCGCGCCTGACCCACGCCTTCGGCGACAAGACGGTCGCGCGCGTGATTCTGCGAAATGTCCGCGGGGACATTGTGATCGGCAAGCGTAAGTGATAGTCTCCGCTCCTTCGCGTACCGCATGTCGTCCCCCGTTGTTCTCGACACGAACTTTCCCGATCTGACGCTCGCGCGCCGCGGCAAGGTACGCGACGTCTACGATCTCGGCAAGTCCCTCCTGATCGTCGCCACCGATCGGATCTCGGCGTTCGATTACATCCTCGGTTCCGGGATTCCGGACAAAGGCAAAGTACTGACGCAATTGTCCGCGTTCTGGTTCGATCACCTGGGCGACGTCGTGCCGCACCACGCCCTGGCGACCGACGTGGACACCTTTCCCGTCGCGACGCGACCGTACCGGGACGTGCTGCGCGGCCGGTCGATGCTCGTGCGCAAGGCGCAACCGCTGGCGATCGAGTGCGTGGCGCGCGGCTATCTCTCGGGGTCGGGGCTCAAGGATTACCTGAAGACCGGATCGGTCTGCGGCATCCCGCTCCCGCCGGGCCTGCAGGATTCGTCGCGGCTGCCTGAGGGCATCTTCACGCCGGCGACCAAAGCCGAGTCGGGCCACGACGAGAACATCACCGAGGCGCAGGCGGCCGACATCGTCGGGAAGGATCTCATCGGCCGGCTGCGTCATCTCACGCTGACGTTGTACGACCGCGGCGTCGAACACGGCGCGACCTGCGGCATCATCATCGCCGACACGAAGTTCGAGTTCGGCTTCGACGGCGACACGCTGCTCCTGATCGACGAGGTGCTGACACCCGACTCGTCCCGGTTCTGGCCGCAGGATCGCTACGCCCCGGGCCGTCCCCAGCCCAGCTTCGACAAACAGTTCGTGCGCGACCACCTCGAGGCGATCGGCTGGAACAAGCAGCCGCCCGTCCCGTCGCTGCCCGACGACGTCGTCCAGAACACGCGGCAGAAATACCTCGAAGCCTACCGGCGGCTCACGGGAAGTGAGCTGAGAACATGACAGGGCCAAGCCCCCGGGTCCTGCGCGGCGCGCGCGCGTCGCGCTCGCGGAGCGCGGAGTCCTCGCGATGATGCGCGACGACCTCGCCACGCTCGTGCAGCAGATGATCGACCGCGGCATCCTGTTCGACGATGCCCAGCGCGAGTTCGAGCGGACGTTCATCACCCGCGCGCTCGCCAAGACCAACTACAACGTCTGTAAGGCGGCCAAGATCACCGGCCTCCACCGCAACACCCTCTCCCGCAAGATGGCGGCTTATAAGATCAAGAAAAGCGCCTGAAATCGGCAATCTGAAATGGGCAACGGGTAATGGCAGACCCATCGCCAATTGCCCCATCGACATTGCCAATCGGGTGATCGATTGCTTGTCCATTGACAATCGGCAAGGACCGATGGCACGGCAATTGGGACCCGTACTGACCGTCGATTGCGCCATTACCCCTTACCCATCAACCGATTACCCCAATTGCCGGATTGCCAATGGACAAGCGGTTCATTGTCGATTGCCAATCTCCATCGAGCAATTGTCGATGGCTCCGCCATTGCCCATTGCCGATTGCCCATTGCCGATTGCCGGGTTTTTGGCTATATTTAGCAGTCGGCCATATCGACTGCTAACAGTCTGTAGCATCGACTGCCAACGCTCCTGGCCAGCAGACGAATTTTTTCAAGTGCGCCGGCGCGCCTCCGGGTCTCCCGGGAGGCGGGCCGGTACGGGGGAAAGGACAGCCATGACAGTGCGACCACTTCACGACCGCATCATCGTCCAGCGCATCGAAGAAGAAGAGCAGCGCGTGGGCGGCATCATCATTCCGGACACCGCCAAGGAAAAGCCGCAGCAGGGCAAGGTCATCAACGTCGGCAAGGGCCGCATCGAGAAGGACGGCAAGATCACCCCGCTCGACGTCAAGGCGGGCGACACCGTGCTCTTCGGCAAGTACGCCGGGCAGGAAATCAAGATCGAAGGCAACGAGTACCTCATCATCCGCGAGGAAGAGGTGCTGGGGGTCATTGAGAAATAACTTTGAGCTTCGGCCTTCGAGCCGCCTCAGGCCGCCGCGAGCGGGGTCGAGGGGCGGGGTTCGAACTTCGAAGTTGTTTTTTGATGGCGGGCTCGAGCCCGCCCAGGACACGGAGTAGAAAACATGGCAAAGCAGATTGTTTACGGTGAGGATTCGCGACAGGCGATTCTCCGTGGCGTCAACGCGCTGGCGGACGCCGTCCGGGTCACCCTCGGGCCGAAGGGACGCAACGTCGTCATCGACAAGAAGTTCGGCTCCCCCACCATCACCAAGGACGGCGTGACGGTGGCCAAGGAGATCGACCTCAAGAACCCGCTCGAGAACATGGGCGCGCAGATGGTCCGCGAAGTGGCCAGTAAGACCTCCGACACGGCCGGCGACGGCACGACGACGGCGACGGTCCTGGCGCAGGCGATCTTCCGCGAGGGGATCAAGATGGTCGTCGCGGGCGCCAACCCGATGGAGCTCAAGCGCGGCATCGAGAAGGCGGTCGAGGCGGTCGTCACCGAGCTGCAGAAACTGTCGAAGCCGGTGAGCGGCAACATGATCGGCCAGGTCGGCACCATCTCCGCCAACAGCGATGACACGATCGGCAAGATCATCGCCGAGGCGATGGAGAAGGTCGGCAAGGACGGCGTCATCACCGTCGAAGAGGCGCGGACAATGGAGACCTCGCTCGACGTGGTCGAGGGCATGCAGTTCGATCGCGGCTACCTCTCGGCCTACTTCGTCACCGACCCCGAGCGGATGGAAGTCGTTCTCGAGAACCCGGTGATCCTGATTCACGAGAAGAAGATCAGCTCGATGAAGGACCTGCTGCCGCTGCTCGAACAGGTGGCGCGCGGGGGACGTCCGCTGGTGATCATCGCCGAGGACGTCGACGGCGAGGCGCTGGCGACCCTGGTGGTCAACAAACTGCGCGGCACGCTGCAGGTCGCGGCCGTCAAGGCCCCGGGCTTCGGTGACCGCCGCAAGGCGATGCTCGAAGACATCGCCACCCTGACGGGCGGACGGGCCATCACCGAGGATCTCGGGATCAAGCTCGAGAACATCAAGATCGAGGATCTCGGCAAGGCGAAGAAGGTCACGATCGACAAGGACAACACGACGATCGTCGAAGGCGCCGGCGCGCAGAGCGCCATCGAAGGTCGCGTCAAGCAGCTCCGGACGCAGGTCGAGGAGACCACGTCGGACTACGACCGCGAAAAGCTCCAGGAGCGGTTGGCGAAGCTCGTGGGCGGCGTGGCCGTGATCAAGGTCGGGGCCGCGACCGAGACCGAGATGAAGGAGAAGAAGGCGCGCGTCGAGGACGCCATGCACGCGACCAAGGCGGCCGTCGAAGAAGGCATCGTCCCGGGCGGCGGCGTGGCGCTGCTCCGGAGCTCGAAGGTGATCGACGGGCTCAAGCTCGAGGGCGATCAGAAGGTCGGCGCGGAGATCGTGCGCAAGGCCATCGAAGCGCCGCTGCGCTGGATCGCCCAGAACGCCGGCGTCGAGGGCTCGATCGTCGTCCAGAAGGTCAAGGACTCGAAGGACGCTTCGTACGGCTACAACGCGGCCACCGACAACTACGAGGACCTGGTGAAGTCCGGCGTCATCGACCCGACAAAGGTCGTCCGGTCGGCGCTCCAGAACGCCGCCTCGATCGCCGCGCTCCTGCTCACGACCGAAGCCATGGTCTCCGAGATTCCTGAAGACAAGAAGGAAGCTCCGGCCGGCGGCCCGGGCGGCGGCATGGGCGGGATGTACTAACGCTGGTCAAGTGAGAAGCTAGAAGCCAGAAGTTAGAAGTTGCAGTACGCAAGAACGGCCCGGTTGGCGATTGCCAGCCGGGCCGTTTGTTTTTCTGGCCAGCTGCTGACTTCTAACTCCTGGCTTCGAACTTCTAACTTCAGATGGCCGACACCGTCGGCCATCTGCTAGTGCAGCCTGAACTCGAGAATCAGCGTGACGATCGTCGCGACCGCCTTGCCGTTGGGATCGACGCCGGGACGGAAGAGCCACTTCTTCGCGGCGGTGATCGCTTCCTGATCCAGGCCGTAGGCCTTGTCGAGCGACTTGACGACGCGCACTTCGCCGATCGTGCCGTTTTCGAGCACGACCGCTTCGAGCTCGACGATGCCCTGGATCTTGGCGCGCATGGCTTCGCTCGTGTACTTCGGCTGTTCCTGCCGCAGGAGCGTCGGGAAGCTCACGCCGCTGCCGGGGCGGTAGGCGCCGCCGCCGAAGCCGCCGCCGGTGCCCGGACCGACGCCGTTGCCGGTGCCGGAGCCAATGCCGCCGCCGCGTCCGCCCCCGCCGTAAGCGGCGAGCGAGATCGAGCTCGTGCCGGCCGACTGGAGCACGGTCGCCGCGCTGGTCTCGATCGGCGCCACCAGCTTGGGAATCGGCGGCGGCTCGACCGGGGTCGGCACGGGCACGGGCGCCACTTCGGGCGCCTTGTGCTTCGGGATCTCCATCTGCTTCTTGGGCGCCGGCGCCGGACTGCCGCCGCCACCGCCACCCGGACCGGGCTCCTGCTTGAACACGACCTTGTATTCGAGCGGATCCTGTTTCACCAGTTGGACCGGCGCGACCGTCATCACCGCCACCACCGCCAGGACGATCCCGAGGTGGAGGATGAGCGACGCGGACATCGCGCGCCCGATCTTGCGGTCGTCATGCCGGTCGAAGATGGATTGCGAGCCGAGCCAGCCGGCGGACACCACGCCCCTCTCGGGGCCAGGGCCCTGGACGGGCGGACCGGGCAACGTCGTGTCGTTCGCGCTCATGTGGAAATTGCCTGAAACAGTATACTCACCCGCGCTCGAGAATGTTTCGGGCCGCTGGTTCCTCCTCCGGCATCTTGCAAGAGAAGTGCCTCCGGGCCCGAATCGCCGCACGCGGTCCTTCTACACGCGACTGCTCAATTCGACGCTGATTGTCCCCTGCCGGCCGTGCTCCCCACGGAAATGCTACAATTTCCCCATTCGCCGGTTTCGACCGGCAGGAGAGCGTCATGCGTTTGGGCCTCCCGGAGCTTCTCGTCATTCTCTTCATCGTCATCTTGATCTTCGGCGCCAGCAGACTGCCTGAGCTGGGCCGGGGTATCGGCCGGGGCATCAAGAACTTCAAGGACGCGACCAAGGATCCCGGCGGGAGCGACAAGACCTAGATCACCAGCCTCCGGTCGCCCACCCGCCGCGTGACCCGCTCGCGGTCCAACCACTCCAGCAGCGGAATCGCAAACTTTCTGCTAAGTCCAAAGCGCGCTTTGAACGTCGCGACGTCCACGGTTGGCGGCTGTCCCGCCGGGGCCTCCGTCCGTAACCCCTGAATCGACGACTTGAGCCCGGCGAGCGCCTCCGGGTCGAACACCCACGCGTCGATCCGGACGAGAGCGCGCTCGCGGACGAGCATCTGTAACAGGCGATCGAGCGCCGCGGGCGCGAGGCCGGCCGCGGCAGCGAGCGCCGGCGCGTCGGGCGGCGTCAACCTCGCGGCGCGCACCTGGTCGATGATGACGGCCCGGGCCTGCGTCTCCTGAGGTGACAGCGTCGGCCGGTGCGCCGCGAGCGCGAGCCGATCGGTGCCGCCGACCACGCGCCGCGCGAGCAGATCCTCGATCACCGCGTCGAACAGGGCCGGGTTGGCCGACGGCGCCACCGTCTCGCGCACGGCCTCGCGCGACGCGCCGGGCTCGAGCGGGTGCGTGCGGTGAAACGCGGCCAACTCGGCCTGCACGCCGTGCTCGATCGCGGCGGCGGCCGCCGCGTCGAACAGCCGGCCTCCCGCGCGCCGCGCCTCACCGCCGGCGGCGAGCGCATCGGCGGCGGCGCGCGCGCCGTCGGGCGTCAAGCCGCCGCGCTGCACGAAGCGTTGCGGATCGATGCCCCGGCCGCCTGCCTCCGACAGCCAGACGCCGAGGGCGTCACGATCGCTCGACAACCGCGCGAAGCGATCGAGCGCGGCGGCGCGCCGGACGCCGCCGGCCGGCGCCAGCGGATCGAGCACGACGCCGCCGCCGATCGTCACCGGCGGCGAGACCGCGCGGAACACGACGCGATCGCCGCGCGTCAGCACGGCGGGACGATCAAGGCGCAGGCGCACCAGCGCCTCGCCGCCGGGCGCCGCGCTCACGCCGAGATCGCCGACGCGCGCCGGCGCCCACGCGCCGCCCGCGGCCGGCCGCGTCGCCGCAATCGACACGCGCCCAATCACCTCGCTCGTCCCGTGGTGTACGCGCACGCGCGCGCCGTGCCTCAGCGCGCGCGCCTCCTCGAGCAGCTGGACGCGCAGATCGACGCGGCGCGTCACGGCCAGCGCGTCGGCACTCGCCAGCGTGTCGCCGCGCGCGACATCCTCGACGTCCACGCCACCCAGGTTGATCGCCACGCGGTGGGGCGCCTCGACGTCGGACGTCTTCTTCCCGTGCACCTGAACGCCGCGGACCCGCACGAGGCGCCCTTCCGGAAGGACGGTCAGCTCGTCGCCGACGGCGACGCGTCCCGAGACCAGCGTACCGGTCACGACGGCACCGAACCCCTTGACGGTGAAGACTCGATCGATCGGCAGCCTGACGATAGCGCCGCGCGCCGCGCGGCGCGCCGCCCCGGCCAGCGTCGCCAGCTCGGTGCTCAGTGTCTCCAGCCCCTGGCCGGTGCGCGCCGACACCGGCACGATCGGCGCGCCGGCGAGGAAACTGCCGGCGACGAGCTCGCGCACCTCGAGCGCGGCCAGCTCGAGCAGATCGGGTTCGACGAGGTCGGCCTTGGTGAGCGCGACGAGCCCGCGCTCGATGCCGAGCAGACGGCAGATGTGAAAGTGCTCGCGCGTCTGCGGCTTGATCGACTCGTCGGCGGCCACGACGAGCACGACGGCGTCGATCCCGCCGGCCCCCGCCAGCATGTTGCGCACGAAGCGCTCGTGGCCGGGCACGTCCACGAACGCGATCTGTGTGTCGCCGACGTCGAGATGCGCGAAGCCCAGGTCGATGGTGATGCCGCGGGCCTTCTCCTCTTTCAGCCGATCCGGATCGATTCCGGTCAGCGCCCGCACGAGCGCGCTCTTCCCGTGATCGATGTGCCCGGCCGTTCCGACCACGATGGACTTCATCGGCGGGGAGTCAACGGCCGCGCCGGCGGGATCTCCGGGCGCCGCGGCCCGGTCGCGGCGCATCGCCCGCGGCGGGCTTCTGCCGGGCCGCCTGTCTTTCCTTCCGACCTGGCCGCCCCTTCCGCTCCTGACCTGTGCCCTTGGCCCTCTGCCCTTTGCCCTGCGGTCTGCCCTGTCGCCCAGTTGGCCGTCCCTGCTGGCGCACCGCTTCGAGGATCTCGGCGATGCCGAGGTCGATCTGCCGGCGCTCGAGATCCACCTTGATGACCTGCACCTTGACGCGATCGCCCAGCCTGAAGACGCGGCCGTTGTTCTCGCCGCGCAGGATGTGGGCCCGTTCGACGAACCGGTAGTAGTCGTCGGCCATCGTCGAGACGTGGACCATGCCTTCGACGAAGTGCTCGACGAGCTCGATGTAGAGGCCGAACGCGCTCACGCCCGTGACGTAGCCGTCGAACTCGTCGCCGACCTTGTCGGCCATGAAGCGGACTTTCTTCCACTGCACCAGCTCGCGCTCGGCGTCATTGGCGCGGCGCTCGCGCTCGGACGTGTGACGCGCGATCTCCGGCAGATCCTCGGCGAGCTCGACGCGGCGGTCGTCGGACGAGACCTGGCGCGATTCGCGCAACACGCGATGGACGACCAGATCCGGATAGCGCCGGATCGGCGACGTGAAGTGCGTGTAGGCGTCGGCCGCCAGCCCGAAGTGGCCGAGGTTCGCCGGATCGTACCGTGCCTTCTGCATCGTGCGCAGCATCAGGAACGCGATCGGCTTTTCCTCCGGCTTGCCCCGGATCTTCTCGACCAGCCGCTGAAAGAATCGCGGCTCCATCTGATCGCCCGCCGCGCTCAGTGAATACCCGAGCGTCGAGATGAACTCTTCGAAGATCTCGACCTTGGCCGGATCCGGGTCCTCGTGGATCCGGTACAGCGCCGGCATCCCGCGCTTCTCGAGGTGCGCGGCGACCGTCTCGTTGGCGACGAGCATGAACTCTTCGACGATCCGGTGCGCGACGTTCCGCTCCGACGCCACGATCGCTTCGACCAGGCCCTCGTCGTCGAGCACGATCTGCGACTCCTGGAGATCGAAGTCGATCGATCCGCGCCGGCGCCGCCGCGCGTTGAGGATGCCGAACAGCTCGTGCATGCGCTCGAAGATCGGCAGCAGCGGGCGGTACTTTTCCATCACCTCGGCATTGCGCTCGGTGAGAATCTGGTTGACCGCCGTGTACGTCATCCGCTCGTAGCTGTGGATGACCCCGTCGTGCACCTCGTAGCGGACGACGCTGCCGGTGCGCCGATCGATCTCCATCAGGCAGGACTGCACGAGCCGATCGACGTGCGGGTTGAGGCTGCAGAGCCCGGTCGCCAGCTCCGTCGGAAACATGTGCACCGCGCGCTCGGGGAAGTACACCGAGGTGGCGCGCTCGTAGGCTTCCCTGTCGAGGACACTGCCCTCGGTCACGTAGTGGGCGACGTCCGCGATGTGCACGCCGAGCCAGAAATTGCCGTTCGGCAGGCGGTCGAGCGAAATCGCATCGTCGAAATCGCGCGCGTTCTCTCCGTCGATCGTCACCGTCATCCAGCGGCGAAAATCCGTGCGCTGCTGGATATCGCGATCGCGGACGAGCGTCCCCAGCCGACGGGCTTCGGCAATCGCCTCGTCGGAGTGCTCGTCCGGCAGGTTGTACTTGCGGATGATCACGGTCGTGTCGACGCCCGGCGCGTCGAGATCGCCGATGACCTCGACGACGCCGCCGAGCGCCGGGCGGGTGGAGGTGGGCCAGCGCGTGATCCCGACGGTCACCATGTCGCCGCGTCGCGCCCCTTTCGCCTCGCCCTTCGGGACTTGCACATCCATGAGGATCCGGCGATCGAACGGCACCACGAAACCAAGTCCCGAGTCATCGACGTCGTAGCGGCCGACGATGCGCTGGGCGCCGCGCTCGAGGATGCGCAGGATCCGGCCTTCGGCGCGGTCGCCGTCGCGCCGGTGCTCAACGCGGACCACGACGCGATCGCCGTGCATCGCCTGGTTGAGGTTGTTGCCCGCGATGTAAATACTGCCGGGCCCGCCGTCGCTCGCGACCTCGGGATCGACGAATGCGAACCCGCGCGGATTGGTGGACACGCGCCCGACAATGAGGTTCATCCGGTCGGGCAGCCCGAACCGGTGGCCGCGGATCTCGACCAGCGCGCCGGCGGCCACGAGGCCCCGGACCCGCCGCTTGAAGGACGACCGCTCCTCCTTCGGAATCCGCAGCAGTTGCAGCAGTTCTTTGCTGGTCGCCGGGTGGTCCACCCGGTCCCGAATCAAACGCAGAATTTCGTCTTCTGACAGCATCGTTGTAAGTCTATCCTCTGAAAAATTGAGATTTCCCAACCGGCGGGCAGTTTGTCGTGTCTAGAGTTCCAGTGACGGTTGCCGTCGCCAATCTCTTGACGCTTCCACTCGGGGCCACGCCAGCACACGAGACCCGGGAAAGTGCCGAAGTTTCGGCGCTGGTGGCGGCTGCACGCGAGGGCAGCCAGGAGGCCTTCGGCGCCCTGGTCACCCTGCATCAGCGGGTAGTGTTCCGGACGGCGCTGGCGGCGCTCGGCACCCGGGAAGACGCCGAAGACGCCGCCCAGGAGGCGTTCGTCGTCGCCTGGCGCAAACTTGCCGGCTTCCGCGGCGAGGCGACATTTCGCACCTGGCTCCTGACCATCGTCTGGCGCAAGGCCCTCGACAAGCGCCGCGCCCGCCTGATCTGGCGGCAGCGGACGGTGGACAGCGGCGACGACACGCCGCTCGGCACCATCGATCAGTTCGCCGGCGAGAGTCCCGATCCCGAGCGTGCCGCGCTCGCCGGCGACCTCGCGCGGCGCGTGCGCGACCAGATCCGGCAACTCACGCCGAAACTGCGCGACACGCTCGTGCTCGCGGCGTCGGGAGAGCACTCGTACGACGAAATCGCAGTGATCCTCGGGATCCCGCTGGGCACCGTGAAGTGGCGTGTCGCGGAGGCCCGGCGGATTGTCGGGAGCAGAATCCATGAACGTTGACGATCTGATCGATCGCGTCGCGCGCGATCTCACCGCCGGCGAGCCCGCCGCGGCGCTCTCGCGGGAGGTCCGAACGCGCATCGCGGCCTTGCCCCGGCGCCGGCCGTGGCCGTGGTGGGCGGCGCCGGCGGCGGGCCTCGTCGCCGCGGCCGTTGTGCTGCTGGCGATTGCGCTGCCGCGTCCGCAGAGCCAACCGCCAGCCGTACCGAGGCCGGCGAACGCACAGATCGCCTCCGGAGCTCGCACAGATCTCGTGTCCACCCCGCTCGAGAGCACGCCTGCCGCGCCGGCGCGCTCCCCGCGCCGCCCTCGCCGGTCGTCCACACCCGCGCCCAATCCCGTGCTGGCCGCGTGGCAGGAACGTGCCGTCGCCGCGTTGCCGGGCGTACAGCCGCTCGTCATCGATCGCATCCAACCGTTGGACCTCAGCATCCCTCTGATGGAGGTAGAACCGCTGGGCACCGCACCGCTCGGCGTCCCCGCCGGATCGTCCAGCGGCGGGTAGATCCGCAAAGGAGTGTTATGCGTCCAGTCGTGTTGATGAGTTTCGCAGGCCTGCTTGCCGTGGTCGCTACGGCCAACGCGCAGCAAACGCCGGCCCCCCCCGCGGCAGTCCCGTCCGTGACCGTGCCGCGGCAGACACCGCCGCCCGGACAGCAGCCGGCGACCGCGCCGCCGACCATCCCGGCACCCGGCCAGCAGCAGGGCCAGCGCGGGCAGCAAGGACAACCGCAACCGGCCGGGCGCGGCGCGCCACCTCCGGGCGGCCCGGCCGTGCCCTACGTGCTGCCGCCGCGTGCGGAGCCGCCGTCCACGTGGCAGAACGTCAAGATCGACGTCGCGATTTCGGATTCGGTGACCGCCGAAGTGCAGACGCGCAAGACCATCAACCTGCTCATTCTCGACGGACGCTCCGGACAGATCCGTTCCACCGGGAGCAACAGCGTCATTAACGTCGATGCCGCGCCAACTATTCGCCAGGATGGCCGGATCTACCTGCACTTGACTCTCGAATACCAACCAGAACTGACGATCGAACAGAATCAGATCTTGTCCAAGCAGGGGGGCACCGGGCGGCTACCGGTGTTCATCGAGTCGCTCTCCCTCATCCTGGTGGACGGCAAGATGATGGTCGCCTCACAGTCCGCTGATCCGCGCAGCGAGCGCAAGGTCACGGTCGAGATCACCGCGACAGTACAGAAGTAGCGCGGGTCGGGCTTCAACCCGCCACTCGTGCGGGATCGGGTTTCGACTCCGCCTCAAGACCCCAACGCGCGCAGGGCTTCGGCGGCCGCACCCTGCGCCGAGGAATCCAGCGAGGCCGCCAGCCGCTGGGCGTCTCTGAGATGGGACAACGCGATCTCGAGACGCCCGGCGCGCTCGGCCTGCCCCAGTTCGCGCAACTTCGTCTGCATGCGTTCGACGACGCCGCGGGCTTCCTCGAAGCGCCGGCTCGCATCGCCAAAATTCACCAGGAACAGGCTGACGCGGCCGTCGCCGATGAGCGCGCGCGCCTGGGCGAAGTTCGCCCGCTCCTCTGAGGCCGCCAGTTGCTGCTCGATGGCGGCGCGGCCAGTGCCGCCAGCAAGCCACCCCACGCCAAACGCGACGACGAGCGCGAGGATGAGCGCACCGATGGATTTGAGCGACAGCCAGCGATTCAAGGTCGGTGAAAAGCTGAGCGTTCAGGGACGGGCTAATGGAGTTTACGGGGTTCGGTCCAGGCGGAGAGCTTGGTCACGACGTCGAACTGGCGAAGCAGCTGGCCAACGAGCTCGCAGGCATCTTCGCGCTGACACAACTGCTCCATCTGCTGGAGGATTCGCGTGAGCGCGTCTTCGGCCTGCGCGATGGCGCCTTCCGAGTAGTACTCACGCTGTCGTTCAAGGCACTGGTGATGTTTGCGGAACTCTTCGCGGAAGAACTCCGCGAGACATTGACAGGAAGCACCAGAGAGCGGTCGCGGCAGGCCAGGGGCGTCAACGGACGTCAGACGGCTCTTCAAGGCCATGCGGCTGATCAAGATTCAGTCTAAGGCCGCGCCGAGGCGGCTGTCAATCGATTGTGATGTCTGGATCGGCCATGTCACCCGAGGGCCTTGCGGAAAAGCTCGTTTACGATTTTGGGGTTCGCCTTGCCGCCGCTCGCTTTCATGACCTGCCCGACGAGGAACCCCAGCGTCGCAGTTTTGCCGGCGCGAAACTGGGCGACCGGGTCGGGGTGCTTGGCGATGACCTCGTCGACGAGCGCCGCGAGGGCCGCCGTGTCGTCCATCTGCGCGAGCCCGTCGCGCTCGACGATCGCGCCGGGACGGTCGCCGCTCGCCCACATCTTCTCGAACACCTCTTTGGCGCCGGAGCTGCTGACGACGCCCCGCTCGGCGAGCGTGGCCAGCTCGGCCAGCGACTCGGGCCGGATCGGCGAGGCCGCGACATCGTCGGCGCCCTGTTCCTTGAGCTTGCGGCGGACCTCGCCCTGAATCCAGTTGCTGGCCGCCTTGGCGGGGGCGCCGGCCCGCACGGTCGCCTCGAAATAGTCGGCGCCGCCGGGGATCATCCGCACCAGGACGTCCGCGTCGTAGTCGCTCAACCCGTGGGCGGCGATGAGCCGCGCCTTGCGCGCGTCGGGCAGCTCGGGCAGCGTCGCGCGAATCGTCTCCACCCAGGCCGCGTCGACGTGGAGCGGCGCGAGGTCGGGCTCCGGAAAATAGCGGTAGTCGTGCGCCTCTTCCTTGCTCCGCATCGCGACGGTCTCGCCGCGATCGCTGTCCCAGAGCCGGGTTTCCTGGCGCACGCGGCCGCCCTCGGTCACGACCCGGATCTGCCGCGCGATCTCGAACTCGAGCGCCTGCTGGAGATAGCGGAACGAGTTGACGTTCTTGACCTCGGCCTTCGTGCCGAGCGCGGTCTGACCCGCCGGCCGCACCGAGACGTTCGCGTCGCAGCGCAGACTGCCCTCTTCCATGTTCCCG